>Ga0196965_1000105_pt1 | contig 66920 bp, 66 predicted proteins | sample S1_20metaG_FD_148668 | JGI IMG/M metagenome (GOLD analysis project Ga0196965, IMG submission 148668) | Soil microbial communities from Anza Borrego desert, Southern California, United States - S1_20 | ecosystem: Environmental > Terrestrial > Soil > Desert | place: USA: California | collected...
ACACCCTGTCTCATTTATTTTTCCTCCTGAAAAACCGGAGCCAACCTCTCAACCCCGAAGAGCCGACCATTATAACCGATCCGACTCGCTTGTCAACAATCCCGTCAACTTTTTTCCGTTCCCTGCCCCTGCCGAGGCATCGACCCCGAAAGGAAGACGTATTCTACCGCGTTTTTTTCAATCGTCAAGCGATTATTTAGTAGACATTTTATTGGCTGCTGAATTTAACCAGTTTAAATATTTCGCAATACCTTCCTTGACACTAACAAATTCTTTGGTGTAACCGGCTTGTCTTAAACCGGAAATATCCGCCTGAGTATAACTTTGATAAGCGCCTTTCAGGTGCTCAGGAAAAGGAATATATTCAATACTACCTTTCTTATGCCAATCGATAACCGCTTGAGCAACCGTATTGAAAGTTTCAGCTCGTCCAGTGCCCACATTGTAGATACCGTGCTGATCCGGATGATCCAAAAACCACAAGTTAACATCCACCACATCATCGACGTAAACAAAGTCGCGCTTTTGTTCGCCGTTAGCCAGACCATCACAACCCGAGAACAGCTTGGCTCGCTTTTCTTCTATAATTTGACGGTTAAAATGAAATGCCGTGCTACTCATTGACCCTTTATGTTGCTCTCTTGGACCATAAACATTGAAATATCGAAATCCAACAATCGCACTCTTTGTATTAGGCAATAGCTGACGAACATATTGATCAAACTGAAATTTTGAATAGGCATACATATTGATCGGATGTTCGCATTTGCGATCGACGCGAAAGCCTTGCTCGCCATTGCCATAAACTGAGGCAGACGATGCGTATATAAACGCCGCATTCTTTGTTATGCACCAATGCAACAGACGCTTTGAATAATCGTAATTATTCATCATGACAAACTGCCCATCCCATTCTGTTGTCGCAGAACAGGCGCCTTGATGAAAGACTGCTCGCACATCATTTAGAAAAGTCGGTGACTCAATTTTTTCTATAAATTGTGATTTATCCATATAGTCGGCGATGTCTAAATCAGCAATATTATGCATTTTTCGGCCATTAACCAGATGATCGACCAGCAGAATATTGCGCTCGCCGCGTTTGTTTAAGGCATGAACAAGATTACTGCCGATAAATCCCGCGCCCCCAGTGACAACAATCATACTTCTCCCCTTGCTTTCTTGATCATAGTCGTTGTCGACTGTCCATCAACGAACTGTAAAATTTTCACTTCACCACCTGCTTTGATGACACAATCGCCGCCGGCAATCTGCCCGGGCTGATAATCCCCGCCCTTGACGATGACATTGGGTAATAATCTGCAATATAAACGTTCTGGCGTTTCCTCTTCGAATGACACCACCCAATCTACACAGGCCAATGCCGCAAGCACCATCATACGCTCTCGCAAGCCATTAATCGGACGCGTATTGCCTTTTAGCTGCCTAACTGATGCGTCAGAATTAACCGCAACAATCAACCGATCGCCCAAGGCCCTGGCTTGTTCAAGATAAGTAACGTGTCCGGCATGCAACAAATCAAAGCAACCGTTAGTCATAATGATCTTTTCGCCATTGGCTTTTGCCTTGGCAATAATCTGAGCCAATTCGTCTTCCGAAACGACTCCGAGTTGCGAATTTCGCTCGCCATGCATGGCTCGCATTAATTCCAGCATGGAGACAGTCGATGTACCTAGCTTGCCGACTACAATACCGCCCGCTATATTGGCCAAATACATTGCATCATGCAGCGTTTTACCAATCGCGACACCTAAGGCCATTACCGCAATAACCGTATCGCCAGCCCCGGTTACATCAAATACATCCTTGGCTTGAGCCGGCAAGGTATGCACGTGCGCATCCTGTATCAGCGTCATGCCTGCTTCGCCACGCGTCAGCAGAAGCGTCTCGATGTGATACCGCTTCAACAGCGATCGACCTCTTTCAACCAAAATATTTTCGTCTTCGCAAACACCTACTACGGCCTGTAATTCCGATAGATTTGGCGTTATCACATTAGCCTGAGTATAGCGCTCATAATCAACACCCTTGGGGTCGACTAGAACCTTAACGCCTGCTCTTCTGGCTTGGGTTATATATTCCGAAACGTATGTCAAAGTGCCCTTACCGTAATCGGAAAATACAACAGCGTCGCTGCCTGTCAAATACCGCGTGAACCGTGTTAATAAGGCTTCTTTATTAACCTGCAATGGCGTTTCTTCAAAATCAAGTCGAATCAATTGCTGATGCTGCGCCATAATGCGCAATTTACAGATGCTGCGGGTATTAGGCACGACAACAAAGTCGCAGGTGACACCTTCTGCTTCCAAGAGTTTCTGCAGAATCTCGCCCTCGGCATCATCACCAATGATACCGAGTAATGTCACTTGACCGCCTAATTTAGCGATATTTAATGCTACGTTCCCGGCTCCACCGATACGATCTTCGATGTTTTTAACGCGAACCACCGGCACAGGCGCTTCAGGTGAGATCCGGCCGGCCTGCCCGGACCAGTAACGATCCAGCATAACGTCGCCCATAACAATAATATGAGCCTGACTAAACTCAGACATTGCTGTCAACATTTGTTGCCTCCTCAATCACGCCACACCACCAATGGCCTATCAATATATGTGCCTCTTGAATTCGTGCCGTCACAGCTGAAGGCACCCTGATCGAGAGCGTAGCCTGCTGATGCAGAGCACCGCCTTCACAACCCGTCAAACCAATAACCATCATGCCTTTCAATTTGGCGGCTTCAACCGCTTTCAGGATATTTTTGCTTTGGCCCGATGTAGAGATGGCTATCAAACAATCTTTTTCATTGGCAAGAGCTTCCACCTGACGAGAAAAAACCGTTTCGAACTCAAAATCATTAGTATGCGCCGTTAAAATGGAACTGTCTGTCGTCAAGGCAATCGCCGCCAGCGCCCGCCGTTTTCTTTCATACCTGACGACCAGTTCTGCCGCAATATGCTGGCAATCTGCGGCGCTGCCACCATTGCCACATAACAATATTTTTCCGCCCCGTTTCAATGTATTAATCAGTAGCTCTCCGGCTTCTTCAATTTTTTCGGAACAGTCGGCCAAGCGCATCATCATTTCTTTGTGCTCTTCAAGCTCAGAAATAAATGCTTTCAAAATAGTATCCCCATAGTGTCACAAGACTTTTTTAGCCATGCTAAGAATAATGCCTTTATTCAAAACGAATTGATAAGCAGTTAATTGACAACCGATTGTTTCCGGTCATTCCTGTGCTGCATCTGATGCAAACGCGCATAGGCGCCATTCTTTTTAAGAAGCTCTTGATGCGTACCTCTCTCTACGATTTGACCATGATCGATAACCAGAATCATATCCGCATTTTCTATAGTTGACAGCCTGTGGGCTATCACCAGTGTTGTCCGGTTACGCATGACTGTTTGCAAGGCTGCCTGTATAAAGCGCTCCGATTCTGTATCAAGTGCAGACGTTGCTTCATCCAGTATCAAGATCGGCGCATCTTTCAGTAACGCTCTTGCCAATGCCAGTCGCTGCCTCTGCCCGCCTGACAATTTAACGCCATTCTCGCCTATTTCGGTATCAATCCCCATCTCCAGTGTATTGATAAATTCCATGGCATAAGCATCGGTTGCAGCGGCAATAATGTCGCTTCTATCGGCATTTGATAGCGCGCCATAAGCTATATTATTGGCTATCGTGTCATTGAATAAAGTCACCTGCTGGTTAACCAGGGCCAGCTGTTTTCTTAAATTCGCCAATTCATATGTGTTGATTTCAACACCGTCGAGCAATATCTCACCTGTTTTGTGCGTATAAAAGCGGGAAACCAGGTTAGCGAGAGTGCTTTTGCCGCCACCGGAAGCGCCGACTAACGCGATAGTCTGTCCTGGCTTAGCCTTAAAGCTAATGTTCCTTAAAGCCAGCCCATTGGCTCCAGGATATTTAAAAGATACGTTTTTGAACTCCAACGTGCCTTTGCATCTATCAATTTGATAAGTGCCATCATTTTGCTCTGTTGGCTCATCCAGAACATCAAACAGGGATTCGGCCGCCGCAATGCCTTTTTGAATATCGCCATTAATCTCAGTTAACTGCCTGATGGGTCTGGGCAATAGAAACGCTGCTGTCAGATAACCTACAAACTCACCCGTACTGGATTGTTCCATAAAAAACAGCGCCATATACATCAAAAAAGACAGCGCTATGGCAATGATGAGCTGTATGATCGGATTATGCACAGCCTGCGTCGTTGCGAGCTTTAATGATTGTCGCCGATTATCCAGACTACTTTCCAGAAATCGCCGTCGCTCATAATCTTCTCCGCCATAACTGCGCACGACACGATGTCCGCCTACCAGCTCTGACGTGATATGCGTTATATCACCTATCGATTGCTGGATTTTCTTGCTGATGTTACGCAACCGCTTACTGACGTAATTCACCAGCACCGCAATGATCGGCGTTATGGCAACGAAGACCATCGATAACATCCAGTTTGAATAGAACAGATAGCCTAATAAACCTACAGCGGTCAAGCCTTCCCTAACGAAAGTACGTACTGCATCGGTAGTCGCTTTGGTAACCTCACCTACATTATTGCTGATCCTTGCAATCATATAACCGCTATTGTTCGCGTCGAAATAAGCGGTGGGCAAGCGTGTATAGTGATCAAAAATTTCGCATCTCAGCGCATGCACGACGTTACAGGATACCTTGGCCAGAAAATAATTGCCTAAGTAAGCGCCCAGTCCTCGCACCACGATCAAGCCGCTAAACAACAACGGCAAATAATACATGCCCTCGCGCGCGTCGGTTTGCAATGTATCAATAATATGCTTGATCAATGACGCGAATAAAGGCTGGGTAGCCGAGTAAATCAGAAAACCCAGAATACTGATTGCAAAAAGCCCTCGGTGCGGTTTTACATAGGTCAATAACCGCTTGTATATTTGGATGCTTGCTTCAGATTCTTTTTTCATGCTTTATAAAATTCATACCACTCACATATTTCGGCAGTGCTGACTACTATTTAAATGAGCGAAATATTACCATTCTTTATCGAAAAAGACTGTAATGGCATTTCATCTGATGCTCTTATCAACCTGTTTCACCAGGAACCCATGCTATACATTCTGCGGCAAGACTGTAAAATATCGCGGTATTGCCAAAAGATTCAAAAAAATGCCTACACTGAATGAATAAACATCCATTGCCAGTTCCTTCCGCTAGTAGGATATTGGTCATTGCCTTACGTCATCTTGGCGATGTCCTGCTGATCACGCCGCTAATACGTTCACTACGCGAAGCATACCCTCAGGCGCAAATAGATGTCTTGGTGTTTAGCAATACGGCCGCTATCCTGGAAGGGAATCCTGATATCACTCGAATCATAACTACGCCTTTACGTCTAACACGTGCTGAATACTGTCGCCTTATTTCACAATTATTTAGAAAATACAACCTGGCTGTCATCACGCAAACCGGAGATCGTCCTTTTATCTATGGCTTCTTAGCCGCATCTGAACGTGTTGCAGTGGTACCGAAAAAAGATCAAAAAGGTGCCTGGAAACGTCATCTGGCTCGACATTGGACTGAATTCGATAATGAAAATACCCACACCGTACTACAACTGTTAAAACTGGCGGATCTTTTAGGCGTTGCTAGAAACTATACACTAGTTCCTCCTCAGCCGGTTGATAATCAGGCAGTTCCCGTTCTATCCAATAACTCAGCCTATGCCGTTCTTCATGTTTATCCGATGTGGCATTATAAACGATGGACCATCAATGGCTGGGTTGAAACCGCGCAATTTCTTCAGGATTCGGGCTTAAAGGTTATACTTTCAGGTGGGCCAGCACCGGAAGAAATTGATTATGTAAACCAGATTCATCAGCAATTATCCCCTGAAGTATCAAACTTGGCTGGTAAAACCTCGATATCGCAGCTTGCCGATATTATTGGTAAAGCAAAATTATATATAGGCCCCGACACGGGCATAACTCATCTGGCCGCAGCCACAGGCGTTTCAGTCATTGCACTTTATGGACCGACCAATCCAGTCAAATGGGCGCCCTGGCCCAGCCATTACAACAGTAATGAAAACCCGTTCCGGAAATTAGGCGATCAGCAGGTCAATAACGTTCATTTGATTCAGGGCGTTGCCGATTGCGTGCCCTGCCATCAGGAAGGCTGCGATCGAAACCGACAAAGCCGTAGTGCCTGTCTAGAAAATATCAGCCCGGAATCCGTCAAAAAAGTCATTCTGCAAATATTGGCTCAAGAGCACCGCTAACAATAAACAAACGATTCATGCCCTTTAAAGAACTCTATTCCCATTCTCAGCCCTTAATGATCCGCATTGGCGGCTATGCCGCTATCTTGCTGATTTTAACCCTGCCTTTTTCTACCGCCTTAACTGTCGTATTTTCTGTGACCTTGCTGTTTTTGTGGATAAGCTCGGGCCAATTTATAGCTTTGGCAACATTGATCAAGCAAAATCCGCTGGTCTTATTTGCTTTATTAATGTTTTTTTATTTGGCCCTTGGCATCACCTACAGCACGGCCTCATCTGAAAATGCATTCACCACGCTCAGCAAATATCGTGAGCTTTTGCTACTGGCCATTCTGCCGCCATTTTTCCAATCCGAATCTACCAGGCAATGGGCATGGAATGCCTTCATCATTGCGTCGGTTGTGACATTGCTGGGATCTTATGCCATCTATTTTGGCTTGATCGATTATATGCAGCCGGGTGACCCTTCCATTAAGAATCGAATCACTCACAGCCTTTTAATAGCTTTCTTTGCCTTTTTTTGCGCGCATAAATCCATGCAAGCGGACAAGTACAGGCTAATCTATATGGCCTTGCTGGTCTTGTGTATTCACAATATATTCTTCCTTGTTTCCGGCCGTACCGGTCAGTTAATTTTTATTTTACTGATGGTGCTTTTTTATATTCAGCGATTCAGTATAAAAAAGGCTGCATTGCTTACCAGCGCTACCGTTATGCTGCTTTTAGTCTTTGTAGCCTGTTCTGATAGAGCCAATCGTATCAATGAGGGTTTTTCGCAAACCCAAAATTATTTGCATTCCGAGAGCGGCGAAACGAACACGTCCATGGGACAAAGGCTGACTTTCTGGAAACACTCGCTGACGCTGATCTCCGAAACCCCTTGGTTTGGTCATGGGACAGGCAGCTATCCTACTGAATATAGCAGAGTGGCGGCAAAAGCCGACATTGCGTCCAGCAATCCTCATAATGAATATTTGATGATTACCGTACAGACCGGTATAGCCGGATTATTGTTATTTTTAGCCTTCTTGTTCAGTCAATATCACTACTCGCTAAAACTGAAAAACGAATACAAGTGGCTCGCGCAGGGCGTATTAGTAGCATTTGCCATCAACAGCCTTTTTAACTCCACAATTCTCGACTTTACCGAAGGGCACTGGTTCTCCACAATGATAGCCTTGTGCTTTGCAACGCTGTTGACTAATACAAAACCATGCTCAGCGTAATCATTATCACTAAAAATGAATCCGCGCACATTGCCAGCTGCTTGGCATCCGTAGCGTGGGCGGATGAAATCATTGTTTTGGACTCAGGCAGTGAAGATGATACGGTCGCCATCTGCCGCCGTTACACCGACAAGGTTTTTGAGACCGACTGGCCGGGTTTCGGCATCCAAAAACAGCGCACCCTCAATAAAGCAACCCAGCCATGGGTTTTATCCATCGATGCCGATGAACGAGTGACGCCCGAGCTGAGACAAGAAATTGAGCAGGCCATAAGTCAAACTCATATCAGTGGCTTTGAAATACCGCGTCTTTCGAGCTATTGCGGCAAACAAATCAAGCATGGCGGATGGTGGCCCGATTATGTTCTGCGTTTATTTCAACGCGAACACGGACATTTCACCGAAGATCTGGTTCATGAGCGCATTATTGTCGATGGCGCTACCCAACGCTTAAAAATGCCGCTGATTCATGAAGCTTTTGTAAACCCCGAAGAAGTCCTTCACAAAATCAACAATTATTCATCATTAGGCGCTGAAAAACTGTACTCGGCGGGAAAAAGAACCACACTAATACAAGCCATAATTAAAGGGCTTTGGACTTTTTTCCGTACTTACTGCTTGAAAGCCGCTTTTCTGGATGGACAGCAAGGGCTCATGCTTGCAATATCCAATGCCGAAGGCACTTATTACAAGTATCTGAAACTGCTGGATATGCAGCGGGGCAAGGGGCCGAAGGCATGAGCTTGATTTCTGTCATTATCACAACCTATAACTGGCCGGAAGCATTAGATGCCAGTTTACAAAGCCTATTGACCCAGGAGGATCAAAATTTCGAAATTCTTGTTGCTGACGATGGCTCAACGAATGCGACTGCGGAGCTAATAAGGAACCGTTATTCCAGTGACTCAATACCAGTGACACACATTTATCATGAAGATCAAGGCTTCAGGGCCGGCACCATTCGAAATAAAGCAGTGGCTCGCAGCCAAGGTGACTATTTGATTTTTCTCGATGGTGATTGCGTTGTTTTTCCTAATTTTATAAAAATCCATCGCCATTTAGCCGCCAAAGGCTACTTTGTGCCCGGCAATCGAATGCTTTTAACTGAAAGCTTCACTCAAAAAGTTCTAAGCGAGAAAATCCCTCTTCATAGTCAATCAATAACCTATTTTGTTTCCCGATGGCTGGCCGGCAAGATAAATAGAATCATTCCTCTCATACACCTGCCGATGGGGCCTCTACGTCTGATTCATCCACTCCGTTGGCGAAAAGCCATGACTTGTAACTTAGCTATATGGAAAGCTGATTTTATAGCCGTTAACGGCTTTGACGAACTTTTTCAGGGCTGGGGCTATGAAGATTCCGATTTAGTGATTCGTCTGATACATAATGGCATCAAACGCAAGGAAGGCCGATTTGCCGTACCTGTCATACATCTGTGGCATCGAAAAAATGATCAAAGCCAGCATGACAAAAACTTTCAGAGACTAATGGAACGTCTGCATGAAAAGGAGTTTATCCGCGCAGAAAAAGGATTGGATCAATACTTTTAAGGTAGCCCTTTGCATTATTCTTAATCCATGCTCGATTGATTAAATTGAGCCCACCCACCTTGCTCAGCATCTCTTATTCGTTGCCAGCACCTTGGTACGCATTTTCTTGTGATTTGTCCGGATTGATGCGCGCACCGATAGTTTTCAACACTCTTAATAACGGCGCCGCTCCACCCATCGCTACCGCATCAACCAGGCAATACCAAGCAGCAACGCCGCTAGGCGGATTACCTTGTGGCAGATTCAATACCGGATCAATAGCCGCCCATCTCCAGGTTCCAACCGCTGTGCCAATAATTTCCAACCAAGTGGTAATGAAAAAGGCCGCAAGGTAAACCATGGGCGAACGCCCCTTGAAAAGATAAACCAGAAAAACACAAAACAGCAAAGCACCTACATAATCGCCTTGCTCGGCATAACCGCTGACACCCCAGACAGACCAGACGCCGCACACAAGCACTACAAATGTAGCAATCTCTCTGGCATATCTTAAAAACAGCCCTGAGCGCCCCAGCGCTACCGCCGTTAAATAAACCATGCCATGACCGGGCGGCACATAAGCCGGCACATTTCCGAAACGATAGGTGTATCCTCCCATAAATGGCGAGGCGAAATGCTCACCTATAGTGGCAAAAATGATAGCAATGATCACCTGCGTTCTAACTTCTTTATTTTCGCCAAGCAGTAAACCTATCAAAAATACCCATCCGCAGACACCCAGCGCATTTTGTCTCTCCAGCGTGGCGTTGGCGTCGGTCATCAAACAAACCGCTACACAAAAAAAAGTAAAGGCCGCTATAAAATAGTCCCGTTTTCTATGCGTATAAGCACCATTAACTGGTGGAAAATGGCGTAACATCTTTTACCTCATCGAATTAATTCTGGCTCCGCCATAAACTCTATCTATGACGCGGACTTATATGAATGCCCAGGCAATCGCGGCGTATCTGATAAACTTGCCTGACAAAATGAATAAACAAGCCGGTATTAAAGGGAGCTTTAACCAGCCGCCTGCAAAACACAAAGCATCCCCAATCAATGGCAACCATGAAAAAAATAATACCCAAACACCTCTTCCTCTGACTACATTGAGCGCTTTCTGCTTCTTTTCCGGCAATAACTCAGCCACAGGAAATTTTTTAGCGGCCAAGAGACCCAAACCCCATGTCGTCATAGCTCCCAGCGTATTACCTATAGTGGCAATAATGACTAATAGATTAATCTTATAACTGCCTTCCGCTACCATATAAGCCAGAACCGCTTCAGATCCGCCTGGCGCAATCGTTGATGATATAAAGGCGCTAATAAATAACCCCCCTATTCCAGCCAGCGTCTCTTGCATTTACTTTCTCCCAAAAAAAAACCCCTGTAGCAAAAAAGCACAGGGGTTTTTATATTGCCAGAATTTAGCTTCCTGGCAACGTCTTGTTCTTACTGGAAATAACCAGCTTAACCAGATCAGATAAAAATTTTACAACCAGTTCAATGGCCGATCTCAATAAATCAAAAATATAAGCCACTATTTCCGAGGTGCTCATACCCTTGAATTTACGCGCCAAAAATGGCGCCAGAAGCAAACCGATCGCCAAGCCGATCACAGTCATTCCTGAAATCATCGATTCGTCTTTTTGCTCCTGCGCGGCTGCAGGCGCATTTTTTGTCGCAACAGATGGTGCCTGAGCTCCCGCATTGACAGCAACAGCGGCGGCTGTTATCGGTTGAATGCCTGAATAATCGTCCTGTATAACATAATCTGTCACACCTGGAATACTAGACAGGTCTCCGTCACCTTTACCGACCTTCAACTGAGCCTTCATACCTTTTTCCATATGCTGGGCGATATCGCAATGCACCAGATAAGTCTTGTCGCCTGGAGGAAGAATCAATGTTCCGGAAATTTTTGCAGGGCCTGTCACTTCCAAATGGAACATACCTTTGGGGTACAAATATTTGGGCAGGCCATGCATCATCCATTGGTGGCGAATGTTATCATCATTGATAAAATGAACCGTCAACTTGGTGCAGGGCTTGAAATTAAACTCCTGAGTATCAAACGCGAACATCCTGCCCGGAAATTTTTCCGCATATTTATGGCCGGCACGGACAGTAATTTCCTTGGTTTCAGATATTTCTTCACAACCACCCGGCAGGGTATCGGCATTCTGCCCCATCACCATGCCACCGCCCATATCCATCAAGTGGCCATCCCCATGATTCATGAGCGAATTATGCTCTTCATACTCTTCCGCCGCCATGACGGGTACGGAAAAAAGAAAGCTTATTATCGCCACTGATAACAACTTCACCATTCTAAGTTTCCTCTTTACTGGAAAAATCAACAAAACGTTTTTATTAAGAAAATCATAAAAACTGATCAGAAAAAATTTCTAAATGCATATCCCTTGCCAAAAATTCCCGGATGCTGTTTTTTAAGACAGCCTTGGCTTCGGTTCAATATAAACTGCTGTATCTACTTCACCTAGACTAGGCGGTACATCAAAATCATGCCAGACTGGCATTTTGCATTTAAAAATTTTTATCTGCATCTTAATTTTGTTGATCCTGTCTTGGGCAAATTCATGATAAGCCATGCAATAAATAGCATTAACATCACAATAAGACCCTAAGACATCAAAAAAGTTCCAATACTTCCAAGATCTGACTTTCTACGAAATTAACGAATCTTGGCCATCAGTCATTGATCAGACATTTTTAACCTTGGTTATCAGTCCATCGATCAGACGCTTGAAGCCAGCATGTGATAAATACAGTATATATAAGCCTGCAAATGCAAAGAATGCATACAAGAGCACGCTACCACTTTTTACTTCCTGTCCCTTGCCAGCCATAAAGCCCATGTGCGCATCCAATCTATCGCCTTGATCTGGAACCAATGTAATATGGATCAGATACTTGCCCACTTCCGGCACACCGTTAGGCAAAGCTAGTACCACGGTACCGGATTTATGCTTTTTAGCTTCTTGAAAAAACACCCGAGTGCCTTCAGGTTCTTTTGTCACTTCAAACTCAACCGCCATATTTCTGTATCTAACGTCCTGATAATCGAATACAAGTTGAGTTAATGAATTGGTATTGGGAACATTTCCGCAAAAATCTTCAGCCGGAAAATCTTTCGGTTGATACGCGGTGTAATGAATCCAATGATCCGGCTCTAGCTCAAATTTACATTGGTCGGTATCTGTACCGGCAGCCCCGCCATGCGCCCACAGCGAAGCAGAAAAAAACAATCCCAGAAATCCCAGGACAACCTTTCTTAATATTTGTGCTCTATTCATACTACCTTCCAGTTTTGCTAAATAAATAATTATTATTATTAGGAAAAATGCAACTGCCCCTATTTACATAGCTTGAGCTCATAAAAACCGTATTTGCTCTTTACCTTGGCCCATAGCAACTTGCAACTCTAGCATATCGACCCAGACAAATAAAGGAATTGATGGAAAGTCATGGTCTATAAAAGTATACTATTGCTAAATGATAATGTCCTTATCGCTCTATTGCCATCAGTGGATCCTTTTCGTAGACTTAATCTAACTTTATTCAGCCGGAACTCAGCAAAATGTCATCTCTGACCACATCAGAAGCCTGGAAAGCACTACAAAATCATTATCATCAAATATGCAAGCAGTCACTGCGCGACAGCTTTGAAGCTGACAGTAATCGTTTCAATAAGTTCTCTCTTACCTTTAACGATATTCTTTTTGACTATTCCAAGAACAGAATAACCGAACAAACACTGCCTCTACTCATAGATCTGGCCAAAAACGCTGGGCTCGAATCAAAAATCCAGGCCATGTTCTCCGGAGCGATTATCAATAACACCGAACATAGAGCCGTTTTGCATACCGCTCTACGCAACCGCGATAATAATCCGGTTTATGTGGATGGACAAGACGTCATGCCGCTGATCAATAGAGAGCTAGCTAAAATGCGAGTCTTCAGCGACAGCGTTCGCTCTGGGGAATGGAAGGGATATACTGGCAAGACCATCACCGATATCGTCAATATTGGCATCGGGGGTTCTGACTTAGGTCCGAAGATGGCTTCCACAGCTTTGACACCTTATGCCAAAGATGGGTTAAAGGTACACTTTGTTTCCAACGTGGATCAGTCCGTTCTTGTAGAAACATTAAAACCCTTATCTCCTGAAACGACATTATTTCTTGTCGCTTCCAAAAAATTTAACACGCTTGAAACCATGACTAATGCAAAATCAGCAAGAAACTGGTTTCTGGACAGCGCGAAAGATCAAAAAGCCATTGCCAAACACTTTGCCGCCATTTCGACCGATATCGAGAGGATTGCCGAGTTCGGGATAGATGCCAACAATATGTTTGAATTCTGGGATTGGGTTGGCGGCCGTTATTCGCTTTGGTCAAGCGTAGGATTATCCATTGCCTTGTATGTCGGCATGGACAATTTCGAGCAGTTATTACAAGGCGCTTATGAAGTTGACCAACACTTCCGCAGCACACCTTTTGAAAAAAATATCCCCGTCATTATGGGGTTGCTGGGCATCTGGTATAACAACTTCTTTAATGCCGAATCGCACGCCATCCTGCCTTACGACCAGTCCCTACGCTATTTAGCCGACTACTTTCAGCAGGGCGACATGGAAAGCAACGGCAAAAGCATCGATATGAATGGCGATAAAGTGGACTACAGTACTGGCCAGATTATTTGGGGCCAACCAGGCACCAACGGCCAGCATGCTTTTTATCAACTCATACATCAGGGCACTAAACTTGTTCCTTGTGACTTCCTGGCACCTGCACAGAGCCACTATCACTTGCCGGAACATCATGACATCCTGATCTCAAACTTCCTGGCGCAACCTGAAGCCATGATGAGAGGTAAAACGGCCGAGGAAGTCAAGCAGGAACTGACGGCTTCCGAACGGGCTGACCGGGTACTAGTCGCCTCAAAAGTCTTTGAAGGCAATAAACCTTCCAATTCATTTCTGCTCAAGAAACTGACGCCCAAAACATTGGGTTCATTGATTGCGATGTATGAACATAAAATTTTCGTTCAAGGCGTGATCTGGAATATCAATTCTTTTGATCAGATGGGCGTGGAGTTAGGAAAAATATTGGCTAAGGTCATACTTCCCGAGCTCCAGAATGATGAAATCATCGAAAGCCACGATTGCTCCACCAATGCGCTTATCAATATTTATAAGCAATTTCGATAACCGCGCTTTCCGGCTCCGAACAAAAACGGCATGCGAGTAAAATCTCTTCAATGAAATTTATTAACAATGCATTTAATGAACATCTGAGCTTTGTCTCAAATAACCGGCAAAGCTAATTGATGATACTCACAACGTAACCTAGGATTTTCGGCATCACTCATCACCAACTCAAACCTTGACGATGAGGCATGTTATTTACTCCCAAAAATACTAATCATGCATAGAGAAGCGGCGTCAACGCCTAGCGCGAAAAAAATCCTTTAACAATTCCCCACATTCTTCTCCCAACACTCCGCCCGCCCAATTCACCCGATGATTTAGAAAACTCGCGTCGGCCAGAGATAAAGCATTGCAGACAGCGCCCCGTTTGGGATCGAATGCGCCAAAAACCAGCCGTTTAATGCGGGCATGACTGATCGCTCCCATGCACATCACGCATGGTTCCAGCGTGACGTATAACGTCGCATCAGAAAGCCGATAATTTTCCAGCGCAATACCTGCCTTGCGTATGGCCATTATCTCGGCATGGGCAGTCGGATCATGAGTGGCTATCGGTGTATTCCAACCCTCGGCAATACACTGGTCATCCTTAACGATAACAGCGCCAATAGGAACTTCTCCTTGCCGCTCGGCTCTTTGCGCCAGCCTGATGGCATAGCGCATCCATGCCTCATCCGATGTTTGCGCTATTCCCATTCAATGGTTGCTGGCGGTTTACCGGATATATCGTAAGCCACACGCGAGATGCCTGGTACTTCGTTAATAATGCGGCGTGAAACCAGGTCAAGAAATTCATAAGGCAAATGCGCCCAGCGCGCCGTCATGAAATCAATCGTTTCGACAGCCCGCAAGGCAATAACGTAATCATAGCGACGGCCATCGCCCATGACGCCGACCGACTTGACTGGCAGGAATACGGCAAAGGCCTGGCTGACTTTGTCATAAAGATCATGGCGATACAGCTCTTCAATGAAGATGGCATCGGCCTGACGCAACAAGTCCGCGTACTGTTTTTTGACCTCGCCTAAAATTCTGACCCCTAAACCAGGGCCTGGAAATGGATGGCGGAATACCATTTCCGAAGGCAGGCCTAGCTCCAGCCCCAGCTTTCTCACTTCATCCTTGAACAGCTCCCGCAAAGGCTCGACCAGCTTCAAGGTCATGTCCTCGGGCAATCCGCCGACATTGTGATGGGATTTGATCAGATGCGCCTTGCCACTTTTTGATCCCGCAGACTCAATCACATCGGGGTAAATCGTGCCCTGCGCCAACCATTTTGCATCGGTTAATTTCACCGCCTCTTCATCAAAGATTTCAACGAATAGATTGCCGATAATCTTACGCTTCTGCTCAGGATCATTGACGCCGCTCAACGCATCCAGATAACGTTGTTCCGCATTGACTCTGATGACCTTAACACCCATGTGCTCGGCAAACGTCGCCATGACCTGATCACCTTCGTGTAGACGCAGAAGACCGGTATCGACAAAAACACAGGTCAACTGATCACCTAATGCTTTATGCAGCAACGCCGCCACGACAGATGAATCCACTCCGCCAGACAACCCTAAAATCACCTGATCGCCGCCGACTGTTGCACGCACGGACTGAATGCTGTCTTCAATGATATTACTGGCTGTCCATAGCGCCTCACAGCCGCAAATATCCAATACAAAGCGCGAAAGGATACGTCCACCTTGCTTAGTATGAGTGACTTCCGGATGAAACTGCAGACCGTAAAAGGCTTTTTCCTCATTGGCGATGCCGGCAATAGGCGCACCGTCCGAACTGGCAATCAGCACAAATCCATCAGGCAAGGCAACAACGCGGTCACCATGACTCATCCAGACATCCAGCAATCCGTAACCTTCCTCGGAAAGATGATCTTCTATGCCGGTCAACAGTCTGGAATGCCCACGCGCCCTGATCTGGGCATAACCGAATTCCCGGTGATCCGAAGATTCGACCTTGCCTCCCAGTTGCTCGGTCATGGTCTGCAAACCGTAACAAATGCCCAGCACCGGAACACCCAGATCAAACACGATTTGTGGCGCTCTTGGTGTATCAACGCTGGTTACCGTTTCAGGGCCGCCCGATAAAATAATGCCGTTGGGCGCAAATTTTTCAACATCTTCCGCACTGCATTCGCAGGAATAAATTTCGCAGTAAACACCGATTTCGCGAATTCGCCGCGCGATCAATTGGGTATATTGCGAGCCGAAATCTAATATAAGGATTTTATGCGAATGGATATTCGCGGACTGTTGTTGCTTCACGGTAAAACTCGATAGTTATATATTCGTTTAAAAAACAAGGGGCTCCTGAGAGCCCCCCAACGATGTAGCTTTATGTCGCTGACGCTTAATCAAGGCGGTAATTGGGCGCCTCTTTTGTAATGGTCACGTCATGTACATGACTTTCTCTCATGCCAGCTCCAGTCACACGCACAAACTGCGCCCTTTCATGCAGTGCGGCGATAGTTTGACTGCCCGTGTAGCCCATGCTGGCACGAACGCCGCCCAACAATTGATGAATAACGGCGAGCAAACTGCCTTTATACGGCACCCGACCTTCAATGCCTTCCGGCACCAGTTTTTCGACCAGTTCGGTTTCCTCCTGAAAATAGCGATCGCTGGAACCTTGCTGCTGTGACATCGCCCCCAGAGAGCCCATGCCGCGATATGATTTATAGGAACGCCCCTGAAACAGCTCGATTTCGCCAGGCGCCTCTTCGGTGCCGGCAAAAAGTCCGCCCAACATCACTGCATAAGCCCCTGCTGCCAGCGCTTTAGCGACATCGCCGGAATAACGGATACCGCCATCGGCAATCAAAGGCACACCAGAACCTTTCAAGGCGCCAGCCACATTGCTGACCGCTGTAATTTGCGGCACACCGACGCCAGCAATAATGCGAGTTGTGCAAATAGAGCCCGGCCCGATACCAACCTTGACACCGTCGGCGCCAGCTTCAACCAGTGCGAGCGCCGCTTCAGCCGTGGCAATGTTGCCGCCGATAACCTGAACACCAGGATAATTCTGTTTGACCCAGCGAACCCTGTCCAAAACGCCTTGTGAGTGGCCATGCGCCGTATCGATAACAATGACATCGACGCCGGCCGCCACCAGCGCGGCCACACGTTCTTCCGTGCCATGCCCGGTGCCTACCGCGGCGCCGACTCGCAGCCTTTCATGTTCATCTTTACAGGCTAACGGGTAATCCTTGGCTTTCTGAATATCTTTTACCGTAATCATACCGCGCAAATGAAATGCATCATTCACGACCAGCACCTTTTCAATGCGATGTTCATGCAGCAGCGCAATCGCTTCTTTACGATCGGCATTCTCACTAACTGTAACCAAACGCTCTTTAGGCGTCATGACTTTAGAGACGGATTCATCAAAACGCGTCTCAAAACGCAAATCACGACTTGTCACAATACCAACCAGTTCATCGCCATTGACTACCGGCACACCGGAAATATTTTTAGCCCGCGTTAACTTAATAACGTCCCGAATACTGGTATCAGGCGAAACGGTAATCGGATCTTTAATTACCCCGCTCTCGTACTTTTTAACGCTACTAACTTCCCGCGCCTGCTGTTCGGCCGTCATATTTTTATGAATGATGCCTATTCCGCCTTCTTGAGCGATGGCAATCGCAAGTCGCGCCTCTGTCACGGTATCCATAGCCGCTGCAACCAGAGGAATATTCAGCGCAATGCCTCGTGTCAATTGCGTTTTCATTTCTACATCTCGTGGCAGCACAGTCGAGTGCGCAGGCACTAATAAAACGTCATCAAACGTGAGCGCTTCCTGAATAATTTGCATAAACCACACCTAAAAGCCTTGAATTAACATGACATTATAACACTAGCTGACAATAATCGCCATATTATAATTTAATTTCTTGACATACTCTCATAAAGATGCACCTTCCCAAAATCTCAGCTTGCGTTACGGCACACTTCAGAACAAAAACCTAGGACAAGAACTAATCAAATAAGTGTGTAAGCAGAATTATCGCTAGAACAGGGCGCTTTACTCTGCATATAACTTATAGCCATAAACGCATGATTGTTTTCTGTAATTAGGCCGTTGATCGCTTCCTGAAATTAAGCTATTTTACCAATGCTTGGTTGATTTATTGACACTAAAGCACAAAAAATGCCGTACTTTAAGTCCGCATTCCACAATACTAACAATAATTACTGAGATGTTTTATGAAGAAATTAATCCAATTTAAAAGCTTACTGCTAAGCTGCACAATTGCACTTGCTTCTGTTGCCGCTAATGCGGCAGAACCGGTTGATATCTGTCCGGATGAGGCATCTAGGGCCGCTATTCATAATCAATTAGAAACGTTATTAAAAGATGCTAGAAACCAAGACAATGGGGGGTTCGATTTCGATATGTGGGCGACGGTTGTCAACCGGGCCGGTGTTGTCTGCGCGGTAGCTCGATCCGGCGGCGATAGCGGTGCCCAGTGGCCGGGCAGTCGTGTCATTTCGGCACAAAAAGCCAATACAGCTAATAGCTTTAGCTTGCCTCAATTTGCCTTATCCACGGCAAATCTTCATCAAGCAACTCAAGATGGCGGCAGCCTGTTCGGCTTGCAGCACAGCAATCCTGTGGATCCAAGCGTTGCCTATGCTGGGAATGCGGTAGATTACGGAACGGTTAATGATGCCATGGTCGGCAGAAAAATTGGCGGCGTCAATGTATTTGGCGGCGGTTTGGCCCTTTACGATGCCAATGGCGCGCTCTTAGGCGCAGTTGGCGTGAGTGGTGATTCATCATGCGCGGACCACAATATCGCCTGGCGTATGCGTCATGCCGCTAACCTGGACTTTGTGCCGGCAGGCCCCAATGCCGCTAAGAATGACCAGATCATTTATACCGGCGACACTGGTTCGGGCGCGGCAGGCTTTGAGCATCCCGATTGTGGCCATGGAGAAAAAGCGATTGCTGCAACTTTGCCAGCAACTCAAGCTGTAGTTAAATAAATCCAATAGCTCAGACAGTTATCCTTATGCTCCTCTCCTGCTCTGGGAGAGGAGTTAAAGCAACATCCAAAAACTCATCGCTTAGGCATCCCCTTCTCACTATCCCAATAATCTTCATCGAACCAACAATCAGAAATACCTATCCATAGCGGACTTACACATTGGCAGGTTTGTGGCTATGATTACTGATACCAAATCAATTTGGCCGCCATTAAGAAAATCAAAATCGAAAAATAGCGTTTTAATTTTCGTGCCGGCAGCTGGTGAGCCAGTTTGGCGCCAACCGGAGCCGTAAGGAAACTGCCCAGACTGATACCCAAAAAAGCAGGCAAATAGACGTAACCCAAGCTCCATCTTGGCAACTGCATTTGATCCCAACCCAATACCGCATAACTGACCGTACCCGCCACCGCTATCGGCAAACCACAGGCGCTTGATATAGCCACGGCATTGCGCATAGCATATCGGCAGCGCACCAGATAAGGCACGGTTAGCGTCCCTCCGCCTATGCCTACAATGGATGACATCAAGCCGATAAGGCTGGCCACACTGAAGTCCAGCATTTTAGATTCCTTAACCGCTCCAGGCGCCGGTATTATTTGAAAAGCCATTTGCACGCCGACATACAGTAAAAACACGATAAAGATATAACGCAATACATCAGCGTCCATATGGTGCGCCACTACAGCCCCGAGCGCCGCTCCGACCATAATACCTGGCACTAGCCTGAACACTTTTCTCCATACCACAGATCCCAAACGGTGATGTGCCAACACAGACGCTGCCGAGGTAATGATTATCGTCGCCAGTGAGGTTGCCACCGACATTATCATAATCAGATCCTTAGGAACCCCCTGCGCTGCAAATAACAAGACCAGAACCGGAACAATGACCATCCCTCCGCCAATGCCAAAAAGACCGGCCAGTAGACCCGAAACCATCCCCAATATCATACTCAGCGAGAAAAATATCATCATTGTCCTCTATAAATAGCCGCCAGCGCACTGCGCGCTGTTGATTATGGTATTCTAAGTCCGACATTAATAAAGCGCTTGCATAAAAACTCGATGAAAAAATTTCTGGTAGGTGGTGCCGTACGCGACAAACTGCTCAATTACCCCGTCAAGGAGAGGGATTGGGTCGTCGTTGGTGAAACGCCTGATTCGATGATAAAAAAAGGGTTCCGCCCGGTGGGCAAGGATTTTCCGGTATTTCTGCACCCGGAAAGCGGTGAAGAATATGCGTTAGCCAGAACCGAAAGAAAAACCGCTCCTGGCTATAAAGGCTTTATCGTACACGCATCTCCCGATGTCAGCCTGGAACAGGACCTGATGCGCCGTGACTTGACAATCAATGCGCTCGCAATGACGCCAGAGGGCGAAATCATTGATCCCTACGGCGGCAAAAATGACATTGACAACCGCATTTTCCGCCATATCTCCCCGGCTTTCGCCGAAGATCCCGTACGCATACTGCGCGTGGCCCGTTTTGCTGCCCGATACAGTCATCTCGGCTTTACGCTGGCAAAAGAAACCCGGGAACTGATGCAGCAAATGGTGACAGCAGGAGAAGCCGATCACCTCGTGCCTGAACGCGTATGGGCGGAGTTATTCAAAGCGCTTAACGAAAAATCGCCGTCCGCTTTTTTTTACACGCTAAAAGACTGCTCCGCACTGGCAAGAATTTTTCCTGAAATTCACAGCCTGTTCGGCGTACCGCAACCGGAAAAGCATCATCCTGAAATCGATACCGGCGTTCATGTCATGCTCTGCCTTGAACAGGCTGCGACGTTATCTTCAAGCCTTGAGGTCAGATTTGCGGCCTTAGTGCATGATCTTGGCAAAGCCGTATCGCCCAAGGAAAACTGGCCGCATCATTATGGCCATGAACAAAACGGTCTGCCCATACTGGAGAATTTATGCGCCCGCCTGCGCGTGCCCAATGCTTTCAAATCGCTGGCCATGCTGGTTATGCGCCATCATACGCACTGTCATCGGGTCTTTGAACTGCGCGCCTCGACCTTAACGGACATGCTGGCAGAGTTAGGCGCCTTTAAACCGACTAACAACAAGCTGGATCATTTCTTGCTGGCTTGCGAAGCCGATGCCCGGGGGCGAATGAATCATGAGAGCAATCCTTATCCTCAGGCGGACTACCTAAAAAAGGCAGCCAAGGCCGCGGCATCGGTGGACACTTCGGCAATTTTAAAAAGCAATCTTCAAGGCGCGGAAATTGGCGAAGCCATACGTCGTCTAAGAATAAAAGCCGTTGCCGAATTCATTGCAGTTGAATAATGAATTCAATCGAATTATATTAAAATTTTTTGACTCAATATACCCATGCCTTCATTTGACATCGTTTCCGAATTTGACAAACACGAAGTTAGAAATGCCGTTGATCAGGCCAATAAAGAAATCAGCACCCGTTTTGATTTCAAGGGCACGGATTCAAGCTTTGAATTAAATGATGACAAACTGTCCATGATTTCCGGGTCCACGTTTCAGTTGCAGCAGATGTTCAGCATCGTCTGCTCAAAGCTCAGCAGACGCGGCATCGACATAGCCTGCATGGACGTTGCCGACCCCAAGCCCAGCGGCAAAGGCATGCGCCAGGAGATCACGCTGAAGCAAGGAGTGGATTCGGCCCTGGCGAAAAAAATCGTCAAGCTGATCAAGGACAAAAAGCTGAAAGTCCAGGCCGCCATTCAGGGCGATCAGGTCAGAGTGACCGGCAAAAAAAGGGACGACCTGCAGGAAGTCATTCAGATGATCAGGGATGAAAAAATCGGCATGCCGCTACAATTCATCAACTTCAGGGATTGATGAATGCAGGCTTGTTAACCCAGCGGTAAACAAAATATCCGACTATCGCCAGGCCGAGCCAGCCTATCACTAGAGGCCCAATCAAGCCATCATAGTACCTGTTGACCAGATAAAGATATTCCGAGCTGAGATTGGTATTGAACAGACTCTTGCTCATCTTGATCTGCCAGACCCAGCTGGCATGACAGCCGATGCATAAGCCCAGGCTGGCTTTGACCTCCGTCCTTAACAGACCTAAAAAAATACCGACCATGACCAGAGCCCAGAATGCGGACAGGATATCCGGATTCAACAGATTGGCGAACGCCTCACCGAGCAGCTCAAATCCACTCAATAGCGTCAATTCCTGGTATGGGACATTGGTGTCGCTATCCAGAAAATGCAGCACCGCATAATAAATGGCACTGATGGTAATGGCCGCAATGACGGACATTTTGCGTTTCAGCCCCGTCAACAGTATGCCGCGAAACAGAGGTTCCTCAACCCAGGAGATAATCAGCGCCAGCAATAACGACAGCGCCATTTTCTCTGCCAGCCTCGAAGCCGTCCAGACTTGATCCTGATCGATAACATTGACGCCAAGTCCATACAGCACGATAACGACTGGCATCAGGGTCACAAAACCGAGTCCAAGGCCCTGCAGCAATTGCTTGAAAAAAACGGCTTTGCCGGCAAAGCCAATATCTTCTTTTTTGAGCTTGAAGTAGGCCATGGCCGGAAAAATACTCAGCACCAGAAAGAATTGTGCCGATTTCTTGATTATTTTGCTTAACGGAAGCTGGTCACCCATGCCCAGCACGACAAAATAACCGACCAGACAAGCCATAAAAATAGCCCCCAGCAGAACCAGCAGCGGCACAAGAGCGTAGTAAATAGACTTGATCATTTCCAACTGCCGAAATCGCCCCACAGCATCTGCACGGCTGACAATGCGGCCAGGGAGGCCGTTTCTGTTCTTAATATCCGACTGCCCAACCGAACTGGAATAAAGCCCGCCGCTTTCGCAAATTCCCGTTCCTGATCGGAAAATCCCCCTTCGGGGCCGGACAGCAATGTGACTCTCATACTTTCGGGCTTTAAATCAGCCAAGGATGTTTCGGCATACGGATCCAGAAAAACCTTTAAACCGCTCTGCTTACTCACCCAGTCCGGCAAGTGCTCGATTTCGGCGAGTTCAGGCAGCAGCGTTCTGCCGCTTTGCTCGGCGGCATGTTGGATAATCTTTTGCCAATGCTGTAACCGCTGCTGTTTTTTCTCGCCTTTGAATTGCACGACGCAGCGCTCGGTCAGCAGCGGCGTCATGGCATTAACGCCGAGTTCCACAGCCTTTTGAATCGAAAAGTCCATCCGATCGCCGCGCGAAATGCCTAAACCGAATACTACCGTTAACGGCGATTCGACATTGCGATCCAGCCATTGCTGTACATAGACCAATACCTGCTTGCGGCTGACTTCGGCCAGCGTGCATAAATAATCGCCGCCGCTGCCGTTAAACAAAATGATCTGCAAATCTTTTTTCAGCCGCAATACAGTCCTGACATAATGCGCACTGTCCTCATCGAGCATTATTTGCCGGCCTTGGACCAAATCCGCGGGTACATATAATCGTGAAATGCGCATGCTTAGTCCCGAACAGCCTGTTGTATGCCCGCCCAGGCCACATCGGCGATCAGCCAAAGCTCATCCTCGGAAACTACATACGGCGGCATAAAATAAATGACATTGCCCAGCGGCCTCAATAAGACGCCCCTGGATAATGCATATTGATAAACCCGTAAACCGCGCCGCTCCTGCCAAGGATAGGGCTCCCGCGTCTGCTTGTCTTTGACCAGTTCGATAGCCAATATCATGCCGGTCTGCCTGACTTCCGCCACCTGAGGATGCTCATTAAAGCGTGCCGCCGCCTTAGCCATTGTCTCGGCCAGTTTCCTGTTTTTCCCTATGATATTTTGCCGCTGGAAGATTTCTATAGTTGCCAGGCCGGCTCTGCAAGCCAAGGCATTGCCGGTATAACTGTGCGAATGCAGAAAGGCGGTTAACTTTTGATAATCATCATAGAAGGCCTGATAGACCTGATCGGTAGTCAAAACGGCCGACAAAGGCAGATAACCGCCAGTCAAGCCCTTGGACAAACAGATAAAGTCCGGCATGATCGCCGCCTGCTCACAGGCGAATAATGATCCGGTCCGGCCAAAGCCGACCGCTATTTCATCGGCAATCAGATGCACGTTGTATTTATCGCAGGCTTCGCGCAGCATTTTCAGGTAGATGGGATCATACATGCGCATATTGCCGGCACACTGCACCAAAGGCTCGACAATGACGGCACAAGTTGTGCCGGCATGTTCCGCTAGCGCCGCTTCCATGAGTGAGAATCGGCGTATACAGTAGTCCACCCAGGACTCGCCGGGCGCCCGATAATAGCAGTCCGGGCCTGGAACCGTAATGACATCCATCAACAATGGGCCATAAGTCTCCTTATAAAGCGGCACATTACCGACCGCCAAAGCACCTAGGGTTTCGCCGTGGTAGCTGTTTTCCAGCGTGATGAATTTTGTCTTATGAGTTTGACCGAGATTGCGCCAGTAATGAAAACTCATCTTGAGCGCAACCTCTACGGCTGAGGAGCCGTTGTCGGCATAGAAACAGCGATTAAGCCCCTGAGGCGTGATCTCGACCAGTTTTTCCGCCAGACTGACGGCCGCTTCATGCGTGAAGCCTGCAAGAATCACATGCTCCAACGTGTCGAGCTGATCTTTTATCGCGGCATTAATAACAGGATTGGCATGTCCGAATAAATTGACCCACCAGGAACTAATTGCATCCAGATAGCGGTTGCCTTCAAAATCTTCCAGCCAGACGCCATGACCTTTTTTTATCGGGACAATCGGGAACGCTTCATGATCCTTCATTTGCGTGCATGGATGCCACAAAACCGATAAATCGCGATCGGAGAATGCTCGGTTAGTCATGAAACAGAGGCAAGCAGAGATTTATTCAGCCTGCTGCCCGATATGCAAATTTTCGCAGATGGCTAATGTCGGCCCGGCCTGATTCATCGTATAGAAATGCAGCCCTGGCGCGCCGCTATCGAGCAACCGCTGGCAGAGCGCTGTCACCACCTCAATGCCAAAAGCCTGTATGGCCTTGCGATCATCGCCAAAGCATTCCAGCCGCTTTCTCATCCAGCGCGGGATGTCGGCGCCGCACATCTCTGAAAACCTGAACAATTGTGAATAATTGGTAATCGGCATGATGCCGGGCACGATCGGGATATCGACGCCATTTTTTTCACATCGATCGATAAAATAAAAATAGGCTTCGGCGTTATAAAAATACTGCGTAATGGCCGCATTGGCACCAGCTTCGACTTTACGCTTGAAATTCTGAAAATCCTGGTCGCCGCTAACAGCCTGAGGATGCACTTCCGGATAGGCGGCCACATGAATTTGAAAGTGATCCCCAGTTTCCTGCCGGATAAATTCCACCAGTTCGTTGGCATACCGGAATTCACCGGCTGACAACATGCCGGAAGGCAAATCACCTCTTAAAGCCACAATTTTTGATATGCCATGATCCTGATACCGTTTCAGGATCTCGCGAATATTATCCTTAGTCGATGCTACACAGGAGATATGCGGCGCTACGGCAATCCCTTTTGACTGAATCTCTATAACCGATTCGAAAGTCTTTTCGCGAGTTGAGCCCCCTGCACCGAAGGTGACTGAAAAAAAGTCTGGATTGAGCTTGGCCAGTTTGCTGTGCACCACCTGTAAACTTGCGGCGCCTTCTTCTGATTTTGGCGGGTAGAACTCGAAACTGAACAGTTGTGGATACTTTTTCTGTGATTGCATTTTTATGAATGAGGGAAATGTAAAAACCTGCTGCGGATGTTACGGCTCTTATACTATAGCCGAACGGGTTTGCCAATACTGGCAAACCCTTCTACTTGATCAGTAACGATAATGATCGGCCTTATAAGGTCCATCAACAGAGACACTGATGTATCTGGCCTGCTCGTCAGTCAAGCGGGTCAGTTTGACGCCCAACTGCTTCAGGTGGGCAGCCGCCACTTTTTCATCGAGTTTCTTGGGCAGAATATAAACCTTGTTTTCATACTGATCTGAGTTTTTCCAGAGTTCTATTTGAGCCAGAACCTGGTTACAGAACGAATTGGACATAACAAAGCTCGGATGGCCAGTCGCGCAGCCCAAATTCACCAACCGCCCTTCCGCCAGCACAATCAGTCGCTTGCCGTCAGGAAAAATCACATGATCAACCTGTGGTTTAATATTTTCCCAAGGATACTGACGCAATGAGGCAATATCAATCTCGGAATCGAAATGGCCGATATTGCATACGATCGCCTGGTCTTTCATCGCGGCCATATGGCTATGCGTAATAACGTTGATATTACCGGTCGCAGTCACAAAAATATTGGCCACAGGCGCCGCATCTTCCATGGTTACGACGCGGTAGCCCTCCATCGCGGCCTGCAGCGCGCAGATCGGATCAATTTCAGTCACCCAAACCGTCGCGCCCAAGCCGCGCAAGGATTGCGCGCAGCCTTTACCGACATCGCCATAACCGCAAACGACGGCGATTTTGCCGGCCACCATCACATCCGTGGCACGCTTGATTCCGTCAACCAACGACTCACGGCAACCATACAGGTTATCGAATTTTGATTTGGTCACCGAGTCATTGACGTTGAATGCAGGCACTTTCAATGTACCTTTGGCCATCATTTCATAAAGCCTCAATACACCGGTTGTCGTCTCTTCCGATAGACCTTTAACGCCCGACATTAATTCAGGGTATTTATTATGCATCATGAAAGTCAAATCACCACCATCGTCCAAAATCATATTCGGACGCCAGCCATTAGGACCTTCAATAGTTTGCTCTATACACCATTCAAATTCGGCTTCCGTTTCGCCTTTCCAGGCAAAAACAGGGATACCCGCCACAGCTATTGCCGCTGCCGCATGATCCTGAGTCGAAAAAATATTGCACGACGACCAGCGCACTTCCGCGCCCAACGCGGTCAAGGTTTCAATCAATACCGCCGTTTGAATGGTCATATGCAGACAGCCAGCGATGCGAGCGCCTTTTAACGGTTGCTCCAGACCATATTCTTCCCGCAACGCCATCAAGCCCGGCATTTCCGTTTCAGCAATATTGATTTCCTTGCGACCCCATTCTGCCAAAGCAATATCGGCAACTTTATAATCCGGTAAGCTCATCATTTCCTGCCTATGTATAAATTAAAGACCGGCCGCTTCTCTCAAAGCATCCACTTTGTCGGTTCTTTCCCAAGTAAAATTATCTTCCGTGCGGCCAAAGTGGCCATAAGCCGCAGTTGACTGATAAATAGGTCGCAGCAGGTCGAGCTGAGCAATCAAACCTTTAGGTCTCATATCAAAATTATCGCGGATAATTTGCACCAGCCTGTCTTCGCTAATTTTGCCAGTGCCGAATGTTTCAACGCTGATGGAAGTCGGCTCGGCAACGCCAATCGCATAAGATACCTGGATTTCGCAACGCTCGGCCAGCTCAGCCGCGACAATATTTTTTGCCACATACCGACACATATAAGCCGCAGAACGATCAACCTTTGACGGATCCTTGCCCGAGAACGCGCCACCGCCATGTCTTGCCATGCCGCCATAGGTATCGACGATAATTTTACGGCCCGTCAGACCGCAATCGCCGACAGGGCCGCCGATGACGAACTGGCCGGTTGGATTGATAAAATATTTGGTGCCTTTATGCAACCATTCCTTAGGCAACGTCGGCAGAATGATTTCATCCATCACCGCCTCATGTAGCTGTTTTACGCCGATTTCAGGCGAATGCTGGGTAGATAGGACAACCGCTTCTATTGCGACTGGTTTGTTATTTTCATAACGGAATGTAATCTGGCTTTTTGCGTCAGGACGCAGCCAGGGTAACGTTTTATTTTTACGGACTTCGGTCTGACGTTTTACCAACAAGTGCGCATAAGTAATCGGCGCCGGCATCAAAACATCGGTTTCATTGCTGGCGTAACCAAACATCAAGCCTTGATCGCCTGCACCCTGCTCATGATTCTCGGACTCATCAACACCCATCGCGATATCGGCCGATTGTTTGCCGATCGCATTGAGTACCGCGCAGCTTTGGCCGTCAAAGCCGATGTCGCCATGATCATAGCCGATTTCACAAACAACTTTACGTACCAGCTCTTCGGTATCAACCCAAGCATTCGTGGTAATTTCACCGGCCAAAACGACCATGCCGGTTTTTACCAACGTTTCACAAGCAACCCGCGAATTAGGAGCCTGCGCTAATATTGCATCCAATACCGCATCTGAAATTTGATCCGCAACTTTATCCGGATGTCCTTCTGAAACTGATTCTGATGTAAAAATGAAATTATTGCTCACGATGCTGCCTTCTAAAAATATAAAACCCAGATATACAAAAGGCTGCCAAGGCAGCCTTTTTTATTTGTGGTGGGCCCTGTAGGACTTGAACCTACGACCTGCCGATTATGAGTCGGAAGCTCTGACCAACTGAGCTAAGGGCCCTTTAACCTTTACCTATTCGCCATCCAAGAAGCATCTTAATTGCTCTGACCTCGATGGATGTCTGAGCTTTCTCAATGCTTTGGCCTCAATCTGACGAATTCTTTCACGCGTCACATCAAACTGCTTGCCGACTTCTTCCAGCGTATGGTCGGTATTCATATTGATACCAAAACGCATGCGCAAAACTTTAGCCTCCCTAGCCGTTAATCCAGCCAACACATTTTGTGTGGATTCACGCAGGCCTGCAATTGTAGCAGACTCAACCGGGGATAATACTTTAGCATCTTCTATGAAATCTCCCAAATGAGAATCTTCATCATCCCCTATCGGGGTTTCCATGGAAATAGGTTCCTTAGCTATTTTCAATACTTTACGAACTTTATCCTCAGGCATCTCCATACGTTCGGCCAGTTCTTCCGGCGTTGCTTCACGTCCCATTTCCTGCAGAATCTGCCTGGAAATACGATTTAATTTATTGATCGTCTCGATCATATGCACCGGAATACGAATCGTTCTGGCTTGATCCGCAATTGAGCGGGTAATCGCCTGCCGGATCCACCAGGTTGCATAGGTTGAAAACTTGTAACCGCGACGGTACTCAAATTTATCAACCGCTTTCATTAAACCGATATTACCTTCCTGAATCAGATCCAGGAATTGCAAACCTCGGTTAGTATATTTTTTAGCAATCGAAATAACCAGCCTTAAATTCGCTTCAATCATTTCTTTCTTCGCGCGCCTGGCTTTGGCTTCACCGATAGACATACGCCGGTTGATATCCTTCAACCCGTTAATAGTCAGGCCATACTCGGCTTCAATATCCGACAGTACCTTTTGCGCCTTTCTTATGTCCTTTTCGTGCTCTTTCAAGGCTGCCGCATACTTATTGTCGTCGCTCAATAACCGGTCAAACCACTCCGAATCCACTTCACTCTCGGTAAACATGGCAATGAATTCCTTGCGTGGCATTTTTGCCTGCCTGACACAAATATCCATGATCACTTTTTCCTGCTCACGGACAGTGGCAACACCGCCTGGAATGATAGCCGTCAATTTTTTCAAATATTGCGGAGTCCATTTAAATTCCATGAACAGATCAGCCAAGGTTTCGAAGGCTTTTTCTGTTTTTTCACCGGAATAACCGTATTTTTTAACTGCCGCGGAAGCTGTTTTAAGCTGTTTCCGGAGTTCTTCTACTTTTGCCTTGACCTCCTCGTAATCGAGTCCCTTCGCTTCGTCTTCAACTGCTGTTTCTTCATCATCACTCGCAGATGATGCGCTGACTAAAGGCTCCGATTCGCTTAAATCAACAAAGCCTGAAATCAAATCAGCCAGGCGAATCCCGCCCTCTTCACCAGAAATGGCGTCAAATGACTGTAAAAAATGTTCAACAACGACACAGGATCTGGCAATGGCCTTAACGACCTGCTGCTGCCCTTCTTCAATCCGTTTGGCGATTTTTAATTCATCGTCGCGCGTTAATAGCTCAACCGAGCCCATTTCACGCATATACATGCGCACAGGATCCGTAGTTCTACCAAACTCGCTGTCAACAGACGCTAAAGCAGCGACCTCCTCGGCATCCTCGTCATCGGTGGTAACAGCCGCTGAATCGGTGATCAGGGAATCCTCATCCGGCGCAACCTCGTAAACCTGAATCCCCATGTCGTTGATCATGCTAATGATATCTTCAATCTGTTCCGGATCAACAATATCACTAGGCAGGTGATCGTTAACCTCGGCATAAGTCAAGTAACCCTGAATTTTGCCTTTGGCTATCAATTGTTTAAGTTGGGATTGTTGCTGTTCTTGATTCATATTTACTCACTGAATGCTCGGTTCAGCACGACTTCGCTGAACCAGAAATTATACTATAAACTTTGCTGCTTGGCATCAAATTGTTTATTTGCCAACATTTTTAGCAACACTTCTTTTTCCTGTGCATCCAATCCTTTGGCTTCCTGTTTAGCTAACAACCTATCTATACCCACATCTCGCGCCTGTTTAAGCAACTGATCCAATGCACCACAAAACTCCGCCTCTACGCCTTCATCCGGAACCAGCAAATCCAGAGAAGCCAGCGTCTTAACCAATTTCTCTTCAGCCGCGCCCCGATAGAACTCAACCAAAACAGCAGCATTCGCCGGCTTTTTATCGAGAATCATGTGCAGCGCCCCCTTAAACAGATCAATTCCAGGAAACTCCAGCCCGCGCCAATCGATCTTCCTCTGCTCAACAACCTCGGCCAACCTAGGATTCTGAATCAACAAAGCAATTGCCACGCGCGCCGATGATAACCGACCATGCTCCTGGCGTTTTTTACTTTCCTTTGTGGGTCTAAGTGTAGACTCATTCGCCAAAACATCCAGCGCCGCAAACCCCGATAATTGCTTAAGCCGTGCAAACATCATTTCCCGAAAGACGCCCTCCGGCAATTTCTCCAGATACGGCCTAGCTTTACCAATTAATTGCGCACGCCCTTCCATTTCGGATAAATTCAACTCTTCCGCAAGATGTCCGAAAAAGTAATCCGACAAGGTTGCGGCCGTCCGCATACGCTCTGAAAATTTATCCACTCCCTCCAGACGTATTAACGAATCAGGATCCTGATTCTGCGGCAACAACATGATGCGTATTAATCGCCCATCCCTTAAACTGGAAAAAGCCGGCTCCATGGCGCGCCATGCCGCCTGTCGCCCTGCCTTATCACCGTCGAAGCAAAATATCAACTCCGAGGAAAACCGGAACAGCAGATCAAAATGCGCTTGCGATGCCGCCGTCCCTAACGCTGCCACTGCATAGTTAATTCCAAACTGAGCCAAGGCGATAACATCCATATAACCCTCGACAATTAAAATCCGCTCTGGTTTCGAATTCTTTTTCAGAAGCTCGTACAGACCATAAACTTCCCTGCTCTTGTGAAATAGGGATGTTTCGGGAGAATTCAAGTACTTGGGTAAAGAATCATCCAGCACCCGCCCACCAAATCCGACAATGCGGGCACGCCTATCCCGGATAGGGAACATAATCCGGCCGCGAAACCGATCATAAACCCGCCCGCTCTCATTACTGACCAGCAATCCAGCTTCCAACAACAACTTCTGATTGAATCGATCAGCCAAGGCGGTCCATTCGTCGGGCGCATAACCGAGCATAAAATCACGGGCAACCTGACCACTGACTCCCCGCGCCTTTAAATAGTCAACCGCATTTTTTCCCTGAGAATGAATACGCAACTGCTCCACATAAAATGCCGCCACATCCTCCATAACCTGATGCAGACCACCCAAATCATCTGTCTTTTGCTTTTGCCCAGATTGAGAGAGCGCCAACTCCCGAGGCACATCGACGCCAACAAAAGACGCCAGATCTTCAACTGCTTCGACAAAATTAAGATGGTTAAAATCCATTAAAAAACTAATGGCATTACCACCCGCACCACAACCAAAGCAATAAAAAAATTGCTTTTTGGGATTTACAGAAAAACTGGGGGTTTTTTCAGCATGAAAAGGACAGCGGGCGACATAATTTGTACCCGTTTTTTTTAGAGGAACGTGCGAATCGATTAGATCGACAATATCAACCCGCACTAAAAGCTCATCAATAAACTCGCGAGGAATCCTACCGGACATGATCTACCCGGACAAAATCGGCATAAGCCAACTATTCAGCCAGGACAGCCTTGATTTTTGCACCGACTATCGCCATATCAGCACGACCTTGCATTTTTGTCTTAAGCAGCCCCATGACCTTACCCATGTCCTTAATCGATGCCGCACCGGATTCAGCCACCGCGTCCCTGATCATGGCGTCAATTTCGACTTCGGTAAGCGGTTGAGGCAGAAAATCCTGTATTACTAAAATTTCAGCCTCTTCAATCTCCGCCAGATCATTTCGGCCGGCTTCGGCATACTGCCGGATAGACTCACGGCGCTGCTTCAACATCTTATCGAGAACCTGAATAACGCGGTCATTATCCAGCTCAATCCGTTCATCGACCTCAACCTGCTTGATTGCAGCCAAGATCAAACGAATGACTCCTAATCTAGCTTTATTGCCGCCTTTCATGGAGGCTTTCATATCGTCCTTGATACGATCTAATATCAAATCCATCTCATTAACCCTGCTTTACAGCTGAGGACGTCCGCGACGTAAATTTTTCAATGCATAACGTTCACGGGCCAATTTTTTCAAGTGACGCTTCACGGCCGCGGCACCTTTACGTTTGCGCTCCGCGGTTGGTTTTTCATAAAATTCGCGGCGACGCACTTCTGACAGGACGCCCGCTTTCTCGCAAGCGCGTTTGAAGCGACGAATCGCGATATCGAATGGTTCGTTTTCTTTAACTTTAACTGACGGCATATAATGACCCAAATGTGTGTTAGTATCTTAAAAATTAAAGGTCTTGCGACCCACTGAATAAACAGAACCCTTAATTATACCTTTTACTTTTGCAATTTTCAAAAACTCAATGTACGTTTTAGGCATAGAAACATCATGCGATGAAACCGGCGTCGCTATTTATCACGCCGAACAAGGATTGCGCAATCATTTATTGTACAGCCAGATTGAAATGCACAGCGAGTATGGCGGCGTCGTCCCGGAGCTGGCTTCTCGCGACCACATCCGCAAATTAGTCCCGCTCATCAGGCAAGCCCTGCAGGAAAGCAAGCTAACCAGTACTGATATTAGTGGCATCGCCTATACGGCAGGCCCGGGACTCATGGGCGCCTTATTGGTCGGCGCAGCCACAGCCCGTAGCCTGGCCTGGTCATGGCAGATTCCTGCAATTGCCGTTCATCATATGGAAGGGCATCTACTAGCGCCCATGTTGGAAGAAAAACCGCCCACCTTTCCTTTTGTGGCCTTGCTGATTTCCGGCGGACATACACTGCTGGTGCAAGTCGACGGCATTGGTCATTATCAGCTATTGGGTGAATCGCTTGATGACGCCGCCGGAGAAGCGTTTGATAAAACCGCAAAAATGCTGGGGCTCGGCTATCCGGGAGGGCCTAAACTGTCCACGCTTGCTGAACGCGGCCGTCCGGTTTTTCAATTCCCGCGTCCGATGACCGACAGGCCGGGCCTGGATTTCAGTTTTAGCGGCTTGAAGACCTATACCATGAATACGCTCAACGCTTCGCAAAAAACCGAGCAGGATAAAGCCGATATTGCCATGGCCTTTCAAAATGCCGTTGCCGACACGCTCAGCATCAAATGCAGGCGCGCACTGAACCAAACCGGACTGAAAAGATTGGTCGTGGCCGGAGGCGTCAGCGCCAACAAGCGCATACGCGCCTGCCTGACCGAAATGGCTGACCGTGAAAATACGGAAATCTATTTTCCCCGGCCGGAATTCTGCACCGACAACGGCGCCATGATCGCTTATGCCGGCTGTCAACGGTTATTAGCCGGCCAACGGCAAGAGCTTGAAATTTTCGCCCGTCCCCGCTGGCCAATCAGCGAACTGTCAGGTCTTTAGTTTACCTTCTTCGCCGGCCAGCAAGCGTTGAATATTACCTACATGTCGCCATAACAAAAACACCATCATGATCACTGACGCTGCAACTATCGCTACATCCCCGACAATAAACCAGGCATAAATAGGCGACAAAATCGAAGCAATCAACGCTGCTAAAGAGGATATCTTGCCCAGTTTGTAAATCAAAGTCCAAGTAGCCATCACCGAAAAGCCCAATGGCCATGAAAACCCGAGCAAAACGCCGACCGATGTTGCAACGCCCTTGCCGCCTTTAAAACCGAAAAATACCGGATAAAGATGCCCCAAAAACGCAGCCATGCCGGCAGCAGCCAGCAATTCCGCCGGCAGCCCCAATGATTTCGCCATATAGACCGGGATCAAGCCTTTTAACAAATCGCCCAGCAAAGTGATCCCGGCCGCTTTTTTTCCACCAATGCGCATGACATTAGTGGCGCCCGGATTGCCCGAGCCCTGCTCGCGCGGGTCAGGCAGCCCCATCAATCGGCAAACAATAATCGCACTGGAAATCGAGCCTATCAGATAGGCGGCGGGAACAAACAACCATTCAAACATTCTATACCTTTCATCATTCAGAGCTTGTAAGCCGGGAGCGTTTCCCCGATACTTAACCGGTTTTAAAATAGTACATCATAACCGGAAATTACTATGGACATCATATTTTTAGGCGGGCTTGAAATTCAGACCATTATCGGTATTTACGATTGGGAAAGAGAAATCAAGCAAACCGTCGTTCTTGATATTGAAATGGCTTATGACATCAAAAAGGCCGCCGAAACCGATGATATTCAGCACACCCTTGATTACAAAGCGGTTTCCCAACGCATCATTTCCTTTGTCGAGCAAAGCAGTTTTTTTCTGGTGGAAAAGCTCATCGAAGAAATCGCCGCAATCATCCGCAATGAGTTTAATGTGCCTTGGGTTAAAATTACACTGAACAAGAGGGGCGCTATCAGCAGCGCCAGGGATGTAGGCATCATAATCGAACGAGGTGCAAAGTAAGCCATGCCGCGCGGCTATATCAGCATTGGCAGCAATATCGACAGGGATAAAAATATTCCTGCCAGCCTGCAGGCGCTTGAACGCTGTTTTGGCGAACTGACTGTCTCGAGCATTTATGAAACCGAGCCGGTCGGATTTTCGGGCAATCCTTTCTACAATCTAGTTGTAGGTTTTGATTCCGATCTGAACGTGAAGGAAGTTGCCCGACAGCTCAGGCAAATAGAACTGAACCATGGCCGTACCCGCAACTGCCAAAAATTTACTGCCCGAACGCTGGATCTGGATCTGATTCTCTATGGCGATCTCGTGCTTCGCGATGAGCAATTACAGTTACCGCGTGATGAAATTGAGCGTTACGCCTTTGTTCTTGAGCCTTTAGCGGAAATTGCACCGACTTTGGAGCATCCCGTCAGCCATATAAACTATGCCGAATTGTGGGACAAATTTGATAAGACCGATCTCAAGCAGAAACGCATAAAGCCTGCCTGGGCATTAATAAAATAAGGTTCGCCCACCGTCCACGGTAAGAATTTGCCCGGTCATATAATCGGCATCCTTGATCAAAAAAAGCACCGCCTTGGCAATATCGAGCGGCTCCCCGCGCCGCTTTAATATGACCCGCTGCAAAATCTCGGCTTTGTCTTGCTCGGACAGGTCGCTCTCAGGCCATAATATGGCTCCGGGCGAAACCGCGTTCACTCTGACAGCCGCCCCCAGTTCCTTGGCCAAAACGCGGGTCATGGCAGCCAACCCGGCCTTGGCAATACTATAGACGGGGTAACCTTTCAATCCGCGCTCCGCATGAATGTCTACAATATTGACAATGCAACCCTTATTATCGGCTAGCGTTTCAGCCAATGATTTTGTTAAAAAAAAAGGCGCCTTCAAATTGCTGCCCATCAGTTCTTCCCACTGTCGCTCGGCTACATCAGTAACCGCAGTCGGATAAAACGCCGAGGCATTATTGATCAACACATCGATGCCTCCCCAAGCCAGGACCGCCTCTTTGGCAACCGCAGTCAATTCGTGCATGTTCAGCAAATCGGCCTGAATCACTTTTGCCGAATCAGGGCGTTTTTGATTTAATTCCTTGCAAAGCAACAGCGCATCATCTCTTGACGATCTATAATGCAAAACGATATTGCTGCCTTCACTATGCAGCAATCGTGCACAAGCGGCGCCTATGCGCTTCGCCGCACCGGTAATCAAAATGTTTTTTTGCATCTTCTCCATTCCTGAATTATGAGAAAAAAATTATTATCTCTAATCTTCTTCACGCTCACAGCCTGCAATGATTCTCCCAAAAATCTGGCCAAACTGCCTGATGATGCCGTGATTCTGGCCTTTGGCGACAGTCTGACGTATGGCACAGGCGCATCCAGGCTCAAGGATTACCCCAATGTTCTCGCCGAACTGACTTCACTGGAAGTGATCAATGAGGGCGTGCCCGGTGAAATCAGCAGTGAAGGCTTGAAAAGACTGCCGGCCTTGCTTGATGAATATCAGCCCAAGCTACTGATTCTGATACATGGCGGTAACGATATATTAAGAAAAATTCCGTCCGAACAAACTGCCAATAACCTGAACAAGATGATTGAAGAAGCCATCAGCCGCCATATAGATGTCGTTATGCTTGGCGTACCCCAGCCTAATCTATGGATGCTGACCAGCGCAGAATTTTACCAGCGCGTTGCGGAAGAGCGGAATGTCCCTGTCGATCTCGATACCTTGCCCGACATTCTGGGGGACAATAGCTTGAAATCCGACATGATTCACCCCAATGATGCCGGCTATCGGCTTATGGCCGACAGTATCTTTAAATTACTTCAGGAAACGGGAGCTTTATAAAATATCCTGTATGTTCTTACTCATCTTTCTGCTTTTCGAGCGCATCCAATCTGGCCTCCAGTGCTATATCATCCAGGTAGGCATCGTCCGGCTTGCGCACGAACAGGCGTGAAAACAGCAGTCCCATCTCAAACAACATCCACATCGGTATTGCCAGCAAGGTTTGCGAAATCGCATCAGGGGGCGTTAACACCATGCCGACAATAAACGCGCCAACGATGACATAAGGCCGTTTCTCAGCCAGACTTTGAGGGGTAGTCAGCCCTGTCCAGACCATGACGATCGTAAAGATTGGCACTTCGAAACAAACGCCAAAAGCAAAGAAAATCGTCAAGACAAAATCCAGATACTTGGTGATATCCGTCATAACTGCGACACCTACTGGGGCTGCCGCCGTCAAGAACTGGAACATCAAGGGAAAAACGACAAAATAGGCAAAAGCCACACCTAAATAGAACAGAAACGTGCTGGCAATCAGCAGCGGCAAAATCAGGCGCCGCTCGCGTTTGTACAACCCCGGCGCGACAAAGGCCCAAAATTGATAAAGAATAAAAGGGACGGAAATAAATGCGGCTAAAACGAGCGCCAGTTTGAATGGCGTGAAAAAAGGTGAAGCGACATCAATAGCAATCATTGAGCTATTGGCCGGCATGTACCGCATTAAAGGACCGGCCAGGATCGTATAGATCTCGTTGGCATAAAAAGACAGCCCGCCAAAAACAGCCAATACGAACAGAACCACGCGCAATAGGCGGCTGCGCAATTCAATCAAATGACTGATGAAAGGTTGCTCCACCCCTGCTTCTTCAAAATTATTCTGACTCATGCGACTGTTTAACCTGTTGCACACTCGCTTGCTGCGGCCGTTCAAGCGAAGACTTTACGGAATTGGCTGCATCGGAAACGTCATCGAGCATGCGCTGAATCTCTTTCAATTCCGACTGCTCCTTAAGTACCTGTCGCATTTCCTCGGCTTGCAATTCCTCCCTGATCTCTGCCTTAACGGATGCAATCATGTGTCGTGTCTTGCCAATCCAGAACCCTGCAATTCGAGCCACCTTGGGCAAGCGTTCAGGGCCGACTACCAATAAGGTGACCAATCCGACCATACAAAGCTCTGAAAAACCGATATCAAACATAATCAGACTTCTTCGTTTTTCTTGGATATGACTTCGCCGTCAATGATTATCCCTTTTTCTTCGGCGGCCTTTTTTTCATTTTCGCCTTCCCTAACGGCAGCGCGAAAACTTTTGATGGCCCCACCCAAATCAGATCCCAAATTGCGCAGACGCTTGGTACCAAAGACGATAATGACGATGGCCAGTACAATTAACAGTTGAGTGACGCTAATACCCATTTACAACTCCAAATACCGACCATGGCCGGCTCTATTCAGTTTGTTTATTACGCCGGGCTTTTTCTTCCAGTCCGGACAAGCCAAAACGCCGTTGCAGTTCCTGCAACACATCATCCGGCCCCAATCCCTGATCGGCTAATAAAACCATGCAATGAAACCAAAGATCGGCGGTTTCATAAATAATCTGTTTCTTATCGCCATCCTTAGCGGCAATGACTGTTTCCGTGGCTTCCTCGCCGATTTTCTTCAGTATACTGTCCAGCCCTTTCGCATAAAGGCTGGCCACATAAGACTTGTCGGCCGACTCCTGCTTACGCTGCTCCAGAATCCGTGCCAATTGGTGTAATACGTCGCTCATTGCTTTCCGTAAATAGCTTCAGGATTTTTCAACACCGGCTCGACAGACTGCCATTGCCCATCGACCAGACTACGATAAAAACAGCTTTCGCGGCCAGTATGACAAGCAATGCCGCCTTCCTGTTCAATTTTAAGCAGAATAACGTCCTCGTCACAGTCGAGAAACAAGCCGACCACTTTCTGCCTATGCCCGGATTCCTCGCCCTTGCGCCATAGTTTATTGCGCGATCTCGACCAATAAACGGCATAGCCTTCCTGAGCCGTCAAAGCTAACGATTCACGGTTCATCCAGGCAAACATCAGTATTTTTCCCGTATCCGCCTGTTGCGCGATCACCGGCACCAAGCCCTCTGCGGTCCAGCGGATTTCATCCAGCCAGGGCGTGCTCATGCTAAACGCACCTCTATGCCGCGCGCCGCCATATGTTCCTTTGCCTGCTGAATACTGTATTCGGCAAAATGAAAGATACTGGCCGCCAATACCGCATCGGCTTTGCCTGTGATCACGCCTTCAGCCAGATGATCGAGATTGCCAACACCGCCTGAGGCAATAACCGGCACGGGCACAGCCTCGCTGATAGCGCGCGTTAACGGCAAATCAAAGCCTTCCCGTGTGCCGTCCCGATCCATGCTCGTTAACAGAATCTCGCCCGCACCGTAGGCCACCATTTTTTTGGCCCATTCGACGGCATTGATGCCCGTTGCTTTGCGGCCACCGTGGGTAAAAATTTCCCAGCGATTGTCTTCGCCCGGTTGACTGACTTTCTTGGCATCAATAGCGACCACAATGCATTGAGAGCCGAAGCGTTCCGCTGCATCGCGCACGAATTCGGGGTTAAAAACCGCCGCGCTGTTAATGCCGACTTTATCGGCGCCGGCATTGAGCATGCGCCGGATATCATCCAATGTTCTGATACCTCCGCCCACGGTCAGCGGAATGAACACCTCACTGGCGACCTGCTCGACCACATGTACGATAGTGTCTCGATCATGATGCGTTGCGGTAATATCCAGAAACGTGATTTCATCAGCGCCTTCACGATCATACCGTCTTGCGATTTCAACCGGATCGCCGGCATCGCGGATATCGACAAATTTTACACCTTTAACGACCCGGCCATTGTCGACATCGAGGCAGGGAATAATGCGTTTAGCTAAGCTCATGATTTTTTAGAATGACTCGGCCAGTTTTTCTGCTTCGGCAAAATCCAGCGTACCTTCGTAAATGGCCCTGCCGGTAATGACTCCCATAATGCCGTCGTCGGCCACGGCACCTAAAGCCCTTATATCGTCCATATTGGTGATGCCGCCGGAAGCGATAACCGGAATGCGGATCGCGCGCGCCAGCTTCGCGGTTGCCTCGACATTGACGCCGGACATCATGCCGTCTCGAGAAATATCGGTATAAATGATCGCTTCGACTCCGTCTTCCTCAAAATGCCGAGCCAGATCGATTACATCATGGCGCGACAGCTTGGACCAACCGTCCACGGCGACCTTGCCGTCCTTCGCATCCAATCCGACAATGATGTGGCCTGGGAACTCAAGCGCAACATCTCTGACAAAGTGCGGCTCACTGACGGCCTTGGTGCCGATGATAACGTATTGGACGCCGGCATCGAGATAGCCTTGTATCGTATCTTCATCGCGAATACCGCCGCCGATCTGTACGGGTACATCAGGGTAAGCGGCCACGATGGCATGAATCACATCGGCATTTCTGGGTTTTCCCGCAAAGGCACCATCCAAATCGACTAAATGAATTCTCTTGGCGCCGGCGGCTACCCACTTGCCCGCTACGGCTACCGGATCATCCGAAAACACCGTGTCGTCGTCCATGCGCCCCTGCCGTAGACGAACGCATTTCCCTTCTTTTAAATCAATTGCTGGTATTAGCAACATACTCGTAAAGCCTCGATGATAAATTTAAACTTGTCCGTTCCAGTGCAAAAAGTTTTTCAGCAGTTGCAAACCGGCTGCCTGACTTTTCTCGGGGTGAAATTGTACGGCAAAAACATTATCCCGCGCCAAGGCACAAGCAAATGGATCGGGATAGTCTGTAGTCGCCGCAATGACGGAAGCCTCATCGGGGCGCGCGTAATAGCTGTGCACAAAATAAAACCGGGTGTCCTGCGCAATTCCGTCCCATAACGGATGGGGAGCAAAATGCACCTGGTTCCAGCCCATATGAGGAATTTTCAGCCGATTGCCAGCGCTGTCTTCCAGCGGTTCGGGAAAATGCACGACATGTCCCGAAAAAATATTTAAACATTGCGTATTGCCGTTTTCTTCGCTGTCAGTCAATAAAGCCTGCATGCCTAAACAAATGCCCAGCAAAGGCCGGGTTTCGGCAACGCTTTTTATTACGCCGGACAAACCCGACTGATTCAATGCCTGCATGCAATCGCGCATGGCGCCGACGCCGGGAAAAACAACCCGATCCGCGCGTAAAATCGCATCGGCATCGGATACTATTTGAACATCTACTTGCGGAGCAGCATGCTGCAGGGCTTTTGCAATCGAATGCAGATTGCCCATTCCATAATCAATAACGGCAACAGAAGACATAAAACACAAGAGTAAAGGTTTAAAAGCGGGTTAGAAGCTACAGGCTGCCTTTGGTGGAAGGCATCATGCCAGCCATTCTCGGGTCGGCGGCAATAGCCATGCGTATTGCTCGCCCCATGGCCTTGAAGATCGTTTCCGCAATATGATGAGCATTAGCCCCTTTCAAATTATCGATATGAAGCGTCACGCCGGCATGGTTGACAAACCCTTGGAAAAACTCGCGGAACAAATCCACATCAAAACTGCCGATCATGGCTTTTGGAAATTTTACTTCATAAAACAAGCCTGGACGACCTGAGAAATCAATCACTACCCTGGACAAGGCTTCATCCAGAGGCACATAGGCATGCCCATAACGATAAATCCCCTTTTTATCGCCGATAGCCGCAGCGAAGGCTTGGCCCAAGGTAATGCCAATATCTTCCACCGTGTGATGGTCATCGATTTCCAAGTCTCCTTTGGCATCGATTTCGATATCGATCAATCCATGCCTGGCGACCTGATCCAGCATATGTTCAAGAAAAGGCACGCCTGTTAGAAACGAGGCTTTTCCCGATCCATCCAGATTGATTTTGATATTAATTTGAGTTTCAAGCGTATTGCGCTCTACTTCGGCAGTGCGTTGATTCATAATTTCAAGGGCTGAATTAGTGTCTATCACCATTTTACTATGAATTAACAGATTTCGCAGGGATTGTTAAATCATTGCCACTCGAGCCGGATATACTGTTTTTAGCCATATTAAAGATGAAGAGCCCTAAAAAAAACGGCAATTTTTGATGTAATCTTTAACTTACATAAATTTCCGTCTTAGCCGGCTTTTTTTCTTGGAACTTTTTGAGAGAATATCCACATCGCCAAACAGGATAAGGATTTCTAGGAATTTTCAATAGGATGTTGCCAAGGATGGACTATGCCAACCAAGCTGGCGATTCTAGACCCCGGCACGCGTCAGTGTGCTGGGGTTTTTTATGTCATTCGAATTCTTGCCGAACTTTAATTTTAAATGACCATCGCCACGATACAGGCAGACATACCTGGCCGCCCGTATCGCTTCGCTTATACGCTAGTTAGCCTTTTGCGGCCCGTTTACGCTCATTCTCAGTTAAATGTTTTTTGCGCAGACGGATCGATTTTGGCGTGACCTCGACCAGTTCATCCTCGCCAATAAACTCCAGCGCCTGCTCTAAGGTCATTTTTTGCACCGGAGTTAAGATCAGGTTTTCATCTGACCCCGCGGCACGAATGTTGGTCAGCTGTTTGGCCTTGGTCGGGTTAACGACTAAATCATTGGCTCGCGAATGAATACCCACCAGCATGCCTTCATACACTTCATCGGCATGAACCAGGAACAATTCGCCGCGCTCCTGCAGGGCGAACAATGCATAAGCCAATGCCTTGCCCTGCACCATGGAAACCATCACGCCGCGCTTGCGCGTTCCCAGCTCGCCTTTCTTCATCGGGCCGTAATGATCAAATACATGGTACAACAGACCGGAACCTGATGTAGCGGTCATGAACTCGGTTTGAAAACCGATCAGCCCGCGCGACGGTATCATGTATTCCAGACGAATACGGCCTTTGCCATCCGGCACCATGTTCAGCAAGTCGCCTTTACGCTCGCCCATTTTTTCCATGATAGGACCCTGGTGAATTTCCTCCACCTCAATCGTCACCATTTCGAAGGGCTCGCAACTTTCGCCGTCGATTTCTTTAATGATCACTTCAGGTCGGGAGACGCCCAGTTCGAAGCCCTCGCGGCGCATATTTTCAATCAAGACCGATAAATGCAGTTCGCCGCGGCCGGATACCTTGAACTTATCGGGGTCAGTGGTATCTTCAACTCTCAACGCCACGTTATGCTGCAATTCCTTTTCCAGACGGTCGCGAATCTGCCGCGAGGTCACGAATTTGCCTTCCTTGCCGGCAAAAGGCGAGTTATTGACCTGAAAAGTCATCGTCACCGTCGGCTCATCGACCGTTAATGGCGGCAAGGCCTCCACTGCCTCCGGATGGCAGATCGTATCGGATATTTCCAGCTTTTCAATACCGGTAAACGCAATAATGTCGCCGGCGCGCGCTTCAGGCACTTCAATGCGATCCAATCCATGAAAACCGAAAACCTGCAGCATGCGGCCTCTGCGCTCAACGCCTTCCCTGTTAACGATCACGACGGGCATGTTCGGCTTGACCGTGCCGCGCTGGATGCGGCCAATACCGATCACGCCGACATAAGTATTGTAATCGAGCGTGGTCACCTGCATTTGGAAAGGGCCATCCAGATCAACGGCCGGCGGACTGACTTTCTCAATGATCGTCTCGAACAAAGGCGTCATATCACCACCGGTGACCGATGGATCAAGGCCGGCATAACCATTTAATGCCGAGGCATAAACAATCGGAAAATCCAGCTGCTCATCCGTTGCGCCAAGGCGGTCAAACAGATCGAACGTTTGATCAACCACCCAATCAGGGCGTGCGCCGGGGCGGTCAATTTTGTTGATGACCACAATCGGCTTTAGACCTAAGGCAAAGGCCTTTTGAGTAACGAACCGCGTCTGCGGCATCGGTCCGTCAACGGCGTCAACCAGCAATAATACGGAATCAACCATCGACAAGACCCGCTCGACTTCGCCGCCAAAATCGGCGTGGCCCGGCGTATCGACGATATTGATGTGATAGCCGTTCCAGTCCAGCGCGGTATTTTTGGCCAAAATCGTGATGCCGCGCTCTTTTTCAAGATCATTAGAGTCCATAATCCGCTCTGAAACCTTGGCATGCGCGGCGAAAGTTCCTGATTGTTGTAGCAGCTTGTCAACCAGCGTCGTTTTACCGTGGTCTACGTGGGCAATAATGGCAATGTTTCTTAATTTCTGGATCACTTTTAAATTTACTCTAATGTTTCAATGAACAGGCGCGCGAAACTGAGCGCGCTCCGGTTAAAAAAATCGGGCAAGGAAAAGATGGCGGACAGCCATCGTTATGGCAGTTTAAGAGGATGTTGGACGCGCCCGGACTGGTCCAACCTAGACTGGGAAATGGAAATTAACTTTGCTCCCAGGGCAGGCCATGAAAGCGCCAGCCGCCCAGGCTGCCGCGATGCTTGTTCTCATCCAAGGCGCCTTCGAAACCGTCGACAATATTGATCAAATGCTGATAGCCCGCCTCTTCCAGCGCTTTGGCCGCATCCAACGAGCGCTGGCCGCTGCGGCAAAGCAATAACACCGGCGCCCTCTTGTCAGGTACAAGCTGTTCGACTTCGGCAACGAATCGTGGATTAACTTGCCAATCGGGCGCCTCTTTCCAGGCAATATGCACGGCGCCAGGCGGATGGCCGACAAAAGCGTGTTCGATTTTTGTTCTTACATCCACCAATACCGCACGGGTATTCTGTTGCAGCAAATCCCAGCATTGTCTAGGATCTAAATTTTCTATCATCGTAATTTAAGTCTCTATGTGTTTCTGGCCGATAAACTGGGCCTCGCCTCTTAAACCCAGATTTTTATTGCCGATCAGGCCATTGTCCCGGTAAAAAACCACGTGCAACGGCGAGAATAAATCCAGCAACTCGTTTTCCGCCAATAGATAATCAGGATTATTGGGACCGTGCCGGCCGGCTTTTTCCCGCGTATAAGTCTGATAAAAAAGCAATCCGGCCGGATTAAGTGCGCCTATTATCGCATCACTTAGGGCGCGGTCAAGAAATCGGCTCACGACGATAACATCAAATTTCGATTCCGCCAAGCTGCGGCAGTCGATTTTTTGCTGATGGGCATTGATATTCAGCCCCTGCAGAGCCGCATGAGCCGTTAATTTTTCAATCGCAACGGAAGATATATCCAGAGCCGTCACCGCCAGTCCCTGTTGCGCCAAAAAAATAGCATTGGCGCCCAGACCGCAAGCCAGGTCCAGAGCTTCCCCGGCTTCAGGCAGTAAAAATGCATTGTCGACCAGCACCTGGGCCGGCAAACAGGCTTCATGCCCGGATTGGCTATAAATGCGGTCCCATTTGCCGATCAACGCATCCATTATTCCGTTCCGGGCATGCTGACCCTATGCTCCAGCCATTCCTGCAGGAAGTCCATAAAACTTCTGACCTTAGCCGACAAGTATTTCCTATGCGGATAGACCGCATGGATATCCAGCGGCGGCAATATGTAATTCTCCAGTACCAGTTTCAGCTTGCCTTTTTCTATATCACTCCCGACGATATAAGTGGGCAACATAACCAAACCCAAGCCATTGATGGCGGCGATACGGATTGGATGCGCTGCGTTGGCCTGCATCCTGCCGGACACATGTATAGCCTTATAACCGCCTTCATCCTTAAATTCCCATTTATCCCTTGGAGGAATGGCCCAATTGACCAGACAGCTGTGATGCGTCAAATCTTCCGGCGTTTGGGGAATGCCGTACTGATCCAGGTACTCGGGCGAGCCGCAAACGACCAACGACGAACTGGCCAGTTTCCGGGCTACCATGCTGGTATCTTCCAATGCGCCCAAATGTATAGCGAGATCAATCCCTTCGTCGATTAAATCACCGGGACTGCCTTGCAAAATCATGTCCACGTTTAACTCCGGATGTATTTTAAGAAATTCAGCCAAAGCGCGGGAAATATGCGTCGCGCCGATCACCGGCGGCGCACTGATTTTTAAGACGCCTCGCGGCTCTGTCTGAAGATGCGTTACAGCCGCTTCCATTTCTTCAACATCGCCCAGCACTTGCTGGCAGCGCTCCAGGTATTGCGAGCCCACCTCGGTCAGGCTCAAGCTGCGCGTGGTTCGATTGAATAAGCGCGTGCCCAAATTGCTCTCCAGCTGCATGATGTGCTTGGTTGCCATCGCCCGTGAAATTCCCAAATCACGCGCACCACCAGCAAAACTCCCTGCCTTTGCCACGCGAACAAAAACATTCATGCTGGTCAATTTATCCACTGCACCCTCTCTTCATTTTGAAAATAGCAAATCTTGAATTCTGCTTTACTTTTAAAAATATGATGAGTCACTTTTTTCCAGAATATTGACATGGAATCGATTGAAATTATAAATACGCTAAACTCAGGATGGTCTTTTGATATGGATGATAATGAATCAAAAATTGGACATACCGAATTGTTTCTTTGAAAGAAATAATTCGTTTATTATATTACATATTGTATCCAATAGATACTCATTATATAGTAGGCATCAACTGACAGATAAATAAACCAGTCATAGCTTGCATTTTAGCTATAAAGCCACTGGCCCTATTCTTCCAATTATCCTTATTGCCCCGGTTCGCGGAAACTTGCAATAAGAGTCAAATTGAACAGTTAAGCTCGGCAGGATTAACTACACTCCTAGTGTTATACCTACAAGCAGATCCTCCTCATAACACTCTGCTTGATTTTTTGCCTCCCTCCGCTACAGCGGAGGGAGGTTTTTTTTACCTATAGGTTAGCCGACATCAAATTATTCGTCACTTTGGCTTGATACTCCGGAACTTCGGCTTGATATTCGGGCACAAGGCTTCGTAAAACCTTCAAAATCTCAACTTCATTATCCTGCTGGCAGACCTGGACCAGCCTCTCAATATGACTTGTCCACAAGACTTCATCATATAGCCGCGCATTAGCCAACAATAATTTTTCATAACCGGTAGGCCTGAGATGCTCATGCTCATGAAATAATTCCTCATGCAATTTCTCACCAGGCCTCAAGCCTACATATTTAATCTTTATATCGTCGCCGCCCCGCTTGCCGCTCAAGCGAATCATTTGCTCGGCCAGATAGGAGATCTTTATGGGCTCCCCCATATCCAATACAAAAACCTCACCGCCTTTGCCGGCCACTTCAGCCTGCATGATTAACTGGCAAGCTTCCGGAATCGTCATAAAATAACGCGTAATATCGGGATGAGTCACTGTGACCGGTCCGCCGGCTTTGATTTGCGCCCTGAACAAAGGCACGACGCTGCCAGCGGAGTCCAGTACGTTTCCAAAGCGTACGGTCATAAAACGCGTACCGTCGCGACTGTTCAAATTCTGACAGAGTATCTCGGCCGCTCTTTTGGTTGCGCCCATGACATTGGTCGGATTGACGGCCTTGTCGGTGGAAATCAGGACAAAGCGTTCAATACCGGCCGCGATCGCCTCTTCGGCAACGGTTTTAGTGCCGATGACATTGTTATGCACAGCCTCCCGGATCTGATTCTCCAGCAGCGGCACATGCTTGTAAGCCGCCGCATGAAAAATGACATCGGGTTTTAATTTCCGGATAACACGCCGCACCGCCACCTTGTCGGCGACATCCCCTAAAACAGCCTTGAGGTTTATTTCAGGATGAGACGCTCTTAACTCGGCGTCTATTTTGTATAAGTTAAATTCAGACTGATCGAAGATAATGAGCCTGGCAGGATTGACTCTGGCTAGCTGCTTGCACAGCTCCGAGCCGATCGACCCGCCTCCTCCCGTCACCATAATGCTTTTGCCGTGAAGATTGTCAGCGATCGACTGCCAATCCAGATGAATCGGATCCCGGCCTAAAATATCCTCGATCGACACGTCGCGCAGGCTTCCGCGCGAAATCCTGCCCGACAACAAGTCCTTAACCGATGGCAAGGTTTGAAAAGGCACCTCACACTGCTCGCACGCCTCGATAATGCGCCGCATTTGGCTATCTGTCGCCGAAGGAATGGCAATCAGTATCATCTCGATGTCCAGCTTCTTTATGAATACCGGCAATTGCTCGATTTCGCCAACCACCCGAATACCTCTGACCTCCCGTTTCCGCTTGTGGCGATCGTCATCGACAAAAGCAACTGGCACATAGCCGGAGTTGACTTCGCCCAGCAAATCCCTGGCCAGCATTTCTCCCGCCGCGCCGGCGCCGACAATCAAGGCTCTCTTGCCTGAGCGCTCCATCAGAATATTTTCTTTCCAGAATCGATAGCAAAAGCGGGGCACGCTCAAGAGCAGCAACAATAAAAACAAATATAGCGGCAATACGGCGCGCGGCACGCCGTCCACGCGGTTGTACAGAAAGAAACTCAAAGCGATCAGGCCTATGCCGATCAAGACCGCTTTAGTGATCCGGATTAAATCCGGCAGGGAAGAAAAACGCCAAACCCCCCGATACAAGCCTAAAAACCAAAAAACACTGCCCTGGATAACCATGACATAAGGCAAATCCTGCTTGATATTCTGTAAGAATCTGTCGGGAATGACATCCAGGTTAAAACGCAGCCAATACGCGCCAAACCAGGCCACGGCGACCATGGCCAGATCATGAATGAAAATAGTCGTGCGGGAGCGGAATTTAAATTTCACGAATTGGGATATGCCTGTCATGAAGAAAAAGGAACATCATGCAAACACTGCAGTATACCAAAATATCACTGACTCATGCGTTTGTCTTGCCTGCTTCGAACCTGACAGTAACATAAATCAGAGGCAAATAGGCTATTAATAATCCCGGCAACGCATAGGCCGGGTATTTGAATACGACTGATGCGAGCGGCAACAACCAGCATAAATTAATGGCCCATACGACCAGGATCACTTTTAAATGACCATAGCGTTTTGCGGCATGCTGATAGGCATGAGAGCAATGCGCCTCGTACCATCTCTGTCCGCTGATATAACGGTTTACCAAAGTAACAGTCGCGTCGGTGATAAAGGCTGCGAATAAAATCAGCCCGACATAAACATAAACCGGATCGCGGTGGCCGGCCATTAAAATCAGCAACCCCAACACAAACCCCAGAAACCCGCTGCCGACATCGCCCATGAAAATTTTCGCCCGCGGCCAGTTCCACAGCAGAAATCCCAGTGAAGCAAAACACAATGCAACCGCGATAAGCGCAAGCTCATAATCGACAAAGCTCAAAAAGCCGGCCAGCGCTCCTGAGATAAATACGGCCTCGGAAGCGGCGATCCCATCGATGCCATCCATGAAATTGAACAGGTTAAGCAGCCAGACCAGATAAGCTACGCCCAGCGCATAGCCCAAAAGACCCGATTCAATGCGTAAGCCGCCTATGGTTAATGCCGGAAATCCTTGTATTAGACAGAGCCCCATTGCCGCCGCGGCCATATGCACTAAAAAGCGCCAGCGGGCGGGTATAGGCCGATGGTCATCCCAGAAACCGATCCCGGCTACCAGCAAACCCGCCGTTAACACCCAAAAACCGGTTATATCGAGACTGCCGCCAAGAAACAGCGCCAAGACAGCTGCAAAAAAGGCCAGAGCGATGCCTAAACCGCCGCCTCTGGGGGTGGGCATCTGGTGGGAACTGCGCTGGTTCGGAATATCCAGAAGATTCTTCAATGCATAAGCCTTGATGAAATAGACACTCAACCACGACAGCGACAATGCACCAATTGACAATAATATAATAAGCATGCCGCCCTTCTATTGCTTTTGCGCCATAAACCAGGCAACCGTTTTTCTTATCTCCTCATCCACTGAATACGGCGGCTTCCAGTTCAGTCTATTGCAAGTCTGCTGAATATCAACTTGCAATGAAGCACAAAGCCGGTTTATCTCGGGCTTTCTACCCATTATTTTGCCTACTCCATACAGCCAGCCCAATGGCAGCGAGAACAATCGTACCGGCCGCCGCATATGAGCGGCCATCATCCTGACCAGGTCAAGCGTGGACAGATCACGGCCGTCAGAGACCAGAAAGATCTGGCCGCCAGCACCGGGATGATCAATACAGGTCTTTATCAAATCGCACAGATTATCGACGCTGACCATGCTGCGCTTGTTATTGACCTTGCCCAGCGGCAAGGGGCATCCTGAATTGACCAACTTCAATAAACGCAAAAAATTGCCTTTAACGTCAGGCCCATAAGTCAAAGGCGGGCGGATAATGACGATCTCCAGCCCGGTTTCAGCACCGACTTTTTCCAACGCCTGCTCGGCTTCCCATTTGGACAAGGCGTAAGAATCCTGAGGCGCCTCATTATCGTCGGCAGACAATGCCCTGTCGGTCTGGTCACCGTTTACCTTAATCGAGCTCAGATAAATAAAGCGCCTGACCCCATTGGCTACAGCCTGCCGTGCGAGGTTTTCGGTCCCTGCCACATTGACTTCACGAAAAGCCTGCAGTGAGTCAGTCACCGTCTCTTTCATGACATGCACACGAGCGGCCAGATGCACCACGACATCAACGCCCAGCAAAGCGTCCTGCCATGATGTACCGGCATTGATATCGCCGATTACCATGGCGGCTGATTGCTCGGCGCAGGATGCGGATGAGCGAACCGTGCCTCTCACATCGAAACCGGCGGCCATAAGCTCTGCCAGCAAGGCCTTGCCTATGAAGCCATTCGCGCCCGTAACTAACACTCTGTTCATGACAATAATTCTTTATATAAAGACAGTGTTTCAGAAATGACTCGCTGCTCGGAAAAGTCACGCTCGACAATTTTTCGGCCTTGTTTCCCCATTCTTTTTCTGATTTCCGGATTCTGGATCAGCTGTGCAAGCGCCTCTGCCAGTGCGTCTATGTCGCGAGCCGGCACCAGCAATCCATTGATGTCGTGCCTTACTATTTCACGACAACCTGGGATATCAGTCGCAACGATAGCCCTCTCGCAAGAAGCGGCCTCGATCAAAATGCGCGGCACACCTTCGCCATAAAAAGTTGGCAATACCACGATATTGGCTTGCGCGAGTAAATGGGGCATATTTTTTTCAGTGCCCAGCCACTGTATCGCGCCTTCCCGGCTCCAGGCTTCCAGAACCCGCTCGTCAATGGCATTAATCGCTGAATTATCGACGATGCCGGCGACCTGTATCGAAAACTTCAAGCCCTGACTGCGCAGGCGTTTTGCCGCTTCAACCAGATCGCCCAGGCCTTTATCCCATAACAGCCGGGCCGCGAACAAAACAATGGGCATATCGGTTTCACGTTCATCGACCGGCTCATAAATGTCCGGATTCACCCCGGCCCCGAGAATGGTTACTGCCTCGTGACTGTCACATAATCCGGTATTGATGAAATAGGCCTTGTCTTCACTGTTTTCAAATACGATCCTGCGATTAACATCTTTTCTCTTCGAAGCTTTATAGAGCAACCTGATAGCGGGCCTTATCAGTCTGGTCGACAGCGAGTTGCCCGAAAAAATAATGCCAGTGCCGGTAATGCTTAATAGATAAGGGACTTTTAACAGATAAAAAATCAAGCCTACATAAATGTTAGGTTTAATGGTGATGGCATGAATGACATCCGGTGAAATGAATTTAAGCAGATGATAAAGTTCCATCAGCCCTTTCAGATTAAAGAAAGGATTCAATGACTTGCGGTCAATATTCCATTGATGGCAAATAAATCCGTATTGGCTGAAGCTGTCGATCAGCCGGGGATCGGTCATGCCCATCACCAGATGCACCTCGGCTCCGGAATTCAGAGTCGCAAGCGCGCGCTGTAACCAGTGCAACTCAAAATACCAGTCTACGTTAATGACGTAGACGAAGACAGGAGCTTTGTTAAGATTATGCAAAACGGATCTCATTTATTGGCGCATGCCTGATGAAAATTTCAGATTTCATGCTCGCTACAGCATTCGCGGATAAAAACAATAACATGCTCAGCCCCTCTGTCAGCATCGGCGACAGGCAGATAAAAAGAATCCCTCAGGCCCTGATCGCAAATCGCTCTATTTAAAAATAGAATTTTAATCTTTGACATTATTAAAGATCTGCTGTAACGAAAAACATAGGTTATCAACTTTTTAGAAGCATCGTTCAAGTAACTTGTCATGAGTCTTTGAAACATGTTCACAACCTTCTGAATAATAGAAGCGATAAACAAACTGCAGACTGGCATTGAAGCGTTTCTTTCATAGTCGTCCTCGGTTATCCTGTCAGGCGGGACCCGCTCGATACCCCTCTCAGGGCTATCATATCTCGTGCTCTACATCCGCCCATTGTGCCAGATTCGGAAGATTGTGAACAGGCGCTAAGTTCTGATGGAAAACCAAAAAGTCGATAAAATGCTAAATCAGCCCGTCATTCGTCCAGATGTTGAAACAATTGTGCTAATCGCGGCGTTGTGACTTGAAGGCAGTATTTCTCCTCGACAAATCGTCGACCTTGCGCCCCCATGGCCGCCCGGCTCTGCGCATCCAAAAACAATGCGCGAAATGCCTGGATCCACTCATCGGCCGTCGATGCAAGATAGCCATTGACATCATCAATGACGATTTCCCGATTCACGCCCACAGGCGACGCAATCACCGGCTTACCGCATGCCATGCACTGAATCAGCTTATAACCGCATTTGCCCCGCTCCCATGACGAGTCAATCAGAGGCATGATCCCGATATCGAAATCCCGAATCTCATCCACCTCGGAGTCTTCCGTCCAAGAGCGGCAATCGACATCAAGCCCAGGCCAGGAAAACTGAACGCCGATCACACGTAACTGCAATGGAAATTCCATTGCCAGCGCTTTTAGCGCGGGAGCGACAAGATCAAGATATTTTGCGGTGGAAGGCGAGCCGATCCAGCCGACAACGAAGTGATCCCGCGATAGGGGACCGCCAACCTCGTAACGCTCGAGATCGATCACGGTCGGAATAATCTCCACATGATGCGCACCCGCGGAATGCGCCCTTTCGGCAAGATAAGCATTGCCGCAGACCACCAGAGCGGAGTGGCGCATCACTTTATCGATTTTATCGATTAAAAGCCGCTTAACCGGGTGCGAGCTGAGATCGTAGTTATGAAAAATCGCGTCATCATAATCCACCACATAACGAATATCCAATGCGCGCAAGGCCTGCTCGAACCATGCCGGCAAATTAGGAAACAGCTCCTTCTCAATCCAGAGCAGATCAAATTTTTTCGCACTCAGCAGCCGGACCGCTCGCATCAAATAGTCATGAAAAACGCCCAGCCAGTTCGTCGTCTGCTCAGCGTAAAGCCGCCTGATATAATTGTCGCTGAGCAAAGGCGACACTTCCACCTCAATGCCCATGGCCTGCAAAACCGGCACATATTGATAAATGCGCATACGACTGCTGGCCCCCAATCGGCCGTAGCGCGACAGCGCCAGAACTCTCATCGTGTGACTCCCTTGAAAATCCAGTCCGGCAACCAACGCAACAACATGCTGTAAGCGGCCCAGGTTTCCTTCAAGGACACCCAGGATCTGCATCCAATCGCCAGTACAGAGCGCGACAGAGGCTCCACAAACAGAGTGGCAAGCAAAACCACCATTGCCGCAAGCGGATTGAAATGCTTGAAAGCATAGAGGATGCGGCTGCGAAGCACGTAAAAAAGCCGCCTGGCTTTTACCTGCCTGGAGGTTCCGCCGCCCGCATGGAAAGCCCGTGCATCAGCTATGTAGGCACTGGCCCAACCCAACTGTTTCGCGCGATAGGACAAATCGACTTCTTCAAAATAAACAAAAAATTTTTCATCAAACCCTTCGGTTGCCTCAAAGACGCGCCTTCGAAGCAGAAAAAAAGCCCCCATGACCTGATCCACCTGCCGAGTAGCCATATGATCCCACTCGCTCATGAAATGGCCCAGTGCCGGAAAAATGCGATCCACCCCCGCGGCATGGGCAACAAAGCCGCTGACGGAAGGGAAGCGGGCGCAACTGCGCGCCACATGCCCGGCTTCGTCTACGAGCTGCACGCCGCAAATGCCAACCTTTGCATTCTCCGGCTTCTGTATAAAGCCGAACACTTCAGTCAATGAATCGGCAAACAAGCGCGCATCAGGGTTCAAAAACAACAAGAACTCCGCATTCGCATGCACGGCCCCCATATTGCAAGCTTTGCCGAAACCGAGGTTGGCTCCGACGCGGATAAGCGTGACATTAGGCAAGTTCTCAACGGCCCTTTCCGAGCCATCACTTGAGCCGTTATCCACCACAATGATCCGATTGACGAACGGTTGTCCGTATCGAATAACCGAATCGACGCATTCAAAGAGCTGAGCCCCGGCATTCCAATTGACGATAATGACATCAGCGCGCATGTAAAAATCCGTGGCCTTTATTTATTTTAAAAATCGGCTTTAAATTTATGAGTTCCCGGCAGTAAATCACTTGACACTCAATCGATGCCATTCCAGCAACACTCAATGAACGCACTGAATTTCCCTAACTGCCGTTGCCCGGAATATATATTGACTCGCGATGAATCCGGAAAATAAACCAAAGGTAGCCGCATTCAGTTTGCCAGAATTCAAATGCAGATCGAGACTGGTCGCTTTTATCGCCTCAATATTCAGACAAGCACTTTTCAACAATTTTTCAGCGGCATCTTTGGTAAAGAAACGCAGGTGGGTTTTATCGAGAATCCCCCTTTCAGCATAATCAAATCGCCCGCACAACAATGGCAGCACAAGCGAGAAATGCCTCGCGTTCGGCAAGGAAATTATTACGCTTCCCTCAGCCGTTAAATAGTCTTCTTTCAAACGACGCAAGAAGGTCCAGGGATCAACCAGATGCTCCAACACATCGAGCAACAGAATCAGATCGAACTTACCGATTTGTTCTGGCAGTGGACTTTTTTCAACATCCAGGCAATAAACGGCGTCAGCTCGGCTTCGCGCTTCATCGGCGACCGTTGCAAAAAGCTCAACGCCCACTGTCTCCCCGCAGAATTTTTTCGCCTTGAGCATTTCAAGTGTCTGGCCGGAGCCGCAGCCAATTTCGAGCACGCGTTGCGAAAAAGTTGGCAATAGATCAAGGATTTCACTTCGCGCGGAAGAAAAATAATCCTGTTTTTTTTCATCATAAAGATGCATAGCGCCACCTTTTTTGTTCATCTAATCTACTGCTTAACCAAACCAGTCCAACCGTATCGAACAGGGTACGCAGCACCCATGCCGCAGCCGCGCCCACAACGCCATAATTGCTTATCAGGACATACAGGGCGGCAATAAAGAAAGGCAATTCCAACAGGTGGAGAACGGCCGTGGTCTTGGTTTTTCCATAAGCGTGCAATAAAAAAAAGTACATGGCGCCAATGGCGTTAAGGAACACGCCGATACAAAGAATCCGCCCGACCTCCACGGATGCTTCTGTCATATGCGGGCCTATCCACAGGCGCAGCAGGTCGGGCATGACATACGCCAGAACCGCCATCAAGATCAACATTAAGCCGGCTACCCGATACAGCCAAAGCTGAAAAGTGGCCGCCACCTGCTGCGCGGCATTGTGGATCAGATTGGTGATCACCGGGAAAGCGACGGTGGTGATGGCGCCGACAAATAGCAAGGCTTGAACCGTCACTTCATAGGGGATCACGTAAAGCGTGACTGCCGAAGCGGATATGAGGACTCCGACAAAAAAACGGTCCGCCTGCACCAATAAGGGACCGATCACGCTGCTGACCGTGAACCAGCCGCCAAACTGCAATAAACTCCGGGCGAACTGCCTGGTATAACGGCCGCGTGCGACATGCCCTTCCCTGACCATGCAGTCGTGCGCGGCACGCCTGTAGAACAGCAATGCCAGACAGCGCGAAAGCACCAAAGTCGCCACCAGCCAGTGCAACTCCTTGGTATATAGCGCAACCAGAAACGGTGCGCCGAAATTGGCAACGCCTAAAAACACACGCAGGATATTGATGCCCTTAAAATTAAGATACGCTTCATTAACCCCGCGATAAGTTGCACTGATAGCCTGCATCGGCAAAGCCAATGCAAGCAGCATCAGAGAAATCTCAATTTCCGCGGCAGGTACCGTATCAGCCTGAATGAAGCGATGTACACCGCCCAGGGCCGCGATAAAAATTGCCAACATCCCGATACCGCCAGCCGCCAGGGTAATCCTGATCGCCGTGGCAACCACGTCGGGCACGTGATGATCGTTGACACTGCCGCGCAATGCGGAAACCTGCTGGATAACCGCCCGGCCAACGCCTAAATCCAGCGCGCCTGCATAGCCAATCAACCCCCATGCGAGCGCTAAAAATCCAAAGCGCTCAGAGTCAATCAGTGTCAGCAGTTTGGGCACGGCCAATGCCGCTATCGCCAGCGGCAGGCCCAGCCCCAGCAGATTCCACAGAATATTACGAAAGTGCATTAATAGAATTCATTTCTGGTTATTGTTTATTTAAATCTTGGACGGCGACTGATTTCATGCAACGGCACCCATCGGGACGAGAAAGCAAGACCAATTTACAACCCACTGTATTGAACAAAAAAATCATGTAGATCCTATGCCTTCAGGGTGGCGCAAATGTAAATTGCCAAGCTTATGGGGCCAGATTTGCCATTCGTTAACACGATTAAACAGTCAGTCTTTGCTATCTAAAAACGCCCTCGGCTTAAATCCCAAATCCTGTGCCGCCGCTTCATGGTCAAAAACCATGTCCTGGTTCATGCGAGACACCATTTCAGCATTCAGCGACTTAAATCTGGGCAGGATCCGCAAAAACAGGATGGCATATTGAAACACGCTTAATGGCAGTGATAACAAAACGGGCGATTTTCCCATGGATAAAAATATGCGCTCAACCATCGTCCGATAAGTCAGCTGTTCTTTGCCCGATACGATATAAGAGCGATTTAGCGACCGCACTGAAAAAAGAGCCGAACAGCAGGCATCGACGACATCCTCGACATGTACGGGTTGCCGCCTGCCTGTGGCCTTGCCGAGCAAAGGAAAAAAGCCGAATCGCTCAATGAAACGCGCTATCCTGGCAATGTTCCTGTCCTTGCCATAGCCATAGATCATGGTCGGCTGAATAATGACCCATTCCACGCCCTGTTTTTCGGCCCAAGCCTTCAAGCTTTCTTCACCATTGATCAGATGCCCGGCGAGCGCCTGCTCCGATGTATTCCTGGATGCCGTTTTGGTAAAACGGCTGGTTGAACTCAAAGCCACGATACGGCGCACGCCATAAGCTTCCAGCATCGGAAACAGCTCCGGCAAAGCCCAGACAGGCCCCAGGCTTATCCAGTTTTCAATCGTTTGCGCCGCATCCTGCGTGCACGATGGATCAGCGCTGTTCCCTAAAATACGCCAACTTATATTTAAGGTACGGCAATCAGTGCCGATTTCCCGGTGTTTTCGCGAGAACGCCGTAATCTCAACATTCGATTTGGCCAGTCTATCCAGGAGATACTCCCCGACAAAGCTAGTCGCGCCAATAATCCCTACAGACCGTTTAAACATTCGACAACCCCAAGCGATGCATCATGCGACAGCCTACAAAATAAGCGACCAGCATACAGAACCGCAGCCCGATCCCGGCGCCAACCAGCCACATCAAAGGCCCTGGGTACTGATGACTGAAAAATTTGCGGTAAAACCGCATCATGCCCTTATGCTTGTGCCATTCCACGAATATGGGACGGGAGCGGCTGCACATCCCCTTGTAATGAACCACATGCGCATCCGGTGCAAATAGAATCTTCCATCTTTTCTGACGAAAGCGCATGCACCAGTCCAGATCTTCGCAATGCAGGAAATACGCCTCATCCCACAATCCTACATCTTCAACCGCTTCGCGCTTAACCAGCATGCAGGCCCCGGAGATGGCTTCCATTTCGGCAGGATGAACAGGCAAGGGCTGCTTGTGCAAATGGAAATCAAAGAACAACTTCGGCCAGCGGCGCTCAAATCGCGACAAACCGAAAGCCCTTACAAAAGACCGCCAGGGCGTCGGAATAGCCCGCCGTCCACCACCCTGCTCCTTCCCATCGGGATCGATCAGCAATCCGCCTACCATGCCGACCTCGGCATATTCATGAAAGACGTCCAGCATGACCTGAATGGCATCAGGATCAAGCACACAGTCCGGGTTAAGAAACAATAAGTAATCGCCTTTAGCAGCCTGCACTCCGATATTGCAAGCCGCGGCAAATCCCAAATTACGTGAATTCCGAATGACCTTAACCGCTCTTCGCAGTTCATCTTGGGCATTCAAGCTATCCAAACTTTGGTCGGAAGACGCATTATCCACAACAATGATTTCTTCCACTTGATCAACCGCGGAGCGAATGCAATTCAAAAGCATATCGCCCGCGTTATAGTTGACAGTCACCAAGGACACAGCATCAAGTTGTTTATTCATCAAACTCGAACTTCTCTCCGCTGCATTATCTTGCAGGAATAATTTATTGATTAATTGTTAAATCTCGCGCGCAGATACAACGTGACTGGATTGAATCGACCGCCGCGAATTCTGAAATAGTACGCCACTTTACTCACAAAATCACTTGCCCTGCCTATGCTATTATAGTGCAGAGTATATCACTTGCCCTACATTAGGGACCACGTGGATTGGCAATAGCGTTGATTTCGATGACTGCTTCCTACAGTACAGGACAAAAAACACAAAGTCCCAAAGGAATTCTTCGAATCGAAGGGGGAATTTAGCAAACAGTTACGGAGGAGATCGAGTTCCCACGGAATACTGACTTGAGAGGTGCTTTATCGTTCCTAAGAAATACGCTCAACTTTGTGCAATATGAAGCCAAATTCAGCCGCCCGGCGGTATAGGCACGACCTATTGGAGAACGTCTTTAGCCATCGGCAGATAATACCGCAGCTGAGATAACTGCAAGCCCTTACGCGCATTGATGCGATGCTTTTGGCGGCTATGGAAAAGATTTCCTTGAAGTGGGTAAACTTCAGGCTATTGATGTTGTAAAACTGATAGCCTCGCACTTTCACCAAGCTATCCAAAGACCGGGCGAAGCCGTTGTAGCCTTCTATTGGCGCCGCCGCTGCATCGCCATATCGTTGGCGATGATGCTCAATGCGGTCGAAGAACCGTTTGAAGTCTTCCGCACGGTAAAGAATATCCAGTTCTCCCAGCATCTCGCCATTAGACAAACCCAATCGCTATGCTGTGCTGATAGCACAACCAATGTCAATACTGATGCGGATCTGTAGACTGTATTCATGACGCTATAATCTCCGTATTGTTAAGACTGAATCGAAAGAAATCATCCGTCAATCTCGTCTACATACAGAGCCACAATCGAAGATCGGCACCATCCCGAACGGCCGCCCATCGGATGATGCAGGTGGACGGGGACGACATTTCAAGCCTAGCAAACCAGAATCCCGACCGCTGACCTCGAGGGCCGCACCCTCGTCCGAGATTCATGCCAACCTTTTAAAAGCCGTTTGTCGTCCTATAAGCTTTAGACAGTCCGCGCCTTTATGTCTAATGCTTCCGCCACGTCAGCCCGCCAAGGACAATGCCTGAGGCGATACCAGCAGTCACGCGCCGCTGATGAGGCTGTTTTTTTCGCGTGGCAGAAAAAGTAAGTCCTCGATGCGAACGGGGGATCCCCAACAGTCGAACAATGCGGATATCGAATCAATAGGAACCTCCTTACAGGACACCCGATCGAGAATAAAGATTCTGTAATCCATGCCCATAATCCAGTTAAGGAAGTCAGCAGGTGCCACGCCAGAAACACGATTTATCATCTCCATGCTGAATTCGCAGATGATTGCTGGACGACTGCGTGACAACAGCGCCTCTCCCCCTTTCAATACCTTGTATTCGGCACCTTCGACATCAACTTTAATCACATCGACGTTTGGCAAGGACATCTCGTCGAGCGTGAATGTCGGGACAACCGTTCCATGCCCATGCAACGTGACAAACTGCTGACTGACGAAACCGCCGTTCGAACCGATGTGGGACGAAAAGTAAGCCCAACCACGCTGATCAGAAAGCGCGATCGGCAGCAGCGTTATGTTTGAAACATGATTGTGTTCCGATGCCATTAGAATTAGCCGGCAATTTTCCGAGTTCGGCTCAAATGCGTACACGTGCCCTCTCTCTCCAGCCAATTCAGATAGCATCAGTGAATGAAAGCCAACATTGGCCCCAATGTCGAAGACCACCGCATCAGGGCGACATATCTTACTAAAACAGGCAACGAGATGCGGTTCATACATGCCAGAAGTAGCACTTGGCGAGGAGACAGATATATCGTGGCGATCCACTGGGCTGTCGATGCCGTTTATTGGAGTGAATTTAATATCCTCCGTTGAAAATCTGATCATCATTGGCGTCGGAAAAGTTTGCCGGTCAAGCATCATGGTCACTGCGCGCATATCGGCTATTGATTCCACAGTATCCTTACCAAGATTGTTGCGAATATTCAACAAAACGCTGTCATTCAGGTTGCTGTTGTTTCCATAAACTAGTGAAACAAAGTCATTCAGAGCAATGGCAATATGCTCAGTACCTTCATGACATGAGGTACAATCGGTCGAAGGCTCCTGTGCCTCGCCTGCATTCCCAAATACTCCATTATTTACATCTATTGCACCGCTTGAAAGACTCATACCAACTCCTCGGCTATAAAACCAATTTTATTACAGTTAAAAAACTACTTTTATCGACATTTAATATCGAAACACCAAAAAAAGCCAAGTTTAAGAAAGAGGGATAGTAGAATTCCGTTTTCAAATCCGTTCATCAAACCCGGCGTGCCCTATGAAGCATAGCCTCAGTTCGGGATAAGAACAGTAGGTCCTGTCATTTTGCATCACGGCAGGCAATGTCGATGACAGAAAACCAATGCCCAAACTGGCAAAATTATTGATCGGCAAGGTGTTCAGCGACCGGAGTTATATTTCCAGAAAATTAACTGAGTTGCTGACTAGCCGAGATATCAAATTGATTACTACTTTGAAAAAGAACATGAAAATTCAAGCCTGATGCTTTTGATAAAGTGCTACTGCGCAAGCGCAGCAGCATCGAAACGATCAATGATCAGTGCAACAATATTGGCGATCTTGAGCGCTCGCGTCATCGTTCGTTGACCAATTAGTCCAATATCATCGCGAGTTTAGTCGCTTATTCCTATCGCGATAAAAAGCCTACTCTTCAATTAAGTAAGGCCAATCTACTACCTCTTTTACAGAATGCTTAAACCGAACTCCGGTTAAGTTAAGGATTGGATTCAAAATAACATTCCGATGTTAATTTTCAGGACGGCCTTGTTTTTTGCCTGTCATGGCTACTATGAGCATTCATGGGTTACAGCACATCGGCAAAGCCCTTCCTGGTCTTTTGAAACCAAATATAACCTGCCCACGCTATAACAGTAGCGACCGATGTATAAATGCCCAGACTGCTCCAATCGGGCAATCGTCCCCAAATCAGCACTTCGCGCGACTGCTCGATGATAAAAGTCAGCGGGTTGGCCATGATAATCGGCCGATATTCTTCCGGTAAGGCCGTAACGGGAAAAAATACCGGGGACAAAAACATCATTACCGTGGTGATGATGCCTATGGTCTGTCCTACATCCCGAAGGAATACGCCCAGGGAAGCGAGCATCCAGGCAAGTCCCAGGACGAGGATAACCAGAGGCAGGAGTACAAATGGGATAAAAATTGCTGTCCAGTGCAAATAGCCGTTAAATACAACAAACGCCGCAAGCAGCACAGCCAAGCTGACCAGGCTGTGAAACAACGCGGCCCCCATATTCACGATGGGCAATATCTCCAGTGGGAACACCACCTTTTTAACATAGTTGACATTAGCCAGAATCAAGATGGGCGCGCGGTTGAGCACTTCGGCAAACAGCCCATGTACAATCATGCCGACAAACAGCACCATGGCAAACTGGGTTTTGGTTTCCTCCGCGTCCCCCACGCCCCAACGCGCTTTAAACACGACTGAAAAAACAAAGGTGTATACCATCAACATGAACACCGGATTTAGAAACGACCAGAATAGTCCCATGACAGAGCCTTTGTACCGGCCGACTACTTCGCGAGCGGTCATTTGCCTGATAAGCTGCCGATTGCACCATAAGCTTCGTGCCAGCGCTTTGAATGATACGGATTGTATTGCGTAGGGGTTCATGGATATGTCTCGGCGGCTAGATTGCCGGTATTGTGGTCGAAGCTTGCAAAAAGCGGCATGTAATTTCCTTGGTGGATGTGCCTGACATCCCTATCCTGTTCAGATTATCCTGGATTGTATATCCGTCTTGGCGTAGACCATTTTGGCCAGCAGTTTCTTATATAAGTGTGCATATTGTTCACCCATTTTTTTTCCGGTAAACAATCTCTCATATCTTTCTCGTGCCGCTTGCCCCATGCGTTTAGCCAATTGCTCATCCTTATCCAGTTTTTCCATCGCCTCGCGCAACCGCCTGGAATCGGACGGCGGCACTACAAAGCCCGTTTCCTTGTTGCTATTGACATAACTGGTTCCTGTGCCGATCTCCGCGGAAATCAGAGGCTTGCCGAACATAGCCCCTTCCAGCAAAGTTACCCCAAAGGCTTCCGAGCGTAGATAAGAAGGAAAAACAATTGCTCTTGACAAGTGAATCAGAGCCACCTTTTCTTCATCACTGACATGCCCCAGAAACTGGACATTTCCCAACCTCAGCTCGTTGGCCTGTTGTCGTAATTCTTTCTCTATCGGTCCCGAACCGACAATGACAACCCGCAGTTCAGTATTCTTAATGGCTTCAAGCAGAATACGCAGCCCTTTATAATAGCGAAGCACGCCTATAAATAAAAAGAAGCCTTCTCCACATTGTGCCCGAACGGACTCAAGCTGTTCGGCGCCCGCAACCGGATAGCTGGCGTCATCCAGCCCAATGGGAATAATTTCCACTTTTTCCGAAAAATTCCCCAAGACATCACTGGTTGCAAAGTAATTGGGCGAGGTGGAAACGATGCAATCAACATGCATAAGAAAATATTGCTTTAAAGGGCGATATAGCGTTAACCAGCCCTTCTGCCTGACGATGTCAGAATGATAGGTGACAATCGACGGTTTCTTGACCTGGCCTAACAAATGAAGCAAGTCGGCGAAAGGCCAGGGAAAGTGATAATGCACAATATCCGCCCATTCCACTAATTGCTTGAAGCCTGGCAACGCACTGATAGAAACACTACATGAGGCAATTTCAAAAGTCCGATTAAATCGATAAACATCAGCCTCTTTTCTTGAGACAACAGACTGCCCAGGTTGCGGACTTAACGTGAAAATCCTGCTTTCGACACCATGACATTTTGTATTTCGGCAGATCTGTCGAATCACTTCTTCGAGACCACCCTGTGTATCGGGAAAATAAGTCCTATAAACATGAAGAACTTTCATTAAAATGCCTGTTTCTATAGATTAACCTGCAAAAAATACAAACCACTGACAACTACCCATGCAGATGCTACAGATAGCCAATACTATAAAGTCATAGCCTACCACATCCTTGTGTCGATTCAGCAATTGCTTTTTCCATTACGTACTTCGGCAACTGTTCCCGTGTTATTTCGAAAGCTAGGATTTGCCATTGACTGCTTCGCGGTAAACCGCGGCGGTTTCGCTTGCACAGCGCTGCCAACTGAATCTGGCGGCCTGCGCCAGCCCTTTTTCAATCGAGCCGTTCCGCCAAATATCGTCTTCCAGTCCTGTTGCAATCAATCCGGACAGACTATCCACATCCGTTGCTTCGCACATACCGGCAGCATCACCTGCAACCTCAGGCAAGGACGAGGAATTTGAACAAACCACCGGCACGCCCGAAGCCATCGCCTCCAGTACCGGCAAGCCAAAACCCTCATACAACGAAGGAAATACAAACAGACGAGCGCCTGCATACAGCAAAGGCAAATCCTCGGTGGAGACATAGCCCAAATAACGCACCCAGCCTTCACGATTGGCCTTTTTAATGCGTTCATGCAGCTTTTCACTTTTCCAGCCCTGATAGCCAATTATGACCAATGGCCATCGCTGCCGCAAGCTCAAAGGCAGTAACGCATAGGCGTCCAGCAGTCCGTCCAGATTCTTACGGGGCTCTATCGTCCCGGCGAAAAGCGCATACCCGCGCATGGTTAAACCATAGCGAACACCTGTTGCGGACCACTCGGCCTGATCGCGAGGATAGAACTCCGCGCTGCTGGCCAGCGATACGCTGCGGATCCTTTCGAGGGGCCAGGAGAAATACCGCGCGACTTCCTGTCGGGTAAACTCCGAGTCCGTAATCAACATGTCAGCTCGCCGCAATGAAAGCGCAATCTGCTTTTGCATGAAGCGCACGCGCTCCGGCGGGTGACAGTGGCCCCAACTGTACACCGACAGATCGTGAAAAGTGCTGACACTAACGCCGGCAAACTCGGGCAGATAATAATTGGGGCCATGGAAGACAAAATCCTCAAGCCCAAGCAAAGCGCGCTGCTTTTTCCAGCTCTTAAATCCATTTGCCAAATCCACTGCCATATGAATTTTCAGCAAATGTTTTTTTAATTGCCTGGCTAGCGATGCCCTCCCGTCATCGACGCACTCTTTCGCCTCTGGCAGGGACGGCACAAAACGGGAGCCGGACAGTAGCTTCAGATCACTGATATCATCCAGCTTATTAAGGTGACGCGCCAATTCAAAAGTATAACGCCCAATACCTGTCAGAGGGAAACGTACCGGATCGATCGATACAATCGCCTTCATCAACTTTCGGCCAACATCCAGCGCAGCGTATCGACCAAGGCCGGTGATGAAATATCACCTACCACGCCAGCCAGCTTTGCCGGACTACCGCACAAGCGATGAATTTCATTGCTGCGCACAAAAGCCGGATTTACATTGACCTGCAACCGATGGCCCGTAATCTCGCTCAGCAATTCGATCACGGATCTGAGTGTTACCGGCTTGCCGGAACAGATGTTATAAACTTCGCCGGGCATGGCTTTCTGCAACAACCGTAAATAGGCTTCGCAGACAAAGCGCACGTCATTAAACTCGCGCTCCACGTCAAGATTGCCCAACTCGACTGCCTCTGCCCGCTGCGCAAAATGCGTAACCAGCTTGGGAATCACAAACGACTTGGCCTGCCATGCCCCGGTATAGTTGAAAGGCCGCGTGAAAAACAGCGGCAGCTTGTCCAGATAAGTTCTGGCCATGTACTCCATAGCCAGCTTACTCATGGCGTAATGGTTGACCGGCACAGGCGATTGTTCTTCCGTAATGGGCGACTGCGCGCAGTTGCCATATACATTGGCGCTGCTAGCGAGCAAGATACTGCGCGGCGGCTGCCCAAGAGCGGCCAAGGCGTCCAGCAGGTTCAGCGTGCCAATCACGTTGACATCATAAAAGGCACTGGCATCGGCGTGTCCCACAAAGCTGATGGCAGCTAGGTGAGCGACGGCTTCCGGCGCTGCCTGAAGGACTTGCTGCCGCACTGCCTCTTGATCTCTGAGATCGGCCTGCAATGTGACGACCTCGTGTCCATGGTCGCGAGCAGCCTTGACAAAGTGCCGCCCGGTAAAACCCTGCCCTCCGGTGACCAGCAGCCTCAAAACGAGAACCCCTGTGCGTTGCGCCGCAAGTCAGCGTCCACCATCATCTGGCATAACTGCTCCAATGTGGTTTTAGGCACCCAGTCCAGCTTGGCTTTGGCCTTGGCCGGATTGCCGATCAGCAAATCCACTTCGGCAGGACGGTAGAATTTGGGGTTAACGCGCACCACCGTCTGCCCCACTTTTAACTCCTTCTCATCTTGAGCAAAGGTAGAGTTAACAGCCGCAATCACGGCATATTCCTCATCGCCTTGACCTTTGAATTCAAGTTCCACGCCGATTGCCTTGAATGCCATGCGCACAAAATCGCGCACGGTTTCCGTGCGATTGGTCGCCAGCACAAATGTATCAGGCTCGTCTGCCTGCAATATACGCCACATGCCTTCCACGTATTCCTTTGCAAAACCCCAGTCGCGCTTGGCGTCCATATTGCCCAGTTCCAGGACATCCAGCTTGCCCTGACTGATTTTGGCTGCCGAGTCGGTGATCTTGCGCGTGACGAATTCGCGGCCCCGCAAAGGACTTTCATGGTTGAACAAAATGCCGCTGGAACCGAAAATGCCATAACTTTCGCGGTAGTTCACCGTCATCCAGTGTGCGTATAGTTTGGCTACGCCGTAAGGGCTGCGCGGATAGAACGGGGTGTCTTCCATCTGGGGAATGGCCTGCACCTTGCCGAACATCTCGGACGTAGACGCCTGGTAAAACCGGATCCTCGGATTAACCAAACGGATGGCTTCCAATAAATTGAGTGCGCCAATGCCGGTAATCTGGGCCGTGGCGCTGGGCTGTTCAAAGCTTACGCCGACAAAGCTTTGCGCCGCCAGATTGTATATTTCATCCGGCTGCACCTTCTGAACCAGCGCAATACTGGAACCCAAATCCGTCAGGTCATATTCCACCAGATGCAGATTGGGATGGTTCTGGATGCCCAGTTCTTCTATGCGCCAGAAGTTGACGGAACTGGTGCGGCGGTAAGTGCCGTAGACTTTGTAGCCCTTACTGAGCAGGAGCTCTGATAGGTAGGCGCCGTCTTGGCCGGTAATTCCCGTAATAATTGCTTTTTTCATTTTTCTTATGCCTTAAGTTCACATTGTAATATTAATTCATTTACAACCAGCTTAATTCTGTGGGTGAAATCAGAAATCAGTATGTTCCATATCATTCAGTTCTTTGTGTTCAGTTGCAGTTCCGCAGAAATCTAAGAAACTGTTTGGAAACTCCCGCTTCACGCCAGGCGATTCAACATAATGCGGGTCATGGCGATGTAAACCCAAGTTTCGTCAGTGCGAGTGAGGCGCTCATAGCTTTTGCTGAGGCGGCGTGAGTGATTCAGCCAGCCGAAGGTGCGCTCGACCACCCAGCGAC
>Ga0196965_1000106_pt1 | contig 66558 bp, 49 predicted proteins | sample S1_20metaG_FD_148668 | JGI IMG/M metagenome (GOLD analysis project Ga0196965, IMG submission 148668) | Soil microbial communities from Anza Borrego desert, Southern California, United States - S1_20 | ecosystem: Environmental > Terrestrial > Soil > Desert | place: USA: California | collected...
TGATCGTGTAACCATTCGCGATTACTTCGGTTTCCGTTAAAACTTGCCTATGTTAAAAAGCTATCTCATCGCAGCATTGAGAAATTTCGGCAGAAATAAGCTCAATACGTTCATTAATGTTTTTGGTCTGAGTATTGGTCTCGCTGTTTCGGTACTGGCAATCGCCTTTTTTCTGGATGAAACTTCGTTTGATAACTTTCACAGCAAGGCTCACCAGATTTATAGGTTAAACAAAGTTGTCAACGAAACAAATGGTTCAACGTCACTAACTGCTGAGACCTCAGGAATGATGGGACCCACCATCGTAACAGAACTCCCTGGAGTGCTGGCCAGTGTTCGATATGCTCCGCGCAACAATGTGGTTTGGAGTTACAAAGCGAACAACGTACCTGTTGTTGATGGCATGTCCATTTTTGTTGATAGTACCTTTTTCAACCTGTTTGATTTTACTTTTCTGCATGGAGATAGTCAATCAGCGCTCGTACGTCCGCTTACGACCGTTTTGACCGAAGGCCTGGCGCAACGGTTGTTTGGCCAGGAAGACCCCGTCGGAAAAGTGATCAAGGGGCCAAATGATTTTGATTTTGAAGTCACTGGTGTCGTTACCAATCCACCACGCAACTCACATATTCAGTTTGAAGCGCTTATGTCGTGGTCGACAACATTGCCCGACACCGGCCCCATTCCAATGACATACCTCAACAACTGGATCTCGCAGGCATTGACGACCTACATTCTTTTGGATGAAAATGCTAATGTAGCAGCGCTCCAGCAGCAATTGAAATCATTTTTATTTCGTCATCTTCCTGAACGGGCCGAAAAATACTACTTGTACCTTCAGCCCCTTGATAAGCTTTACTTATCCGGAAGTGAAGTTGGACGCCATCGGATGGCGAAAGCTGGAAGTCGGCAGTTCATTTATACGTTTGGCGCAATTGCCTGTCTTACACTGATTGTTGCTTGCATAAACTTCATTAACATCACGACTGCGCGCTCTACACGGCGTGTAAGAGAGGTTGGAATGAGGAAAACATTGGGTGCAACAAAAATTCAACTCATCAATCAGTTTATTGGCGAAGCATTCGTCATGATGATCATCGCGGCATCGGTCGCCGTGGGGATTGCATACCTGGCGCTTCCATGGTTTAATGAACTCACGGCGAGAAATATTCCTTTTCAGATTATGCTTACGCCGATGGTGGTCGGCAGCTTTTTGCTCCTCGTTATTATTGTCACGCTTCTGGCTGGATTTTATCCCGCCTTCGCAATGGCGCAGGCACGGACGGCGGAGGTTTTAAAAAGCAACCAGCGACTAACGTTATCTGGAACAAAAGGACGATACGTGCTTGTTACGTTCCAATTTCTGATCACGATCATGATGATTACGGGTACCCGGGTAATATACAAGCAATCAGAATTCTTATTAACCAAAGATCTTAATTTCAACAAGGGACAAGTATTCACAATTCCCCTTACGCCATCCGTGTCTCAGCAGGTTCAGGTGTATAAGCAAGAAATTCTGAAACACCCTTCTGTGCAACATGCTTCTGTTACCCAATTCGCTGTGGGTGGTGGCGTATCAAGTACTTATGTTATTCCGGAAGGCTTTCCGCCCGACGAGATAGAGATTCGGATGTTTCCGGTGGATGCTGCTTTTGGTCAGACTTATGGACTCGAAATGGCAGCTGGCCGTTTTTTCGATGAACGACTCGCCTCGGATTCAAATGCAGTTATTATAAACGAAGCACTTGTACAAAAACTCGGATGGTCGGATGCGATAAATAAAACAATAAAATTCCGGGAAGACGGCCCTGCATATCCTGTCATCGGCGTTGTGGAGGATTTTCATTATCGTGCTTTATACGACCCGATCGAGCCGCTTGTCATGTGGATCTCTGACCAATATCACCATAATATTGCCGTGAGGTTTTCCGGGAATCCATCGTCGCTTATTGCTTTCGCACAGGATAAGTGGCAACTATTCGAAAACCGTTACCCATTTAAGTACACGTTTGCCGATGATTCGTTTGCGCGGGCTTATGCAAGTGAAGAAAGACTGTTTCGCACCTTCATGACATTTGCAGCCATCAGTATTATTGTTGCCTGTCTTGGATTGTACGGGTTGGTTTCATTTTTACTTGAGCAGCGAATAAAAGAATTCGGTATAAGGAAAGTTCTCGGCGCTACCTTGTCTCAATTGAATTTTTTAATCCTGAATAAGTTTATCCTCATGGTGGCGATCGCCGGAGTGCTGGCTACTCCCATAGTGCTTATGCTGGGTAATGAATGGTTGAGTAAGTTTGCGTATCGTGTCACCTTATCGACCGGAGTTGTTGTCAGTGCAGTCATCGCTACGCTGGCAGTATGCTGCCTGGCGGTAAGCGTTCAGGTGTTCAAAGTGGGTTACAAAAATCTGATTGATGCGTTGAAGTCGGAATAAGTGGTGGTAGTGAATGCTGGATGCAGAAAATGACTTAGCAAGTGATCTGCTGTGATGAAAAGCGATTATTGGTTTGTGAAGTTGATATAAAATATAAAGGGGCGATGGCCCCTTTATAATTATCAATAAATCATTTTTTCTTGAAAAGGATCTTTTGTTCGGAGAACGTATAAGCAGCATTCAGGAATTTGACAATGTCTTTCCATTCATCTTTCGTCGCATAATGCTTGTCGTAATGCTTATTGGTTTCGATGACAACCTGACCTTTTTCAATCTTCGCTGTGCTTGTAAAGCCACCTGATTTCGTTTCTACCTTTTGATTCAATTTGTCAAGTCCCTGCACTTCATAACCTTTCGGGATGTTAACAGTGATTCGATACTTAAATGAACGCGTATTATCAAAATACACATTATTTTTTCTCTCAAGTTCGTCACTCTCGATCTTCATCTGGCCTTCGATCAGTTTACCGGCATCAAACAGGTAGTTCGGACCGGATTTTTTCACAAAATCTTCGGTCTTGAATTTCAGAGAATAGATGAATTCCGGAGCGTAATGGAAACGACCTGTTTGTTCAATTTTAAAATCGGCAACATCGCTCACCTTGATATCGAAATCTCTTTCTATCAGCGCTTTCACACGCTCCGCTTTGTCTTCCTCTCGCTTCGATAAGTATGATTTCTCCAAAGAAGCATATTTCTTTTTTGAAATATAGGCTGTATACCCGTCCTCCATCTCAGCAGCAAACTTTTTCGTCTCTTCATCTTTGAAGTCATAAGTATCCATCAGGTAATACTGGTTTGCTAACTTATTTCTTCCGGTTTCCTTTCGGCGGATGGTTAACGCAGTTTTTGACAGGTCTGTCATGTCTACGTTCAATTCCGTCTCCGTTTTATTATCGTTTGCAGCGGTAGCTGGAAGCTTGATACGTTCGGCGCTCCACCTTTTTGGTGCTACGAGCCCATCGAGTGCATAAGCATCGGTGCCTTCCAAAAGCACGTCGAAGCTGCCTGCGGTTGAGTTGAGATCGAAGGCGCTGAAATAAAGCGACTCAGTTCCCTTCTTTACACGTATGAGCCATTCCAGTTCGTGTTCGATCAGCACATCGTCGAGGGGAGAAATGTTACGTGGCACTGCCAGTACAATGTCATGGGGAATTTCCCGCGAATTGAGAAACGTTGAGAATGCATTCACAAACTTTATTTGAGAGATTGATCCCCATGGAGAATTCCCCTGTATTAACTCGGCTTCATTGTTACCGAACGTATTGTTTCGATACAGGTAGTAAACTTCTGTCGCGACTTTAAAAGGATCCTTTTCTGCCTTTAGATTTCTGCTCGCGTATTTCGTCATCCACTTCACATCGTAAGGAACGGAAAGCATCGTTGCTGCCAGCTCCTGCAATTCTTTTTTGGTAACCGAATTCTTGACAACGCCTGGCTCACCCAGCAACACATCATAATTACGCATTCCTTTTCCTGAAGCGAATGCCGCCCGGAATTTAATCGTTGGCATTTCGCGATAAGGAAACATCCATCGCATCTCGCTCACCCCTTCAATGTCCGATCCGTCAAGTGTGTAATACAGTTCTTCGCTTGCATCATCCATTTGAAGCTTCAACTCAGGCGCACCGTTTAATGACTTCAGGTTAATGTAACATTTGCGTTCTGCCCTGAACTGTAGGCGATGATTCAAAACAGGGTACTCTTGCGGCAACGGGTAAATTACTGGATCAAAAAAGTAGATGACGGCATAATTTGCCTTTGCTGTTTCCTCGCAGATATAGTAATCTAAAATATCGCCCGCCTCAAGATTTGGAATGGCAAGCTTGTTGTAAAATCGTGTTGTACCGCGATACTCCTGCTCCATCTTCACAGCTTTTGCAGCATCTACTATTATCTCTTTACCATTTGGTTTAATGATTTTGAATCCGACGTACACCTTAATGTATTCACCTTCCGCATTGTCGTTGCGAGTTGATAGAAAAGTGATCTCTGAATATTTATTCACAGCATTCTTATCGAGCACTTTAATTCTGTAGTGGCGATACTCGTTGTACCGAAGCAGGTTGCGCAGAACAGGCTTCCGGTATTCAAAACGATTTAGTTGCGCGATAATGACTGCCGACTTATCTGCCCATTTTTTCGGGACAACTGTTACCTTAAAATTCTTGTCACTTGTGTTCCACATTTCATTTCTTAGCTCGGCATCACGGTCATTGCCCAGTAGTTGAAATGATGAAAGAATAAAGAATAAGAAAGCGCAGGTTTGGATGTTGGTTTTTGCCACGGGTGGTTTATTTGGATTGTGTAATAACGATTTGGTCACTGTAAACATCTTTCAATTGCTGGATGATTTCATTCCATGTCTTAAAGTTAGCTTTACGTACGAGGCCATCCGTTATGGTAACTTCATTGCTGTAATGAATTTCATTTCCGACTTGTTTAAAGCTGATGTCGAAGGTGAATTCTTTATGTGCTTTTTTTAAGCTCGCAGGAAGATGTGTCACCTTATACCCGACCGGCACTTTCAATTTCTTGACCGTTTTCTGTTTTACTTTCCGGTTGAAATAATAGTCAGATTGCCGGTCATCTTCGAGTTTGAGATCGCCGAATGCCTTTGCCCATTCAAGGTCAATGTAAACATCCTTTCCAAAACGCGACACTTTGTTTGTTAATGAATAGTTGTATTGAAGATGTAAAGGTTTCTCCCTGTCGGCAGGCGGCTCATTCAACACTTCGATCTTGTCAGTATTCGCATGATCGGAGATGACGAGATTATCAAGGATTTTTCTTTTGTCTTCGGCCTTGACATAATTGGAATAATACAGAATCTGCGTTTTCGCTTCGCCTTCAAGTTGCAGCTCGCCTTTGCCCTTCAGAATATCCCCTTCCAGGGATAGCGTTTCCGTTCTCGAGATCAGGTTTGACGCCGGATCTGATACGGGAACTTTGCTGAGCACGTATTCTTTCCCGTTCTCGATCAACATTTCTTTTCCCTGAATTCTTTCTCCATGCTTGCCGAGGGCGATGTACTTTTCGGTTGGATCCAGAATGTACTGCTTACCGTTTGCATACACCGTGCAAATCATGTGATTGTCAACGGCCAAAGTTGGAACGGTGTAGTTATACGGGATCCGGTTTGTTCCGATCCACGTAAGGCGTGCATCAAACCCGGCAGTTTTGAGCATTTGCTTTGTCAGGTTAGCCATCCCTTTGCAATCGCCGTAACGGTTGGTGTATACGTTTTGCGCGGCGTCCGGCTTAAATCCCGCAATGCCATCTTCAAATGCGATGTACTTGATGTTGTCCTGTACCCAATAGTAAATTGCCTTAATTTTTTCTTCGGGTGTTTTGGCTGTTGCTGTCAAACGTTTGACTTCTTCTTCAAACGCAGTCTTATCGTTTTGCACCTGGTTCACAAGATCGCTGTACCACTTGTAAAGATCACCGATAGAGGCAAGAACGGTTTTCTTTCCCGATGATGTCGTGTAATCTTTCGTCACCACCAGGATGTGTGGATAGTGATAAAGAAATCCCAATGAGTTTGATTCAGAAATGAACGCTTTCAGGTTTTTAACTGTGTATTTGTAAATGATACCATTCGCAGTTTCAGTTTTGGTCTTCGTAATGTCAAATCCTTCAAAGTTCTTCTCGACAAGATCGACGTTCACATTTTTTGAAACATTAAAAACAATTTCGCGCGACTCAACCGGTAGCTCATCATGGAAAAATACTTTCGTCAGATATCGCGGATCATCGTAGGTAGATTTTGCTTTAAAAGTTGCTTCCGTTCCTTCGTTAAAGAAATTGAATTTGTACACGCACACTTTTGCATCGGAGTAGAAAATGTCGTCGATCTCGTAATTTCCACAGGCATGCGTTGATTTTAGTGCCCGCCCATTCGCCATTCTAACGTCAACGTCCTGGGTTGAAACATTATCGTTGTAATAAACATTTCTTACATAGTCGATATTTCCTTTCAGTGAGATAATGTTAACAGTTTCTGTAAGCGGAACCTTACATTGCTCGCCGGATACAACGAAATCGTAAGTCGAGTTATAGTTATATGCTATCAGTGCCGACTTCCCTGACAGCGGTAGTGCCTTCAACTGTTTTACGCGCTCCGGATTGATATTTTTCTGAGAAAATGCCACGGTGAATGGCAATGCAAAAATCAATATAAGGTATGCCCTCATTTGTGGGTATTGTTGGTTATGGTACACAAAAGTTGAATTTATTTCGTTCGAAATATCGGCAATATCAATTCGGAACTTACATGATCTTCGTTAGTCCTTATGGGTTTGTAGTCGTAGTGAAGGATCAGCCCGCGAACTACTGTTTTGATTTAGTCTTCTTTCCGGTTTTTAACTTGGTCAGGGTTTCCCGTACTGCGATCTTTGGCAGGGAGTCAGCATTCTTTTTCACGTAATCGGCGACTTCCTCCTTATAATGTTTGATGAGACTGCGCAGCAACCATGAGATAGCTTTTGTAATAAGGATTTCATTTTCACCTTTCAAACGTTCAATGTTTTCGAAAGCCAGCTTGATTAAGCGTTCGTCCTGGTGATGTCGGACCGGGGAACAAAGAAACACAAGCGATGCCCTTCGTTTATGAATGTTATCACTTTTAGAAAACTGCTTTAGCAACCGTTTCCATGCAGAAAAATTTGGAACGATGTGTAAAATCGAATGTTTGTTTGTACACACCGCATCAACTTCAGCCCAGCCTTCCAGGTGATCAAGCCAGTCAGTAAACAATTCAGGTTCGAAATCACGTTGCGCTTTTGTGATGTAATCCAGCAGCATTCCACCAACGATTTTTTCTGTCGCTGACTTGCCTTTGATCAGGCTTGTAATAACATCGGCGATCTGTGACGCACTCAGGTGCTTATGCGAAACGGCCCACGATTTGGCAATTTCACGCAAGCTTGGGGCAGCAATTTCATATCGTGGATGCGAGGTGCCTAGGTACGTATCGGAGATCGTGTGCTTTGTTCCCTGCCCCGAGCGCATTTCTATCTGGGAAAGTATCGAGGCATGAAAAGCGTTAGCCATAAATGTTTTATCTTTCGGGTCGAAATTACGAAACAAAGCGACGCTGCGTTGTAACCCCGCCGGTGATGAAAATTCCGTTCCTTTTTGCATTGTTTATTTTGGCACTGACCGCTTTCGGCCAGCAGAAACGCGACTTTGGTGCGGAGGCATATCAGCTTAAAAACTTTCTGTTAAAAAAGCATATATCGCCACGAACAATTGATGATGAATTTTCAGAGGATGTTCTCACCAAACTCCTACATGACCTGGATCCGTACTTTATCCACTTCGCGGACGGGGATATCAAGGCACTTGGGCTACATACGTTTTCGATCGATAACGAGATAAACAATGCCGAGTGGAAATTTGCGCCAGCCGTTACCGAATTATACCAGCATAGACTTCAGGAAAGCATCGTGTTTCTTGAAACAATATCGGCTGAATTGTTGACTTTGGATAAACAGGATTCCTTCATCTTGGATCCTGGCGCGTGGAGTTCTGAAAGTGAATTACAAAAGCGAAGAATCCAGTGGCTGAAATTTGAGGTCATCCAAAAAATCAGGTTACTCGCTGATAGAGACTCGACATCGATCAGTGACCTTAAGAGCAATTTTCAGCGAGCCGTGTCAGCTGTCAGGAAATCACAAATTCAAAATCTGAACCGCATACTGAATTTTCCAGGCGGTTTCGAGGACTATGTTGCCATTGCATATTTCCAGGCGTTGACCGCTGTGTTTGATCCGCATACAATTTATTTGTCACACAAGGATGTAAACAGTTTCATTGGCCAACTTGCCACCGAGGATTACTTTTTTGGTTTTACCATCGGCGAAAATGAAATCGGCGAGGTTTCTATTGTGGCGCTTGCGCCCGGAGGCCCGGCATGGAAATCGGGTGAAATTCATGTATCCGACGTGCTTCTTTCTGCGAAGGGGAGCAATGATCAGATTGCGGACTTCACCGGCTTGACTAATGTTGAGGCGAATGAATTGTTTGACGTGATTGAAGATGCCACCGTTGAGTTTCGTTTCCGCAAAAAAGATGGAACTGAAAAGTACGTGACTCTAAGCAAGGAGAAAATGCAGTCTGATGAGAGTGCAGTGCGAAGCTTTGTCCTCCACGGGCCGAAGAAGGTTGGCTACATTCATCTTCCGGATTTCTATACAAGATGGGGCTCGGATTCAGAAGGCTCGCGTTGCGCAAATGATGTTGCGAAAGAGATTTTCAAACTCAAGCGCGACGGTATCGATGCGCTGATTCTGGACGTTCGTTTTAATGGCGGCGGATCGCTTTATGAAGCAATGTCGATGGCAGGTATTTTTATCGATGAAGGGCCTGTTGGGATAATTAAAGATCATTCGCAGAAAGTCACGACGTTGAAAGATGTAAATCGCGGAACTGTCTACGATGGACCATTCGTACTGATGGTAAACGGGCAAAGTGCGTCTGCATCGGAAGTTCTCGCTGCCGCAGTCCAGGATTATAACCGTGGGGTCGTCGTCGGTGGACAGACATACGGTAAGGCTACAGGCCAGCAGATATTCCCGATTTCATCAGATGGTGATGAAACCGACATCGTGACGTCAGTGGAAGAGAACGGTGGTTTTGTTAAAGTTACGACCGAGCGCCTTTATAGAATCACAGGCCAGAGTGTTCAGGGAACAGGCGTTACGCCGGATGTTATTCTTCCTGATATTTTTGAAGCCCTCAACTACAACGAAAGTCACAATCCGTTCTTTTTACAACCTGACACGCTGGCAAAGAAGACTGCATACAAAGCACTGCGCGAAATAGATCACACATCCCTTCGGAACAAAAGCTTTGAAAGAGTCACACAATCTCCACAATTTTCATTTCTTCAAAAGGAGATTGATCGCAATAAGGCAGACCATCGCCGAAGCGTTTGTGTGTGTTGGGATGAAGTGTTAACAATCGGATCTGTCAATGACCAGCCAGACGGAAACGCGGCGCAGATTTTTGAAGTGCATAACAATTCAACCGATGAAAAAAGACTCGCCCTTGACGAATATGCCCGGGCGTTCAACACGCAGTGGAAATCGAGGCTCACCGATGATATTTACCTCCGTGAAGCATTCTTAGTAGCCACAGACCTCATTGATCTGACATCACATTAATCATGAAGAAAATTATTACAATCCTATTCGTGTTCATAAACCTTTTGGCATTTAGCCAGCAAGCTGATTCCCCTGTTACACATATGGAGTTTTTAACCAACAGGGAACAGGAGCTTTCCAAATCTTATCTCAGCTACATGAGCGAAGTCGCTCACGGAAACCGTGCGCGCAAGATGGAAAAAAAGCGGCAGGAACTAATCAATCAGATCCGCGGCTCTCTTGGAGATGCGGCGAAGCTGAGACCTTACAAAGGCGATGCTTCTTTGCGCGATGCATACAAGAATTATTGGGATATTCTTTATAAACTCTTCAATGAGGACTACCATAAAATTGTTGATATGGAGGCCATTGCTGAAGAGTCGTACGATGCAATGGAAGCTTATTTGCTTGCGCAGGAGCGTGCGGGACTTGTACTGGAGGAAGCGCACGATAAGATTATCCCCGTGTATGAAAGTTTTGCTGCAAATCATAATGTTCAACTCGTCGAAGGTGACGACAGCAGGATGAACAAGAAGCTACGACAGGTAGCAAGGGTGAACAAGTATTACCACACGATGTTTTTGATCTTCTTCAAAAATTTTAAACAGGAAGCTTACATGTGGGATGCCTACAATAAGAAAGATATTAACGGCTTTGAGCAAAACAGAAATTCATTACTGCGTATCAGCGATGAAGGCCTGGCAATGCTTGATACAATGAAAACTTTCAACAACGACCGAACGCTGGTTTCCGCGTGTCAGAAGCTGATCACGTTTCACAAGCAAGAGGCCACAGATCTGACGGCCGGCCTTACTGACTTGCTGATCAGGGAAGATGAATTTAATAAAATTAAGAAAGCGTTTGATGCAAAGCCGCAGACGAAGCGAACTGAAGCTGATGTCAATAATTACAACCAGGCTGTGAAGGAAATGAATGACGCTGCTTTAAACGCAAATAAGAATCTGACCTTATGCAACGAGGGAAGCGCAAAAACACTATCGTATTGGGAAAATGCCAGGCGAAAATTTATGGAGACACACGTGCCGAAATCGAAATGACATATTCATGTGATGCTGATGTCACATTCAGTCTCACTACAAAAAAACAAAGGGCCACAACGTCTTTGTGAACCCTTTATTTAGTTTTGATAGTTGGCCCTCAAAGCTAACAACTTCTGTTGGATTTTTCGCGAAAAATGTTGTCTGGTTTTCATGACAATTATCCGTAGAGCGCTCGCATCCGTACTGCTTTTTCGTTACAGTACCATTATAGGAATGAGAAAGGATCCAATACGGGACTAATTCTAGCTAATCAGTGCATTGCTTTATGCACATCGATAAAATGTAGTCTGTAAAAAATCACAAACTGTTACTTTGAATTCAACAAATGAAATGCTTGTCGTATGTGTTAGGTCGTTAAAGCCAGAATGTAAAATGCGTGCTTAAGCGGCTTGCTATTTCTTGGATTCTTTCATTTGCTTTAGCTGATTCTCCATAATCGCTTGCTTGGCGCTCAAGTCATTGATTATATCCCAAAGATCACTACTGTACGAAAGTTGTTTGCTGATGAACGCCTTGAACTCCCAGACTTCAATGATCTCAGCGGCGTGAACAACGATGGGCTCGTACGCGCTATTCTTGTTATCGGAATTCAATATTATTACGCGATTCGCATCATCATTTAATCTGTAGGTTACACGCTTAATCATGATTCCCTTGGCTGTTACCACAACATACACGTGGCCATCCTTAAGGTTGTAAATGTCTTCGACGTACGAAGCGATCACAACATCGCCATCATTTAATCCGCGGCTACCAGGTTGACGCATACTATTGCCGTCTACTTCAAACATTCTGTGGTGGGCCGTCTGATTGATCAGAATAGGAAGAGAGAAAGCGGGAAGTTTTCGAATGAATTCAGGATCAGAAAAAGCAGACTGGTATCTTCCTTGTTCTTTCGCCGGAACATATGTGATCAATTCATTTTTATTGACATCCACAGGTACAATCAACCGTCGGACGGCCTTACTCTTTAACGATTCACCATCGCTGCTCACCAGTTCAGTTCCTGGCTCTGATACATGTGCAAATTGATAATCTTCGCTTACTGTTGATGCATTACGAACTGTGTCCGAAACCCTTGATTCATACATACCTTCCAACTCGTCTTTTGTCTTCGGCACGTTGCTACCAAACAGTAGCCACTCAAATGTGAAACTGGTGAGTTCTGTAACGGCTGAAAGAAATTGAATGGAATCGATGTCTTCGGTCTTGTTAAGCTGCTTTGCAACAGCAGCTTGCGACACATTTAACCTTGCGGCAAGTTTTTCCTGGCTGATACCCTTAGCCCGCAGCGCATCTTTTACCCGCTGATTCCGAGACATCTATAACTATTTTTCATTGTTATAACTATAGTTATTGACAATAATAACCTAAAGGTATATATTGTATAACAATTGCTTATAATACTTCACAAGTTAATACAATGGCATTCGATTCAAAAACCCGCGAGACATTGCTGAAACTCTTTAAGGGAACCAGCTATCGGAAGATTATTTCTGAGCGCGCCAAAGTGCATCCAAACACGGTCGCGAACGTGCTGAATGGTAACGATAATCCGGCGGTAGAGCTTGAGATTCTTATTTATGCTCAAGAGATACAACCGGCGAAGGAACAGGAGGAACGAAAACGAATCGAAGCGCAAAAGATCCTGAAACGATTATCGCGATAAGCAGCTGATGACGAGCATTAATGATCCGACCTTTTAACGTTAGCCGGGCAATTAGAAAAGATGACGGCCAGCAGTCGCCCATCAGAAACGTTAAGCACTCACTAATTGAGAAGAATTTTATGTAGCCCCGGCAGGAATCGAACCTGCATCTTCAGAATCGGAATCTGAAATTCTATCCATTGAAATACGGAGCCAAATTATCCTCCCGATAGCGATCGGGAGAAATACGAAGCCAAAATCTTATATCAGGATTCCCCGGCTGAGAACGACTACATCAGCCCAAGGGATCCTGCCGATCTCTTATCCGCGCAAAAATAAGCGAAAATTGGATTCTTTTAGCAGCTTGGGTCAAACTTCCGGTTACGGGCTACATGTCCTCGCGCAGACGGCGCATTGGGCAAAAAAAAGTCCTTCCCGTGGAAGGGAAGGACTTAGCGTAAAAAAGGTAGAGAATTACTTTACAACCGCCAGTTTTACCATAACCCGCCCCCTATTGGTGTCAAGCGTCAGGATGTAAATTCCGTGGCGGAGATTTGATACGTCAAGCTGGCGGTTTGACGAGGCCAGTGGCGTCATCACACGGCCACTCAAATCAATCATTTGAATGTGTCGCACCTCTAATCCTGTAGGCGTGTGCAATAGCACTTTGTCCGATGCCGGATTCGGGTACAAATAGATTCCATTGCCTTCATCATCAAGTGCCGACGTGACGATCGCAATACTGATGTTTGCTTGTGTCGACACCATGTAGTCTGAAACAGAAACTTGCATCTCACGTCCAGCCGCGATACCATCAAGCGCAGCCGCGTCAGCAACAGTAACCTCGCCGGTAGTGGGGTCAATTGAGAAAGCGCCATCATCATTCCCGTTAATGAGCGCATAACTCAACGCATCGCCGTCTGCATCTTCGGCAGACACGGTTCCTATTATCTGTCCATTCTGTGGCTCCAGGCCAAGATCAAATACAACATCACCAACGACAGGTGCGTGATTGTTCGGGTTGATGACATTAAGCTTCCAGTTAAATGGGATCTGAAATGGTCCATTCAATGCCCATTTGATATAAAGGATTTGTCCTTCGGTGAGGTTGTCAACCATAAGGTCACTAAGCAATTTGGTCCAGTCGTCCGTGTTATCGTTTGAGGCGAGCAGCGTTCCCTCGCATGCGTCCCAAACTTCAACATACGTGTCAATGTACCGATCATTCCCTTCCATAGAACTCAAATATGCACTTCCGTCAAACGGCATGGTGTAGGTATACCATGCGGGCGCACCACTGGAATGATGTGTGCCATGTGATGCTTCACGCGGCGTGGCACACAAATCGCCTTCTTCAAGATCAGTGACCGTAAGTTCCCAGTCAAATGAATTACGTTCGCCCGCCTTTAATTCTCCGAAGAAAATCCGTACTTCCTGCCCTGCAGAAAGACCCGTAACACTGATCGAGTCGTCGCCAATAGCGTAGTCGTTGAATCGATCGCAATCAGCGGTAATACCTAAAGTTCTCGCATAAGTTGATGGCACCGTAAGACGCTTGATATTAAGCTTTTTGTTGTCTTCAGGCATTGTGAAAGTATACCAGAAAAAATTGCTGATATAGTTCGGAACGGAGTTCTCACCAATTAATGCCTCCGCAGGGAAACTGCACACCAGTCCTGGATCGGGTTCACCCACTGTCAACTTCCAGTCAAATGTATATTTTTCAGAGACGTAGAAATTCGACCATCTTATCAACACTGTTTCGCCTTCCTGCAATTCTTCAAAATGGACGAAGCTTTGGCTATCGCCGAAGTAATCATCGCTTGAAGCAATTATTTCACCATCACATGTACTGTATACTTCAAGATTTGTATTAAGCTCAGAATGACCAATTGAATTGATCGTAAGCGGTCCGGTTCTCGGCATTGTGAACGTGAACCATGAAGGGACGGGTTTCATCGCATTGTTGATACCTTCGACGGCCGTGATCGGATCTTCACAAGAGTCACCCTGCCGTGCGGCATCGCTCACAATTTCCCAATCAAAAGGTTGAAACGAATATATGCCCGACCATTTGATGAGCAGAGTTTGTCCTGCCTGCACGTTTTCGACGAGTGCTTCACTTTGGAAGTATTGAATAAAATCTTCAAAGGAGAAAATGTCGTCGCTCGATGCGAGTGTCTCTCCATTACATCCATCAAACACCTCGAGATAGGTGTTGTTGAACGTGAATGCGCGCGACGAAATGATTAAATTTCCGGTAGCCTCGGCTGTATAGGTAAACCACTGCGTAGCATAAGTTGCATGATTGAGTCCATACGATGCTGGTAATGGATCATCGCAGGTGTCACCCTGCCTCTGCGGAATTTCATCCAGCGTCCATGTCGCACTTCCGAATGGATATCCGACGGTCCAGTAGATCATAATGCGATCACCCGCGTTTAATCCTGAAACGAACGCTTCATCTTCTTCCTGGAACAAAATAGTTGCTGCATCCCCACAACCCTGAAGCAGCCCGACAAAAGACCTTGGCGACTCTTCTGACGGCTCGAATTTAACGTGCAGGCTACCCGCCTCTGTCATAACGTAATCATACCACATCGGCGTATTCGATGCGGTGTTTGTGCCTTCAGTTGCTCTTATGGGATTATAGCAATCATCACCCGCCGCTGTATTTTGAACTTTCAATTCCCATGTAAACTCCTCGGTGATGTCATCGATATCCCAAATAATAACGATTTCTGTACCCGCAGGCAGATTCACTGCACGCGATAGGCCTTGATCAGAATCAATGAAGGAAAACGTCTGGCAATCGTTGCTAACATAGATGGCTGCATCGATTGGTTGACTTGCAAATGCGCTGACTGTTTTTCCTGAAGCCGGTATTATAAACTTTGTCCAGAAGAGGTTCGCAAAATAATTATGTTCAGGACGGTACTCCACGACGTTTGTCCCAACGACAGCCTGCTTCGCTGTGATACAGTTGTCGCCTGCCAGCGGCTCAACTTCTTCTATGAACCAGTCGAAACCATCATAGGACCATTTCTCGGACCAGAGAATATAAAACGTTTCGCCAGCTTCAAGTCCATAGAGGATCAGTTCACCTTGCGCGTAAACATTTCCGCCACTCAGGGCATTATCGTTGTCGGCGGTGATCGGTCCGTCGCATTCCCTTTTGATCATCACGTGTGTGTCAACCTCTGTGGTTCCGATCGAACTGATTTTAAGATTCGTGAATTTTGTGGTAGTGTATTTGAACCATTGCGGCGCCGCATCGGTATGATTGGTGCCGAGCTGAGCTTCTTTAGCTATATCGCAGAGTTCGCCGTTGTTGTAAGGCAAACTTTCAAGTGTCCAACGCAGGTTGCCTACATCCGCATCACTTTCCCAGTGAACGAGAACTGTCTCGCCCGCTGCCAATGGGATATCATTCAAAATAATACTATTTCCGTTTGTTTTGGCAACTGGCTGGCCATCGCATTGTTTGAAAATCGACAGTATGATTTCTCCCGTGTGTTCCGTCGATGTGTTGATATTGATCTTTCCAGCATCAGTCATCGTGAATGTGTACCAATAGCTGAACGGCGCATCATAAGGTATCGTGTTCTCACCACTATTCGCAACACCTGCATCGTCACACGATTCACCAGCACGTACAGCTTCCGAGGTTAGTGTCCAATCGAAATTCCCGCCTGAGGCATCGAACGCAATGTAAATTAACTCACCTTCTGAAAGATCATAAATCGTTGTTGAAGTGTTACTGGATTTGAGTGTTGTCAGTTGCGCACAAGTATTTCCGTACACAGTGAAATCATGCCCGGGCGAATTAATAGTGATCTTTTCATTCGCGGCGGATTCATATTTATACCAGAATGTCGTAAAATCAGTTGCAGCTAAGCTATTTGTCCCTGTCGCGGCCAGCGCTGCAACACCACACGCAGCACCTGTTTGTGGTTCCGCAACCGCTAATTGCCATTCGAAGGCTTCGTACATGTCGTTCTCCCAAAGGATCTTAATGGTTTGTCCGGCCTGTAATGAAACCGATAATGCAGATTGCAACGTACCGGAGGCATTATCATTACTCATGATCGGCAAGGCATTGCAGTCACTGTAAATACTCACGCGTGTGTCGAGTTCCGTGGATCCGAGTGAAGAAATGGATACCACTTCGTCAGCAGATGCCGTATATGTAAACCACGATCTGTTATTCCAATCGGAAGCATTCGCTCCAACGACGGCGTCTGGCGCAATCTGACAGGCAACGAGAGAAGTTCTTCGAGGGCTGACCTCCATCACTGTTCGTATCCGTGACTTCTGATCGCTGGTGAAAATGTTCATACACGCATCCGTGCTGTAATCCATATAGTTCTCGATCATATCAACTCCTTCATCTGGACAACTATCGCGGAATTCGCAGCTTGTGTTCGGGCCGGAAGCATTCGGTGTGTCTGCACAGAAATCATCGACACTGCAATCGCCATCGCCCCAAATGTGACGTAAGCCAAGCCAGTGACCAACCTCGTGGGTCGTAGTGCGGCCCATGTCAAAATTCTCAGCGAGGTCGCCAACACGACCGAAATACTGATAACCGATTACAACGCCGTCGGTATGCGCCGCGCCATCTTCGGGTAAGCCTTCAAGGCCTGAGAATGAAGGGAACTGTGCATATCCCAGGTAGCCGGAAAAACCTCCGCCAAACTTTAGAACCCAGATATTGAAATAACGATCCGGATCCCATTGCGTATTTGGCTTTAATTCCAATTCAATGATATCGTAGTCATAATACGCGCTGTATCCGAATACACGATTGATACCCGGCTCTTGCAATACCTTTCCTTGCGGGTCAACGAGGACGGGAACAAATTCGATATTGATGTCTGCGCCACTAGGATGATCGTTGTACCCAGCTCCAATTCTTCTGAAATCCTCGTTCAACACCTCGAATTGTGAGAGAATTTGCTCCTGACTGATATTCGATCCTGTACCTAGGGGTTCGCCGTGATGAACAATATGCACGACCGTGGGGATTTGATACACGATCTCTCCTTCGGTGTTCATCCGACTCATCTCTCGTTTCATTGCAAGCTTGTTTTCAAATGCTGCTGTACCCAGACGTGTTGGAAACTTTTCGGCCAGGTTTTGTTCATGTTGCACTGTAAAGCAATTGCGCTCCGTAGCAACGGGTGCTTCACCGATGTGTACATTCGGCTTGCCTGAATTGAGTTTCAGTTTGTTTGCCTGAATGGAGTCAGAAAGGAAGGGCGAGAACTGCGTGGGTCTTTGCCTGACATCGTTGTTGTGGCGAATGATTGATTTTCCCCGATGGGCTGATTGTTGTTGTGCCAATGATAAATGGCTGACACTACATGCGATCGTGAGCAGGATAAACCTGTAGAAATGCTTCATGATTTAAGGGTTGATATGACTACTGGCGCTTAGACACAGCAAAGGCTGCAAACGTTTACCGGGATCGGACGTTTATGATGTGATGCGTAACTCACATGAAGATGTGAGTTACGGATCTCGGAGGTAACCACTTTTTTTTTTCTAAATCGGCTGTGAACTTACATGTAGACAAAACCCCACTCCGGTAGAAGGCTCAAAAATCAGCCATCCGGATGACGTCTTTTGGAGCGGAGATCGTTATATTTCATTGCCCATCCTTGAGGTTGACAACATTTCACGCAAGTGCTAGCGCTTCGTTAAGTGGCAACCCTGTCAATGCATCGCTTATGAAATTTGACCCGAGCAGCAATCTATCTGTTCGTGTTCATACGTTTTAGTTGGCCAAAGTTTATCTGTCTTTTGTCTGACGGGATCTCTGAATAGTATTCCGCGGCCAGTTACAGACGTCCGTATTAGGGATATGGCGGATGCATAAACATGGACATTTAATTCAGGGATAATGACAATCAATAAGAGCTATTTGAATCAAGGCGCGAATTTTTATTCTTTTTCTCTATGAACGAAAACAATCCTGTGGAAATCATTTTGGTTGAAGACAATCCTGATGAAGCCGGCCTAACCATTCGGGCGCTCAAAAAATACAATCTGGCGAATCATCTGCTTCATCTGCAGGATGGGGAGGAAGCCATAAACTTCATTTTTAATGAAAATTTAGCCGGTTTGCCAAAAGTGATCATACTCGATCTGAAAATGCCTAAGGTCGATGGCATAGAAGTTTTAAAGAAGCTAAAATCTGACGAACGTAAAAAAATGATTCCAGTAGTCGTACTAACCTCCTCGAAAGAAGACCGTGATATTGTAGAATCTTACAAACTCGGGGTAAATGCTTACATCGTTAAGCCAGTAGACTTTGACAAGTTCGTTAAAGCGATTTCAGAAATAGGATTTTTCTGGCTGCTGCTAAATCAGCCTCCGAAATAAACAAAAAAGATATGGAGCAGGAATTGAAAATACTGATGCTTGAGGATCTAGAAGATGATGTAGGGCTCATCGAACGCATCTTGCATAAACAGGGAATCCGGTTTGTGTCTCGGCGGGTTGATACAAGAGAAGAATTTATTGAGGCGCTAGAGTCATTTTCTCCTGACCTGATCCTGTCGGATCATGCGTTGCCACAATTCAATTCGCTGGAAGCACTAACGATCTGCCGCAAGCAAAACGTGGACGTCCCGTTTATCCTGGTGACTGGTACTGTATCTGAAGAATTTGCTGTAAGCTGTTTGAAGCAAGGAGCAGATGATTACGTGCTCAAGTCGAATCTTGTGCGCCTGCCTTCGGCCATTCAGAATGCATTGAAGCAGCGGCATCATGAACACAAAAGAAAACGCGCTGAGAAAGCTTTGCGTAAGCAAAACGAAGAACTGGTTAAGATCAATAAGGAACTTGATAGTTTCGTTTATAGCGTTTCACATAACTTACGCGCACCGCTTATGTCTGTCTTAGGTTTGATAAACCTTGTGCAGGTTGAAAACAAAAAGCAAGCCGAACCTGGCCTGAATGCGTATTTCGACATGATGCAGCAAAGCATACATAAGCTCGACGATACACTGAAGGAAATCCTTGATTACTCCCGTAATGCCAGAAGCGAGCTGAACATTGAAAAGGTCGACCTGAGGCGGATGATAGAAGATAGCTTCGAGCGCATGAAGTATATGGAGGGCTCGGAGTTTATCGTAAAGACAACCCATGTCAGTGACACAGCGGCGCTTTATTCGGATCCCTACAGACTATCAGTGATTATCAGTAATCTTGTTTCGAACGCCATCAAGTATCGCGATCCAAAAAAGACTCAGAGCAAAATTGCCATTGAAGCTACTGTGGATGCCGCCGTTTTGAACATAATTTTCAGCGATAATGGCATAGGAATCGGTGAAGACTATCTCGCGAAAATCTTTGATATGTTCTTCCGTGCTACTGACCGTAGCGAGGGCGCGGGACTTGGCCTATACATTGTCCGGGAAACTGTTGACAAACTTCGTGGAAAGATAGAAGTGGATTCAAAGGTCGGGCATGGAACAACGTTCCGTATATCGATTCCTAACATGAAAGGCATTGAAAAAAATCAGGATTCGAATTTGATCGTTTCATCAATGGAGAAAACCTAGCCGTGCCCGGCTTCGATAATTTCAATTTCCGTGCGACGGTTGATTTCACGTCCTTCTTGCTCGTCGTCATTCGATACGAGAGGCCGCTCTGATCCAAACCCTTTTCCGGAAACGCGGCCTCTGTCAATACCTTTTTCAATCAGGTAATTAACAACCGCCTCTGCGCGTTGAAGCGACAGCGCCATGTTTGTTGACGCTGTTCCGGTGTTGTCGGTGTGACCATTGATCTGAACCTTCAGGTAAGGGTTAGCTAATAGCAATGCATGAATTTTTTCAAGCTCCGCTTCTGATTCGTTCCTGATATCTGATTTTCCGGTATCAAAAAAGATATTTTTCAACACCACTTTTGAGCCGACTTCAGCCTTCACCATTAAGATGTGCGTATCTATTTCCTGGTATTCGGCAAATTGCGGAAGATTAAAGTTGATCGAGTTGAACAGATAACCGGAGGCTTCCGTTGCAACACCGTAGTTTCCTCCATGAGGGATGGTCAATTCAAATTCTCCCGTACCTGATTTTGAAGTTATCCGCGAGACAACCTGGTTGGTTTCATTGTTTACTAGTGTAATCGTTGCATGTACAGGAACAGACGTTATTTCATCGATTACGGTGCCTTTTAATACAGTCACGATTTTCATATCGCGATGGATCTGAATGATCGGATCAATGTAATCTTCCGGTTCGACTGGTTCAGGTGCTTTCTCAACAATCACCTCTTCCTTTACTTCTTCAACAGGCGGCGGCGGAGGGTCGAGAAACTTTATGATGAAGATGTCTGCGTTGCCCATTCCGTCTTCACGCATTGCAGAGTAATAACCGGTTTTTTTGTCTGCTGACAAAGTAAAAAATCCATCGTAATCAATTGAATTGATAGGGTAACCAAGATTCTGTGGCGTTGACCATTTGCCATCAGTCAGTACGCTTTTAAAAATATCGTTGCTGCCCATCGATGGATGGCCATCAGAAGAAAAATACAACGTAACGCCGTCAGCATGAATAAATGGCGAATCTTCGTGAAACTCTGTATTAATTTCAGGCCCAAGATTAACCGCTTTGCCCCAATTTCCTTTGCTGTCGAGGGTGCTCACATAAATATCAAGTTCGCCAAAACCACCAGGGCGGTTACTGGTAAAATACAGTCTCTGGCCATCAGCCGAAATACATGCCGACGTTTCCCACGAATGTGATGAGTTAATATTTTTATTTAACGGTGTTGGCGCGCTCCAGCTTCCATCTTCCTGAAGTTGTGAAATATAAATGTCGCCGGCTCCTTCTTCGTAATACAGAAACAACGTTTTGCCATCAGGCGCGATTGAGCATGCGGCATCATGATATTCGTGATTCAACACATCGCTGATCTTGCCAGGTTCTGACCATTCGTCACCATTTTTTCTGGTGATGTAAATATCCTCGTAGTTCGTGCCTTCCTGCGCCTCTTTGTCTGTGAGCGCCCGATTCGATGTAAATATCAATGTCGATCCATCAGCTGTTAACAGCGGTGAGTATTCGTGAAAAGAAGAGTTGATAATATTGCCAGCATTTTTAATCTCGACATACGTCGGATGTTTTAAAAGCGAGTCACCAATCATACACTCGGAAATTTTATGATTGGCTATATCGGAGAGCTTTTTATTTTTCTGTTTGAAATTCTCGTAAAAAGTGATGGCTTCCTGGTATTGATGATCGTATTGATACGCTTGCGCAAGGTGATAATCAATATCAAGATCTACCTCTGGCTTTGTTTCGTACGCTTTCTTGATGTACTCAAGCGCTTTCGACTTCTTTTCGCTATGCAAATATGAGATTCCGACCTTAAAATTCGTTTCTGCGTCGTCGGGTGCGATTGTGTAAGCCTGTAGATATGTGTTGAGGGAATTCTCGTAGTCCTTCTTTTTGAAGAAGTTATCGCCTTTCGACAAAATTTCCTTCAGACTCTGCGCGTCGGCTGCGACGCATAGAGTGCCTAGAAACAATACCACGAAGCAAAGTCTCCTCATCGATTAGGCTTTCTGCATTTAGGAACATGTAAATTAAGATTATTTCCGAGGTTTATCAAGGGAATAATGACGGGAGGCTTTGCCTTTGTAGCCCGGGCCAAAAATAACCCGTCCAGGCCTCGCTCCCGTGTGATTTCCGTCTCTCAAAACCTGGATTCCGTTGACAAATACATGAATGGTACCAGTAGAGTATTGGTGCGGCTTTTCAAAAGTGGACAAATCCTTTATATCGTTGTAATTGAAAACGGTTACGTCTGCGAAGTAACCAGGCAGCAGAAAACCGCGCCGTTCCAGGCGGAGATTTGCTGCCGGCAGTGACGTGAGCCGGCGAATTGATTCGGCGAGTGGAACAAGTTTCTCGTCACGCACATATTTGCCTATTACCCTGGCAAAAGTACCATACGTTCGCGGATGATCCGGTAAGTTTGCTGTATCTGCGAGATTGTACGAACCTGCATCCGAGCCGAAACTCACATACGGCTGCTGAATAATTTTCCTGACATTTTCTTCGGTCTGCAAAAAATACAACGCTTCAATCCGGGATTTATCACGGACAATCAGATCAATAACTGTTTCGTCGGCGGACTTGCCGTGTAGCCTGGCAGCCTCATCAAGATATTTTCCGCGATACAGCCTGTTCAGCGAATCCAGACGAAAACCCATCAATCTCACTTTCGAAGGATCGGAATTTTGATACGGAATTCCGTTTTCCATTTCGTATAACACTCTCTTTCGTAATGACGGATTGCGCAGACGCTTACGCATCTCGCGCGCGCCTCCTTCCTGCACCCATGCAGGAAGTCTTGAGCTAAGTCCGGTTCCGCTTGCTGTATATGGATACATGTTCGCAGATATTTTTAATCCGGCACGTTGCGCGCTATCAATGATCGAAAGTACCCGATCTATCTTCGACCAGTTACGTTCGATATTCACTTTCAGATGATAGATTTCTGTTCTAATATTTGCCTGGCTTGCAATTGTCAGCGCTTCGTCAATCGCTTCTTCGATAAAGTCGCCTTCGCTTCGCAAATGTGTGATATACATGCCGTCGTATTTACTAACGACTTTGCAGAGTTCAATTAACTCTTCTGTCGATGCAAATGATGCCGGCGTATATCCCAATGACGATCCTAACCCCATCGCACCATCCAACATTGCATTTTCAACGAGTCGTTTCATTGCGGCGAGTTCTGTACTCGTTGGCTTACGATTATCGTAATCCATTTCATGAATGCGCACGGTGGTTGCTCCCACAAAAGAGGCAACATTACAACTGACCCCTTTGCGCTGGATATAATCAAAATAGCCGCCGAGCGATGTCCATAACGTATCAGCTTGTTTTTTACTCAAACGCCTCACCGGTCCCGCTGACCATCCCTCGCCAAATACCTCGAGTGTTACACCTTGTTTGATATCACTCATCGACGTCCCATCTTCAAGCAAAGTATTCTCCGCCCAGCTTAACATGTTGATGAATCCTGGCGCGACAACAAGGCCGGTGATGTCGATGTCAATATTTGCGATAGCATTGCTGAGGTCGCCAATGGTTGCAATCGTATCAGCGTTGATAGCGATGTCACCAACATATCCATCGTTCCCAGATCCGTCGTAAATAGTACCATTCCGAAGGATGGTATCAAACCGGATCGGTTGCTTTTTTTTGAACGAGAAGGTTAACGTTACGGCCACGACTGCAACGAGTGTTATGACAAGCAAAAGTCGCATGACCTTCATCAAACTCTTCCTAATCTTAGGAACACCGGGAATGAAACAATCTTCACTTCATGTCGCTTCCAGAACGGTTGAAGTGAACGCATAAAGTCATCAACAGGATTGAAGCCATGTGCCCGGATGAACTTTTGCGTTGCAGACCATGAAGTCAGGTACCCGGCAAATTGATCGGCATCCCACTCAACCACGATCTGAAATTGTTTGGAAGGAAGCTCGTGAAAAGGAAACGGAATTGTCGCGTATTCATCCTCGACCAGCTTCCGCGCATCATCCCAATACGGGCCGACAATGTTATTGTAGAAATGCAGAAAATGTTTGTCGATATCGGGAGAAACCTTCAGAATGGCATAGCCCCAAACCGCAACGATTCCATCAGATTTTAAGACGCGACGAACTTCATTGTAGAACAGGGGCAGGTTGAACCAGTGTAACGCCTGGCCTACTGTAACTAAATCAAATTCGCCATCGGGAAAATCACTTTCTTCGGCGCGCCCAACACTATAGTTGATATTTTTTTTCTGGAAAGCACTTTCAAGTTGTGCTTTGCTGATGTCCGTAGCGTGGACGGTGGTAAAAACATCCGCCAACACAGTTGCGACCTGTCCGTTGCCTGTCGCCACGTCCCACGCAGTGTGCTTTTCTTTTACAAAAGGTAAAATATAATCGTACAATGCCGTGGGATAAACAGGGCGGAATGCCGCGTAAATTTTCGAATGATTGGAGAAATAATCCTTAACCGACATTCTTTCAATTTACAGCAAAGAAGAATTCTCTCCTATAGCGGCGCATGATTTATGATGGGGAAATCCGTCCGGCTTCGAAAAACCGGACGAGCTATCATTTCTTTTTAATAACAAGCGCTAGCTCGTCGAGTTGTTCCTGCGAAATTGTCGACGGAGAATCGATCATCACATCCCTGCCCGCATTGTTTTTTGGGAAGGCAATAAAATCGCGAATGGAATCCGCACCGCCGAAGATCGAGCATAAGCGATCAAAACCAAAAGCGATTCCTCCGTGTGGCGGCGCGCCGAACTCAAACGCATCCATCAGGAAGCCGAATTGCTTTTTCGCCTCAGCTTCGGAAAATCCGAGATGCGAAAACATCATTGACTGCGTAGCCCGATCATGAATTCGAATAGAGCCCCCGCCAACTTCAGTTCCATTTATAACCATGTCGTAAGCGTTGGCGCGTACACCGGAAGGATCTGAATCCAGTAAATGGATATCTTCCGGCTTAGGGCTTGTAAAGGGATGATGCATTGCATGAAAGCGCTTCGTTTCCTCGCTCCACTCAAGTAACGGAAAATCAAGCACCCACAATGCTGAAAACTTGTTCTTGTCACGCAAGCCCAGCTTTTCGCCCATCAGTAATCTTAGTTCATTCAACTGCTTTCGCGTTGTGTGCTTTTCTCCCGATAGTATCAACATTAGATCACCGGGCTCTGCATCGAAAGCCTGCGCCCAGCGTATCAAGTCTTCTTGTGTATAAAACTTATCGACGGATGACTTGATCGTTCCATCGGTGCGATACTGAACATAAACCAGACCCTTGGCGCCGACCTGCGGCCTTTTTACGTATTCGGTAAGCTCGTCAATCTGCTTGCGCGTATATTCAGCGCAACGTTTTGCGTTAATCCCAACTACAATTTCAGCACTGTCAAAAACCTGAAAATTTCGTCCGCGTGTGTGCTCCGTTATGTCTGTGAATTGCATATCAAAGCGCGTATCGGGTTTGTCAGACCCATACAACCGCATGGCTTCGTCATACTTCATTCGTGGAACTGACGGAATATCAATGCCCTTTACTGTTTTAAACAAATGACGGATCAAACCTTCAAATGTATTCAGAATATCTTCCTGTGTAATGAAAGACATTTCGCAGTCTATCTGCGTGAATTCCGGCTGACGATCGGCGCGCAGATCCTCGTCCCGGAAACACTTTACAATCTGGTAATACCTGTCGAACCCGGATACCATTAGTAATTGCTTAAACGTTTGGGGTGACTGCGGTAATGCGTAGAATTCCCCATGATGTACCCGCGATGGTACAACAAAATCCCTGGCGCCTTCTGGTGTGGATTTAATCAAAACCGGTGTTTCCACCTCGATGAACTGTTGACCGTCGAGGTATGCGCGTGTTTGCTGCGCCATACGATGACGAAGCTGCAGACTTTCGCGTACGACATTTCTCCGAAGATCGAGGTAACGGTATTTCATCCGTAGCTCATCGCCGCCGTCGGTTTCATCTTCGATCGTAAAAGGAGGCAACTTCGCGGCGTTCAGTACTTTTAAAGTGCTTACGGCAACTTCTATTTCGCCTGTTGGGAGTTTATCGTTCTTCGCTATGCGCTCGATCACAACTCCTTCAGCCTGAATCACAAACTCACGCCCGAGTGCCCGCGCGCCTGTAAGCAAAGAAGCGTCAATCTTTCCTTCATCAAAAATTAACTGGGTTATTCCATACCTATCACGAAGATCCACCCAAAGAACACTTCCTTTATCGCGAAGTCGCTGTACCCATCCCGTAAGGGTTACGGTCTTATTTAGATCTGAAATTCGCAGTTCACCGCACGTATGGGTTCTTAACATGATAGAATTATTAATTTTGTCGATTCGTGGCAGAAAATTTGATATACCGGGACGGTTCCGATACTTCAACGCTTAGCCGGCCGCGAATTTAAATAATACTTTTTTGTTGACGTTATATGCATAAATTAAAATCTCCGGTTCTCTGGATCCTTATTTTGACTTGTTTTTTCTTTTCGACGGATCAACGGAAGCTGGTCAAAACGAAAGTTTCAAAAGACATCACCGTTTCTCTGCCCCCTGACTGGAAAGCGATGGATCAACTTGATTTCACGGAAAGGTATCCGTCGGTTCGGGCACCGATCGCCGCGTACACAAACATTCATCGCAGTGTTGATTTTGCTGTAAACATCTCAGCGACACAGTGGCCGGATGCAAACCTTGAGCTTGCCCAGCGCTTTTTCAAAAGCAGCATTATGAATATGTTCGACCGTGCTGAATTTGAAAATGAAGGCGTGAAAGAAGTAAATGGAAAGAAGTACGTGTACTTCACTTTTATTTCACGTGTTCAGGGAAATCGGTCTAACGAGTCACTTCGCGACCCAGTCGTGCGTTATAATCATCTTCAATATCTCGTAGAAAAGGATAGAACACTTGTCTTTTCTTTCTCGAGTCCGTTTCGCGAACGTGATGAATGGCTGGAGACTGCTGATCAGATTATGAACTCCATTCGAATCAAGTAATGGAACTCTACACAGACGAGTATTTCATGCAACAGGCATTGAAAGAGGCAGCGAAAGCGCTTGAGTCCAGCGAAGTTCCTGTCGGGGCCGTGGTTGTTTGTAAAAACAGAATAATTGCACGAGCTCACAATCAAACCGAGAAACTGACCGACGCAACGGCTCATGCCGAAATGCTCGCCGTGACCGCTGCAGCCAATTATCTCGGCTCCAAATACCTAAGCGAGTGTACACTTTATGTAACCCTCGAACCTTGTGTGATGTGCGCGGGTGCCCTCCACTGGGTTCAACTGCAAAAGCTTGTTTATGGTGCATCCGACCTTCAACGCGGATTTAGCCTTGTGTCCACACCATTGTTGCATCCCAAGACGGAAACCGTACGCGGCGTTAAGGCCGATGAGGCTCGGGCGCTTATCAATACGTTCTTCAAAAATCTGCGAGATTAAGGCAATTTCGGCATTTTCGTCCCAAAATCATTGCCAGATGAAATTTTGCAGTGAGGCTTCTGGTTGTATATTTGGCACTCGCGAATTGATGTTCAACTAAAACAAAATTTCTTATGGCTTTTACACTTCCTGCACTCCCATACGCTTCCAATGCCCTCGAACCACATATTGACGCGCGCACCATGGAAATCCATCATGGTAAGCACCACAATGCGTACGTAACAAATCTTAACAATGCAATTTCCGGTACCGATGCAGAAAAACTGAGCATCGAAGAGATCTGCAAAAACATTTCAAAGTACCCGGTCGCGGTTCGTAACAACGGTGGTGGTCATTATAACCATAGCTTGTTCTGGACAGTGTTGGGGCCAAATGCAGGAGGAAGTCCCACTGGCGAGGTGAGTGAGGCTATTAAAAGCGCGTTCACCAGCTTTGACGAATTCAAGACGAAGTTTGCTGCCGCAGGCGCCGGACGTTTCGGCTCGGGATGGGCATGGCTTGTTGTGGATGGCAGTGGTAAGCTTCAGGTTACATCAACACCGAATCAGGACAATCCATTGATGGATGTTGCTGAAGTGAAGGGCACACCGATTCTTGGTCTTGATGTGTGGGAGCACGCTTATTATCTGAATTATCAAAACCGTCGGCCGGATTATATTACAGCATTTTGGAATGTTGTTAACTGGAATGAAGTAGCAAAACGTTTTGCTGCGGCGAAAAAATAATAAAGCCGATCTATCTGGAATAATATAGGGCTTCGAAAGAAGCCCTTACTTTTTCGGTAGCGTGTAAGCAACACCTGCACGAATGCTAAAGGCTCCGGCGAAGTAAAAATCAGTCATCGCTTCAATGCGGATGATTTCGCTCACGGGCTTTGCAAATCCTCCGCCGATGGAAAAATCGTTTACCCCGCCCAGTAATCCACGAAGGCGAATGAATGCATTTGGACTCGGATACCACCTTGCGCCAACCACGCCACTCATTCCTCCGCTGCTCCACATCTCGACGCCTGCTGTACCGGTTATTTTTTCGTTGAAGAAATAATTTCCTTCAAAGCCGATCTGAACCCTGTTAAAAAAAATATCGTAATCAGACTTGATCAGATCCATCTGCGTAGCAACGACCACATCATCTTTTTCCTGTGAAAGAACTTGTGTAACCGAAAGGATAATTAGGAAGAAGAAGACAACTCTCATGCTGACATTGCTGCTAGATACGAAAACAATTTAATGCCAGCATGTGCGCGACACCTACACTTTCTGTTCAATCATCTTTTGAATGGCCATAAATTCATCGCGAAGCTTCGCTGCTTCCATAAACTCAAGCTCCTTTGCAGCTTTTTCCATTGCTTTGCGTGTCCGATCGGCCATTTTTATTAATTCTTCTTTTGAAAGATACGCAACTACCGGGTCGGCAGCCAGCGTCACTTCTTCATTCTCGATGTAGTATTTTTTGCCTGTTTTTTTGGAATCCGCAACCTTTGTCTGACTCATTATCGCTTCCTTCGATTTTATGACAGTCTTCGGTGTGATGCCGTGCTCCAGGTTGTAGTCCTGTTGTACCTTTCGACGACGGTCAGTTTCATCAATTGCCAGACGCATTGAATCAGTAATTGTATCTGCGTACATGATCACGCGTCCGTTAACGTTGCGTGCTGCGCGACCTATCGTCTGCACCAATGACCGTTGGTTACGCAAAAAGCCTTCTTTGTCTGCGTCGAGAATTGCAACAAGGGAAACTTCAGGTAGATCAAGGCCTTCTCTTAAAAGGTTAACACCTACAAGAACGTCATACAAACCAAGACGAAGCTGTCGTAATATCTCTACACGCTCCAGGGTATCGACTTCGGAATGGATGTATCGGCACTTGATGCCAGCACGTTCCATAAACTTTGTTAGTTCTTCCGCCATGCGCTTTGTGAGCGTGGTAACGAGTACCCTTTCTTTTTTCTTTACGCGCTCGTCAATTTCTTCAAACAGGTCGTCGATCTGATTCTTACTTGGGCGTACATCAATTTGAGGATCAAGCAGACCGGTGGGTCGTATGAGCTGCTCGACTACCACGCCTTCTGACTTTCGAAGCTCATATTCTGCAGGTGTTGCACTAACGTAAACAACCTGATTCACCATCGCTTCAAATTCATTGAACGTAAGCGGTCTGTTATCAAGGGCTGATGGGAGCCGGAAGCCGAAATCTACCAGATTTATTTTTCGAGCTCTATCGCCGCCCCACATGGCACGCACTTGTGGAATCGTTACGTGGCTCTCATCGATGATCAATAGATAGTCATCAGGAAAATAGTCGAGCAAACAAAACGGCCGGGCTCCAGGACGTCTTCTATCGAAGTACCGTGAATAGTTTTCAATTCCAGAGCAATAACCAAGTTCGCGCATCATCTCGAGATCGAATTCAGTTCGTTCCTTGAGTCGTTTTGCTTCAAGGTGACGAAACTCAGACTCAAACATCGTCAACTGGGTGACGAGATCATTTTGAATTTCTTTCATCGCGGTATGGAGTCCTTCTTTTCCCGTCACGAAAAGGTTTGCTGGAAAGATCGTCACAACTTTCTCATCTGAAATTTTCTTTCCCGATTGCGGGTCGATCCGCTGAATGGCTTCAATCTCATCACCCCAGAAGTAGACACGGATTGCGTAATCGGCGTAAGCCAGAAAAACGTCGACTGTATCACCTTTCACACGAAAGTTTCCTCGTTTAAACTCGGCTTCTGTTCTGCTATACAGGATGTCTACCAATGCAAACAGCAATCTATTTCGAGCGATAACCTCTCCAACTTTCAGCTTGATCACGTTTTTGCCAAATTCATCCGGATTACCAATACCATAAATACACGATACCGATGCAACGACAATAACGTCACGTCTTCCGGTTAGTAGAGAGGATGTGGCGCTCAGTCTGAGTTTTTCAATCTCTTCGTTGATCGAAAGATCTTTTTCTATGTAAAGATTTGAACTTGGAATGTAGGCCTCGGGTTGATAGTAATCGTAGTAGGATATGAAGTACTCTATCGCATTCTCCGGAAAAAAATTTTTGAATTCGCCGTAAAGCTGAGCGGCAAGCGTCTTGTTATGACTAAGCACCAATGTCGGCCGGTTGGCTTTCGCAACAACGTTCGCCATCGTGAACGTCTTTCCGGAACCCGTTACTCCCAAAAGGGTTTGATGCGCTTCGCCTTCATCGAGACCTTTAAGTAATTGTTTGATTGCACCCGGTTGATCGCCGGTTGGTTCATATTCGCTGACTAACTTAAAATCCATTTGTTACGATGTGTTAATTACCGATACAAATCAGTAATACAATACTGACAACAGTATGTCACCAGGAATAGTTGAACGGAAATTAAGACTTTTTTATTAAAGGATCTGACGGCATCGGGAATCAATTGTTCCAGATATGCCAGCTCTTCTCAGCCTGGACATGCAGCATCTCCAAACCGTTTTTAATCTTCGCGCCACGCATTTCTGCTTTCTGCAAGAACATCGTTCTGGCGGGGTTGTAGATAAGATCGTAAACGTAATGTTCTTCGCCGATTTGTTCGTAATCGATTGGCGGCATGGAATTGGTATTTGGATGCATACCAAGTGGCGTTGTGTTGATGATCACATTTGCAGCAGCAATAGTTCCTTTTTCTTTTTTCAGGGTGTCGTACGTGTAGCTGCCTTTGGCGCCTTCACGGGAAACCACCTGAAAATCAATCTTAAGTTTTGTGAGCGCCTGTTGCACAGCTTTAGATGACCCACCTGAGCCAAGTATCAGCGCCGTCATCTTTGAATCTTTGGGAAGCCACTTTTCAATTGTCTCAAAGAATGCTTCTGAGTCTGTATTGAAGCCTTTGCGCTTACCGTCTTCGTTGAATTTGATCACGTTAACAGCGCCAATCTTTTTCGCAACCGGATCCACTTCATCCAGAAACTGAATTACCTGTTCTTTGTAAGGAAGCGTAACGTTAAGGCCTGTAAGTCCTTTTGTTTCCTTGATCAGTTGCTCAATGTCTTTGATATTGTTCAGTGGAAATAATTCGTAGTGATGGTCGCGAAGACCTTCGCGGAAAAATTTTTCGTCAAAGTAATTTTTAGAGAACGAGTGGCTTACAGTTTGTCCTATCAAGCCGAATACTTTTTCCATGTCAGATTTTTGTTTTAAGTCCTGCAGCGATTTTTTCAATTAAAACCACTAAAAATACACCAAGCGCCACCATCAGAATAGCCTGAAAAACCTGAGGATCTTTTCCAGTTAAGTTCATGTAATGCCATGGCAATACACTTTTGTCGAACGCAGGTATACGGTCACCTTTTCCATTAGTTGTATACTCAAAAACGACTCGCCATGGCCAAAGCTTATTAAGTGCACCAAGCATCAGACCGGCGAGCAAAGCTACTGTTGTGTTATAATAATCAGCAAGCATCCGGTAAATAAATCTTGAGCCCATCCAGAGTCCCAGTAATCCACCGAAGAAAAAAATACTGATTACAACCGCATTTAAGTCGCTAAAGCTAAGCACTATTAATTCATATTTCCCAATAATAAGCAGTATAAATGCGCTTGAAAGACCTGGGAAAAGCAGGACAAAACCTGCAGCGATTCCAGCAATAAAAACAATGAGATAGTTAGCGGGCGTTGAGAATGGCGGTAAAATCGTGAGACCATAATTGATCACAAAGCCTGCTACGAAACCGAAAAATATTTCTATTCGCCATTTTTTTATTTTTCGAAAAACCAGGATTCCGGAAATGAGAATGACGCCAAAAAAGAACGAAGAAACAGGAATGAAGTAGCTGACAACAAAGTATGATGTGATCTTTGCAAGTGCGATCAGACCGGTAACAATCCCGAGCAGTATCGACATCAAAAACCCACCGTTGATGCGGTGCCACATTTGCGAGAATTCGCCTGCACCAATGAGTTTAACAGCGTGTCTGTCAAATGAACGTAACGAATGGACAAACTCGTTGTAAATTCCCAGGATCATCGCCATGGTACTTCCCGAAACGCCACTGACTACTTCCGTAGCCCCCATACATAAGCCTTTGGCAAAGATCCAGATATAATCAACTGGGCCTCTCAAAGCTAAATATTACTCGACCTCGAAGGGAGGAGCGTTGTTTGTTTTCTTCTTCTCAATTCCCAGAAAATGTAGAAAAGTATCGCCGCGTAAACCTAGCCGGATTGTTTCCAACGGAATGACTTCTTCCGGCGCAATATTGCCCAGGTTCACGTTTGCTCCGAGGAGCTTGATAAACCAAACCTGCTGTGCTTTCTGCGGAGCCTCCCAGATAATCTTTTCGAACGGGATCTTGGTTAGAATTTCCTGCACTAAGCCAGAACGAACTTCACCAGTTGAGCGGAAAAGCCCAACGTTCCCACCTTCTCTTGCTTCGCCGATTACCTTCCATGCGCCCGCGTCAAGTTCCTTTTGCATAAGTTCAATCCACATATAAGGTGGAATAATCTTATCAGCATCTTTCGATCCTACTTCTGATAGCACTGTGACTTGTTCAGAAAGCTTTGCGATGTAATCGCATTTCTTATCGTGATCAAGATCGATTGATCCATCTGACACTTCCGCAAACGACATGTCGTACTTATCGAGCAGTCGGCGATAGTCATCAAACTGGTCGCGGATTACAAATGCTTCGAACAACGTGCCGCCGAAATAAACGGGAACGCCTGCATCCTTAAAGACTTTTAATTTCTCCTTGAGTTTCGGCGTGACAAACGAAGTCGCCCACCCGAGCTTTACAATGTCAACGTGATCAGAACAGGTATTTACAAAGTCTTCAGCCTGGCGGATACTCAGACCTTTATCCATGGCCATGGTAAAGCCATATTGCCTGGGCTTAACAGTACGCTCAGGCAGTCTTTTAAGATCGTAATTCATTAATGGTTATCTTTTCTAAACTGCTCAATGATCTTATGCAGGGCTTTCTGTGTTTCAATTTTTGGAAAAAAATCAAACAATGCAGTATGACCATCGAAGTCCAAAAGTAAGGCATTTTCCAGATAATTAAAGGCTTCTTTAAATTTGCCTGCCTCGATGAGATAAACAGCCATGCGATAAAAGAGCTCAGCATCATCAGGAATGGTTTCAAATCCCTGCAGAATAAGATCTGTGGCCTTTGAATAATCCCCTTGCTCGTAGTAAATGAATGACCAATTCAACCAGATCTCCTTGTCGGATGGATCGAGCTTGCTCGCTTCTTCATACGCATCCAGACTTGAAATGGTGTTGCCAATTTTGAATTCGGCATGAGCAACCGATTTCCAGTACTCGGCATTTTCAGTATGAAGCTTCAGTGCCTTGTTATAAAAGTGAAGTGCCTGATGCCACTTCTCCATTTTCTCAAGACAGGCGCCAGCGCCATACCAAGCCTCGTCATATAATGAGTCCAGCTTCGATGCTTTTTGAAAATACTTCAAGCCAAGCTCATATTGCTCGAGACTTTCATACGCAGCGCCAATACAGCAGTAAACTTCCGGGCTTGGCCCTTCGAGCTCAACAGTACGCTTAAAGCTATCGAGGGCTTTTGTGTATTGCTGCAAATTCATGTAGGTGTTACCCATATTGAAGTATGCAGATGCAAACGTGTCATCGATCGTTATCGCATAATCGTACGCCTGCAAAGCTTCATTGAATTTTTCCAGCTTGTTGTAAACAATTCCGAGATTGTACCAGGCTGCTGCGGAATAAGGATCCTCGTCAATAAACTTCTGATAATAATCAACGCTGCTTTCAAGCTGGCCTGTTATATCGAGGCAGTAGGCAAGCTCGTATAATGCACCGTCGTGATTGATATTTAGCTGAACTGCATTTTTGTATGCCTCAACTGCACCGGCATAATCTTCCATGCTTTGGCGCGCCAGACCAATATTATAATACACTTCATCTTTATCATCGGCGAATAGCAATGCCTGCTCGTAATTGTAAATAGCTTCTGCAAAATTTCCCTGAAGAGACAATACGGAGCCCTTCGTAAGAAAAATTTCGGCGTCGTTTGGCTGTAAGGCATGCGCCTGATCCAGCAGTTCAAGCGCCTGCGAATACTCCTCAAGGTTTGTGAGCACCTGCGCTTTTACTGTGATGAGTTCAGTTGAAAAAGGATACTGACTGATCGCCTGATTTACGGCCTGCAAAGCACGATTATACTTACCACGAAACATGTAGTAGTCAATAATCTCTTCGTAGGCATCTAAATCAAAAAATTCGGCTTTCTTTTTTCGAAGGTGGTCTTCAAATCGTTTGATCAACTCGTTTTCCTCTTCTCTTTTTCTGTATTCTCTCGACATTGACTGAAAGGTTTTCCTAAAATAGGTAAAATCCACCGTAAAGGTAAGGCGTATAACCTATTTTTTCGCATTAAAATTCAAATAATGCGAGCAGCACCAATCGAGTGTATTTTCTATTGTCTGGAAGTCAAAACCAAGCTTTTCCTTTATTTTATCGCTGCTATACGCGAATTTGTTGCCCTCTAATCGCGCGGTTTCCTTCGTGATGAGGGGTTCGCCGCCGAGCAGCTTCGCGCGTATTCCTTCAACAAAAGCTGCGGCAGTTAATAGTCGACGATTGAGTTTGGTTGACGGATGCTTGCAATTAAATTTAGCGGCCACCATTTGAAAAAAGCTCTCAAACGATACAGAGCCGCCATTCAAGACAAACCTTTGGCCGCGTACCGGGTTGCTCAGTAATGCTACAACAACATCCGCCACATCTCTTACGTCAACATAGTTAAGCGTTCCGTCGATGTAAAATTTCTTTTGCTGCCACACATATTTAAACAGCTGAGCACTGCTTTTATTCCAATCGGCTGGCGCAAGAATAACAGAAGGATTGACGATGACAGTATTAAGACCTTCTTCTTCTCCTCTGAAAACTTCAAGCTCGCTTAGATATTTCGACTCGGCATAGTTGCTGTTCAACGCGCTATCGACCCATTTATTTGTTTCATCGATAACAGTTTGTCCCTTCTGTCGACCGAGCGCAGCAACCGAACTGATATGAATAAACCGTTCGACGCTACAAGCGAGCGATGCGTTTACCAAATTGCGCGTGCCTGTAACATTGTTATCGAGAATCTCATCTCTGCGGGATGGGTTGAACGACACAATCGCCGCGGCATGAATTACTTTTGTAACGCCGCTCAAAGCTTCTTCAATGGCGACCGTGTCGAGGACATCAGCATTGCGCCACTCAAATTGTCCGGCAATGTCATTAAGTAAAGACGTGTCGCTGTTAGCGCGCTTCAACCCAATACAGGGCAAATTCTGTTCAATAAGCCGCCGAATGATAAAACTTCCGAGCAGACCATTGGCACCAGTAACAGCGATCATTACAAACTGTGATTGAGAAGCGGCAAATTAACTGCTTTTTCGAAATATTTCGTTGACGCGCTTTTGCGAAGCACATCTACCTGCTTGAGGTTATGACAATCTGTACCGAGAAAATCAATCCATTGCTTATCGATGATGTATTGCGCGAGTTTCTGAGCAGGTCTTGAATAATGTCCTGCCAGTGATGAAATATTTACCTGGAACAGTACACCCCTATTCTTGAGATCCTCAACCTTTTCGAAATTGTCGTGCAAATAAAGATAACGCTCCGGATGCGCGAGAATAAGCTTGTAACCTTTTGTTGAGGCGAGGAAAATAAACTCTTTCAGAATTAGCGGCTCGGTTACAAAATTTGTTTCAAACAGAAGAAAGCGGTTGCCAAAAGTCAGCAAGGGTTCGTCTTTCCTGATGTTATGGATAAGACTTTCATCAAGATAGTATTCTGCAGCAGCGTGTACGGTAACGTCTACACACTGCGCTGTCAAAAAATCATTCAGCTCGTCGCACCTGTCAAGGATCATTTGCGTGGTGTTGCGATAGATATCCGAAATCACATGCGGTGTGGTGATGAATTTATTATATCCCAAGGTCTTTAACGCGAGTACCACCGACAAAGCCTCTTCAAATGTTTTAACGCCGTCGTCCAACCCCGGAAGGAGATGAGAATGCATGTCTGCCACAAGGGGCCATTCTTTCGCGCTTGTCTTTCTTTTAAATAGCCAGTTAAACACTATGATCGGGAAGATGAAGATTTGGGGCTGCTTTCAACGTAATAATCGTATCCGTACGTTTTTCCTCTGCTATGAACTGCATTGAGGACGGTGGCCACATTCGAAAATTTATTCAAGTGAATAACACGCCGGAGGTTATGAAGGAATTCCTTCTTTGAGTAATTGGCGCGGAACACATACAACGAGACGTCTGCCTGCCGCATCGCCATGATACCATCCGTAACTAATCCGACGGGTGGCGTATCCATGATAATAAAATCGTAGTTTGATTTAAGCTCTTTTAAGAGCTGCGAAAATTGCCCGTTGACCAAAAGCTCTGACGGGTTCGGCGGATGCGGGCCAGCCGGAATGAAGTCGAAATTATTTAACGGCGTAGTTTGGACACATTCCTGCCAGGAATTTTTCTTAATTAACACAGTACTGATTCCTTTCGTGTTATCAGAGGATTTTGATATCAGTTGATTTGCTTTTTGTTTGCGCATATCAAGGTCGATTAAGACGACACGCTTATTCGACAATGCGAGAACAGCACCAAGATTCATTGCCAGGAATGACTTTCCTTCACCGGAAACGGTAGAGGAGATCGCGACAATTTTTTGAGGTGAGTTTGCATTGAAAAAATCAAGATTAGTGCGTAACGACCGTATCGCTTCACTAACGATTGACTTCGGATAGTCCAGGATATGAAGAACCGCTTCGGTCGGCTGTCTTGAGACAGGTATTGACCCCATTACGGAGGCACCTGACACCTTTTCAAGATCATTTATGCTTGTGATCTTATTGTTCAACAGATATAATACACCGATAAAGAAAAAGTTAAAGACAATGCTCGCGACCAGTCCAATGCCTGCAATCATGGGCCGATTCGGCGAAATCGGAGTGGATGGAAAACTTGCCGGCGAAAGTATTTTGAAATCAGGTGTTGTTCCTGCCTGAGCAATCTCGAACTGGGATTTGGATTGCATCAGGCTCAAATAAAACTCTTCGTACAACTTATAGAATCGTTGGTTTTTCGTGAATTCGGTGTTTTTGTTCGGGAAATCAGCAAACGCTTCTTCAAGTGACTTTTTCCTTTTCTCAAGTGATTGAAGGCTTGTTTCCCATTCTGTTTTCATCTGCGCGAGCCTTTCTAATATTTGATTACGAAGCAAGTTGATCTCGTTTTGCTTTTGCTTGAAAGCGAATGAAGTTTCGTTATACGATAATTTCATTCTTTCCTGCTCAAGCTGCTTTTGGAGGAGTATATCCATGTCGCGCAATAGCGACTGTGGATATGAAGTGCTTGCAGAAAGAACAGGGTCTTCTCCTTTTTGCACTGCCGCGATAAATCTGTCGGCCTCGCGCGTTTTGCGTAACAGCTCGTACCGTTGTGAGTCGAGCAGGTTCATGGCTGTTATCGTTTGCTCAAGGCTTTCGTCTATGTTGTTACTTCTGTTCTTGAGTGTAAACTCCTCAAAGTAGTTTTCATAGCTTTCCATTCGTTTTTCAATCTGCGAGAGCTCGTTAGCAAGCCACTCAATTTTTTGTTTATTCGCGAGGCTCTTTTGTTCGTTACTGTATTGCAGGTAAAGGGTATCGATCTTATTCAAAACGCTTTGTGCCTTAGACTGATTGTGATCTTTAAATGAGATGCGAATCGTTTTTGCATTAAAGTTCAAAGGCTCGACCGTCAAATTCGTGACAAGGTAATCAAGCAATACATCGCGACTGTTAATAATAAAATAATAACCCACTTCATCACCTTTGCGAAATTCGGAATTTCTAATCAGCGTCAGGTTCAAATTGCCTATGCTGAGCGGTTGTCCATAAATGCCGTAGTGACGTTGATCGGTACTGCCAACTGTCAGCTCATACTTGCTCTCGTCTACTTCCTCAAAGTAAAATGGTACATTATAGTAGGAATGTCTTTTACTACCTATAATCACACGCGCCGGCGCGCTCGAAAACATTTCGTCATACAGCACCCGGCCGATGCTGATGAAACTTACTTCGAAGTTCGACTCATCAAGTACACGATCCAGAAAAAGTTTCGATTTGATAACTTCAATCTCGCCGGCAATGATATTGTTATCGGGCTCTTCTATGACATCAGTTATGCCGAATTCCGATGCATCAGTTTTGATGTCAAGCTTTATTTCCGATGATGATTCATAAACATTCTTTGTGTATCGGATCAGGAATACTGACACAGCATTTACCAGCAAGAATATCAGAAGCATCCAGTGCCAGTTGTTTCGGATGATCAGTGCAAGCTTTCCGAAATCAATGTTTTCCTCCTGCGCTTTTATATCCTGCGGTTCCACGGTTACTGAGATCTGGTGATGATAAAAACAAGCGTTGCAAGACTGCTCAGCACCGTAATAAATGGAACTGACTCACGAATGGATTCCTGAAAAGGTTTGCGTACTGGCTCAACGTAGATAATGTCATTGGGTTCGATTATGATATTGCTTTTCTGATAGCCTTCGAACGTACTCAGATCTGCCACAAAAACCTGGTCTCCTCTTAATACCCTTATGTTGTGAGCTTTTGCGTCATTGTCAACACTTTTGGCAAGTGCGAGAACCTCGGTTAACCGGGTATTTTCATTCGGAAGAGGAATCACTTCACCCACCGGGGAGCCGAGCACAACGGCACGTTTATTCCCATAGGTTAATTTAACAAACGGCTGCTTGTAAAAGGTGCTATACTCTTTTTCTAGAAGTTGTTCCGCCTGTCTTAAAGTAAGTCCAACTGCGGCAAATTTGCTGATAAGCGGAAAATTGACCGAGCCATCGGCTTCAACCATGTACTGAAGTTGGCTCCTTTCCTCTCGCATTTCGTTTTCAGATCCTTCAAGTGGATCAACAATTGTTTCACCTGCGTTCGCATACACACGAAGTTCAAGCATATCGAATGGTTGAATCACATAGGTTGTCGTTGTTTTCCTGAAGCTTTCCGATGATGAGTAATCCTCCGGCAGCTTGAACATGATGTTCTGCTTGTAGGAAGAACAACTACTCAGGAATATGAGGAAAGAAAAGAAAATGACAAATGCTTTTCTTGTCAAGTCGATTGTGGTTAAGGTATTACCGCGAAATTAAAGAATTTCGAAGTAATTGTTGTAATGAAGGCAGCAGCTGATCCTTTTCAGAGACTATCGGATCGTCTACCTGCCAGTCAATTTTTAAGTCCGGATCATTCCAGACAATGCCGCTTTCATGTTCTTTGTTAAATACATTGGTGCACTTGTACTGAAATATACTTTCTTCCAGCGCAGCAAATCCATGCGCAAATCCTTCAGGGATCATCAACATGTTATGCAGCTTGTCATTCAACTCACAATAGTACACTTTCCCAAAGGTAGGCGAATGTTGTCGCAGGTCGACGGCCACATCAAGAACTCTTCCTTTAATAACAGTCACAAGTTTCCCCTGTGCAAATGGCGGTGTCTGAAAATGCAATCCGCGGATAACACCTTTCTTCGAAAAGGACAGATTCTCCTGCGGAAATCTGGAGGGGATATTAAGATTCTCCAAAACTTCCTGTTTGAAAAATTCGAAGAAGTATCCGCGCTCATCAGGAAAAACACGTGGAATAAACTCGATCAAACCGTGGATTCCAGTTTCCTTAATCTGCATTAAATAATGTTTTTAAGATGCCCTTTTGTACTCGTCTAAGGCAGCAAGATACTTCTTTATCACAATAGATTCATCGAATTCCGCCTCCATTTTGATCCGGCCATTTCGCCCGAATTCTGATCTCACTTCAGCAGAAAGGGAGGCCATGTCGCGCATTTTATCAGCAAGATCTTCGGCGTCTTTCAAGTTACATAGCAAACCGTTGTATCCATGCGTAACAACATTATTGCAGCCCGGAACATTCGTTGCAATGATCGGACGCGAGGAGCTCGCAGCCTCAAGCAAGGTCCTTGGCGTACCTTCGCGGTAAGAAGGAAGGACGATACAATCGGCCTGTCCTATGTAGACTCTCACATCATCCGTTGTGCCAAGATATTCAATCAACCCCTCTTGAATCCATTCTTCGATCACGTGCCGTTTAATACCACGTTTATGTTCTTCATCGATGGATCCAAGAATCTGGAAACGGGCATTTATTCCCTCGCTCTTAAGTTTCTTAATGGCTTCAATGTATTCGATGATACCTTTGTCGGTAATTAGCCTCGATATCAACAGAAAAGTGAATTTCTCATTGATAAACGCCTGCATGGGTTGAAAGCGCCCAAGATCAATTCCTGAACCTGGCACCAAGTCGGCTCGATCCTTGCCAACCAGGTTTTTATTAACAAAAAGGCTCATGTCGTCCGCATTCTGAAAAAACACTTTATTCGCAAAACGAAAACTGAGTCGATAGAGAAGAATGGCGATGAACGAGACAAAATTGTCCTTGAGAAACACCGTTCCCAGGCCGCATACGTTGTTAATGACAGGAATTCTCAGAATACTGGCAGCGATTGTGCCATAGACATTTGGCTTGATGGTATAATGAAGAATAACATCAGGCTTCACGCGACGATAGATCCACATCAGTTCAAAAATAAGCGCTGTATCCTTTACAGGGTTTGCACCGCGACTGTCCATCGTAATGTTGTGATGGATACAGCCTGCCTGGCTCAGGATTTTTGTGTAATCGTCTGGAGGTGCTATTGTATGGACTTCAAATCCTTGCGCAAGCAACTTATTTACGAAATTCAACCTGAAATTGTAGATATTCCAGGACGTGTTCAGCACAATCGCAATTTTCATTTAGCTAGGTTTTCCTATTATGACCTGCAATAAACCCACCAATCGTCGATAAGTGGTAGATTTCGTCGTTAAGTCGCTTAAATTCGAGGGTTTTAATAACAAAAGTAACGACAGAAATCCAGATTTTAGAAACCTTGTCCCATTTTAAACGTTGATACGATTCTTTTTTAATAGGTAAATGACTGAAGGAAAGAAATTAGCCGTTCTTATAGCGATAGGAAGCCCGCGAGGCTCTGAAGAAACGGAAGAACACCTGAATGAACTGGCGTTTCTTGCCGAAACGGCTGGTATCCAGACTGCGAAGCGATTTGTTCAACATTTGGCTCACCCGGAACCGCGTTTCTTTGTCGGTAAAGGCAAACTGGAGGAAATCACTGAGTTCGTCCATTCCAACAATGTAAGCAATGTCATTTTTGACGATGATCTGACGCCATCACAGCTGCGAAATCTTGAGCGGGCCTTAAACAAAAAAGAGCAGGAAAAAGAGGAAGACAAAGTTCGGATCTATGATCGCAGTCTTCTCATCCTTGATATCTTCCTGTTCAGAGCACAGACTGCTCAGGCGCGCACTCAGGTAGAACTAGCCCGTAACCAATACCTGTTACCAAGGTTGACACGCATGTGGACTCACCTGGAACGTCAGCGCGGAGGAACGGGAACACGCGGAGGAGCTGGTGAACGCGAAATCGAGACAGACCGCCGAATGATTAAACATCAGATAACGCTGTTGAAAGAGCGATTGGAAAAAATTGAAAAGCAACGCGAAACGCAGCGGAAATCGAGGACAAATATCGTGAGGGTTGCCTTGGTTGGTTACACTAACGTCGGGAAGTCGACATTGATGAATGTGTTGTCGAAATCGGAGATACTGGCGGAAAACAAACTGTTCGCCACTGTCGATTCAACCGTTCGGAAGGTTTCGCTTCAAAACATTCCTTTTTTGTTATCGGATACCGTCGGTTTTATCAGAAAACTTCCACATCACCTTATTGAGTCATTTAAATCGACGCTTGACGAGGTGCGGGAAGCTGATATTCTCATGCACGTGGTTGATGTCGCCCATCCTTTCCACGACAACCAGATTGATGTGGTTACAAAAACACTTGCTGAAATCGGCGCAGCAAATGTTCCCACAATCCTTGTGTTGAACAAAATTGATTTATTTACCTCAGAACACCCTGAGGTAAACCTGGAAGATCTGCGCGGTCATTATCGCGAAAAGGGTTTCAACAAAGTTGTATTCATTTCCGCTACCGCAAAGGAGAACCTGAACGAATTGAAGCGCGTGCTTTTTGATGAGGTGAAAATACGGCACATGGCGATATATCCGAATTATCTGCCGCATCCAGGTAATGATCAATGGGAGGAAATGGAATCAGTTGGAAGCTGATTCGGTTTTTTTATTTTTGCAGTCCAATTCCGGCCCCGTAGTTCAATGGATAGAATAGGAGTTTCCTAAACTTTTGATGCAGGTTCGATTCCTGTCGGGGCTACTACTGTTATTGCGCTGAAAATCTTTTGTTTTCGGCCCACTTAATCCGGACGGTGCATCAATTCAGCTTTCCTGAATAAAATCATAACCTCCTTAATTGATAACCAGCCAAAACCTGCCAATGCGATAATAAGAAACAATGTAGCCGCCTTCAGCAATGGAAGGAGTAGCAATAAAACGTACAATATCATGGTGACACCAACAAGTAGCACCGTGGACACAATTAGGCGATCTATAGTTTTTAGGTGGTAGATTCTTCCAGTAACTCGTTTTGCCAGATCGTTATTTAACGGCGCTACGGAATATACCTTCTTAATGGCTTCACCAAGTTCAAAATGATCTTCCTGCATTCTCATTCTTAATTAAGGATTCCTTCAATAATTTTCTTGCGCGGAACAAGTGACTTTTTACAGTATTTTCTGACATTTCAAGCATAACGCTAATATCTGCCACACTCATATCATCGAAATGAAAGAGGAGCAATGCTGACTTCTGTATTTCAGGCAGCTTATCAATGGCCATTGATAAACCGGCCAACTCTTCCCGTCTGACGATTATTTTTTCTGCATTGGACTCTTCAATCACCATTTCGTGCACCACAATGGAGAAGTCATTATCATCAGGCATAATCAGATCCTCGACAGAAATATTTTTCTTCTTCCGTAAGAAGTTGATCGAAGCGTTATACGCGATGTTACCGATCCACGTGCCCAACTTCGAACGAAATTGAAACGCCCCCATATTTTCATACACCTTCAGAAATACATCCTGACAAATATCCTCGCGGTCGGCTATCACACCTACCAATGGCGTAACAATGTGAAGGACTAACCGCTCGTATTGCCTGATAAGGCTTTCGAATGCTTTGCTGTCTCCAGAAAGCACCTGACGCACCATCTCTTTTTCTTTCGTAATACTATCCACGGGGTATGCTTACTTGGATTAGACAGATGTGTTTGAATTAAGTTGCAGAAAACCGAACATAAAAATCAAACGATTCCTGCAACTTTTAATGGCATGAGGTGTCCAATTAATCAAAAAATGATATGATGAAAAATATTTGCTGTACCGTTTTACTATCGTTAGCAACATCGATAGTCTTCGCACAAGATAAAAACATCACAACGACCGATGCACTTGAAATGGGTCGTGCCAAAATAGTACCTGATAAGGTTTACGAAATCGGGATACCCCTGCTCTTTATATTCATTGTACTCAACACACTGGTACATTATCTGAAAAACCGCGCTGAACATCAGCTCAAAATGAAGATGATTGAAAAGGGAATTTCTGAGGAATCCCTCATTAAAATCTTTCAGGAAAGTAATGCAATAACCAGGCTGCAACCTTTGAAATGGTTTATGTTTAGTCTTGCCACTGGCTTAGCACTAACTACAGTTTATGTCGTCGGGATGCTTTATCCGGATTCGTCGGGCTACATTCCCACCGCTATAATACTGCTATTCATCTCTGGCGCATTCCTGGCCTACCATCGTATTCTCTCAAAACATAACTAATTGTAGCAATGACGACAAAAAATTTACTATTCTTAGTGGCTTCGCTGCAGTTTTTGTCATGCGAGCCACAACAAAAGGCCGATAACAGTTATGATACTTCAGTGAAGAATCCGTTTTTTATCGACACGCATCCGCGAATTTTGTTTGACGAGGCGCACTACAATATCCACACCTCAACAGGGACGTATAGTCCGTTCGTTAACTTAATTACCAACGACGGTTGCATTGTCAAACCGAACAACGAACCTTTTGCAAACCATGTACTTGATGGATTTGATATTTTGGTTATCTCAAATGCAAAAGGCGGCGATCATAATTTTAAGTATAGGCCTGCATTTACGGAATCAGAAAGCAATATTGTAAGGGACTGGGTTAACAATGGTGGCTCGCTGTTGCTGATTGCTGATCATTATCCCATGGGATCGGCAGCTGAGAACCTGGCTCAGAAATTCGGCGTACACATGTTCAATGGCGAAACTGCTGATTCAGTTCATTATATTGGGGATGCAGGATTCAGGGACCAACTCGTTTTCAGCCGCGACAATAATCTGCTGATCGATAATGAAATTACAGCTGGCGTTACAGCTGTTGTGTCTGACAGAGGCCAAAGCTTAAGCATTCCGGATAGTGCAGTTGTACTATTAAAACTTTCCGAAACGTCATATCATTCGCTCCCCGATAGTGTTTGGGATATTGGAGAGACAACTTACACAAGGTTTCAAGATCCTGTACCGGCAGTTGGTAATTGCCAGGGATTGGCGTTGCGATTCGGAAAAGGAAGAGTTGTAGTTCTGGGTGAGGCGTCCATGATTACCGCGCAGAAATACGGGGATGAGCAGTTCGGCATGAACGTGCCGGGCTACGACAACCGGCAGCTTGCTTTGAATATCATACATTGGTTGGCCGCAGGCATTCCGTAAAGTGCATCTCAAAGAAACTTATTTGCACACGTAATTATCTTACATGAAAGGCGATCAAACGGCGTACTTATAAAATGTTATTTGCAGAATGTGCTAATGACATTTCGTAACGAAAAGGGTGGACTTTCGATCCACCCTTCCTTTTCTAAGATATTTTTGATCGTGCTTTATTCTTTAAATAATTTCTTATCGAGCACCTGTCCCCTGTCGGTGTGCACTTGCAATACAAATAAGCCATTTGTCAACGCAGACACGTCGAGCTCGGCTCGCTTTTCCGGTACACTGAAATTTACCTCTTTCACAAGCTGGCCGAGACGATTGTAGATCGCAACGGTTTTGATATTGGACTCAGCGACTTCAATGTTCACAGTGCCCACAGCTGGGTTCGGGAAAACGCGGAAATTTGAATTTACATTTCCTTCTTCTGCCTCTGATGTGTTTGCCAGCATTCTGCCCGCAGCGTTTGCCCCTGAGGTGTGTACTGTCACATTCGCGAATTCAGCTACGGCGGACGTTCCATTCAAATCAGAAGTGGCAGCCAGCCCGACATATATTGTGCTTCCGAGATTAATACTCGTGCTTCCAATCGATTGCCAGTTGCCATTCGTTTCCGAAATGAACGAGCTAACGGTGTTGCCGGCCCTGACAATTCTAATGAATTCAGGTGTTGTAGTCGCGTAGTAGTTTGCGCCGGTGGCCTTGCCTCCTGTGGATTTTCTGTACTCGAATCGCGCGGCAGTTCCGAGGAGCAAGGGGTTCGAAACAATTGTTGTCATGGCAAACCTGGCGTCTGGATCGAGCGTTTCACGGATCATCACGGCAGCCTTTGCTTTTGTGTTTGTATTCTGCAAAGAATTAACGTGAGCGATAATTTCACCGTCCCCCATTAGCGGTTGATAAGTGAAATAAAATGAATCTGCTCTGTCTTCAATGCCTGCGCCGGAGGCCGCGACTTCAAAAATTCCATCTTTATAGCAAAGCGTTCCGGCTTTGGTCACGGAGCCGATATCGGTGGTCGTCCAGGGTGCGGGCGCGTTTGAACAATAAACAAAATCCTGAACAACACTAACTGAACCAGATCCGGTAAACGAACCGGTGTATGCGTGGAATTGCCCTGCTTCATTTAAATCTGTAAGTACGCCATTTAGCTGGAAGTTGCTCAGTCTGTCGTTTGCATCGTCGATATTGGCTGAATTCACTTTCATGGGAATGAGTTGCGCGGGAGCTTCAAAAGCACTTAGCTCATCATTCGTAAAGTAGACAGTAAGGTCATAGGTTGCAGCGTTGTTTCCTACGTTTACGCTAAAGACTTTCGATGGCCTAGCCGTTGAGATATGAGGAAAAATATTGAAGCTTGTTCCGCCATCAATCACTGATAAGGTTACACATCCGAGATCTTCAGACGCATTTTCAATTTTGGCGATGAGGGCCTGATCAGATTCACTTATAAAATAGATCTGGTTCCCTTCGTGAACTGTGGTCGTTGCTGATTCGCCTTCTTCGGTTTCAATTCCCGCAGGTATTGCAGAGACCTTTACATTATCAATAGCAAAACTAAACTGCGTTCCGGCATTGGTGTCATTAAACCATTTCCAGCCGAGAAAGAATGCACGCCCATCAAGTTCATTGATAACGGCAGAATAAGTGCCGCTTGCAGTAACTGCCCCGAGCGGACCGCTTCCAACAAATTTCTGCATCGGAATGTAGTTAGCGCCATCGAGTGAATACACAAATTCTCCATGGTCGAAGATGACAGTGGGATCCACTGCATCGGTTTCTCCGCCAGCTTCCCAGTCAAAACTTACCGTTACAGTGTTGGCCGCAGAAGCATTGATGAGCGGCGATCGGAGTATCGTGGTGGTGGGAGAATTCTGATCGTAAAAAGGAATGTTCGTAATTCCATCACTGATGTATGCTCTGCCCTCGGCAGTTAAATCACCATTTACTTTCCAAACATTCACGCCATCCGACAATGAAATTGTCGACCATCCCGCCGGGATGCCATCAACGCTGAACGTTTGCATTTCAATTAGATCTACTGGTTCTGTTCCGGTTCTTGGAGCAAAATCGTTATCTGATATCGCGAACTCCTGTTTTTGAAATTGATTGTTATATATGAATGATAACACGATTGTTTCTCCGTCTTCTATCACAGCATCATCATAAACTGTAATTGTAAGGGTCTTCGTTTCAGATCCATCGAACATTAATGATGCAGCTGAGATCTCAAAATCGGTTCCTTTTGAAGCCGTGCTACCAGAGGTGTTTATTGAAATCGTTCCAGACGGAGCAATATCGACGCCGGTCAGAACAACGGTGTAGGTGTTGAAATCATTACAGCCATTGACTGCATTGTTTTCAGGGAGGATCTGGAGATTACTTTCGCTGAAAGTGATCGTGTTGGGTTCGCCTTCATTGTAGGCGTTGCCTATATCTACAGCATGCCAGGCATTTGTTGTTTGCTTTTCTTCGTTCGATGCAATGCCATACAAGGTTTGAGCAGCCAGAATTGATGCGGCGCGCATTTCAGCGAACTTGGCGTTTGGTGAAAGCATTGTTTCGGCCAGATATGCAATCTTCGACGCGTTCATGAAGCCCAGGCCCTCAACTGAATATTGGTTTCCGGCGTCTGATATCTGATCATCAACAGGCTGCTTGTCGAGTCCTACAGAAAAAGTTTGCCCGCTGCCTGTTACGAGCAGGTAGTACCATTTATTTAACACACCGCTGTTGGTATGCACACCACACTGGTCATTCGCCAAAGTAGGCGTACCACATTCTGGTTCGATCCAGTTTGTGCCGCCATAGCTATCGGGAGCGCCGGCAGCTTTTGGATCATCCATCCATCGCAAAGCACGCGAGCCAGCTTGCCCGGGTGGCAGACCACCGTCTCTTTCGTCGATCTGTTCACCGATGCCCCACGGGTCGTACGGCAAAGACCCATCAATTTGTGTAAGTACATAGCTTTCCACAGCTGCAGCCCAGATATCGGAAAAGCCTTCATTCATTGCGCCGGACTCTCTTTGGTAAACAAGGTCTGCTGTGAACTCGCAAATACCGTGACCAATTTCGTGAGCACAAACATCCATCGACGTAAGTGGAGCGAAGGCTCCATCAGGATGGGTTCCACCCTGGTAAGTGCCATCGCCGTATGTCATTGCGGTTCCATTCCAGAATGCATTGTCATAGGCATCGCCATAATGGACGTAGTTGGAGATTTTTGTCCCCTTATCGTCATAACTTGATCTGTTATGTATATTCTTCCAATAATTGAGAACGACTTCTGCACCCCAATGCGCATCAAGTGCAACATCATCATTGTTTGATTCGTTGGCGAGTGGGTATGGACTGGTAAGTGAGAAATTATCTTTTCTGTGTTCAGCTGTTGTCCAGTTATTATCTGCCGTTTCGGGATGAAGAAGATCACCATCGCCATCAGCAATCGGCACGGTAAGCATTGCCAGCGCTGGAATGCTAAGTGGTAGTCCGCCGATACCTTCATAAGAACGGGTTTCATTTTCAACACCCGTCGGCGTTACTCCATTCAAGACCCAGTGACCGTTCGCATCGAGCGATGTACTGAATGTTCTGGTTCCCGCGTAGCGCGTGTTACCCGATGCTGTCGCAAAAGGCAAGGGCGCAATAGTTTTCTTAACAGGAGAGATGTGGTTTTCAATATCTTCTTTGTTGTCTGATGCATGCGCATGTTTGATGATTGCATCCAGCAACAGCACCGAACCTGAATTTGCATCTACATAAATATCTGCACGTGATAGTGGCTCTGCTGCATAGACATTGAATTTGTATGCGAGCGCGAGATCAACAGCATCGGTCAGGTAATTGTCAACAAACACCAACTCACCTTTTGGAAACAATTCGTTGTAAGCCGCAATGTGCTCCTCAGTATTTCCAAGCGAAAGAACATAATCCCACGCGTACGTTGTCGCGCCTACATGGTCGAGCGCTCTTTGTAATGCCCCAGCCTCACTCAGTCCTGGAGACGATGAAATCGAAGGTGGCAGGCTGTAGTACTCCGCTGTGAATCCAAGAACAATTCCCTTTTGGGACATGGCTTTGAAAACGCCGTGCTCGACTTTTATACCATTCGTATACTGTTGAAACTTATCCACCCGAACACCATTTGTATGGGTAGTAGCTTCAACAACGAAAGATGTTTCCTGGCCATAGCCAAGCACTGACTGAAGGAACGTCGAAGTTTCCGTGAGCGGTAACGTTGATCCCGTTTCGTTCATTTTGATCAGGGACGGTGTTCCCCGACTTGACTCCATTGTAAAAGTGGCAACCCGCGGGTCGTTCGATAGATTTGTGGCAATCTCTTGCGCGGATGTTTGCGCATTCACGAAAAGTAATCCCTGGATGCTGAACACAGCAAAAAGAATTACCCTTTTGAGTAAGAGTTTAAACATGCTCTGTAAGTTTAGGTTATCTGGTGGCCGCGGAAAAAAGAATGCCAGCTGCTTGGACGCAGGATTTTGTTATTGGCTCTAGCGGAAAGCTGCCGTTAACGGGTGTGATATATCTGATAAGTAATAGGAGATATAAGCATTTATTAACGGAGGATTATATAATTACAACATAAAAAGCTAATTTTAATACATCACAATAAGCTAATTTTAATGCGGCCTAATAAGCTAATTATTATACAACGAAATAAGCTAAAATAACTCCCAAACGATGGCCACACCTTCAGAGAAACTTGCTGAATCATTAGAAATTCTCAAAGAACTGCAAAACAAAGAGGGAGCGGCGGCAATTCGCGCAAGTGATCTCTCGCGAACCCATCGGGAACGATTAGTACAGAATGGATTTCTGGAGGAGGTGATGAAAGGTTGGTACATCCCAACACGGCCAGGTGAACAACCCGGAACTAGCACTGCATGGTATGCATCCTTCTGGAGTTTTTGTTCCGTGTATCTGAAACAGCGTTTCGGGCAAGAATGGTCTCTTTCCCCGGAGCAGTCGCTCCTACTTCATAGTGGCAACTGGACCGTTCCCGCGCAACTACTGGTACGTTCACCAAATGCCAGGAACAAAAGCAATTCTCTGCCACACAACACTTCCTTATTTGATATTAGATCCAACGTTCCGCAGCCGTCAGACAGAGTAGAAAAGGAAGGACTCATTATTTTTTCATTACCCGCGTCATTAGTCGCTATCTCACCGGGATTTTTCAAAAGCAACGCCACAGATATCCGAACAGCTTTGCTCATGATCAGAGATGCATCTGATATCCTTCCGAATTTACTTGATGGAGGTCATACCGTGATTGCAGGACGGCTTGCAGGTGCATTCAGGAATATCGGGCGCGATAAAATTGCTGATGATATCCTCAACGCTATGCGAAGCGCAGGTTATGATTCGCGCGAAAATGGCCCTTTCGAAACGCGACTTCTTTCTGTCACAGGAAGAGAAGCATCACCGTACGTAAACCGTTTGAAAGTCATGTGGCATGAGATGCGTGACCCAATTATAGCGCGTTTTCCAGAGTCACCGGGCATACCCACTGATATCGATGTTTTCCTTGAACATGTTCGGGAAGTTTACGTGAATGATGCATATCACTCGCTCTCAATTGAAGGGTACAGGGTGACCCCGGAACTTATTGACCGCGTTAGAAGCGGAGCGTGGGATCCGCACGATGATGGAAAAGATAAAGCGCACCGCGACGCATTGGCGGCGCGAGGATATTGGCAAGCTTACCAGGCCGTTGTAAACAGCATCAGGAAAATCTTAAAGGGGGGAAATGCCGGAACCGTAGCCGACGAGGATCATGGCACCTGGTACCGCGAGTTGTTTTCACCCAGCATAGCTGTCGGACTTTTAAAACCAAGCGACCTGGCTGGCTACCGAAATGGTCCAGTCTATATCATGAACTCAATGCATGTTCCGTTAAACCGCGATGCGGTAAGAGATGCAATGCCAGCATTCTTTGACCTATTAAGACAAGAGCCGCACCCCGCCGTGCGTGTCGTGCTGGGACATTTCCTTTTTGTTTACATCCATCCGTACATGGATGGCAATGGACGAACGGGGCGGTTTCTGATGAACGCGATGTTAGCATCGGGTGGTTATCCATGGACAATTATTCCTGTGGAAGACCGGAGGACGTACATGCAGGCATTGGAGCAAGCCAGTGTCAATCAAAACATTATTGCTTTTACAGACTTTCTCGCTGGTCTGGTACGTAAAGGAATAGAAGGAAAACCTTTGCCGAAAATCCCAACGTAAAGACAGATTGGATTTGGCATCAACAACGACTCAAGTAGCAGTTTCCGAACTGCATTCAGGGAATGTAGAACCCGGTTATCTTAAAATAAAAACCACTGTCGCTTTTGTCGACGAATTTCTCATCGTTTACAAATATTCTTAAGGTAGCCTTTTGCGCAGTGTAGTCGTGTTCATGCGACTTATACCAAACCTGCAAACGCGGCACAAAGGATGGGTCAGCGCCAAACATCATAGACCAGCTGTTTTCAATAACGATACTATCTACGCCTGGCTCAGCGGTATAAATCACGCTGCACTTTTCACAATCGGCTTCATAGCGAATGGTATTTGTCGGTGGGTCGCCGTGACAGGCCGAGAGGATAAGAACTGTTGCTGTTACCAGAGCGATTCGCATGCCTGCGAAGCAAGTGGTTTGCTTTGAATTATCAAATCGGCACAGAGTTTTTTATATGATCTCTAAAGGAAAAGGTTATGAAAAAGCATATCAGTTTATTGCTGGTGGCCTGTCTGGTCGCATTTTTTGATGTACAGGCACAGGACAAAAAGGAAAAAGAGCGCGGAAACACTGATTACACAAATAATCGAAGCAGCGCTGAAGGTAAAAAGGAGCAGGTGGAGGTTAACACCGACCATCAAACGCCTGTAAAAATAATTGAATTTATTCCGGGGACGTGGATGATTGATCAGGTGTTGCGAGGGGAAAAAGATATCAGCGAAAGTGATAAGTCAAACGGAAATGAAACAATAACATTTAACCGCGAGGGTCGTTTTATGAGCTATTCTGGCAACGAGCTTATTGACAGCGGTGCGTATCGTATCAATGAGCAGCATGCAATACTTTATATGCAGAGTGTGAATGCAGACGAAGTGAGTGAATGGAATGTCACCTTTGGCGAAGACGGAACCATGACAATGAGGCTTCGCGATGGATCAAATCACGGCGAACGATACAGCTACATTTATCGGAAAACGCAAGAGGAGTAATCAGCCGTAAATTTTATTGAGGATTCCGGCAAGACGAACGCCCGCCTGTAACAAGCGTAGACGTACGGTTGGAAAATTACGATACGAATAATGGTATCCGAGTCGGCCATTACCAATATCATAGATTGCTTTTTCGTACGACTGGCTTTCCATTGCCCAATCAAGGACAGTGTGTTTTTGCCATTGTAACATTTCATCTTTCGTTGGCGCACGCAGCGACTGTGAAAGCTCGGTGAAGCTTAGTTGTGTTTCATCGATCATCTCAAGGTCCCATACACGGTGGAGGTTCGTATCCTTTCGAAACCATGTTACCTTTACATCGTTGCCGCCCTTGTCATCCCGTCCGCCTACATGAAGTGGCTGGTGAATATCACCGACAAGATGTATCAGTATCCTGATATTGAAAAGCTGCTGTTCGCGCGATAACTTTTTAGATTCAAGCTCGGTGATAACTCTTTCCAAAGTCATAATGATATCCCCGGCCGGCGGTTTCACGGCCTGCTCGTATGTCTGTCCATATGGTATAGTTGCCCAATGCCATTCTTCCATGTAATCAAAAGCTGAATCCGACTTGACTTCATCCATCCAGGTGCTCAGCATTGCGAGGGACTCGCCTCTCAAAATCTTTTTCAATTCTTTACGTGCTTTTTTGCTGAGATACTTTTCAGCGATCCAGCCGGTGACACGATGGCCGGTCACACCCCAAGCAAGGGCTTGCGTAATGGACAACGAGAGAAGTAAGACAAGAATTGTGAAAGACTTTTTCATAGACATGCGGCTGCAATATCCTGAATTTATTTTAAACGGCATCGCTGTTTGTGTTGCCGGATAGCCGTGCATCAAAAATTTACATTTCGCCGGAATTTAATTCGCGCAGCACGTCCTTCAACTTGGCGATATGATTTCCATAAAGCTTTCGCAGATACCAGTCCGCAAACCAGGTTGTGATGAAGAAGAACACGATGGCAGATCCGCTAAGAAGCAAGAGCGCCTTGGTATCCGTGAATAACTGATAAAATCGACTTGATCCGGTTTCAAGGCCTCCGAACAAAACTCCGAGGCCGAAGTAGACTGGATACAATAAGGTGTAGCTACGCTTATAAAAGTTCACATACGCAGACAGACTGCCGATCAATGATTCCAGGGAAGAGCGCACATCGTGATGTCCAGGGTCGAAACGACGGAGAAGACTCAACTTCTTCACGTAATAAAATGAATAAGCCACGAACAAAACGAGAATCGAAACAGTGGTCCATTTTAATGCTCCTGTTGGCAATGTCATGGCATAAACTAAAAGCCCGACCCCTGCAACAATAGTAACAATAAGCTCAAACCACACATTGCGTTTCAGCTTATCAATGATCGAGCGGCTGTTTCCTTTCAGCATGCCGGCCAGCTCGCTTTCACCTTTTAAATGAAAGCCTTTATTGCTTTTATTCCAGATGTCTTTTAGCTCCTCTAACTCCATGGCTCTTTGCTCATGATTTTTCTTAGTTTCTCCCTGATCCGGTTCATTCGGACCCGCACATTATTTTGTGTGATACCGATCGTCTCTGCAATTTCCTCGTATGGAATTTCCTCTAACGCCATCATGATCATCGCTCTCTCCACTTCCGAGAGCTGACGGATTGCCACCTGCAGTTTGTGAAGATCATCTTCGTGCTCTCCATGATGATAGTCCGAAATATTAAAATGAATTTCCCGAAGGTCTTCCGTCTTTACATTTCTTGTTTGTTTCCGATAACCAGAGATCGCTGTGTTTAATGCGATCCGGTACATCCAGGTACTGATTTTCGAATCACCTCTGAAGGTGTGAAAAGACTTCCAAAGCTGGAGCGTGATCTCCTGAAACAAGTCGTTACGCGCTTCGCTGTCCTGTTCGTACATGAAGCAGACTTTGTGTATCAGGCCCTGATGCTCGTTAATCAGTTCAATGAATTTCTTTTCATCCCGGGTCACCGGTTGGGGGAGTTTAGTGATAGGTCGAACGCAACGTATGAGAATTACATTCGCGGTCTGTATTTACTGATGATTTTTTTCGCGTTGTTCCAGATTGAAAAGTTCCTGCAACACTTCAGCAACTGATTCCACATCACCACGCTTACAAGCCGCTTTAAGTTGTAGCACAGGGTACTTCAGAATCTTTTGCATCATTGATTTGCTCATCTCCTCCAGCTTTTCTGCTTCGGAAGCGTTCGCATTCTTGAGATACCTGGCAAGTTCTTCTTTCCTGATTTGCTCCAGCGCACTTTTCAGTTTCTGGATCGTTGGAGAGACAATCATCTCCTTTGACCATTCGCTGAATTCTGCAATCGCATCAGCAATGATTGCTTTTACGTGCGGGATCGAAGCTTTTCGTTTTTCCACGGCCTCATTCGTCTTTTCGCGGAGGTCGTCAATATTGTAAACCAGGATTCCCGGGAGCTGGTCGAGTGAAGGATCAACACTTCGTGGAATAGAAAGATCGATAAAGTATTTGTGTGAAAGTATTTTCAGGTCACCAACAATGGCCTGATTGATCAACGGTTCCAAACCTGAAACAGAGCTGATGATCACGTCAGCATTCGCGATTTCTGCCTTCAGATTATCGATCGAGGCAAAAGCGAAGCCGCATTTGGCTGCGAGTTTCTCAGCTTTTTCGGAGGTGCGATTCAGGATAGTAACATCTTTTAAGCGTGTGTTGATCAGGTTGAGACAAACGTCCTGCCCGATTTCACCTGTACCTACTACCAAAACTTTTGGTGATTTTATGCCAGACGTCAGGTCATCGGCAAGCTCTTTGGCTGCATACGAAATTGACGCGGCTCCATCCCTGAATGCAGTTTCCTGCACAACACGTTTATTGCAAAAGAAGATTGTGTGAAGCAGTCTGTGAAGATAAGGCCCGGCCATGTTTTCGTCCGCCGTCCACTGATAAGCATTTTTTACCTGTCCGCTTATTTGCAGATCGCCCACAACCTGTGCATCCAAGCCTATTGCAACCTCAAAAAGATGATTGACTGCATCAATACCTTCAAATTTCTGGAAATATGACCCAACACTTTTTGAGATGTTCTTAACCATCGTTAAGCCATTCAAAATATCGGTTGCCAGATCATTTTCCGCACAATAATAGATTTCGGTGCGATTGCAGGTCGAAACAATTAGAACCTCGGTGGCTTGCGTATAATTTTTCAGAAAATTCAGCAGTTGTTTTACACCCGCCTCGTTCAACGACACCTGCTCGCGCACCTCTAACGGAGCAGTCTTATATGTAAGCGCTAAAGATTTGAAATTTTGATTCATCTGGATCACAAAAGTAAAATCCCTTCGAGATTTCAACATGATAAAAATCACCCAATGGGTAATTTAGAATCAGTTTAAATAACACGGAATCCGCTTTTTTAATTGCTGGTTGTTCGCCTATTTTGTTAACAATAACTGACACTCTCTATGAAGCGCATCCGCAGGTTTATCCGCATCTGGCTCGGCTTTTCGCGAACAGAAACAAATGGATTTCTTATTCTTTTACCCGTTTTATTGCTTCTGATCATTTCGAAGCCGGCTTACCAGTCATTCAAATCCACCGAGTATTTTATTGTCAGACAGGACACTTCATTGCGACACCAGATCGCAAGGTGGGAAGCGGTTGCTGAAACGAAATCCGTTGTGAGGACGCCTGTATTACGCATGTTTAATCCCAACATCGAGCCAGTTGAGGCCCTTATTTCTTTAGGATTTACCGAACGCCTGGCGACGCGTATTGCCGCTTATCGGTCAAAAGGCGGTGTCTTTCGGATAAAGCCGGATCTGCTGAAAATCTATGGTATGGATTCTACGTTATATACGCAGATGCAAGCGTTCATTGATCTGCCAGAAGTAAAACCGAACAAGGTCGCGCGAACAGTTACAAAGGCTGTGTTGCCGCGTCGCGAAGAGCGCATTTCATTTAACCTGAATACTGCAGATACGGCTACGCTGATGCAAATGAAGGGCATCGGCAAGGTATTATCGAAACGAATTATCAGATTTCGTGAGAGTCTCGGTGGTTTTTTCAGCAAAGATCAGTTAAGTGAAGTTTACGGACTCGATTCTACCGTTATCAACATGCTGAAAGATCGAGTATACCTCGACGGCACAGTAAAGAAGATAAATTTAAACACAGCAGAAGAGTCGATTCTCGCATCGCATCCATATATCAAAAAGCGCATTGCGCAAGCAATCACGACGTACCGATTTCAACACGGAAAATTTAACGACATCAACGACATAAGAAAACTACCCCTTATTACACCCCCTTTAGCTGAAAAACTAATTCCATATTTAACAGTTACAGACTAATTTCAGCAACTCTTATGCAACAAAGCCAAGTTAAAAATCTCCTTCGCAATTACTTGCGAAGGTTGACCAACCTGTCTGGTAATAACCGGTCGTTATTTCTGCTTCGACTTTACGCCGAGCAACTGATCGATCTCCACGACTTCAACCAATTAAATGGCTTTAAGTCATTTGATATTGTAAACGCGCTTATTAGCGGAAAGGAGATCCGTTTATGTCCGGTACTCGATAGCAGAATGGAGGCATCGAACGTAGCCAGTAACAAACTGAAAAAACTTCAGCGCACCGATCATTTCCTAAATGAAGAACGCGGGTCGAATGATCTGCACGTGGGATGGCCATTTGTGCGCGGGAAATTTTCAGACGGCACTGCAGTGCGTTGTCCCCTTCTGTTTTTTCCCGTGAGCATTGTCGTTGAAAATAATGCATGGTATCTGAAGCCTCGCTTGCAAGCCGGCATCACATTCAACAAAACGTTTCTTCTTGCTTTTTCACACTACAATAAAGTGAAGCTCGAGGAGGAGTTACTTGATACAAATTTTGAGGATTTTAACATCGATAGCACTGCCTTTAGAACAGAGCTGTATGAGCTACTGAAGGATAAAATCGAGCTAAATTTCAACGCTGATAATTTTCGCGATGAGTTGACTCCATTCAAAGTATTCAAGCGGGATGATTTTGATACAAGTCACGCACAGGGTCAGCTGAAATTATTTCCGGAAGCAGTGCTAGGCATTTTTCCGCAAGCCGGATCGCAGCTCGTGCCCGACTATCTCGAGTTACTTCAGTCGGAGGAGATCAATGACCTGGAAGATTTTTTCACATCGAAAGTATCGGCAGAAAATTTATCCGATGGTGTCGTGCGTGAAGAAAAACTTTTCACGCCTTTTCCACTCGACGCATATCAGGAACAAGCTATCACATCCGTAAAGCAAGGACAGTCAATTGTTGTGCAGGGTCCTCCGGGTACAGGGAAGTCGCAGTTGATTTGCAATCTCATTGCCGATGCAATTGCATCTGGAAAACGTGCGCTGGTGGTTTGTCAGAAGCGTGCCGCGCTTGACGTTGTATACGAGCGTTTGCGTGCAGGGAATCTTGCCGATTTTGTTGGCCTCGTTCATGATTTCCGAAACGAGAGAAAAAATATCTTTTCGAAGATCGCGCGCCAGATTGACAGCATCGAAGATTTTCAGGCTGCCAATAGAAGCATTGATATCATTCAGACGGAACGCAGGTTCGTCCAGGTTTGCCGAAGTATCGATCATGTCACAGAGGAGCTCGAACAATTTAAGACCGCATTGTTTGATGATAACGAGTGCGGCTTAAGTATTAAAGAGCTTTACCTGACCTCCGATTTAAACGGTGAAGCAATCAATGTACGCCAGGAGTATCGCGATTTTCCGTTTTCAACACTTGAAGCGTTCCTGAAAAAATTACGGCAATACAATAACTACGCTTCGTTACTCGAAGGTGAAGATTACCTGTGGCGCGATCGTAAATCTTTTTCTGCCTATACGCTCTCGGACATGCGGACCATCGAGGCGATTGTCAATGACATTCCTTCTTATCAACGCGATCTCACTAATAAGATCCAGGCAATTATTCCTGTGCGCCTGAACGTGGAGGAAGCTGAAGCATTCAGCGCACGCACGCCTGAGATTACGGCGATGCTGGCGTTGTTGAAGAACGATACCATTTATCAATATTTCCAGGCAATGGTGGAAGAGCATGATGATGAAACCAGTTTGCTTTGGTTTTCCAACACCGAGCGGGTTGTCTTGAATGTATTCGACGGCGATGGTGTTGAAAGCTCCCTGCCTTCCGACAAGCTCGGCGAATTCCAGCAAGCGTTTCACAAACGGATGGCCACGCGCAGGAATATTTTTAAAAGAATTAAGTGGGAGCTTACTTCAAAAGACAAGGTGTTTATCAAACGCGTGCTCGTCGCAAATCAATTGCCTTACAACGCAGACGGTATGCAACGGCTGGAACAGCGACTCGACAACCGCCTGAACCTTGAGCATCACCTGACTTCCCTGAAACAGAAATCGTGGTTGGCGGATTTACCGGTCGATTATGATTTATCAAATATCCGTACGTGGTTTACGCGGCAGAAACTTGCCATACGTGCGAAGCTGGCTTTCACTGCGCTTCGTGAAGTAAGGAAGGCAATCCACGTTCCTAAATATTCGCGGATCGACTTTATCACAATGATGGAAGATCTCTTAACGGTAACTGCAGACGTCACCGCGAAGAAAAGTGAATGGTCAAAGTACCTCTCCTCGTATCAGATCAGGAAGCTCATTTACGATCCGGATCTTGCACCTGCATTTGTCAAAACATTAAGAAGCGATTTCGAAAAGCTTATCGACTACGATCAGTTGAAGGAATCGCTGACAACTAATGAGCGGGCATTACTCGACAAGCTTTTCGAAGCAAAGCGCGATCGTGACACCGCCTCACATGAAGCCCTGTTACAGAACAGTCTGCGGCTTGCATGGATCGAGCACATCGAATCTAAATTTCCGTTTCTGCGGAATGTATCCTCAATGAGAATGGAAGAGCAGCAAAAGGAATTGCTGCACCTCGTGGAGGAGAAACAAAAGCTTAGTCACGATATCCTGCTTTCCAAAGCGCGCGAAAAAGTTTATGACGATGTGGTTTTTAACAGGCTAAACAACAGGGTGACCTACCGTGATCTTCACCACCAGGTGACCAAGAAAAAGAAGATCTGGCCGTTGCGTAAGCTTGTCTCTGAATTTGCAGACGAGATCTTCCGCGTGCTTCCGTGCTGGATGGCGTCGCCTGAATCTGTTTCAGCGATCTTCCCGATGAAAGAAATGTTCGACATCGTGATCTTTGATGAAGCGTCACAGTGTTTTGCAGAACGCGGAATCCCGGCAATGTATCGCGGTAAACAACTCGTTGTAGCGGGTGACGATAAACAGTTGAAGCCAAACGAACTTTACCAGATCAGATGGGAGGAAGACAACGGCGACTTGCCCGAACTTGAGGTCGACTCATTGCTTGACCTTTCGGAACGTTACCTTCCAACGGTACATTTGCAAGGACATTATCGTAGTCAGTCAATGGAGCTGATCGATTTTTCAAACAAACATTTCTACGAAGGACGCCTGAAGCTGTTACCGGATAGAAATATTCTAAACCTAGACGAGCCGGCGATTGAATATCATCATGTGGGCGGCGTATGGGATAACAACCAAAATGTCATCGAGGCAACAACGGTTGTGGAAAAAGTGGTGATGTTGCTTCAAACCAAACCAGGCAAAGAAATCGGGATTGTCACATTTAATGCGCCGCAGCAAAACCTGATTCAGGATATGCTCGAGCAGCGCGCAATGGCTGAACGGCTGACGATTCCATCTTCCTTGTTCATCAAGAACATTGAAAATGTACAGGGCGATGAAAAGGATATCATCATTTTTTCTGTGGGATACGCGCCCGACAAGGAGAGCAAAATGCGTATGCAGTTTGGCAGCCTGAGCATGACCGGTGGCGAAAACAGACTTAATGTCGCTGTAACACGTGCACGCGAAAAAATAATCCTGGTCTGCAGTATTCATCCGGAAGAGATCCGGGTGGATGATATTAAGAATGAAGGTCCGCGTTTGCTGCGCGATTACCTGATGTTTGCGCGCGAAGTGTATGAACGAAAATACCAGCCGCATGTAGCGCCATCAGTAACGAAATCATGGACATGGTATTTAAATGAACAACTGCGTCAATGGTCGGAGTCCCGGTTCGATGATGTCAAATTCGATGTTAATTGTCTACCGCTCGCTGATTTACATTTCAGCAAGGCGGGTAAACATCTCGGAATCATTATGACCGACGATGCGCGCTACTATTCAAGTCTCTCCGTGAAAGATTCATTTGCGTATGTGCCGAATCTCCTACAGCAAAAGAACTGGGACTATCACATGGTATTCAGTCGTAACCTGTGGCAGGATCGTGAAAAAGTGCAGGACAATCTCCTACGGTTTATCGGGACAAGAGTTGTAACGGCTGCAGAGAATTAAAAAGGATAAACGACCTGAGGTGAGCGTACACTCATCTCGGGTTGCTTTGATCCGTTGCGATAGTAGCAATGCAGGATCGAATCCATTTTCATTTTTCCTTCAGCAATTTCCTGAGCCTTCCTTTGAACCGCGGATGACATCAGGTGAAACAGTGGCTGCTCTACTTTACTCAACAATGGAAAGGCGCTAAGCAGCTTCTCATCCCAGAGCGGATAATAACGGGCGAGGTCGTCGGGATAAATGACGTTCCTGTTTGACCCGGCTTCCGGCAGAACCTCAAATGGTTCCTCGAGATTCAGGTAGCCGTAATCGTCAGTCAGTTCTTCACCCGGCTGAATGTCGCGAATTGCAATTTCGAATTCGTAAGCTGTCGTTACACAGTTCGAGTTCGAGCTGTGATTGACAAACCGGGCGTTGTCCCAGCAGAAAACGTGATTGCCATGCGGGTTCCGATAGGTGTACTTGTCCATGATCTGCCGATACACTTCGTCCATACTGTTGACTTCAGCAGGGGTGAAGATGCGGTCAAGCTTGTCTAATGTCCAGGTAATGGTTCCTTTGGGGATGAACTTGGTAGCGACGACTCCATAACCAATTTTATCATTGATAAAGCGGAGTTCCGTGTCGGGATGAATCATACGGGTAATAAGAGAATATAAAGTTAAATGAAACAAACCAGACAATACCAATAAAAATTCATTCGGGATAAAAAAAGGTTGGCGATTAGCTGTTAGCAGTTAGCTATTAGCCGTTAGCAGCTAGCCAATAGCCAATCACCAATAGCTAAGAGCCAATAGCCAACGGCCAATCACCAATAGCCAACAGCTTTTTCAGAACTTATAAACCGCAGCCAAAGCAATCGACGCGAGCTTATCTGTAGCCTTGTTATCAGCATCCAAAAACGAATCTTCCGAGGTTGTATCGATTCTGAATTCGGGGATAACGGTGAGTGCACCCACTTTGTAGTTAGCCGAGATTGTAACGGCTGTTACGCTTCCACTGCCTTCCTCGTCAAGGGTGAAAAGATCGAGATGGCCTTTTTTGATCGCGAAATACTCAGCTCGAGCCCCAAGTGAAAACGTTTCGCTCAGCGTCACTTTTGGATAGACGGCAATTCCCGTAAAGGATGTTGAATTCCCTTCGGATTCGGAGATGGAGCCCTCAGCTACAAACTCCTCTCCACTGGAAACCGATTGATGCGAAGTGTTGAAGCCCAGATAGAATTTCTCTGACAGATTCCAACCGGTGGTCACATCCACCTGGAAGAGCGCTCCCGCCGAGGCGATGAATCCCGCGATATCGCCGTTGTCATCGTACACATACGGATCGTCTTTCGTGTTGAGTTTCCCATCCTGATCACCATAGAGAGCGTTCACCCAGATCCCGCCGGCATCAGTTGTTTTGCCGATCTGTCCACCGATTGTATAAGTGTTAACAGGGTTGAATTCAACAATGTCGGTTGGGTTCATAACCGCTAGTTTCAAACCGAGTCCGTTGCCAAGATCAATGTCTGCCCGCAAGCCGGAGTGACTAAACGGCCCCCATGAAAACAGATAAGACGTGGAATAATGAAAATTGACCGCCGGCGAGATTACTTCATAGCCGAGAAAGGTATTGAACTGGCCCATGTTCAGGGTGACAGCGTTGGATAACTTGTAATACGCATACATCTGGTTGATCACAGCCTGTCCGGATGCTGTTCCAAACACAGCTGCCTGTCCGCGCGGACCAAATACAAGGTCGGCGGTGAACCCGGCTTTTTCTCCACCATAGCTGGCCACAAGGTTGGCCATGCCCAGGCCAAAGCCTTTTAAATCGCCGAACGAGGTTGTTGGTCCGTATCCGCCAAGGTAAGGATTGTATGTTCCGAATGAACTTCTGAAGTAGGTGTCAATGGATCCTGACAACGTAAAAGAAGGTTCCGGTTCATCTTCTTCTTTGCTTTCGCTGATTGATAAAGGCTCCGTTATATTTTCAGCGGATGCGACTATTATAGGTTCAGTTTGTTGTGCCAAACTAATTGTCGTCATGAAGGCAAACGCTGGTACGATTGCTATGCATAGTTTTTTGGTTTTCATATTTTTGTTGTGTGTTTTATAAACAATAAGCTAGAGCTGGCCCGTTACGGTCTCGTACACCTGGCGGGCTGCTTTAGTGATTTTTATTAATCTTCGAACACCTGGCTGGTGTTTTTTCTTTTTAGACGATTGCCTGCCTGGCAGTACTCAGGTCAAATGAAACTGCTTCGCCATGCTGACTATAATCCAGGCCCACAGCTTTATCTTCTTCACTAACCTTAAGCGGTGAGATCATATCCGTCAGCTTTAGTAAGATCAGCGATCCCACAAAAGAATAGGCAACAACGATCACGAGCGCGATCATGTGAACCTGGAACAACGCAAACTCTCCGAAGAATAGACCGTTACCAGTTGTGTTAGCTGGGTTCACTGCTGTGTTCGCAAGCAATCCCGTCATCACCATGCCCACTACACCGCCCACACCATGACACGGAAACACATCTAGCGTATCTTCAAGCGATGTCTTCGATTTCCAGTGAACAACAACATTACTGATCAGACTCGCGAATGTTCCGATGAACAAGCTCGATGGTATTGTTACAAAACCGGCTGCAGGTGTAATGGCGACAAGGCCGACGACCGCTCCGATGCAGAAACCAAGTGCGGATGGTTTTTTTCCTCTCACGGAATCAAAAAGAATCCATGCAAGTCCCGCGGCCGCGGATGCAGTGTTCGTAGTTGCAAATGCAGAGGCTGCAAGTGCTCCGGCGCTCAACGCGCTTCCGGCATTAAAACCAAACCACCCGAACCAGAGAAGACCGGTACCCAACAGCACGAAGGGAATATTCGCCGGTGCGACACTTGTCTTAGCTTCATTTCTGTTTCGTAGAAATATTGATGCTGCCAATGCAGCAAATCCCGCCGACATGTGAACTACCGTTCCGCCAGCAAAGTCAAGCACACCCATTTTAAATAGAAACCCTTCCGAGTGCCATGTCCAGTGCGCGAGTGGTGCATAGATCAGCAGCGAAAAAAGAACGATGAATAAAATGTAGGACTTGAAACGAATCCGTTCGGCAAATGTACCCGTGATCAATGCCGGCGTGATGATCGCAAACTTTAGTTGGAAGAAAGCGAAGAGCACCAATGGAATTGTTCCCCATAAGGGTGCATCCAGCACATTGTTGAACATAAAATACGTCGTCGGGCTGCCGACAAAACCTCCGATGTCGTCACCGAAAGCAAGGCTGAATCCGACAACGATCCAAACAACACTGATCACACCCATCGCGACAAAACTTTGCAGCATGGTTGATATAATGTTTTTTGTGTCGATCATCCCGCCATAGAAATAGGCGAGCCCTGGTGTCATCAGGAGAACAAGTGCAGCTGCGGTTAACATCCACGCGACATCACCGGAGTTCATCCCCTCTGTGTTAATCGTTGTGGGAACAGCGGGCAGAAAAACAGCCAGCACGCTCACCACAAGTAACAAAATGAATGGTATTAGCGCTTTTTTCATAGTTTAAGTTGATTGATGGTTAATTTTTGACCCTATTTTTTAATTATTTATATGAATTTTGTCATAGGCGCATTAAAATCTAACCGTGTTGTAATAAAAATCAACGAAAACGTTGTAGGTAGGATTAAATTTTAACCGGAAACGTGCCGGCATTGAAATATTTTTAATGGGGAGGTTCCAAAATGACCCGGAGTCCGCGCATTAGCCCATTTGAAAAACCGGCGATGGCTTTCGAGCCACCCTCGCCATAAATTTCCACCGACCTTATATATTGGATTGCAGAGCTGCCGGCATTTTACCTATTTGGCATAACACACTTCTATGAGACTATTTCCTGTAATCGTTTTTCTCCTGGGTTCACTCCCCAGCCTCAGTCAGGTAAAGAATGCGCCTGAAATCAAAGAGGGTGACGGACCATATCCGCAGCTAATCATCCGCGGTGTAATGTTGATCGACGGAACGGGAGCACCACCCATCGGCCCCACCGATATTGTGATCCGAAACAATCGAATAGAAAAAATTCAAACTGTCGGGTATCCCGGTGTTGCCATCAACGCTGAAAAACGTCCGAAGCTCGAGCAGGGAGGGAAAGAGCTGAATTGTGAAGGCATGTATTTGCTGCCGGGTTTTGTCGACATGCACGGCCACATCGGCGGAAGCCAGGCACCCGACGCCGAATATGTTTTCAAACTCTGGATGGCACATGGCATTACCACCATTCGCGATCCCTCCGCTGGCAATGGCCTCGAATGGGTACTTGATCACAAACAAAAAAGCGCGCAGAACAAAATTACAGCCCCACGGATCCTTGCTTACAGTTATTTCGGACAAGGTGCGAAGGATGAAATTACGACAGCCGAACAAGCAAGAGCATGGGTTCAGCAGAATGCGAAGAATGGTGCTGATGGAATAAAGTTCTTCGGCGCAAAGCCGGAGGTGATGGATGCTGCGCTTCGTGAAAATAAAAAACTCGGACTGCGATCAGCGTGTCATCATGCGCAAATGGATGTGGGCAGATGGAACGCGCTGCAATCAGCGCGCGCGGGTCTTACAACAATGGAGCATTGGTATGGTTTACCTGAGGCTATGCTTGAAAAAAATACGATCCAGGATTACCGGCTTGATTTCAATTATCAGAATGAACAGCATCGTTTCAGCGAAGCCGGAAAATTATGGAAGCAGGCTGCGAAGCCATATTCGGAAAAATGGAATGCGGTGATGGACGAGATGCTTTCGCTCGATTTCACACTCGACCCGACATTCAATATTTATGAAGCGAGCCGCGATCTGCATCGTGCGCGCCGAGCCGAATGGCATGAGGACTATACGTTACCACGACTGTGGGCCTTCTATCAGCCGAGCAAGATCTCGCATGGTTCGTACTGGCATTCATGGGGAACGGAGGAGGAGGTTCAATGGAAAGAGAATTATCGTTTATGGATGACGTTCGTCAACGAATATAAAAACAGAGGCGGGCGCGTCACCGCAGGTTCTGATTCCGGTTTCATTTTCCAGCTCTACGGCTTCGCTTACGTTCGCGAGCTTGAGCTGCTGCGTGAAGCAGGATTTCATCCGCTTGAGGTGATCCGGTCGGCAACGTTGTATAGCGCGCAGGCGCTCGGCAAAGAAAAAGAGATCGGTTCAGTGGAAGTAGGCAAGCTCGCAGACTTCGTGATCATCGACGCGAATCCGCTTGAGAACTTACAGGTCTTATACGGAACGGGCGCAATTCGCCTTACCGACGACAATAAAGTTGTACGCGTTGGTGGTGTGAAGTACACGGTGAAAGATGGAATCATTTACAATGCGAAGAAACTGCTCGCCGATGTTAAACGAATCGTTGACGAAGAAAAGACGAAGAGTGGTTTCGTATTGAAACAGCCGGGTGTGGAGTAATAGTGATAATCTTCCCGCCGTTGAAGTGCATTGCTGAATCGACGCAAAAGCTTTATGGCAATCCCCTCGTTTGCCTGCCTTCGTGTTACTACGGCATGCAACCTCGTGGCGGGCTATTCGCTGCAAGTCCTCGCGGCCGCGCACTTGCCCTTGCAGGCTGCGGGCTTTCCGCTTCTATCCCTATTGCGGGTGTTAGCTGTCGAATGAAGTTATTGTAAGAAGCATCTCACCTCGCGCGTTACCATTATACGCGATGGCGCTGCCCACCGCTAGTGCATTCTCGCTGCATGCGCCGAAGCATCTCAACCCAACGTTTCTTACTTTTTTGCTTAGACCAAAAAAGTAACCCCGATTAGTCGGGGCAGGCGTCAAAGTCAAGAGGCAACGATGCTTCAACCCACATGCCGGGGCAAGCCTCCCGATGAAACCGGGACAGGTCGCCGTTGCGTCGGGCCGACCCGCTTGGCACCTAATCA
>Ga0196965_1000107_pt1 | contig 66372 bp, 59 predicted proteins | sample S1_20metaG_FD_148668 | JGI IMG/M metagenome (GOLD analysis project Ga0196965, IMG submission 148668) | Soil microbial communities from Anza Borrego desert, Southern California, United States - S1_20 | ecosystem: Environmental > Terrestrial > Soil > Desert | place: USA: California | collected...
CACGGTAGCTATCTTAGAGGGCGTTTATCAGACAGGAAAAACTTGTACCGCGGATTTTATGCAAAACATGACTATCGTCTTTGATGATTTCCTACCGCGCTGGAATTACCGCGCGCTTCCACAGCGAGACTGATATCGGGAAGTTATTTTTGACGATATCCATAGCAGTTCCTATAAGAAGTATGATGATATGCTTAAGATAGTTATCCGCAGAATTTAGTAGCAGCTCAAGCTCATTAGCTTTTAATCTTCTTGTTCTGGCTTGGCCTTTAAGGGAAGGTGAGGCTAAAAAAGGTACTGAATCAACATATCCCCATTCGATGCCTTTCTTCATTGCTCTACGGATTAGCCCTAGTTCATGCTTTACGGTTTGGTTTGAGGCAGTAGCTAATCGTTTATCACGGTATGAGGCTAACAAGCTACTTGTAAGTTGACTTAGAGGGAGATGGCCTAATTGTCTGGAAACCAAAGCCACTTTATAGCGTTCGACAGGCCAGCTTTTGAGATTAACTAAGACTTCTTGTTCCCAGCGATTGAGCAGAAAGGATAGGGGGATGCTTTCTTTTTTAACTGTAAAGCTACCTTGTTCGATTTTGACTTCTTGTTCTTTTGCCCACTTAAGAACATCTGACTTGTTGGTAAAAGTCTTGCTTATGCTTTTACCTTCTTTATGAACTTGAACTTGGTATTTATTAAGTCTTTTGCGGATAGTCGCCATTTTTACTCCAACTGTGACACCAGTGTGACAAAGGAGCTTTAAAAACGACTTTGATCTTGATATTATCTATACTTAAGTGATGTGAACTTTAGCTAACCGTCACATCCGGTTATAGAAAAACATAACTATTACAGGAAGTTAGATTCACATACTTACTTAGTAAGTGTATGGTGCCGAGGAGAGGACTTGAACCTCCACTGGGTTTCCCCAACTAGCACCTGAAGCTAGCGTGTCTACCAATTTCACCACCTCGGCTGAGGTAAGCTGTATAAGCTGAATGAGCGCCCATCATACTGGCCCATTTGATTTTTGTCAAACAAATTGTAAATTTTTAAGCACAGGGTTTATTTTCAATTTTAAGGAACTCTTAATAACCAATTATCTCTAATGGAAAATTTGGGTATGTTTATGAATTTTCCATGTTCTCCATGCAGAAAGTTAATCAGACTGTCTTTAATAATTTTAGTATAAGAGATATTAATAACCCAGGCAAATGGAGATTCTTTTTTGTATAAAATCGAAAGTTTTTCTCTTTCCATGCTAATCGATATACTAAGTAATGTATTATATGAATATTACTTATGGTATCCATCATCTTGCATTTCATTAAAATAAATGACAGCGAAGTCAAAAAAAGACGTTGATTTTAGTTCAACAACAGATCCATACGCTCAGCGAGAAGCTGAAAAGTATGAGAATCCTATCCCTAGCCGTGAATTGATACTGCAGCTTATTGAGGAGGTAGGGCGGCCTTTACGTCGTAAGGAGATCGCAAGAGCGTTTTCGCTGGTGGAGGAAGACCAGTTGGAGGCATTGCGGCGTCGGTTGAGAGCCATGGAAAGGGATGGGCAATTGATCTTTAATCGGGCTCAGCAGTATTGCCTGGTCAATAGCAGGGATTTGATTGCCGGCCGCATTATCGGCCATGCCGACGGTTTCGGTTTCATCAAACCTGATGACGGCTCTGATGATCTGTTTCTGTCGCCACGGGAAATGGATCAGTTAATGCATAACGACAGGGCGGTTGTACGCGTTTCGGGAATTGATAAAAAAGGCCGCCGGGAAGGCGCGGTTGTTGAAGTTCTGGAAAGGAATACGCATCAGGTTGTAGGGCGGCTTTATAAGGAAAGAGGCTTCGTCTATGTGGTGCCGGATAATAAGAATATAGCGCAAACCGTTCTGATTGAGAAAGGCAATGCCGGCAAGGCGAAAGCAGGACAGATTGTTGTTGCGGAAATCCTGGAGCAGCCGACCAAACTAAGACAGCCTATCGGCAAAGTCATCGAAGTGCTGGGCGATCATATGGCGCCGGGCATGGAAATCGAGATGGCTATTCGATCTTATGAATTGCCCAACCAATGGCCTGATGAACTGTTGGAAGAAATTAAACCGTTGAAGAATGAAGTGACGGAATCGGCCAAACAAAATCGGGTCGATTTGCGGGAAGTCCCTCTGGTCACAATCGACGGCGAAGATGCCCGCGATTTTGATGATGCGGTTTATTGTCAGAAAACCCCAACGAGCTGGAAGCTACTGGTAGCAATCGCCGATGTCTCTCATTACGTGCAGATTGATACGGCTTTGGATAGAGAGGCGCAAAACCGCAGCACTTCCGTATATTTTCCGGAAAAGGTTATACCGATGTTGCCGGAGATCTTGTCGAACGGATTATGTTCTCTCAATCCCGACGTAGACCGTTTATGCATGGTCTGCGAACTCTACATTAACCAGGAGGGCAAAGTCTTCAGATCGCGTTTTTTTGAAGGCGTGATGCGCTCGCATGCCAGGTTGACTTACACCAATGTCGCCAAGCTGCTGGTCGAGGGCGATAAGAAATTAGCCAAGCAATATAAAGCCTTGATGCCGCATCTGCAGGACTTGTATGCGCTGTTTAAAATTTTGCGCAAAAGCCGAGAACAACGCGGTGCGATGGATTTTGACACCCAGGAAACACGCATCATTTTCGGCCCGAACCGCAAAATCGAAAAAATAGTGCCCGTCGTGCGCAATGACGCGCACAAGCTGATTGAGGAATTCATGATTACTGCGAACATGGCGGCGGCGCGCTTTTTAAATCGCAGAAAAATGCCCAAGCTGCTGCGGATACACGATGGCCCAAGTCCCGACAAGCTGCTGAGCTTGAGGAGCTTTCTTGGCGAGCTGGGTTTAAGATTGGGCGGCGGCGCCAAACCGACGCCTCTGGACTATATGCATTTGATCGATTCGGTCAAGGACAGGCCTGACGCGCACTTGATACAGACCGTGTTGTTGCGCTCCATGTCTCAGGCGGTTTATAGTCCTGAGTTAAAAGGTCATTTCGGTCTCGCGCTGGAAGCCTATGCCCACTTTACCTCGCCTATCCGGCGTTATCCGGATTTGCTCGTCCATCGCGCCATCAGGCACTGTCTGCAGGGCAAAACTGCTCAGAGTTTTCATTACGGGATTCCCGACATGGAGAAGTTGGGCGAACATTGCTCGGCCAATGAGCGTCGCGCCGATGACGCGACGCGCGATGTGGTCAACTGGCTCAAATGCGAATATATGACGGATAAGGTCGGTGAAGAGTTTCCCGGTATTATTTCATCAGTCACTTCATTCGGTCTGTTCATCGAATTGACCGAAATTTATGTGGAAGGTTTGGTTCATATCAGCAATCTGGCGCAGGATTATTTTCATTTTGATCCGACCAGTCATCAGTTGCTCGGCGAGAAAACCGGCATCCGCTATCGCTTGGGCGATAGCGTCATGGTCAAGGTGGCTCGCGTCGATCTGGATGAAAAGAAGATTGATTTTGAGCTGGTGCATAACCGGCCGGCATTGAGCAAACTTAAGAAAAAGCGGCGCAAAAGTAAAAAATAGCAATGAAGTTAACTAAACTATTCGGTATTCATGCGGTACAGGCTGCTCTGGATTACTCGCCCAAAAAAATCGACAAAGCCTGGATAGATACGCAGCGGCAAGACAAGCGTTTAATGCAGGTCATTGACGATTTGTTGTCGTTGGGCATACAGCCTGAAAAAACCGACCGCAAAAAACTTGATCGGTTTGCCGAAGGCAAAAATCACCAGGGCATTGTGATCGAAGTGGAAATGCCGGCCGAACTATCGGAAAGCGACTTAAAGCAGGCTGTGGAAACATTATCAGGCACAGCCTTATTGCTGGTGCTGGACAATGTCCAGGACCCGCATAATCTCGGCGCCTGCCTTCGAACGGCCGACGCAACCGGTGTGCAGGGCGTGATTATCACCAAGGACAATGCCACCGGCATTACGCCCACAGTCTGCAAAGTCGCCAGTGGCGCGGCTGAAACGGTGCCCGTTTATCAGGTGACCAATCTGTCCAGGACCTTGCGCTGGCTTAAGGATCAAGGCATCTGGATCATGGGCGCCGCCGGCGCCGCGGCACAGACCGTCTATCAGGCCGATCTGACTATGCCGCTCGCCGTAGTGGTTGGCGCCGAGGGCAAAGGCATAAGGCGGTTGACGCAGGAACAATGCGACTTTCTGGTTAAACTGCCCATGCTGGGGCAGGTGGAAAGTCTTAATTTATCAGTCGCTACCGGTGTATTGCTGTATGAGGCTGTAAGGCAGCGCTCGAATTAAAGGCATGATGGCGGCAAAACAACAATTATATCTGGAAGGCAGCGATTTGAGTTGCATACGCGATGACAAAATCCTGTTTGAAAAGCTTAATTTCGCGCTGTATTCAGGCCAGGTCTTATTGCTGGAAGGCAAAAACGGCAGCGGTAAGACATCGTTGTTACGTATTCTATGCGGGTTTCGCGAGCCGGATGCCGGACAGGTGCGCTGGTGCGGCGAGACGGTGAACGATAGTCAGTTTTATGCGCAAATGGCTTATGTGGGCCATCTGGATGGCATCAAAAAGGAATTGACTGTGCTGGAAAATTTAAAAATGGCATTGGCATTAAGCAAGCCTGGGCGATATACGATTGAGGCGGCTCTGGATAAAGTTCATCTGGCCGGTTTCGACGATGCGCTCGTGCAGACTCTGTCGGCAGGACAGAAAAGAAGGCTGTCGCTGGCCCGCCTGCTGGTTACAGACAATCAATTGTGGATTCTTGACGAGCCTTTCACCTCGCTGGATAAACAGGGGATTGCTCTTATTGAAACTTTAATGATAGAACATGCTGTCAAAGGCGGCATGATCATCCTGACTTCGCATCATGACATCGATTTGCATGATGTGGACGTGCAACGTATTAATTTGTCCTGATGTCTTTATCTCGTGCATTTTTCGCCATTATTCGGCGCGATCTGGTCCTGGCGCTGCGGCGGCGCTCGGAAATGGTTAACCCGCTGTTGTTTTTCATCCTGGTAATTACGCTGTTTCCGTTGGGAATCGGCGCGCAACCGAACTTGTTGCAAGCCATTGCGCCAGGCATTATCTGGGTTTCGGCACTGCTGGCGGCCATGCTGTCGCTGGACAGCCTGTTCCGTTCCGATTTTGACGACGGTTCCCTGGAGCAGATCTTACTGAGCCCGCATCCGACTTCAGTTCTGGTTTTGGGCAAGATAATCGCGCATTGGCTGGTGACAGGCTTGCCGTTACTGTTTGTCGCGCCGCTACTGGCTGTTTTTTTGGGCATGCCCGATTCGGCGCTGAGCGTTTTATTGCTGACCTTACTGCTGGGAACGCCGGTGCTGAGCCTGATAGGCGCTATCGGCGTCGCTCTTACCATAGGCCTGCGGCGGGGCGGCATGATATTGTCCTTGCTGGTTCTGCCTTTGTATGTGCCGGTGCTGATTTTTGCCGGCAATGCGGTCGAGATGGCCGGCAGCGGCTTGCCCGTGGATGCCCAGATCAGCATTTTGACATCGATTTTGTTGATGGCATTGGTGTTGGCGCCGCTGCCGGTTGCGGCGGCATTAAAAATGAGTATTAACTGATAAGATCTCGTATAAAATGAACGATTAATATTACGGAGGGCCAAAACATGGGGGCATCAAAATGTCGTTCCGTTTTCCATCCGCCAAGCAGCGGAAACTCAAGGAAAACTTTGGAAATGACCAGCCAAACCTTTTTACAAATTGTTTTTTAATGATATTTCCAACGTGAGACAACTCCTTGGATGTTAATGAGGCAACTCCTTGATGTTAATCAGATGATTAGAGATGGCATTGGCTTTGATTTCAACGGATTGCCTGAATATATGATTTGAGTGTAGTCGAATGCCGTCTTATTAATGCAAGGCATAAAACCGGGCTTGCAGGGTGACTAAGCAAATCCTGAGCCCTTTCACTTTTCGTCCCGAACCTTTCGCTTTTTATCTGTTCATTATGTTTTTGATTCCAGATCCGGTCGTTAGATTCTTCCATCGCATGGCTTCGCCGCCGCATTTTTATGCGCTTACCGAGCGCTTGATGCCGTGGCTCGCGGTTATTTTCCTTTTGTTGCTGGCGGCAGGCCTGTATGGCGGATTGTACCTGGCACCGCCGGATTACCAGCAGGGCGACAGCTATCGCATTATCTACATCCATGTGCCCAGCGCCTGGATGTCACTGTTTATTTACGTGGTCATGGCCGTTGCCGGCGGCATAGGGCTGGTCTGGCGCATTAAGCTGGCGGAGATTGTCGCCGTCAGCAGTGCGCCGGTCGGCGCCGGTTTTACGTTTATCGCATTAGTGACCGGCTCGCTGTGGGGCAAGCCGATGTGGGGAACCTGGTGGGTCTGGGATGCCAGGTTAACTTCCGAGCTGATCCTGCTGTTCCTGTACCTTGGCGTCATCGGCCTGTATGGCGCGATCGACGACAAGCGCACGGCATCGAAGGCCGTGGCGATTCTGGCGCTGGTCGGCGTGGTCAACATCCCGATTATTCATTATTCCGTGGAATGGTGGAACACCTTGCACCAAGGGCCGACCGTGACCAAAATGGACAAGCCTTCCATCCACGTCAGCATGCTGATACCGCTGCTGCTGATGGCGGTAGCTTTTAAATTCTATTATTTGATTGCAATGCTGCAGCGCGCTCGTATAGAGCTGCTTTCACGCGAGCGCAACGCGCAATGGGTCAAATCCATGGTGTCATTGGGAGCTGAATAATGAATTGGCAGGAATTTTTTGCAATGGGCGGTTATGCCTTTTATGTCTGGACTTCCTATGCGGTCACTTTCATCGTATTGCTGGCCAACGTCATCATTCCCATTGTGCGGCGTAAACAGTTTTTACGTCAGCAGGCTTTAAAGCAGAAACGACAAGGTACACTATGAAACCAGCCAGAAAACAACGCCTGATACTGATAGCCTTGATGTTGATCGGCACCGGTTTTGCCGCCGGTTTTGCGTTGAAGTCATTTAATGAAAACCTCATGTATTTCTTTTCCACGACCGATGTGGTCGAAGGCAAGGTGCCCGAGGATGCCTTGTTCCGCCTGGGCGGCATGGTTGTCGAAGGCAGCGTCGAGCGGCCCGGCGACGGGATGATGGTGCGCTTCAAACTGACCGATTTCAGTAAAGAGGTGACGGTCGAATACACGGGCATACTGCCGGATCTGTTCAGGGAAGGCCAGGGCATCGTCGCGCACGGCCGGCTCAATGGGCAGGGCGTTTTCATCGCCCAGGAAGTCCTGGCCAAGCACGATGAAAACTATATGCCGCCGGAAGTGGCCGGCAGTTTGAAAACCGGCGCGAATCAGGTGGCAGGACAAAAATAATGATTGCGGAACTCGGGCATTTTTCTTTGATCCTGGCGCTGTGCATGGCCGTCATTTTGGGCACGCTGCCGATTATCGGCGCATCGCGCGCCATTGCCGGCTGGATTGCCGTGGCGAGGCCGGCGGCTTATGCGCTGGTTCTATTCATGATCATCGCGTACGGCTGCCTGACTTACGGCTTCCTGACGCATGATTTCTCAATCGCTTACGTGGCGACCAATTCGAACACGGCATTGCCGGTGCTGTATCTGATCTCGGGGGTCTGGGGCGCCCATGAGGGCTCGCTATTGCTCTGGGCACTGGTGCTGTCATGCTGGACGGCGGCTGCTGCCCTGTTCAGCCGGAACATTCCCGATGCGACCGTGGCACGGGTATTGGGCGTCATGGGGCTGGTTGCTATCGGCTTCATTCTGTTTCTGCTGCTGACTTCGAATCCTTTCGAACGCCTGTTTCCCGCGCCTGCGGAAGGGCGTGACTTGAATCCCTTGCTGCAGGACCCCGGCCTGGCGATACATCCGCCCATGCTGTACATGGGCTATGTCGGCTTCTCGGTCGCGTTCGCGTTCGCTATCGCGGCCCTGCTGGAAGGCCGGCTGGATGCGGCCTGGGCGCGCTGGTCCAGGCCCTGGACCAATATTGCCTGGATGTTTTTGACATTGGGCATCGCCTTGGGCAGCTGGTGGGCTTATTACGAGCTGGGCTGGGGCGGCTGGTGGTTCTGGGATCCGGTGGAGAACGCCTCGTTCATGCCCTGGCTGGTCGGGACGGCGCTGATTCATTCACTGGCGGCGACCGAAAAACGCGGCGTCTTCAAGACCTGGACGGTGTTGCTGGCGATTTTCGCGTTCTCTCTGAGCCTGCTCGGCACCTTTCTGGTAAGGTCCGGCGTGTTGACATCCGTGCACGCATTTGCCAGCGATCCGGCCAGAGGCCTGTTCATTCTGGTATTCCTGGCTATCGTCGTGGGTGGCTCGCTGCTGCTGTACGCGGTCAGAGCGCCTTACGTCAAGAGCAGCGCGGCCTTTGAACTGGTGTCCAAGGAGTCCGTGATTTTACTGAACAACGTCCTGCTCGTCGTGACGGCGGCCAGCATCCTGCTCGGCACCTTGTATCCGTTGATTATCGACGCGCTGGGGCTGGGCAAGATTTCTGTCGGCCCGCCTTATTTCAATGCCGTGTTTATTCCGCTGATGGCGCCGCTGTCGATTGCCGTAGGCCTGGGCGTGCTGTTTCGCTGGAAACGTGACGATATCAAGGCGATTGCCCTGCGCGCGCGCTGGGCAATCTTGCTTTGCGTGGCCGGCGGCCTGCTGATTCCTCTCGTCATGCCTTTTTATTCCTGGGCGGCGGTACTGGGCACGACGCTGGCGTTATGGACCGCGGCCATTTCGATTCTGGCCTTCATGGACAGAGCGGGCGCCCGCGGTTTCTCATGGCAGCGGCTACGGGGCGTGCCGGCCGGATTTTACGGCATGACCCTGGCGCATCTGGGCATCGCGGTTTTTGTGATCGGCATTACCTTCACGACCGTCTACAGCGTCGAGAAGGACGTGCGCATGGCGCCCGGCGAGACAGTGGACATGTCGGGCTATCTGTTTGAATTCCATGGCGTGCGCCAATCCGAAGGCCCGAACTACCGCGCCGAGCAGGGCTTCGTCACGGTCAGCCACAAAGGGACGCAAGTCGCCAGGCTGGAACCGCAAAAGCGCGTCTACCGCGTGCAGACCATGCCGATGACGGAGGCGGCGATCGATGCCGGCCTGTTCCGGGATTTGTTCGTGGCCATAGGCGAGCCGCTGGGCGACCAGGGGGCCTGGAGCCTTCGCATTTACTACAAATCGTTCATTCGCTGGATCTGGCTGGGCGCTGTATTCATGGCGGCGGGGGGCTTGTGCGCGGCCTTCGACAGGCGCTACCGTTACAGGATCAAATAGGCGCGATAAAACTTTTGCGACATAACCTTCATGATGAGACATGCTTAAATATATTATCCCGTTAGTCATCTTTATCATCATGGCCGTTTTTCTGGCCGTCGGTTTGAACCTGAATCCGCGAGATATCCCGTCGCCGCTGATCGACAAGCCGGCGCCGGCGTTTTCGGCGCCCAAGCTCGGCGCGCCTTCGGAAACGCTAAGCCAGACCGATATGCAAGGCAAAGTCTGGCTGTTTAATGTCTGGGCTTCCTGGTGCGTGTCATGCCGGGCCGAGCATCCGATAATGAATCAGCTGGCGCAACAGAAAGCGGCCGTCATCGTCGGACTGAACTATAAAGACGAACCGGACGCGGCGAAGGGCTGGCTGGCCCAATTGGGCAACCCTTACGATGTCAGCATCATGGATCAGGACGGCCGTATCGGCATAGACTGGGGCGTTTACGGCGTGCCTGAAACCTTCGTCATCGACAAAAAAGGCGTGATCCGGTACAAGCATACGGGGCCTGTGACCTCGCAGGACGTTCAGACTATCTTTCTCCCTCTAATCGCTAAACTGCAGGCCGAGAGCTCATGAGAATTTTAATACTGGTCTTGTTGTTGACCCTGTCCGGTTTTGCCGGCGCCCGTGTCGAATACCGGGAATTTTCCAATGCCGAGCAGCAGCAGGCCTATGACGATCTTATATCGGAATTGCGCTGCCTGGTCTGCCAGAACCAGACCATTGCCGATTCCAATGCCGATCTGGCCAAGGACTTGCGCCGGCAGGTTTATGAAATGCTTCAGCAGGGCAAGACCAAGCAGGATATTGCCGATTTCATGACCCAGCGGTATGGCGATTTCGTTTTATATAACCCGCCCTTCAAGGCTAAAACCGGCTTGCTGTGGATCGGTCCGTTTGTTTTTCTGATTATTGGCCTGATTGCCGTGTTTGTATTCGCCCGGCGCAACAAGACCTCGGCAGCGGCCGAGATGAGCGCCGAGAAGCGACGGAAAATACACGGCTTGCTGGAAAAAGGGGATAAATCTTGACTTCGATATTTTGGATGCTGGCCGGCCTGTTGATGCTGGCCGCTTTTATGATTGTCCTGCCGCCGCTATGGCGCCAGCGCGAGATTGCGGCGGGCGATCAGGATCAGCGCAATATTGTTATCGCGCGGCAGCGGCTGGCCGAGCTCAATGACCAGTTGCAAACAGGGGCGCTGACCCAGGCGCAATATGAGGAACAGCGTGCCGAGCTTGAAGTCGCGCTCAGTGATGATCTCGATATCCCCAGCCAGGCAAGAGCCTCCGGCACGAAGGGCCGCTGGATGGTTTTCGTGCTGGTTTTGCTGATCCCGCTGTCCGCGCTGACACTGTATGCGGGGCTGGGCAGCTATGCCTCGCTGGATCGGACCAGCGATGCTTCGGCGGAGCCTGGGCTCGAGGATATCAACCGCATGGTGGCCGGTTTGGCGGCGCGCATGAAGAGCAATCCCAATGACGCGCAGGGCTGGCTCATGCTTGGCCGGTCCTATAAATACCTGCAGCAATACCCGGAGGCCGCCGATGCCTTTGCGCAGGCCCACCGCCTGCTGGGCGATCAGCCGGAAGTGCTGCTGTCCTATGCCGATGCGCTGGCCATGGCCAGTGACGGACGGCTCTCGGGAAAACCGGCCGAACTGGTGTTCAAGGCGTTGGAACTGGAGCCCAATAATATGACAGGTCTGTGGCTGGGCGGCATGGCCAAGGCGGAAGCGGGCGATGTGGCGGGCGCGGTTCAGTTATGGCGCAAGCTGGAAGCGTCATTGCCGCCGGGGTCCGAAGCGCAGCAGGAAATTCAATCGCTGATGGCCAATGTCGAGAACCGGATGCCTGAGGAGCAGCCCGCAGAAGCGGCTCCGCAGGGCATTGACGTGGAAGTGAGTCTGGCGCCCGAACTTCAATCAAAGGTCAGTCCCAAGGATACCGTTTTCATTTATGCCCAGGCGCTATCAGGCCCGCAAATGCCATTGGCGATTGTCCGCAAGCAGGTTTCGGAGTTACCGTTGAAAGTGAGTCTGAACGACAGTATGGCCATGATGCCGGAAATGAAATTGTCACGTTTCGATAAAGTCAAACTGATCGCGCGCATTTCAAAATCCGGCAATGCGATGCAGCAGCCCGGCGATCTGATCGGTGTGATTGACTCAGTTGCTCTAGCCGACCATACCCGCAACATAATCGTGATTGATAGCGAAGTGAAATGATGGATCAATCTATTAAATTCGATCTGGATCTGATTAATCGTTATGACAAGGCAGGTCCGCGTTACACTTCTTACCCGACCGCTCTGGAGCTGCACGAGGGATTCGGCGACAGGGAATACCGCGAGCATATCGCCAAATCCAATGCGGCAGGCGGGCCTTTATCGCTGTATTTTCATATTCCGTTTTGCGATACGGTCTGTTTTTACTGCGCCTGCAACAAAATCGTGACGAAAAACCGCAGCCATGCGCAGCCGTATTTAAACAATCTCTATAAAGAAATCGCCATGCAGGGCGACTTGTTCGACCGCAATCGTATCGTCAACCAGCTGCACTGGGGTGGCGGCACGCCGACTTTTTTGAGCTACGAGCAAATGCAAAAGCTGATGCAGGTGACGCGCGAGCATTTCTCGCTGAGGGGCGACGACCAGGGCGAATACTCCATTGAAATCGATCCGCGAGAGACCGATGACCGGACCATTCATCAACTGCGCGAGCTCGGATTCAACCGCATCAGCCTGGGCGTCCAGGACTTTGATCCGGCCGTGCAAAAGGCCGTCAATCGCCTGCAAAGCGAAGAGCAGACCTTCGCGGTTCTGGCCGCCGCCAGGGCCGAGGGATTTCGTTCGACCAATATCGATTTGATCTACGGTTTGCCGCTGCAAACGGTAACGACTTTTTCCAGAACACTGGACAAGATTCTGGCCGTCGCGCCGGACCGGTTCTCGATCTTCAATTACGCGCACATGCCGGCGCGCTTTAAAACGCAGCGCCAGATCAACGATGCGGACCTGCCGGCTGCCGATGTCAAGCTCGACATTCTGCAAATGGTCGGGCGGCGGCTCACGGAGGTGGGCTATGTCTATATCGGCATGGATCATTTCGCCAGGCCCGATGATGAACTCGCCATCGCACAGCGCGAAGGCAAGCTTTACCGGAATTTCCAGGGCTACTCGACGCATTCGGACTGTGATCTGGTAGGGCTGGGCATTACCTCGATCGGCCGGGTAGGGGATGCCTATATGCAGAATGTCAAAGAGCTGGACGAGTATGACCGGCTGATCGGGCAAGACAGGCTGCCGGTCTTCAAAGGCGTCGAGCTGAACGATGACGACAAGCTGCGCCGCGCCGTCATCACGCAGCTGATCTGCCACTTCGACCTGAACTTTGCGGCCATGGAAAAAGCGTTCGCCATCGATTTTCACGATTACTTCGCCGGCGAACTCAAGGCCCTGGCGCCGATGCAGGCCGACGGCTTGCTGGCCGTGTCGGAACAGGGCATCCATGTGCTGCCGGCGGGGCGGCTGTTGATCCGCAATATCTGCATGGTATTCGACCGCTATCTGGCGCAGAAGCAGCAGCAGTTTTCGAAAGTGATTTAATCGATATTGAAGTGTGTATGCCTTTTACCGGATTTTAAAGCATCGGGTATTGGATAAGGCGTTTTACCCGGCTAATCCGCCTTATCCAAAGGGATACCGTTGCAGATCAATACATTGCGCAGATCCAGGATCAATGGGAAAACCTCGTTATTCCAATCGCCTCCCTGCCGGTCGTAGGCCTGTTGTTCAGCCAGGACTGCCATTCTATCCTCACTGAACACCATCTCAGTAAACCAGCGCATAAAAGGCCAGAACAAATAAATCAGCCCGGGAATCGACGGTTTTTTTATCATCAGCATGCCGAAACTTTTGTGTACCCGCTGATCCCGAGTGACGGGAATGTAGACGGACCATAAATGCAGCGCCGGCTCCTGATCGCCGCTACGCTGCAGCGCCAATGTCTGATAGGGATAATCGGTGCGGATGGTCATGGTATCTTCATCGTCGCTGGTGGTTCCTTGTTTCGAACCGGCCATCAAATAATCGGCGCCAATCTTTCTTTTTCCGCCGCTCTCGAATCTGTAGCGCGCCTCAACCCAGTTTTCTCCCTTGCCGTATTCGATCAATGTGGGCTTCAGGCCGCCCAGCAATCTGCGGTGCAGGAATTGATGATTCATATCCATCAGGTTCTCATGCATGAATGAATAGTGGCAGCCTATTTCTCTTTCGAAATACATGGTCTTAAAGTCGGCGCGCTGCCAAACCGGCAATTCAGGGAAAGAGGCCTGTTCTAATTTCTTCGGATCGCCGGTATAAACGAAAATATGGCCGTACGCTTCTTTACATGGATAACTTCTGACGCATCGCGGGGGCGTAGGGCTGTCCTTGACCAGGTAAGGAATCTTCGCCACTCGCCCGGTATCTTCATATTCCCAGGCATGATAGCTGCATTTCAAACGATTGCCTTCCACAACCCCCATGCTGAGCGGGATCTGGCGATGGGCGCAACGGTCTTCCAAAGCGAAAACATCCCCATCTTTTTTTCTGGCCAGAACGATGGCTTCTCCGGCAAATGAGACGGCTATCATTTGGCCTTTTTTCAGCGAAGCGCTGCGGGCTAAAGGATACCAGAAATCCGGGTGCAGACCAGTCTGCCGCAGATCAGGTTTATTACCTTTTATTTGCTGCATAACGTAACTCTTACATACATTCCCGGCCTCCTGACTGGCTGGATACTCCAAAAGCTATTAACCTTTGACCCAGGTGTGAGAAATAGCCCGCGTACACGTATTCTCGATGATGAGCCATCAAGCCAGTTTCCGGATTCATGGATCAGGAGCTGCTGATGATGAAGCCGTCTGCGGTCATCACGGATGAAGACAGCAAAAAACTGGGATAGTCGGCAGACTTGATTCAAGGCGTTAACCATTTTCCTTTTATCATTTTTAATAATTGGTTTCAAATTGATCCGCCATCGTTTTTAGCTCGCAAGAGCGACATCCTCATCGTCGAAATCCTGGCCGTGAGCGATTTCCCGGTTTTTCCGTCAGCCGACCTTGGCTGTTCGGCTGCGATGTTAAGCAGCGAGCCTTGCCGCAGGGCTGGACTCGTCCGCTGACGCGGCAGATTCCGCTTTATTCCAAACTCGGGATAACTAACAGAGCAGCATCAATTAAATAAGTGCGAACAGATTCATGCCGCTTATCTCGTAACCTTCTCAATAGTCTCATTGTGTTCAGGCAAGGACGGCTTGACGACTGTATCGCCAGCCAGCAGGGGATCATCCTCGCGCTGTTGATCCAGCCATTCCTGCCAGACGGCCTTCAATACCGCCAGTATGACCGGCCCCAAAAAAATGCCTACCACGCCAAAAGCCGTCAGTCCTCCAAAAACGCCGAACATCACGATGAGGAAAGGTACCCGGCTGGCGCCGCTGATGGCCAGCGGGCGGACCACGTTGTCTATCGTACTGACTACCAGAACTCCCCAGAATATCAGCCCTATGCCGGCCCATACCTCATCCATGAAAATGAGCCCGATGGCGATAGGCAGCCATATGAGCGGCGCGCCCATGGGTATCAGGGCAAATAAGGCGGTGAGCGCGCCAAACAATACCGGTGCCTGGACGCCCGCCACGGAAAAACCAAGGCCGGCCATGATGCCCTGCGCCAATGCCGCCAGCACCATTCCGAAAACGACGGCATTGGTCGTGTGCCCGGCAGCCTGCAGATAAACATGCCGATGCTTGCCCAGAAAACGGATCAGCCCCTGATGTAACTGCCTGATCGCTTCTTCGCCATCGCGGAAACAGAAAAATACCGTGACCAGAATAATGACCAGTTTCACCAGGTTGTTGCCGATATCGCCCAGAAACGCAGTCACGCCTCCCAGCCAGTGCTGTGCCGTATTGGCGAATTGTCTCATCACGCCGACCCGGTCCGTGTTCAGGCGTGTCATGCCATCTTGCAGGTAATCGCCCAGCACGGGTATGCCCTTGATGAAATCCGGCAACTGAAAGTTGCCTTGGGAAAAACTGGTAATTAAGCTCTGATAGGCCGTTCTCAATTCTTCCCGCAGCAAAGCGACCAGCCAGAAAACCGCCAGAAAGATGATCGTGGAGATGATTAATGTCATGATCAGCGCGCTGAGCGTTTTCCTGCCTTTCATCTGGCGGCGCAGCCATTGGTAAGCCGGCCAGGTGACGTAGGCGATGATGAAGGACCAGATCAGCGACAGCAGGAAGTCGCGCAGCACCATGTAGCTCAGCACAAGCAGGCTGATCAAAAGAATGCCGGGAATAATGTCCCGGTAAGAAGGTCTGTTTACAAACTCATTCATAAATCTGAAAAATCATCTGTTCAATCGGATGCCCCTGTCGGCAGCGGCTGGCGCCTGTTGGTTCTATATAAATTAATCACGCTGCCCGCCAAGACCATCCGGACCTGCCGCAGCGTCATTGTGTGCCGGGTCAAAAAGGTGTTGCTCCGGGTTGTGTTGATGACTGTGACGGTATCGCCCGCTTGAATTTCTTCCCTGGCATTGGGCAGTTCAAGGTTATCGTTCAGCTCGATCGCGTCATAATCCTGCTCGTCGATAAAAACCAATGGCAGGATGCCGAAATTGCAGAGGTTTTGCCAGTGAATGCGGGCGAAACTTTTGGCGATGATGGCCTTGACCCCGAGGTATCGCGGCGCCAGCGCCGCATGCTCGCGGCTTGAGCCCTGGCCGTAATTGACGCCGCCGACGACAAAGGAGCCGCTCTGCTGGTACGGCATGGCCCGGTCGTAGTACGATTCGTCGATCTGGGAAAAAGTGAATTTGCTGATCGCCGGAATATTGCTGCGATACGGCAGCACTTTCGCGCCGGCCGGCATGATCTCATCGGTGGATATGTTGTCGCCCACCTTCATCAGCACCGGTCCTGACAGGCTTTGCGGCAGCGGGTCCAACGGCGGCAGCGAGGCGATGTTCGGCCCTTTCACCAGTTCCTCCTTCGAGCCGTCCTCGGGCGGCGGCGCCAGCGCTTCGGTGTTGAGGACATAGGTTTTCGGCTCCTCAAACTTCGGATAGGGCATCTCCAGCGTGCGCGGATCGGTGATGACGCCGGTGATGGCGGAGGCGGCGGCCGTCTCGGGGCTGCAAAGATAGACCAAGTCTTCCTTCGTGCCGGAACGGCCGGGGAAGTTGCGCGGCACGGTCCTCAGGCTGATACGGTGGGTAGCAGGCGCTTGGCCCATGCCGATGCAGCCGTCGCAGCCGGCCTGATGAATGCGTGCGCCCTGATGGATCAGCGTGCCGAGATAGCTCAAGCGCGTCATGTTTTCGAGGATCTGCCGCGATGTCGGGTTGACATCGAACGATACGTCTTCGTGCACCGGGCGCTCCTTCAGTATCAGCGCGGGAATCGCGAAATCCCGAAGCCCGGGGTTCGCCGAAGAGCCGATCATGCATTGGTAGACCTTTCGGCCGGCGACCTCGCTGACCGGCACGACATTGCCGGGACTGCTGGGGCAGGCGATCAGGGGCACGAGTTTCGAGAGGTTGATTTCGATATGCTCGTCGTAGGCTGCGCCCTGGTCGGCCAGCAGCTCGATCCAGTCGCCACCGCGCGCCTGCGATTCCAGAAAGGTTTTCACGGCCTGATCCGATGGGAACACGCTGGTCGTCGCGCCAAGCTCCGCGCCCATGTTGGCGATCACGTGCCGGTCCATCGCGCTGAGTTGGTCCAGGCCCGGTCCGTAATATTCGACGATCTTGCCGATGCCGCCCGAGACGTCGAGACGGCGCAGCAGTTCCAGGATGACGTCCTTGGCGCTGACCCAATCCGGCAGTTGGCCGGTCAGCTTGACGCCGACGATCTTCGGCATCTTTACGTGAAACGGCTCGCCGGCTATGGTCAAGGCGACTTCCAGGCCACCGGCGCCGATCGCGAGCATTCCCAGGGAACCTGCGGCGCAGGTATGGCTGTCCGAGCCCAGCAGCGTCTTGCCCGGCTTGCCGAAGCGCTCCATATGGACGGGATGGCTCACGCCGTTGCCCGGCCGGCTGTACCAGAGGCCGAATCTGCGGCAGGCGCTTTGCAGGAACAGATGGTCGTCGGCATTCTTGAAATCTGTCTCCAGCAGATTGTGGTCGACATACTGGACGGAGACTTCGGTCCTGGCGCGATCGAGCGCCATGGCCTCAAGCTCCAGCATCACCATCGTGCCGGTCGCATCCTGCGTCAGGGTCTGGTCGATCTTCAGCGCAATCTCTTGCCCCGCAATCATGTCGCCCTCGACCAGATGGTTTTCAATCAATTTTTGCGTCACATTTTTAGGCATGGGTTTTCTCCTGCGGATGGAGTGGTAGGAACGCCAGCGCCGGTTTCCGCGCCTGCAGTGCTTCCAGTGCATTCGTCTCAGATTGAGGGAATTCCAGGCAATCTGATGTCGTCGGCTTTTCATAGAAGGCATCACAGGATTTGATCGGATAAGGCGATGATCAGCGCATAACGCAAGCCCTTGCCCACCGCCACCAGAATCAGGAAGACCGAAAGACGCACTTTCATGATGCCGGCGATAAACGTCAAGGCATCGCCGCCGGCTGGCAGCCAGGACAATAATAAAGACCAGACGCCGAACCGCTGATACCAGTTCTGGTAGCGGTGCAGTTGGGAGATCTTGAACGGAAACCAGCGGCTGTATTCGAAATGCAGCAGATAGCGGCCCAGAACCCAGTTGACGACGGCGCCCAGCGTGTTGCCTGTCGATGCAAACAGCCACAGCAGCCAGGGATCGTGGCCCGTGGCCAGCAGGCCCACCAGCGCCACTTCCGAATAAAACGGTATCAGCGTGGCGGCCAGAAAACTCACTCCGAATAAGCTGAAATAGGCGCTCATGTTTTATCTTACTAGCCTCTGATGTGCGGATTTCACCAGCGCGTGAAAAAAGTTGCGCTGGCGCGATAGATAGATCAAATATTCCGGATGCCATTGAACCCCCATCAGGAACAGTTTAGACGGATCTTCTACCGCCTGCACGATATTATCCAGATCACGGCCGACGACTTTCAAGCCGCTGCCCAGCTGATTGATGGCTTGTGTATGAAGGCTATTAATCCGACAGCGCGTGGTTCCCAGCAGTTCCTCCATCCGGCTGTCCGGTTCCACCAGCAGGGTTTTCAGCGGCAGTACCGTGAAACGGTTGCGCGTCAGGCGGCGCAGTTCGCGTAGGTTCTGATGGAGATTGCCGCCCAGGTAGGTGTTGAGCAACTGCTCGCCGCGGCAGATGGCCAGTAAGGGAATATCCTGCTTCAGGGATCTTTCGATGTACATGAGTTCGAACAAATCCCGCTCCTTGTCATAACGGGTATTGGGCAGCTCCTCCGACTCGTAAAGCGTCGGATAAATATCGTCGCCGCCGCCGATCACGATGCCGTCCAAGATCTCATGCAGGTGCGAATGCCTGGGCGTGAGTCTCAGAGGGACGCCGCCAGCGGCGAGAATGGCATAGCGCGTGAAAAACCAGGCGCGATCCCCGCCCTTGCTGGGTCCTGTTACGCCGATTACGGGGCGCAATAACGAGTCAGCCATATCTCGACCATATCTTTCCAGTTTTTGAACAGGTCGGCTAAAGGTCTGTCCAGAAATTGCGTATAAGCCCGGCACATGGCATTCAGATGCTCGGCATCGCAGGCCAGCTTTTCGACCATCAGCCAGTTGCGCCAGTCTGCGCCGATACCCCAGCCGGGCTGGTCAATCCGGCAGTTGGGCAGCCGGTAATGCAGCGTGGGGCGGGGGTGAACCCGTTCATCATCGATGACCGACAGCGCCCGGGGTTTATCGAGATAGGCGAATAGCGGCAGCATATCCAAGGCCCGGTTGCGCGTGGGATTGGCGACCAGGTAATCGTCGATTAACGCGTTCTGGCCGGGATGGTAATCCACATCGATGACCTGCCGGATATAGTCGGTTGGAAACGGGGCAATATAGCCGGTCATGCTGCGGGTCAGATCGATCTCGCTACGGTAGACCAGCCAGTCGTAAAGGCAAAGAAAAGCCTTGAGGTAAGCGACGATGGTTTCGGGCTCCAGATCGGGCAGCTCCGGGTTGAAATGCAGGCCGAAGGCGTACAGCGCTCCGCTATCCGTGCCTTGGGCGCCCGACGCCCGCAAGACCGAAATCAAAAGCTCCAGCTCACCGAGACGGTCCATCGGAATCGGCGGCGAGACGACTTCAAAGGGCACAATCTGTTCGGCTGCTATGCGCACGATCTGTTCGGACCACTCATCGAGCAGGGCGAAAGGATCTTCAGGGTCCAGCTTGTAGCGGCCTTTTTTCTTCAGATATTGGAAATCCAGCTCGACTTTGAAATCACCCAGGCACGTGCCTGTGATTGAATGCTCATAAGGGGTGCTGATCAATATGGTGCCGCCGAATTGTTTGCGGATCAGCCGGGCGATGTCTTCAATGGGGAGGCCTGCAAATTCCAGCTCTACGCCCACTTGTCTCATGTTTCCCAACGCCTTGGTGGTGATGGGCGGAAGAGGGAATGTAGGAGCCTGATGCATAAATGCCTGTGGTTTTTGAAAATGCCGGCAGATTGAGAACCGGGATAGCGCCAAGTCAAGATACGGCAATCGTAATCGATGAATCCGAACAGATCAAACTCGAGCTGTTTATGAAAAGGCTATCTTCATTATCCTGTCGGGTCAATAAAGATCAATAAGTCAAATTACTTAAAGTAAGACAGCGGATTTGGGGCATGTCCTACAGCATCGGGTCGTAAGTTCAACAAAAAAGTCATCAGCGCCAAAGTACTTGGGTCGTCGCGCCGCCTGTCCAAGCCTGTCGGCAAAATGCTGTTTATCGGTCCTGTGAAGATGAATCACGGCATGAGCAGTCCATGGATAATGTTAGCGATAAAGAAGCGCTGCTGGCGCTCCGTTTTGAGGCGGGCAGGCAGCCATATCAGGCGGGCACACGATTGGATACCTCAATCAGATTCATGCCCGGATCACGAAAATAAACAGATAGAATGGGCCCTGCCGCGCCTGTCCGCTGTACCGGGCCCTCTAATACCGTTACCGCGCATGAATCGAGATGCTTTATCACGTCGGGCAGAGGCACCGACGTGATAAAGCATAGATCGGCCGAGCCTGGCGTCGGCAATTCAGCCTTTGGCTCAAACTCGTTGCCCTGCTCGTACAGATTGATTTTCTGTGTGCCGAATGATAGAGCCTTGCGCCCGCCGCCGAAGGTAATGCCTTCCATCTGGCTTGCCGATGCCTGAGTTCCCGATAGGGTTTTACGACGCAAGATCATCCGTTTTGATGCGGTTGAAAAAAGGTTTTTCAGGTCGCTCAAGAGGCTTTGAATGGCTGTAAAATTCAATGGAAATTTTCTTATAAATGATTAATCTTACTGTATTTTTCTGGTAAAATATGAATATATTCATATAGATGAGTATAAATCTCTGCCTGTTTTTCGAGACAGGCTGAGTAGCAGAAAACGGGAGCGGTTTTTTCGATTAGCGGGTTCATAAATGTGATCAAGGCAAGGATAAGAGATCGGCTCAACTTATGGATCTATTCATGAATTGAGGTTTCTAATCTTCCTTTGGGAAATTTCATGTCAGTTGAATTAGCGGAGAAACAACGGCGGGCGGTTTGCGTCGTGGAAACCGCTTTGCTTAATGTCGGCATTAGCGGGCGTTCGGTGTGCGTTGTCGTCGATAAATGGGCGTTTAGCTACAGTTGCTATAGCGGCGATAACGCAAACGTTGGCGTATTCGTTTCCGCGCCGATTGGGGCGGATGTCGAGCCGTATTTTGTGACAGGCAAAACAATTGTGGAGGCTGTAAAAAACATGATTGATTCAATCAAGGGCAGGGCGAACGGCGCCACGCCGGGTGTGTCCGAACCGGCGCCGTTCTAATCGGGTGTTTCCTATGTGATCCAGGGTAGCCGCCCTGGCTCACGTTTTCCTAAGTTCGCACATCAGGAGCTAAGAGATTATGACAACTCAATCAATAAATCAAGTTAAGCCGTTGTTTTACCTCGGGTCGATGATTGGCAAGTCAAGGTGTGATGGCGATTGGGCCGCAATCAGGCATTTCGTCGTTGCCGATGTCAAGCCGTCGCCATTGCGGTGATTGGGTTTGGGCAGTTGTCAAAGTCAATCGTCCGGCAACGGCCGCTTCAAGTCGAGGCATATCAAGCAAATGGGTGGAGCCTGTAGCCGCTTGCTCCACTGTATTATTTATTTCGCACAGTTAGGAATTGTATTGTATGTATTCATCAACTCAATTGGTTGACCAGGCAAAGCCAGTGAAAAAAAAGCCGGTCAAAAATGAACAAGCACAACTGCCGGTCGTTTCCGCGAACCCGCTGGACCTGCCGGCCGATACTTTCAAAGAAGGCCTGGATCGGCGCAGGGCCAATCGCGCCGTGCTCATGGCCTGGGTCCATGATGCCCTGGTGGAAGGCATCGACTACGGGAGGGTCCACGTTGTCAGCCGCAGCAAATGCCATGCCGGCAAGGATTGCAGAAACCCGGCGCATTTCAGCAAGCCCAGTCTGTTCAAGCCCGGCGCCGAGAAAATCTGCGGCATGCTGGGATTGACGGTCCGTTATCCGACTTTGCCGGATTATGAGAAGGCCGCGCTCACGGACGCGAAACTGACTCAGATCATTATTCGCTGCGAGATCCTGGATGCCTCCGATCGCGTAGTTGCCGATGGGGTCGGGGCCCGCCTCCTTGCTCAGGATTATGGCGACATCAACAAGGCACTGAAAATGGCCGAAAAATCGGCCCACATCGATGCCACGCTGAGAATGGCGGGTTTGTCCGAAGTCTTCACGCAGGACATCGAGGACATGATGCAGCGCCGCGAAGCCGAAAACATCGAGCAGGCCGAGATTGAGCCGGACAGCGCTCCTCAGCGCATTACCGAGGACCAGCATCGGCAGCTTGAGGCCCGGATTGAAGAGCTGGGCCTGGACCCTGACAGGGTTAAGACCTGGATGGTCAAGGCTTCGAAGAAGCGCTTCAGCAGTTTTGAAGAGCTGGACCCGGAATTTTACCAGGTCCTTTACCGCAAGCTGGACCAATTCGCGAGGGTGACACAGTGAGCCGTTTGACTCTCTATCAATTGAGCGCCGATTACCTTGAAGCGCTGGATGCCCTGACCGATCCGGAAGCCGATCTTCCGGCCGAAGTCATCAACGGCACGCTGGAAGCTTTAAGCGGCGAACTGGAAGACAAGGCTATCAACGTAGCCAAATTCCTGCGCAACATGGAAGCTGCGGCCGAGGCGATTAAAAACGCCGAGTCCGACATGGGCAGGCGCCGGAAAGTATTGGAAAGCCGCGCCAAATGGCTGAAGGACTACCTGAAAGGCAACATGGAGCATACCGGCATCAACACGATTGAATGCCCGTATTTCAAGCTGTCAATCCAGGACAATCCTTCGGCCATTCATATCGTGGACGAAGACGCGATCCCGGATCAGTTCAAGGAGCCGGTCACCACCTGGAGAATCAATAAAGCCGCGATCAGGGACGCGATCAAAGCCGGCGAAACGGTGCCCGGCGCCCAGTTGGTCAACAGTACGCGTCTGGCTATCCGATAATCATTTCCCATCAATATCAGAGCCGCTGCGGCGGCTTTTTTTGCCTTCTTTATGAATATATTCATATAATGTCGCGTTTCACTCAGGGCTGGCTATCCGATGCAAATAGGCGACATTATAAAACGCAGGCGACTTGAACTGGGCTTGATCCAGAAAGAGCTTGAGAACCGCTCAGGCGTAACCCAATCCATGATCAGCAAGGTTGAAGGCGGCAGCGCCGAAAACGTGTCCATCGACGTGCTCAGGAGGCTGGCCAAAGCTTTAAACTGTACTCTGGTTGATTTGCTCCCCGAGGCCGATAAAAGGAAAAGATGATTTCCGGAATGGAGATAAAACAAAAAGCCAGGCAGTATTGATTGCCTGGCTTTAAGTTTGATATTTAAATTAAAAGAGTTAATCAACTGCATGCCAGTACATGACGCGCTCTAGCGTTTGACCTGTTGCCAGATTTTTTAGACGAATGGTCACACCGTTATAGTTTTCAATATAAAGATGTAATCTGCCGGCCCATAAGTCTCGACAAAGAAATTTGATTTCAGTCCCTCCAGAGTAATTTGGTGCAATTTCACATGGGATCATCATTGGCTCTGGCATTGAATCAGTAAAGAATTCTATGAAGTCATAACCTGCTGGAGCGGTAACAAACAGATCAAATCGCTGATCCCGGTGCATAATGCCGTGTCCCGGCCAAACTGCAAATGGTCCATCCAGTTCTCGTGTATTCATGATAGAGGTCACCTCCGCATCAATCCAATATCCACTGGCATTGACATGCAAGTGCCTCATCGCAAATTTGCTCAAATCAGGCGTTAACCAAGGGGTATAAGTTTGATATTGAGAGCCATCATCGTGATGGTGAAGGTCGAAACCAATAAATTGAATATCTGAATCAGGATTACCGTTGTTTTCAAAAGGACCAGAGCTTCCTACATGGTAGTATTGGACACGATTACCATTATTGGTGTCATTACCAACATGGTGATGGACCATCGACTGAGACAGCGCGGTTTTAAGCGTTACATTTGACCAGCCAATCTGCATACTGCCTTCGTTTTGATTGAAGCTGTATCCAATACCCCAATCGTCCTGATAATCGGGGAATTTTGCATCATCCAGAACATAAGTCATGGTGATCTCATCGCCGATATTCAGTGGCGCGGGTAAAGCGCCAATTGTATATTCAGATACAGATGAAACTTTTGCTGTGACTTTATAGGTCTGCGGAGCAGCCCAGGCTGAAAGTGAAGTAATGAAAATAATGAGTGAAATAACAAAATTTTTAAGCATCTATAATCCTCTTTTGTTTTCTTGCCTTAATAAAAATGTAAATTCATAACTAACATCTATCCTCAGTCATAGCTGGAATGATCGAGATAGTGGTGTAGCGCCGACGGCACTCGCTGACTGTATTGCTACGCCGGTTTTAATAAAGGATGATCTTGGCTTGACTAAAGTCAGTGGAAATATTCTTGGCGACTGGACAGGAGCAATAAAGAGAACAACAAGCCAAACAGAGGATAAGGAAGTTAATCCGGCTGGTGCTGACTTGTTCTGATAATTAAAAGTTTGCTGTTTCAAGTCCTAATCTCCATATAACTACAGCTATCGTCCTAAAATGTGGAAACGTGAATGAAAAGCGATCTTTCCCTAACATAAAATTCCTGGCCTCTTATGAGGAAATCCATGCCACTACCTTTCTTCGGTAGTCCTGCTTTTTAAAATAAATTCAAGGAAATTTAAGGTTGAAAGCTATAGGGAGACGAGTCGAGCGTCAAATTGAGTTTTAAAAAAGTGTGATAGAGTTCGCATACTTGCCTTTTTATCCTAACAAGAAAAGATGGACTTGAACCAACAGTTCGGATAATTGCACATTATATAGCGCCATATGGACTGTCCGATGTATCCTACGGGCACGACATGCCGGCTATTCCGATGTCATTGCAAGCGCTGCCAGAACCGCTCAAGGCGCGGAATCCAGCTTCCTTTGATATCCGCGGATACCAGTACCCGCTGAGCCCGCCCGATCAGGAGATGACGAGGCACAAAGCCGAAAAAGCGCGAGTCAGCGCTGTTGTCGCGGTTGTCGCCAAGCATCAAAAAATTACCATCGGGAACTTTCATTGGGCCGAAAGTGTTTTTCGCGGACACACCTGTAAGCAGTTGAATTCGTCTTCTGTCTTGACCAAATGCCTCGATTAAACGCAATACTCTGACGTTGCTGCCGTCTTCGCGTGGCTCAAACAGTATTTTCGGTTCGCTGTATTCGGCAGCCTTGCCATTGATGAACAGCGTCTCGTGCCGCATTTCCACCCGGTCGCCAGGCAGCGCGATGATGCGTTTAATCAGTCGCGTGCCATCCTTGGGAGATGAAAAAGTAACAATGTCCCCACGCTTAGGCTCAGCAATGTGCCAGGCGACGATATCGGTCAAGGGAATCTTGAAGTCGTAGGCGAGGCGGTTCACAAGAACAACGTCTCCTTCAAGCAAATTGGGACGCATCGAGCCCGATGGAATTGTATTCCAGTCCGCGATTGCGATACGGAAAAAACCGCAGCATAATAAAAAAGCGATGAAGCCACGGTTGTCTTTAATCCAGTTTTTCATAGTGCTATTAATTGATGAAGTTGGGTGACAGTAGGCTAGGGGCTAGATTAAGTTGCCATGCCGGGTATCTTTATGGAACGCTTTCCTGGCGCCAACTGTCCGAGAACATAGCATAAAATCATGCGCGCCAAAGGTTTTACTTATTAGCATACAGTTCGGGTTGGAATCTAACATCGCCTAACATCTAGGGCAAGCGTTTTTATTTATTGGTCAGTGAAATGATTTCTCTGTCAGCGCCCCAAGGCGGCAATTATGTTAAGGATTTGACAATCAATTATTGCCTTGTTTTAAATACGGTCAGTGGTTGTGGGAGCAATGCCTTTATGCCCTTTAGAGCACTCATCAGGACTTGCAAATATTTTCCAATTAATTCATGTTTTTCTTTGTGAACTCGGCAGTTTCATGAAATATCCGGGTTAGGGATGTCCAAAAACATGCGTGAAGCCAGAAATTCCATCCAACTCGGATATAAATTCCTAACGGTATACTGTGAGGAAACGGACGACTCAATGGATTTTAACAATGGCATGGATGATGGGGCGAATGCTGGTAAAGTCAGCCGACTTTGAACGTTACCTTCCGGCAATGGGAGTTTTTTGAGGGCTATCATGGAACTTTCTAACGCCTGATAAATCTTTCGCCCTGCAATAATTACCGAAACCGACCCTGTGCAGTTGGATTTTTAACGATAAACAAGAAAATTTCAGACAAAAACCTTACTTTGATTGTTGAAAAAATAGCCATATACAAAAAGTTAATAGTTGATACAATCAAATAATTGTGATCTCGATTCAAAGCTGAGGTTCATTTTTCTCGAGCGTTAAAAACGATAAAAAACATAATCATGGACGGCAAATATCAGGCAAATCTTTCGATATTTGTCCTATTGATAGCATTGTATTTTTAAATGAGCAGATTTCAGATTTATATCTTGTAGAGGTATTTATATGTGTCAAGCTAGTCATCTGGTTCCACTTGGTGTCAATAAGCAGACGCTTCCGGTAGGATTGCACATCTGCTATTTGTACAATAATGAAAATGAGCGACGGCAAACTATTGCGGAATATATCCAAAGCGGCCTGCTTGCCGGTGAAAAAGTAGGCTACCTTGCGGATATTCCTTCGACACCTTCCACGGATGAAATGGATAAGTATCTCTCTCAGCTAGGGATCGATTTTCCCGGCAATCTGAAACCGGATCAACTGATTCTGGCTCAGGCGGAAGCATCCTATTGCCCTGATGGCACCTTCATGCCGGAGCGCATGATTGATTATTGGCGTACTTTTTATATGCAGGCCCAGCATGAAAGTTTCGCCGGAGTACGTTTTACCGGGGAAACGAGCTGGCTGAGCAAAGGCATGCCCGGCGCTGAACGCTGGGTCGAATACGAAGCGATGCTTAACATTCTGGTGGAAGAGTTTCCTGTCCACGGCGTTATTTGCCAATATGATGTCAACAAAATAGACGGCGCCACTCTCTTTGATGTGCTAAATGTTCACCCGATGATGATTGTGGCCGGACAAGTGGTACATAACCCTTATTTTCAACACCCTAAGAAACATAATGGCCTAGCTTCTGTCTGACAAGAATAAATTTTTCAGGTTATTTCGGTTAGCAGACGGTATTTCCATATGTTACATCGTTGTTTGATAGCAGGCTTTATCTATGATGACCACTCAATGTAAAGCCGAAGTTCTTGGCAAATTATTTGTTATTCCCGGCACCCTGTGCATTCTTCCGGACCAGCAGACCATTGTTGATTTTGTAAATAAGGCGCTAAGCCAGATAGTTCCAGGCCTTTCCACGGTATATTTTTGTTTGGAAGGTACTGTGAGATCGACAACTTCGAAATCTGCCATGAATTGCTCCAACTGTGCCACCAATTGGGATAGGCCATCGGATATTTCCGGAACTTGTGCGATGGATCAACCAGGTACACGCCGACTGCCGCTGCGCACCGCATCGAAGCTGTATGGCTTTCTGATCTACTCGGTGCAGGCGCTTGAGGATTTTTTGCCTTATGAACCTTATGTCGCGAACCTTGCCAATGTCGTCGCGATAGAGTTGGAAAGGCGCTCGCTGGAACTGACAAGGCGAGCCGTTCAGGATCAGCTTCATCAAGTATTACAGGAACTGGAATCCGAAGTCGTTGACCGCACGGCTGAGCTGGCTCAACGCAATGCCGAGCTTGAGAGGGAAATTCAATCTCGAAACAGCCTGGAAAAAGCATTGAGACTCAGCGAGGAACGATATCGATCTTTGACTATTGCCACCACCCAAATCATCTGGACTGCCAGCCCTTTCGGTGAGATTGTCGAGGACCTGCCCAGCTGGCGTGCATTTACAGGCCAAAATGAGGCAGAGGTCAAAGGCCATGGATGGATGGATGCATTGCATCCGGATGACCGCTCGAGGACGAAGATGACCTGGTTTCAGGCTGTAAAGTCGCAGACTATTTATAATACAGAGTATCGTCTGTATCGCCATGACGGCGAATACCGCCATGTCGCTGTTCGCGGGGTGCCGGTATTGGAAACAGATGGCACGATCCGGGAATGGATAGGAACCTGCACGGATATTACCGAGCAGAAGCAGGCGGAAGAAGCGCTCCAGAAGTCTCATGAAGAGCTGGAGATTCGGGTGCAGGAGAGAACTTCGGAACTGGCGCATACGAATGAAGTATTAAGCAGCGAAATTGCCGAAAGAAAGCGCATGGAACAGGCGCTGCGCGAAACCGATCGCCACAAGGACGAGTTTCTGGCCATGCTGGCCCACGAGTTGCGCAACCCATTGGCGCCCATCCGCCACGCGCTGTATGTGCTGAAAAAACAGAGCCACTCAGATCCTTCGCTTGAATGGGGGCATACGCTGATTGATCGGCAAGTCACCCACATGGCACGGCTGCTCGATGATCTGCTGGATGTTGCGCGCATCATACAGAACAAGATCCGGCTAAAAATGGAACGCTGCGATTTGACCGATATCATCGCGCACGCTGTGGAAAACTGCCTGCCTCTGATTGAGGAGCGGAAACATCATCTCGTGCTTTCCTTGCCGGATGAACCCCAATGGGTGGACGGTGATGCGACACGGCTGGAGCAGGTCATTACCAATCTGCTCAACAATGCCGCCAAGTATACGGAGGAAAACGGTAAAATCACGCTGAGTGTCATGCGGACAGGCATTTACGCACTGATACGCGTTGAAGATACGGGGGTCGGCATCGCACCGGACCTTCTGGCGCATGTCTTCGATCTTTTTACCCAGGCCGATCGTTCCCTGGCCCATGCCCAAGGCGGACTGGGACTTGGATTGACGCTAGTGCGTCGATTGGTCGAAAAGCATGGCGGCACGGTCACGGCCTCGAGCGCCGGCATCGGCCAGGGCAGCGTCTTCACGGTGCGGCTGCCGCTCCTTCCAGTTAGTCAATCTGTAGCCGAATCTATGAATACACCTATGACTTATAAACCTGTTTCTTTATTATCCGAGCTTCGCATTCTGGTCGTCGATGATTATGCCGATGCGGCCGAAAGCCTAACCATGCTGTTGCAGGCGGAAGGGCACGAGGTTGAAACAGCCGATTGCGGCATGAAAGCGCTCGAGCGGGCGCAGGCGTTCCGGCCGCAGGTGGTGCTGCTCGACATCGGCCTGCCCGACCTGGACGGTTATGAGGTCGCCAGGCGCCTGCGCGCGGCGCCCGAAACGCGCGATGCGGTCCTGATCGCGCTGACCGGCTACGGCCAGGCCGAGGACCGTAGCCGGTCACAGAATGCGGGATTCAACCATCATCTGCTCAAGCCGGTAAACTTCGAAAAGCTATCGGATTTGCTGGCATCTGCATAACCCATTGATGTTGTTGTCAATTATTGATTGACTCTACACGGTAAATATTGATATCGGTTTAATCGAGGTGACGCTAGCTCGACGGTTTAATGTGATCGAGTCTCACGACAATATCCATGCTTTTCGTTCTGACGGACGGCCATTGTGCAAGCCGTCGATTCCGTCGATTTTTTGCCTTGTGTCCATTAATAGGGTTGTCAAAATCAAGCAGAGGGCATACAAGTAAGCTGTTCCTCCTTTTGCCGAAGCGATGTGAGTGATGTAGCCAGCCAAGGTGGGCCGTCCGGCGCCGAGGCAACAGCACATTCCGGGTTTGCCTCGGCCGCTTGGCAATCGCAATTCTATGAGGTGTTCAGCAAGGCTGATAACTTCTCATAATTCACTGGCTTGAGCAGATGATGGTTAAACCCGGCCGCTTGCGAGCGTTCGCGGTCTTCGATCTGGCCGTAGCCGGTCAGCGCGATCAGGACCGCATCGCGCGTTTCGGGCGCCGCGCGCAGGCGTCTGGCGACCTCATAACCGTCCAGGTCGGGCAGGCCGATGTCGAGCAGCACCACCTGCGGCCGGAACGCCTGCGCCCGCTCGAGCGCTTTCATGCCGCAATCGGCTGTTTCAACCTCGTGCCCTTCCGCCTGCAACAGCATGGTCAGGCTTTCGGCCGCATCGGCATAGTCTTCGACGACCAGAATGCGGAATTTGGGCATCGGTAGTGCGGATTGTACCGGCACGGGTTCAGCAACCGAGGATTCCACCGATAATGCCGGCAGCCGCACCGTGAAGACGCTGCCCTGGCCGATGCCGGCGCTCGAGGCCGTGACCGTGCCGCCATGTATCTCGACCAGTTCGCGTACCAGCGTCAGCCCGATGCCCAGTCCGCCTTGGGCATGGGCCAGGGAATGGTCGGCCTGGGTAAAAAGATCGAATATCTGCGGCAGGATATCGGGAGAGATGCCTATGCCCGTGTCCCGAACCTCGATGACAGCATCGGAAGCTTGCCGCATCACGCTGAGCGTGATTTTTCCGCCTTCGCTAGTATACTTGGCGGCATTGTTCAGTAAATTGGACAGTACCTGCGCCAGCCGGATACGGTCTCCTTCGACCCATTGCGGCGTCGTGGTTTGCGAGATGATCAACTCCTGGCCGCGCGATTCGATCAAAGGCCGGCTGGTTTCAACCGCATTATTCACAATCTCGGTAAGCTCGAACCGCTCCTTATTCAGTCGTATTTTGCCTTGCATGATGCGCGCGACATCCAGCAGGTCATCGAGCAGCCGTGCCATGTGGGTGACTTGACGGTCGATGACATTACGGCTCCAGGCCAGTTTGGGATCAGTCGGCTCCAGCATTTTCAGCAATTGCACCGCATTGCGGATCGGGGCCAGCGGATTGCGCAGTTCGTGGGCCAGCATCGCCAGAAACTCGTCCTTGCGGCGGTCCGCCAGGAGCAATGCTTCCTCGGCGCGTTTGCGCTCGCTAATATCGGATGCCACTCCCAGCAGTTTGTTGCAGCTATTGTCGTCTTCGAGCAGGGGAATCTTGACTGTGCTGTACCAGTGTACGGTGCCATCCGCGCACGTGACTTTTTCCTCCGGGATGAGTTTGGGTTTGCGGCTGCTTATCACATCGAGATCATCTTGAAGGAAGTGAGCCACTTCATCGGCATTGGCATTGAAGTCCTTATCGGTCAATCCGGTCAGGCATTCAGGGCTTGTGCCGTAGCATTGGGCCAAAGCTTCATTCCCTAAAATGTACCGTCCCTTCCGGTCCTTGACGAAAATCAGGCTGGGCGCAGCATTGATGACCTGGCTGAGGAACGCACGTTCATGCTGCAGTGCTTCCTGGGCGCTTTTGATATCGGTGATATCCTCTGTTGTGCCAAAAGCGCCCAGCAGCGAGCCATGCTCGTCGAATTCGAGTTCGGCCAGTTCACGTACCCACTTGATTTGTTTTCCCACTATAAGCCGATGCTCAATATCGTAGTGCTTGCCGACAAGCGCCTCTTTCCATGCCTTGTCGACTATTTCCCGATCCGCGGGGTGGATAGCTTCAAGAAATGATTGATAGGTTAAAGGCGTGCCTTTGGCGATGCCAAAAATCCGATAATTTTCGTCAGACCATTCCAGTAAGTTTTTGTGAACATCCATGCGCCAGCTGCCGATATGGGCAACCGCCTGGGCGCGATTCAGATCGATCTGGCTTTCACGCAAAGCCTCTTCGGTTTTCTTGCGATCGGTGATGTTCATGCTCACTGTGGCCAAGCCGACGATTTTGCCGTTTGAGTCTTTTAAAGTGAAAACGTTGTAGATTATCCAGACAGCTTCGCCGGTTTTGAAGTGGCGCAAGCGGATTTCGCTTTCAGCACGGCCGTTTTTTATTACCGCGGGAAAGAACTCGTTCATCACGAACGCCTGGTCTTCCGGGAAAAAAAAGTCCTTAACCGGCATCTTAAGGCCATGCTCGAGGCTGTCCAGGCCTACGAGACGCAATCCCGCATCGTTGATGAAAGAAGGCATGAATTCCATATCGCATATGCCGATAAATTCGGTGCTGCTTTTGGCGAGTTCGGCATATAAGTCGCGCTCCGCTTTTGTCTTGTTGCGCTCGGCGATTTCCCGTTTAAGCTGCTCCTCTCGCTCCATGACCTTATGCAGCACCCGCTTTTCCCGCTTGTATAAGAGTGACACTATCAGGCTGAAGACAGTGCCCACACTAACTAGCAGCATGATGCGCAGTATTTCGCTGGATTTAGCGATATAAAACGATTCGTAAGGAGCGATTAAAAAATAAGCGCTTGCCGCCGCGCTCACCAGTGTAGTGAAAAGCCCGGCTATCAATCCGCCGTGCCAGGCGGCAAAAGCGATCACGATTAAAAAAAGCAGTAGCGGCGGCGAGTCTGTGAAAATAAATTGTAGATCTTTAAGAACAACCAGGATAGCTATGATACCCAGTATTGAGGCTATATAGACGTTACTGAGAAAGGATTTCATATGAATCATTTTTATCTGTAGCGATCTATATAGTTGTTCATGGGCTTAATCCGAAGCACGAAAGCTCTAAAGGATAAAATAGACGAAGTTTAAGTCAATAGTCTTTCAATGCGAATGATGAAAATTTTTTACAAAAAGGCGGATGACCCTCTTTTCCGTGCATAGTAAAGCCCATGGAAACGTGCGATGATAGCCCGATTATTTTTTCTGATTACACTTTTCAGAGTTTATTGAATAGAGAATTTTTTAAAGCTCATAGTTCAACGATAAATAGCATAATTATTGACCAAACACAGAAACCGCGGAGAAATTGATGCTCAATAAAGTGATGTTGATAGGCAACTTAGGGGCGGACCCCGAAGTTCGATATATGCCTTCAGGCGGCGCCGTCACCAGTATTAGATTGGCGACTACTTTCAGATGGAAAGATAAACAGACCAATGAAAGACGTGAAGCCACTGAATGGCATCGGGTTGTCTTTTTTAATCGCCTGGCCGAAATTGCCGGCGAATATCTTAAAAAAGGCAGTCAGGTTTATGTTGAAGGCCGCCTGCAAACCAGAAAATGGCAGGGTCAGGATGGGCAAGACCGTTATACCACTGAAATCGTAGCGGAAGAAATGCATATGCTGGGCAGCCGCAGCGGAGGAACTTCCGGTTTTGGCGCGGATCAGCCTGGCGCCGCCGCGCCATCATCGAGACCTCAGCCGTCTCAAGGCAATGCACCGTCAATGCCGACGCCACCGCCCGATTATGATGACTTTGATGACGATATACCGTTCTGACGGACACCTAAGATAGAGTTTTTAAAGAATGTATTCAAGCCCCTGATCAAAGGGGCTTTTTTTTGGGTAAAAGAAAATTATTGTTAAGTTTGTATTAGCCTGCCGAAGAAATGCCTTCTTCAATGAATTGATCAAAATCATTATAGAATTTTATCCGATTGGTCATTATTACGCTTCATGCCCTGTCAGCTCAGGCTTCTTTAAATTCGGGAGGCGCTATGTCAGTAGGAACAATTTGTAATCGCGAAGTGGTCATTGCCGCCAAGGAGTCCTCGGTCTCAGAGGCGGCAAAGCTTATGCGCGAGTATCATGTCGGTAATGTCATCGTCACTGAAAATCGCAATGGCTTGAATTATCCGGTAGGCGTGGTGACCGACAGGGATATCGTGATTAAGCTCATCGCCAAGGATATCGATATCGATGCCGTGGACGTCGGCATCATCATGGCTGAAGAACTTGTCGTGGCCCAGGAGAATGACGACCTGATCGATACTGTCAAGAAAATGTGCGGCAAAGGCATTCGGCGCCTGCCTGTGGTTGATGAGGCCGGCGCGCTGATCGGCATTCTGGCCATGGACGATTTAATCGATCTGTTCGCTGAGCAATTAAGGGATCTGGCGGGCTTGATCAGAAAAGAATTGCTCTATGAAAAACAACTCAGGCCATGACGATCATTTCCGTATCAGGCGTTTTTGCAACCAGTCGTCGATAATGGACAGGATACGCCCGCGCAGCGGCGGGGACGAAAAAAATTGCTCATGATGGCTGACGCCGGCTAGCGGAACGAGTTGGTTATCGGGATGGTTTGACCGTGTCGCGGACGCGAAATCCATGCTTCCCCAGGCCGGCGTGATGGGATCGTGTTCGGAATAAATGAGCAGATAAGGGGCGCCGAATCGATGCATATGGCGCCGAAACCGGATAATTTCCTTTTCAATCGCCAGCACGTAGCGCAATACGGTCTGCCGTATTATGTATTTATCATTCTTCAGCCGTTGTTTTTCCTCTTCAGAGTCAGTCAGATAGTCGCTTACCCAGTCCGGCGATGTCGGTGAAAACACATGGCGCATGCCCGGCAGCGAGAACAATTCGATCACGCCGTCCTGCAGCGGCACGCTAATCAATGCCAGCAGTTGATTGAACAGCATGACCGGCAGCGCTTCGTCTTGCGGATTCAGAAAATGCTCGTGGGTATAAAAACTGAAGCGGACTATTGGATTCTGGAACCAGCCGCGCCAGCCCGGTACTTCGGTTACGGAAAAGGCCGGGGCACTGAATACGATGCCTTTCACGCGGTCTGTCAACGCCTTGTTTTCAGTTTGCAGCAGATAGGACGAGGCGACCAGAGAGCCCAGGCTGTGAGACAGGATGAAAAGGGGTAACGGTCTCTGGCAATAATCGGACAGATAATGCAGAGCCGATGCCAGATCGTCGCGCATCGGCTGAAGATCCCGGAACTGGGCCTGCTCAAGATAAGCATGGCTCGCGTCAAAAGCTGTCGCGCCGGCGGCAATGCTTTCATGCGCTTTTAACAAGACCGGATTGCTCAGGCCGTGAGCCGTCAGGTCCATGCCGAGGACCACGAAGCGGTCGGCGAAGTGTTCGGCGATACGCCCATAGCGGCCGATATGCTCGTTCATGCCATGCACGATCAGCAGGCAGCCCTGGATGGCATCCGGCGATGCCGGCTTCAGGAGCTGCATGCTTCGCGGAGAATCGCTTCCCGCCACGTTCAGGTAGGCCGGCTTGCCCCAGAAAGGATAGGGCGATGTGACCGTCTGCTGGCGCGAACAGGCGCCGCAAAATAACAGCCATGCCACGCAATAAAAAAGAGCCGACTTAGCCATGGACGGCTTTCAGGGACCGAGTTTTGTAAGCCGGATTTCCGCAAAGCTCCAGCTCAACTGCAAGAACTGTCTGGCCGCCAGAATATGCCGGCACATCGGCCCTACTAGCGCTGATAAGTGCCGATCAATTCGGTCTGGCCGATTATATGGCCGGCCATCGCCTTCTCGAGCTGGGCTTTATCAGGCCAGTGCAAATCCGGCAGTTCCGTATCCAGGGCGTAGAGCTTGTGAAAATAGCGGTGCCGGCCTTTAGGCGGGCAGGGGCCGCCGTACCCGGTGCGTTTCCAGTCGTTCTTGCCTTGCAATGTATTGGGCGGCAAGTCGCTTGGCGCTATGCCTTGAGGCAAGCCGGAAGCCGTCGGCGGGATGTTGTAAAGCACCCAATGAACCCAGGTCATTTTAGGCGCGGCCGGGTCGGGCGCATCGGGGTCATCGACGATTAATGCCAGCGATTTAGTGTTTTGCGGAATGTCCGACCAGGTTAGCGCCGGCGAAACATCGGAGCCGTCGCACGTGTGCTGTTTGGGAATTTCGCCCTGGTGGGTAAAATCGGGAGATTTCAAAGTCATGGTCATGGACTGTCCTCCTTCAGCCGAAAAAGTCGGAATGACATAAAAACAGCAAGCTAAAAAAACCGAGCACATAGAAGCGGCTTTATTGATCGCTTTCATGGATCACCTCATTTTCTGTTGATGGTATAGTATCGGCGGGGCTGTTTAAGCACCGCCATGAGGCGAATCAATAAACCCGCCATTTCGGTTTGCGGAGGCAACTCTGGAAATAGCGGATACTCTTAAAGCTATCGACAAATTTTTTGCCGTGGAGAAACGGCATAGGTATGGCATGAACAATTCATCCGCCGAAAATGGCAATGAGCCGACTGCGGCAGGCGATGCCGTTCACCCGCCGCTGATCCGGGCATTGTGCGCGGCCGACGCCTATCCGCACGCTGTCGCTGCGGTCCGTCTGATCGAAACCCATATCTCCTGGCTGTTGTTGACAGGGGCGTATGCGTACAAAATCAAAAAACCGGTTGATTTCGGTTTTCTGGATTTTTCGACACTGGAGCGCCGGCGATTTTGCTGCGAAGAGGAAGTAAGGCTTAACCGGCGTCTCGCGCCGGAGTTGTATCTTGACGTCGTGCCCATAACCGGGACGCCGGAGCATCCGCAAATAGCCGGTACCGGACAGGTCATCGAATATGCCGTCAAGATGGTGCAGTTTCCTGACGGGCAATTGCTGAGCGAGCGCGCCGAACGCGGGCTGTTGACGGCTGATGAGATCGATCGGATCGCCAGGCTTATCGCCGAGTTTCATGATTCCGTTGAACGGACGGGCGAAGCTTCCGTTTATGGCGATAGCGGGGTGATTCAGAAATGGTTTATGGAAAATCTCGATACGATCAAGCCGCTGTTGGCCGATGATCGGCAATTGCGCCAGCTTGAGTCAATCCAGGCATGGGGTGAGGCGCAATGGCGCGGCAAGGCCGGCCTGATGCAGCAGCGCAAGCGGCAGGGGTATGTGCGCGAATGCCACGGCGATCTGCATCTGAACAATATCACGCTGATCGACGGCAAGGTCACGCTGTTCGATTGCATCGAGTTCAATCCGACGCTGCGCTGGATCGACGTGATTAGCGAGGTGGCCTTTCTGTTCATTGATTTGCTGCATGTTGGCCATGAACGTCTGGCCTACCGTTTTCTCAATCACTATCTGTTCTGCACGGGCGATTATGCCGGCTTGGCTTTGCTGCGTTATTATTTGGTCTATCGGGCCATGGTGCGGGCCAAAGTGACAATGTTGCGCATGGCGCAGCAGCGCAATGATGAGGCGGTCTGCGCGCAGGCGCACGCCGAGTACGCCATCTATGCGAATCTGGCCGAACGCTTCACCAAAGAGGGTAGGGGCGCATTGCTCATTACCCATGGTTATTCCGGCTCCGGCAAGTCCACATTGGCCGGCCAGCTGGTCGAACGGATAGGCGCAATACAGATCCGTTCGGATATCGAGCGCAAAAGGCTGTTCGGTTACCGGATGCTGGAGGCGACCCACAGCGGCGTTGATCAGGGGCTTTATACGCAGGAGGCGGGACGCCAGACTTTCCAGAGGCTGGCCGAGCTGGCTAAAGCTGTGGTCGAAGCCGGTTTTACGGTAGTTGTCGACGCGACCTTTATTGCCGCCGCACTGCGCGAGCAATTTCGAACACTGGCGGACGAGTGCGGCGTGCCATTTCGGATCATCGATTTCAAGGCTTCCGAGCAGGAGTTGTACAGGCGCATAGAACGGCGGCGGCAACTGAAGAATGACGTCTCCGAGGCGACTTCGGATGTATTGAAGCAGCAACTTGCATCGGCGCAGCCGCTGTCCGTCGATGAATTGAATTACACGATAACCGTGGATACCGAGGCGGGTAATGCGCTGGATCAGCTATGTGATGCGGTAAATCGCATCCTGCAGCCTTGACAACGGTCGGGCATTCTTCAGGTTGGGCTTATATTCAGTGTTTCATAAGCATCTTGCCGCTAAAATCATCATAGGTCCAAAAATTTATTGGATGTAGAATAAGAGCAAATAATTATAAAAACGCGTCGTTAATTTATGACAACCCAACCCCCATTTGTAAGTTCAAGTTTCTTTAGAGACGGCCTCAAGCGTTTCCTGCCTAACTCTCAAGCTATTGCATTGGCAGTTATTTTAATCGTCACTTTTGTGCTGATTTATTCCTTGTCCAGTTTATTGATGCCGGTTTTCGCCTCCATCGTACTGGCTTATTTGCTCGAAGGGCTGGTCAGCAAGGCTGAGAGCCTGCATGTGCCACGGCTGCCGGCAGTCTATCTGGTGTTTTCCGGATTCATGGCCTGTCTGGGATTTTTGCTGTTTTATTTAATGCCAATCGTGTCACAGCAGGCCGTGGAGCTTGTTCAACATATTCCATTGATCATCAATCAGATGCAAGACGGCATTATGCGTTTGCCGGAAATGTATCCCCAATTCATCTCGGAACATAAAGTCAGGGAAATAATGTTTGCCGTTCAGCGGGAGCTGCTGACATATGGCCAGAGCATGCTGTCGGTTTCGGCCGCGTCTGTGATGAGCCTGGTCAGCGCTATGGTTTATCTGTTCCTAGTGCCGTTAATGATTTTTTTCTTTTTAAAAGATAAAAAAATATTGGTGGACTGGCTTTTGGAGTTCATGCCCAGGGATCGGCATTTAACCGTGCGCGTCTGGGAGGAAGTCGATGTGCAGATAGGCAATTATGTGCGTGGAAAATTCGCCGAAGTCTTTATCCTGTGGTCGGTTAGCTATGTCACGTTTTCTTCAATGGGCCTGAATTATGCGATATTGCTGTCCGTGCTGATGGGCTTGTCGGTCATTATTCCGTATGTGGGCGCCACGCTGGTAACTTTTCCGGTTCTGGGCGTGGCCTATTTTCAGTGGGGGCTGGCTGGCGATGACTTTATGTATATCGTGATAGCCTATTCAATCATTCAGGCGCTGGATGGCGTGCTGCTTGTGCCGGTATTGTTTTCCGAAGCGGTGAATTTACATCCCATAGCGATCATCGTGGCCATCCTGTTCTTTGGCGGTTTATGGGGATTTTGGGGCGTATTTTTCGCTATTCCACTGGCGACGGTCGTTAAAGCCGTATTGACGGCCTGGCCGCGCATCGGTAGCGACAGCGAGAATATGGTTTATTAATCAGAATCAAGGCGAAGCCGATGTTTTTGACATTCGCCTCGATCCGCTGCCAGCTTTACAGTATATCCGATGCGTAATCAGCCAGGCGCGAGCGCTCGCCCCGGCGCAGAGTGATGTGCGCGCCATGCGGCCAGGTTTTGAAGCGATCCACGACATAGGTTAAACCGGACGTGGTCGCGGTTAGGTAGGGCGTATCTATCTGTCCGAGATTGCCGATGCAGACGATTTTTGTGCCAGGGCCGGCACGGGTTATGAGGGTTTTCATTTGCTTGGAGGTCAGGTTCTGCGCTTCGTCGATAATCAGGAACCGGTTCAGGAAGGTCCGCCCGCGCATGAAATTGAGCGACCTGATCTTGATGCGGTTCATGATCATGTTCGTGGATGCGCCTTGTTCCCATTCGGTTTGCCCAGAGCGGCTGCCGAGCAGTTCAAGATTGTCGATCAGCGCTCCCATCCACGGCGCCATTTTTTCTTCTTCGGTGCCGGGCAGGAAGCCGATGTCTTCGCCGACCGGTATGGTTTCGCGCGTCATGACGATTTCATGATAGTTTTTGTGCTCTATGGTCATGCTCAGGCCTGCGGCCAATGTCAGCAAGGTTTTGCCGGTGCCCGCCGTGCCCAATATGGTGACAAAGTCGATTTCCGGATCCAGCAGTACATTAAGAGCGAAGTTCTGTTCGCGGTTTCTTGCCGTGATGCCCCAGACATTATTATGTTTGGAACGATAGTCTCTAGCCAGTTCCAGGACGGCCACCTGGCCTTCGACGGACCTGACGATGGCTTCAAAATTGGACTCGTCTTCCATATACAGGTACTGATTGGGATACCATTCGGCAACCAGCGGGTTTTCCAGTTTATAAAAAGTACGGTCTCTTTCTTGCCAGGACTCCATTTTGCTGCCGTACAGCTCCCAGAAATTGCTGTTCAACGCCTTGACGCCGCTGTATAGCAGGTCGATGTCTTCCAGCGTCTGGTCGTTATGGTAATCCTCGGCAGGCAGCTCCAAGGTCGCGGCCTTGATGCGCATGTTGATGTCTTTGGAAACCAGGATGACTTTGATGTCGGGCAACTCTCTCGTGAGTGCCAGAACAATGCGCAGGATAGCGTTATCGGCGATATTGCCGGGCATGCTTTCCGGCAACAATGCGGTCATGGCGCTGGTTTGGAAATACAGGCGCCCCTGGCTTTCAACGCCTTCGGCCAGGCCATGTTCGATGCGCGATAAAGGCAGGCCGTCACTGATGGTTTGCGGGCTGGCATCGCGTATCAGTTCATCCAGAAACCGGCTGACCTGTCTGACGTTGCGGGCGACGTCGGTTAGGCCTTTTTTGGAATGATCCAACTCTTCCAGTACGATCATCGGGATAAAAATGTCGTGTTCCTGAAAACGAAAGATAGCGGTCGGATCGTGCATCAGCACATTCGTATCTAAAACAAATAACTTTTTGTCAGGTGCAGTTTGAATATTCATTGCTGATTTCCTGTAAGTTCCATCAATGCCTGCAAAACTTCTTCCACGTGAGTTTTGACTTTTACTTTGCGCCATTCACGGGCAAGCACTCCTTGCGGATCAATAAGAAAGGTGCTGCGTTCGATGCCGCGAACGGCTTTGCCGTACAGAGTTTTCATCTTTATGACATCAAATAACCGGCAGAGTGCTTCATCATGGTCCGACAGCAGATCGAAGGGAAACGCCTGTTTGCATTTAAAGCCTTCGTGAACGCGGACGGTATCGCGCGATACGCCCAATATGGTCGTGTTTAAGGCATTGAATTTTTCAATGTTGTCGCGGAAACTCTGGCCTTCCTGCGTGCAGCCCGGCGTGTTGTCCTTGGGGTAAAAATAAAGAACGACATAGTTGCCGCGATAGTCCGATAATCTAAAGGTTTTTTCGCCGGTGGACGAAGCCTCGAAATCAGGCACTGGAGCGCCTATGTCAACTGTTGTCATTACTGGACCTATCGTTTTATGGGTTCAAGAATCGAATCGATGTTTAACTGATCGCAGAAATCCAGGAATTCTTCGCGCAGTGACAGCAGGTGCAGATGCGGCGGGATTAATATGACGAACTTGGTTGAGAATACGGACGTTTGAATATAAGGGGCCTGATAGCAACTGCCGGATATTTCCTCAATACTTATATCGCGATCAAAAAGGAAAGCGGTGATGGATTCCATGACATTGTCGCGGTCCAATGATATGGTCTCTAACGAATAGGGTACATAGTCATGGCTTTTTTCTTTGTTCTCCAGGCGTAATTTATGAATTTGAATCTCAAGACGTCTCTGGATGACATCCAGGGAACTTTCAAGTTTGGCAATGTAATTCCAGTTCCCTTGAATAAGCAGATAGGCGGCTGTAGACTGGGCCAGACGGGAAGATCTTATTTCAAGGATATTGCATTTGCAGTCGCGTATGGCGGGTAATATCTCTGCAATAAAATTAATCTGATTGTCGCCTAAAGCAGTGATAGCTAGTTGCATATTGTTCTTGGTTAAAGTTTTTGTTTGAAAGTTTAACATCAAATGGGAGAAACTTTGTGAACATTAAGATTTATTGACTTTAAAATAAAGAAATTTTTTTCAAGTCGGCAAGCACCGATACCCGTTCAGATTTTAAAGTTGCTTTCTTTCTCGCCAAAGGACGTGAATATGACAGATTCAGCAAATAATAATCCCCAAGACAGCCTTAATAACAGTGATAAGTTAGATGCCATGCGGGATAAAGTAAAGTCTTCTCCGGTTTCGCCAAATGGCAGGGAAGATGACGAGAGTGCCATTGACAGGTTGCTCTTGGCTGAGGAGCTTGACTTAGGGGAATCGGATCAAGCGGACGGAGGTGAAGAATACGGGATCGATGATATCGATTTGTCGGACGAATTTGATGATGATTCCAAAAAGTTGATGTTCGATGAAGAACAGGAGGCATATGATTCGTTTGTCGATATCATTGACGATGGTGAAACAGATTCCTCGAATGATGAGATTCCGGGTGAAATCGAGAGGTTCTTTGAATTTAACGACTCCGATGAACGGGAGTTTGAAGCTTCCGGTTTTGAAGCGGTCAGGTCCGTGGCCCGAAGCAGGCAAGCGGAAGCGCTGTTTGAAAACCGCCGGGACAATAATTCCCTTTTTGCTGATGTCGATGATGATCGTCTCTCGGCCCGGAATGCAGCCATTCCGGAGGAAAATCCTGAAACTGCACTGGCGTCGGTGTTGATGCCGGATCTAAATGAATTTATGACCAGAATAAGAACGAGGCGGTCTGAAAAGGACCGGTATGATTTTGATAAGGATGACATGGCGGAATCGGGCCATTTCAATTCCGATCAAGAATCCATTAGCCCGCATCGGCAAGCACTGAGTGCTGAATTTGAAAACAAAGCCAAAAATACAAGGTTTTTCGCTCATTTTGCGACGGGTCTGGGCAGCGCCGCATTGATTGCTGCAATTGGATTCGGCTTTATGGCCCATAGTGCGAACAAGGAGGTGTCAAGGTTAAGCGAGCTCGTCAACACCTTTGAAGCATCCGCGGGACAAGGTGCCGTGCAAGGTTCCGGTAAGGAACTGGATGATATCAGGGCCGCTATTGAGCAGTTGAACCAGAGAGTCGATGGCATCGTGAAGCAATTATCGGGCGGGGTTTCATTATCAGCGGAAAAAGAAACGGAAACCGTGCAAAAACAGCTTAACGACCTGCAGGCCAGGCTGTACGCCCTGGAAAGCAAGGCACCGGTAGCGGAAGCCGCCGAATCGTCAGCGATAAGGAAGGAAGCCATGAAACGGGCAGCCATTAATAAGGAAATCGGCAAACCGGCGATTGCTGCAACGAAAGCGAAAAGAGCCAAGCTTCAAAAAGGCGTGGCGGAAAAAAGCAATACCGCAAACGATTGGACCGTCAATCTGATCGCCTACAGGCAGAAATGGCATGCCAAAAGCAAAGCGGCTGAATTTGAAAAAAAGGGCATTCCTGTCGATATCGTTGACGTTAAGGTGGGCAGCGTGACCTGGCACCGGCTAACGGTAGCGGGGTTTAAAAACAGAAGCGAGGCGGCCTCGTATGCAACAAAAGTCAAGAAAACGCTTAAATTGACTTCAGTCTGGGTAGGCAATGCGCAGGGCTAAAGCTCAAAATACTGATTAATAAGAGCATGAGCAAACAGAAACTTGTCGTAGCGATTTCATCCAGGGCCTTATTTAACCTGGATGATTCCCACACGATATTCCAGACCCAGGGTAAGGAAGCCTTCTGCCGCTACCAGATCGAGCATGAAGAGGAAATTCTCGCGCCCGGTTACGGCTTTTCCCTGGTTCAGAAATTTCTGGCTATCAATGAGCGTTGCCTCGATGAGCCGATCGTTGAAATCATATTGGTGTCGCAAAATAGCGCCGATACGGGTTTGAGAATCTTCAATTCGATCGCCCATTACGGGTTGAATATCACCCGAGCCGCATTTACCAGCGGATCTTCTCCTTATAACTATATTTCAGCATTCGGTGCGCATTTGTTTTTGTCGGCCAATTCCGACGATGTCGCCAAAGCGCTCAATGCCGGTTTCGCTGCCGCTACCATACTTTGCGGCTCGTCATTGACTAACCCGTCCAGCCAGTTGCGCATCGCGTTCGACGGCGATTCGGTCTTGTTTTCGGATGAATCGGAACGGATTTATCAACAGCAGGGATTGCAAGTCTTTGCCGAGAATGAGCGAAAAGCGGCCAAAACGCCTTTGCCGGGAGGGCCTTTTAAAGACTTCCTGGCGGCGCTGCATCACATTCAGTCGCAGTTCGATCCGCAGTCATCGCCGATCAGAACGGCTCTGGTGACCGCACGCTCGGCGCCGGCCCATGAGCGGGTGGTCCGAACCTTGAGAGCCTGGGGCATCCGTATCGATGAAGCGCTGTTTTTGGGCGGTATGGCCAAAGGGCCTTTCCTGAAAGGTTTCGGGGCCGATATTTTCTTCGATGATCAGAAAAAACATTGCGAATCCGCCGCTCAGCATGTGGCCGCGGCGCATGTGCCGCATGGCATTGCCAATCAATCCGCGGCGGATTAGCGCCGCTTAGATGCAATAGCTGATCCGTCAGCGAGCTGCCCCAGCGCCATTCAATACATATTGTTTTGACGCCATGCCGGCCACTTCCTTGACCAGTTTAGGCACAAGATAACCGGGCAGGGCAGCCTGGACCTGCCGCATTAGCGCCAGCGCATCCTGTTCGGTGACTTCAAAGTGGCCCGTTCCGTTCGCTTTATCGAGCAAATGCAGGTAATAAGGGATGATGCCGTGGCTGAATAAGCGCTCGCTCAGTTCACATAACTGTTCGGCCGTATCGTTGACGTTTTTTAACAGCACCGATTGGTTGAATAGAGTGATGCCGCTATTTCTGAGCGCTGAACAGGCGGCAATCACGCGCTCACTGATTTCATTGGCATGATTGCAATGCATGACCAGAATAATCCGCGCCGGACACTGCGTCAGCGTATTGATCAATTCATCGGTTATGCGGGCGGGCAAGACGACAGGCAGTCGGCTGTGTATCCGGATGCGTTTTAAATGCTTGACGCGGCCCAGTTGCTGTATGAGCCGGGCCAAGCGCGCGTCATTGAGCACCAGCGGATCACCGCCGCTCAAAATGACTTCTGAAATGCCGGGATCTTGTTCTATATACCGGACAGCAGCCTCTTCCTTCTGCTTGCTGAGCTGCAGTTCTGCGTAAGGAAAGTTCCTGCGGAAGCAATATCTGCAATTGATGGCGCAACTGCCGGTATTGATGAACAGGACTCGGCCTGCATACTTGTGCAGTACGCTGGATTCGGTTGCCGCCCGAAGATCGCCGACCGGGTCGTTGCTGAAGCCAGGATAAGCGAGCAGTTCGTCGTTGACCGGCAACACCTGCCTGAGTAGTGGGTCATGAGGGTTGCCTTTTTCCATGCTTGCAGCAAAGCTGAGCGGAACGCGTAAGGGAAAGTTCCTGTCGGCCGCAGCTGAAACCGGTAAATCATCCGGCGATAGATGCAGATAGCGGCATAAATCTTCAATGCTATTAAAGGCTTCGGCAAGTTGCTGCTGCCAGCTTAGGTTAAAATGGTCTGTTTCGGTTTGTCGATCTAACATGAAATGACTTATTTAGAGTTTCTATCGATAGGGGCCATCCATTATAATGGTTAAATTTTAATTATTGTTTGTAGTCTCGAGGATAAAATGGCTAGTTATAGTACTAATGAATTTAAAGCCGGGTTAAAAGTCATGCTGGATGGCGACCCCTGCGCGATTATTGAAAACGAATTTGTCAAGCCGGGAAAAGGCCAGGCTTTTAACCGGGTCAAAATCAGAAACCTCAAAACTGGCCGTGTGATCGAGAGAACGTTTAAATCCGGCGAGTCTCTGGAAGGGGCCGACGTTGTCGATGTCGAAATGCAATACCTGTACAACGATGGCGAATACCGCCATTTCATGGTGCCGGATACGTTCGAGCAGTATCAGGCTGATGATAAAGCCGTCGGCGAAGCTAAAAACTGGCTCAAGGATCAGGATCTTTGCACCGTAACCTTATGGAATGACGTACCTTTGTCCGTGACGCCGGCCAACTTTGTCGAATTGGCCATCACCGAAACCGATCCCGGCGTGCGCGGCGATACTTCTGGCGGCGGCGGCAAACCTGCCACGCTGGAAACAGGCGCCGTGGTCAGAGTGCCTTTATTTGTACAAATCGGTGAAGTCGTCAAGGTCGACACTCGTACCGGCGAATATGTTTCACGCGTCAAAGACTAGTGCTGAGTGATTGGCGGCCGACGTGTTCTGTAGAGCATTTGCGTCTGAGAGCGCAAGTGCTCGCCGATATACGTAAATTTTTTGCCGAAAGGTCTGTGCTCGAGGTGGAAACGCCTCTGCTGAGCCATGGAATCGGAACCGATCCGCAACTGGAGTTTTTCACTACTGAGTATTGTCTGGCTCCCCGGAAACAAACGCTGTTTTTGCAAACCTCACCCGAATTCGCTATGAAGCGGTTGCTCGCGGCCGGTAGCGGTTCTATCTATCAAATAGCCAAAGCCTTCAGGAACGGTGAATCCGGACGATTTCACAATCCTGAGTTTACATTGCTTGAATGGTATCACGTCGGTTTTAAATTGCCGGACTTAATGGATGAGTGCGCCGACTTGATAGCGGTGTTGTTTAGCCATCGCAGACCGCTGATGGAAACGCAAAGCTTCAGTTATCAGGAAATTTTTCAGCGTTGTACCGGGCTGGACCCGCTTGAGTTTTCATATCGGCAGTACTGTGCCTATGCGCTGGATAATCAATTACCGGAGGCCCTCGACATCTGCGGGCATGATCATGCCGTCTGGCTGGATTTTATCTTCAGCCACAAGGTTCAGCCCTACTTGGGCCAGAACGCTTTATGCATGGTGTATGGCTACCCTGTCTGCCAGTCGTCATTGGCGAGAATCAATGCACATAATCCGCTAATCACTGATCGGGTCGAACTGTTTATCGATGGCGTTGAATTGGGCAATGGTTATTTTGAATTGGCTGATGCTAAAGAGCAGAGTGAGCGCTTTGATAAAGAAATGGATATCAGGCGGCAAAGGAACCTGTCCGTCTCAGTCAAGGATGAGCGTCTCGTTGCCGCGCTGCAGGCCGGTTTGCCGGAATGTTCGGGCATGGCCATAGGTTTGGATCGCCTGCTGATGCTATTGTCGGATAGCGCATCGATCGATGATGTGCTTGGTTTTCCTATCGACAGGGCTTAACTCGTTTATAACTGTTACTGTGCTATAATCCCGCGAGTTTATATCGGACAATATGTTTTATTAGTCGTTTACATGAGATCAAATACTTTTTCACGCTTGCTGTTGCTATTACTACTCGTTTCCCAAGCGGTTAAAGGTGACGAAGAATTCGTCGTTGAGAACATTCAGGTCAAAGGTCTTCAGCGTATCTCTGTAGGCACGGTTTATAACTATTTGCCTGTCAATGTGGGCGAGCGGTTTTCTCTGGACAATGCCGGAGCAGCGATCAAGGCGCTGTTCAAGACCGGGTTTTTTAAAGACATTTCGCTGGAAAGGGACGGTTCCACGCTGATCGTTAATGTTGTGGAGCGCCCATCGATAGCAAAAATCATTTTTGAGGGCAACAAGGACCTGAGCAAGGATGATTTGACGAAAGCCTTGAATAAAATCGGCTTGTCCGAAGGCAAGGTGTTCGACCCGCAGGTGCTCGACAAAGTCGAGCAGGAGTTGAGCCGCCAATATTTCAGCCATGGTAAGTACGGTTTAAAAATCGATACGGAAGTATCCGAGCTGTCCCGGAACAGGGTCGGTATCCATATTAAAATCTCCGAAGGCCGAGTTGCCAAAATCAAGCAGATCAACATTGTCGGCAATACCGTTTTTGACGATGAAACGCTATTGAGCAAATTTGAATTAAGCACAACAAATCTTATCTCTTTCTATACCAAAAACGACCAGTACTCCAAGCAGAAATTGTCCGCGGACCTGGAGAAATTGCGTTCTTATTATCTTGACCGTGGCTACATCAATTTTTCAGTAGAATCCACACAGGTGGCGATTACGCCCGATAAGAAAGATATCTACGTGACCATTAACATCAAGGAAGGCGACGTCTACACGTTAGAAAAAGTAAAACTGGCCGGCAATCTGGTCGTCAATCCCGAAGAGCTTATAAAGCTCGTCAAAGTCGGGCCGAAGGAAATCTTTTCGAGAAAAAATGCGACGGAAACTTCGAAAGCGATTTCCGATCGCTTGGGCGACGAAGGTTATGCCTTTGCAAACGTCAACATGGTGCCGGAAATCAATGAAGCCGCTAAAACCGTCGACATGACCTTTTTTGTCGATCCGGGCAAACGGGTCTATGTAAGGCGCATCAATATGAAGGGCAATACTAAAACTCGCGATGAAGTCCTGCGCCGCGAAATGCGGCAAATGGAGTCGAGTTGGGCATCAAGCTCAAAAATTGAACGGTCGAAAACGCGTCTGGAACGGTTGGGCTACTTTGAAGAAGTGAATGTTGAAACGCCGCCTGTCCCCGGAACTTCGGATCAGATCGATGTGAATTATTCGGTAGTGGAGAAACCTTCCGGTAACTTGATGGCCGGTATAGGATTTTCTCAAACGCAAGGCATTGTCTTGAATGCCAATATTTCCCAGGACAATGTATTTGGCTCGGGCAAGCGAGTGAATCTGTCCTTTAACAACAGCGATTACCTCACGCAATATCAATTCGGTTTTTTTAACCCTTACTTTACTTTGGATGGTGTGAGCTTTGGCTATGACCTTGGCTATGTAACGCGAGACGCCACACAAGTCAACCTCGCCAATTATTCGACTGATGTCATCCATACCGGCGTCAATTTCGGCATTCCGTTAAGTGAATTTGACCGGTTACAATTTAATACGGACTTAAAACAGACAAAATTAAAAGATACAGATTTTTCATCCAGGGAAATTCAGGATTTTCTAGATACAGAACAAGACAATCCGTATCTGACTTTGACGCCGTCGCTGGGTTGGACCCACGATACGCTTAATCGGGCAATATTTCCTGACAGAGGCGGACAGCAACGATTCTCTGCCCTTGCTACAATTCCAGGCATTAGTGACCTTCAATATTACAAAGTCAGCTACAAGCAACAGCAATATTTCCCTTTGGCCAAGGATTTCACACTGCGCTTGCATGGCGAAGTCGCTTATGGCGAGGGTTATGGAAAGACGGAGAATCTGCCTTTCTTCGAAAATTATTTTGCTGGCGGTTGGGGCTCTGTGCGCGGTTATGATACTAATACATTGGGACCGCGGGATTCCAGAGCTCGCCCTTTCGGTGGCTCAAGCAAAATCATTGGCAATGCCGAGTTGTTTTTCCCTGTGCCTTTTATGCCGGAAACAAAATCAATCCGGTTAGGGACTTTCTTTGATGCCGGAACTGTTAATAACGGTTTTAAAATAGATGAATTAAGGTATTCGGCCGGCGTTTCAGGCGAGTGGCTGTCACCATTCGGAGCTCTATCTGTCAGTATTGCAATGCCTTTAAACGCAGGTACAACTACGTACCAGGATAATAACGGCATCAGTCAGGAGCAAAGAGATGACAAAAAATACTTTCAATTTAACTTTGGACAAAACTTTTAGAAGAAGTTTTTGGTTTAGTTAGCTTATCCCCTATAATTTAACTAATACATTAACAATTTTTATCAACTATTTAATTTAAACCATAACCGGAGATAGGTTTGACAATGAAAACAAAAATTGCTTTATTTTTAGGATTGTTATTGGCTTCGAACGTTAGCTTTGCCGATTTAAAGATAGGCTTTGTTAATATACCCGCCGTTCTTGAGAAAGCGCCTCAAGCCGAAAAGGCCAAAAAACGTCTGGAACAAGAATTTTCGCCTCTTGATAAGCAATTGGTTGCCCAACAAAAAGAAATTCAAAATCTGGAAGAAAAAATGGCCAGGGATTCTTCCGTCATGGGTGAGTCGGAAAGAAGAAAGCTGGAAAAAGACATTTTAAACAAAAAGAGAGATGCAAAAAGAGCTCAGCAGGAATTCAGTGAAGATTTCAATATTCGCCGCAATGAGGAATTAGGCAAATTGCAACGTCGAATTGTTGAAGTTATTCGTGAAATCGCCAAAGATCAAAATTTCGATTTATTACTGACAGATGGCGTGATCTATGCCAGTGAGCAAATCGATGTCACCAGCCAGGTTCAAGAAAAACTGTCGAGGTCACCGGAATAATCCATCAGATTTTTCACGCACATAATTATAACTCTTTAGAGAAGCACTCTCAGCTATGTCTGTTAAGTTAGATATTTTACAAATACAAGAATTCCTACCGCATCGTTACCCTTTTTTGTTAGTTGACAAGGTCATTGAGTGTGAACCCGGAGTAAGATTAGTCGGCGTCAAAAACGTTACTTATAACGAACCGTTTTTTCAAGGTCATTTTCCTCAAAAACCTATTATGCCCGGCGTGCTGATTTTAGAAGCTTTAGCGCAAGCTACCGGACTGCTGGCATCAGAAACAGCTCCCGATGTGCTGGGAAAGGGCATGATCTATTATCTAGTCGGCATTGATAAGGCAAAATTTAAACGCCCGGTCGTGCCAGGGGATCAGTTGATGCTGGAAGCAAAGTTTATTAAAAGCAAACGTAATATTTGGGCTTTCGATTGCTGCGCCGAGGTGGACGGCGAGTTTGTCGCAAGTGCTGAAATCAGATGTGCGGCAGTGGTAGAATAGCCTTGATTGATCCAACGGCCATCGTTGATATTAAGGCTGAGCTGGCAGAAGATGTAATTGTAGGTCCTTTTTCCGTTATAGGACCTGATGTAAAAATTGATTCCGGAACAGTCATCGGACCTCATGTAGTTATCAAAGGCCCTACGTCGATAGGTAAGCAGAATCGCATCTATCAGTTCGCGTCAATAGGTGAGGATCCTCAGGATAAGAAATATGCGTCCGAGGTAACCCGGCTTCAAATCGGCGATAGAAATACGATTCGGGAGTTTACCTCCATGCACAGGGGCACCAAGCAGGATAAGGGCGTGACTCAGATTGGGAATGACAATCTGTTCATGGCATACACGCATGTGGCTCACGATTGTGTTATTGGCGATCATGTCATTATGGCGAATGGCGCATCGTTAGCCGGACATGTGCATTTAAATAGTCACGCTATTCTGGGTGGATTCACACTGGTGCATCAGTTTACCCAGATAGGGCAGTACAGTTTTTCCGCCATGGGCAGTGCCATTACACAGGATATTCCTCCATTTGTTATGGTCGGCGGCAAGCCAACCCGGCCGCATGGAATAAATTCAGTCGGTATGGAACGCAACGGAATTTCTCCGGAAGACATCCGGCTGATCAGAAAGGCTTATAAAATCATTTACAAGATGAATTTGCGTCTGGAAGATGCTATTGAGCAAATGGAAGACATGGCCGGCGATAGTAAACAGTTATCCGACATGGTCAGTTTTTTACGCAATGTGACCAGGGGCATTTTACGCTAACAGTGTATAGATGCACTGAAGTGGAAATGCTGCATCAGCTATAATTTTCTAAGTTATCTTGTTATGGATGACCATTATCTCATAAAGCGTCCTTTCGATTTCAAGATTGCCGGCGTTGATGAAGCAGGGCGAGGCCCGCTTGCTGGTCCTGTAGTCGCGGCGGCGGTTATCTTGGATCCGATGCGTCCTATTGACGGATTAGCCGATTCAAAAAAATTGAGCGAAAGCAAGCGGAACAGCCTATGCCGGATTATCAAGGAGGTCTCCTTAGGTTGGTCGGTGGCTGAGGCCAGTGTCGACGAGATTGATGAACTGAATATTCTTCAGGCTACGCTGCTGGCCATGCAGAGAGCCATAAATGGATTGCCTGTACAGCCGGATGAGGTCCTAATAGACGGCAATCAGCTTCCCGATTTGTCCATGCCGGCGCAGGCCATTGTCAAAGGCGACAGCAAAGTGAAAGCCATTAGCGCGGCTTCCATCCTGGCGAAAGTCGAGCGTGATAAAATCATGTATGACTATCATACAAAATATCCCGATTTTTCATTTCATCTGCACAAGGCTTATGGCACCAGGCAGCATCTGGCCGAGATAGAGCAATTCGGGTATTTAAGCGTGCACAGAAGATCATTTAATCCGATAAAGACCATGGTAAGCCGGCAGAGGATGAAATAGAGCCCGAATTGGCCGGTGCTTTTTCGGTTAAACCGCTTCCAGAGGCGCTTCGTTCATGAGCGCTATCTGTTCGCGCAGTTCAATGATACGGTCCTGCCAATAACGGGCGGTATTGAACCAGGGGAAGGCGAGGGGAAACGCCGGGTCATCCCAGCGCCGCGCAATCCAGGCGGAATAATGGATCAAACGTAACGTACGCAGTGCTTCCATGAGATGTAATTCCGCAACGTTAAAATCATGAAAAGTCCTGTAACCGGTGAGAAGGTGCTTTAATTGCATAGTCATATCGGCACGATCTCCTGCCAGCAACATCCATAAGTCCTGAATGGCGGGGCCCATACGGCTGTCATCGAAATCAACGAAATGCGGACCGTCATCGGTCCATAGAATATTGGCCGGATAACAATCGCCATGCAGCCGCAATGTTTTCAGTTTGCCGGCGCGTTCGAAGCAGCGTTCCACGGCATCAAGCGCATAGGCCGTAACACTGCTGTAGGCATCGATTAAATCAGGCGGGATAAAATCATTCGCCAACAGATAGGTTCTCGGTTCATGGCCAAAACTGTTGATATCCAGCGTAGGGCGCTCCTTAAAAGGCTTTAAGGCACCGATAGCGTGTATGCGGCCGATAAATCTTCCCATCCATTCAAGCTTTTCAGGGTCTTCCAGTTCAGGAACCCGGCCGCCTTGCCGGGCAAAGACGGAAAAACGAAAACCATTTGTTCTATGCAATGATTCGTTTCCATTGAATGTCATTGCTGGCACAACAGGGATTTCCTGTTGTGCCAGTTCGTTTATGAAAGCGTGTTCTTCAAGAATGGCCGCATCGCTCCAGCGGCTAGGTCTGTAGAATTTCGTGACAACGGCCGGTCCGCCTTCAATGCCGATCTGGTAGACGCGATTTTCATAACTGTTGAGTGCGAGCAGGCGACCGTCACTGTATAAACCGATGCGATCGAGCGCATTTAAAATGATGTCAGGCGTCAGTGACGAAAATGGTGCGAGATCAGTATTCATAAGCTTATCGTGACTTGGAATGCTATCCCTTGCTGTGAACCGGTGCGATAACCGTCATGCATCCGGTGAGTGTCGAGTATTTTATAGGATAGTAGCTCGAAGGAAAATATCGTCACGATACCATCTGAGTTGGATAGATGGGGTCATGCCTTCGATATTTTCAAGAGGCATGACCCTTATTGCGGAGATTCTAAACTGCGTCGTCCAGTTCTTCAGCGGACTGCAATACTTTTTTCGATCTGTAACTTGGCGCTATACTGATCAATAGCGTCACTAAAGTTGCTGCATAGGGAACGGCTTGTACTGATAAAACAGCCGTCCACAGTCGGCCGCTTAGGTTATCGAAATGATCCAAGGACAACATTAAGGTGATTGCCGCACCTAATAAAGTCAGCAATATCAATTCCTGACGTATTGTCATTAAACCTTCGAACAGAGGGCCTTGTTTTTCGTACTTAGGCGTACGCATGAATGGTTTGTTGGAGGTAAACAATCCTTGGATCGTGCCCTTGGCGACTGTATGCGTTAAAGCCAATCCGGATAAGGCCGCTCCAAGCGAATGCCAGACCGAACAGGGGACACGCGCCTGATACAGCCATAAGCCGCGCAGGACTTTGAAGCTGAATATACCGATTGTCGGCAACAGGAAGGCATTGACCGGCAGTTCACTATGTGTCGGATCCAGGGCAATAAAACCGGTCAGTATCAAACTTGCTGTAGTAAACAACAAGGCTAATGCATCCGAAAACCAAGGCAACCAGCCCGCCACAAAATAATACCGTTGTGCGGATGTCAGCGGCGATTTTTTCGTAGGCAGGAAGCTTTGCCAATGGGCTTTGATAATCTGCATCGCGCCATATACCCAGCGATAACGCTGCGTCATATAGCCGGACATGGTGTCGGGCATCAAGCCGCGCCCGAAGGAGTCCTTGACATAGACCGAATCATAGCCTGCTTCATACAGGCGCAAACCCAATTCACTGTCTTCACAAATACACCACTCGGCCCACTTGCCGACTTTTTCCAAGGCTGACTTCCGGATCATGGTCATGGTGCCGTGCTGGATAATGGCGTTGTATTCATTCCTTTGCACCATGCCGATATTGAAGAAGCCGGCGTATTCCCAGTAACAGAACGCTTTAAACGTGCTTACGTGGAGATCACGGTAGTCCTGTGGCGATTGTACGAAACCGACATTTTCATTGTCGAAATAGGGCACCATACACTTGAGCCAGTCAGGCGAAAGAATATAATCGCTGTCGATAACGGCGATGATTTCCGCATCCGGAGCAGTCTGTTCGAGAGCATGGTTGATCGCGCCGGCTTTAAAGCCCGGCCAGTTTTCCAGATGAAAGAAGCGAAATTTCGGGCCCAAACGCTCGCAGTCATCACGCACCGGCTCCCAAACGGCAGGATCCTTGGTGTTGTTATCCATGACCAGCACTTCCAGGTTGGGATAATCGATTACTGCCAGCGCTTCAAGCGTTTTGCGCACCATGGCGGGCGGTTCGTTGTGAATGGGCAGATGCAGCGATACTTTCGGGTATCTGAAATCAGGCCCCGGCGTCAGCGGTTCAAAAGTCCTGGCGGTTTTTTTATGCCATATCACTTCCGCGATTTCGAGGCTTTCGATCATCAGGATAATCACCGCCAATATCTGCATTAATATCAGGATGACCCAGAAGGCGATAGTGAGAGGGGAGTGATACTGTTGGGCGCCTATCGACGCGGACCAGAAAATTACCGATGCTGCAAGATTGGCCATGACCCCGAAAAACACCATGCCGGGCAGTTTTATGCTGCGGCGTGTAAACAGGAAGATAGCCATTAACACTACGCTGAAAATAGCCGCGCCTGCCGCCCAGTGCTTCCAGGCCGGCAGGGCCAGCACATCGCCGTCCAGTGGGAATTTCGGTTTGCGGTCGGCATCAAACACGCCCCAATAAGCACCGGCCGAACCTTCCAGGGCCATTTTCCAGGGCTGGTCAAAGGCCTCGACTATATAGTAAGCGAGTTTTTCTTCTGTGGCGCGGTTGAGGAATTCACGCAGGAATTTTGCCTGGTTCGAGCGCGACGCTGTCGCATGTTTGAATGGCTGTCCATTGGAGGGCCAGCCCACCTCGGTAATGACGATGGGCTTATTCGGATAGTGCTGTTGCAGTTCATGATAGCGATAAAAAACATAATCAACCGCTTCATCGATATCAATTCCCTCCCAATAAGGCAGGATATGAACCGCGATGTAATCCACTTCGTTGACCAAATCCGGATGCTTAAGCCACAGATCCCAGGTTTCAGCAGTACTGACCGGTCGCCAAGTACGCTTGCGGACTTCGCGCAAATATTCAATCAACTGCTGCTTGGCTTGCAACTGTTGCTCCTCATTCTTTTGGTGGCGGAGCAGAAACTCGTTGCCGACCAAAAGTCTGACGATTTTTGGATTGTCCTGGCGGCTGACTTGGATGAGGGTTTCGATTTCTTGTCGATTCGCTTCCAGATCATCGTCAATCCAGGCGCCAACCGATACATTCAGTTTGTGTTTGGCGGCGAGTTCGGGCACTTTATCCTGCCCTCTTAGCACGCTATAAGTTCGGACGGCATGTACTTTACCGGAAAGCAAGGCCAAGTCTTCTTCAATTTCGGCAGTTGTGGGGAATTGATCATTTTCCGGGGAATGGTTTTTCCGCCTGGGATCGAAAGTCACCCCCATCATGGGTTTGTTCCATGATTTTAACTGCAGCGGGTTATTGGTATAGCTCCAAATACTGAAATTTATGACGACCAGTAAGGCGAGTGCAATTACAGTAACTATTTTTTTCATTCAGTTGCTCGAAAATTAACGCTAAAGCGAAAAGATTTTTTGGGGGTTGATGGGTTATTGTAGAGTATAAGGTTATTATTTTCGCAAGCTTAATTGTGAACCGAAACAAGACGCCTATCTCCTCGCAGGAGAAGATGTCTACTGTTTTAAGTCTGTTGAATATTTTGAAGCCGGCTAAACATTATTTTATACCTGTTCTAAAGCTGACAAGGATTTCTTTGGCGGACCGAATGCTATAAATCCTGCTTCACTTCAGGCTTTAAATTAGGCCAGTGGCTGAAAGCAAAAACCCAGACCATTATAATGTTAACGACCGGGATCAACAGGCAAAAAACCCAGGCTTTATGTACGCCTGCTTTGTCTAGTATTCTGGACCCCAGCCATAAAATGAAAGCAGCAAACAGGACTGTAAGAGCAATTTCCATTATAAGTCCGTTTTATGATTTTTATGATTAGGCCAAGGCACAAAGGCAAGTTGTAAAAATATAAATAATAGACCGAAGCCCGGCAAAAATACCAATAATGCCCATGCCGGATGGAAGCCCGCTTTTCTATATATCAGGCCAACCGGCAGGACTATCATTAAGCCAACTATAATAACGCGACCTATTTCAGGGAACATATTTTCAGTGGGCAAGATGAATATAGGATGAATAACTGCTTGTTTGAGTCTTAATCCTTTTTTATATAAAGATCGGTAATTGTGCCGGCAATCATTTCGGCGGCAAAAGCAAAAGTTTCAGATAGCGTCGGATGGGCATGAACGGTCAAGCCGATGTCTTCCGCATCGGCGCCCATTTCTAGGGCCAGTACCGCCTCGGCAATTAGCTCACCCGCATTAGGACCTACTATTCCGGCCCCGAGAATTCTGCCCGTTTCTTTCTCGCAGATTATTTTGGTTAAGCCTTCCTTGCGTCCCAAGCTTAATGAACGGCCGCTGGCCGCCCATGGGAAAACCGCTCGGTCATAGTTAACGCCTTGCTGTTTAGCCTGGTTTTCAGTCAGTCCCATCCAGGCTACTTCAGGATCCGTATAGGCAACAGCCGGGATAGTCAGGGCATCAAAGCCGGCTTTCAAACCAGCTGCCACTTCCGCTGCAACTTTGCCTTCATGGCTCGCTTTGTGGGCCAGCATGGGATTTCCGACTATATCACCTATGGCAAAGACATGCGGGACATTGGTGCGCTGTTGTTTGTCGACAGCGATAAATCCCATGTCGTCGACATTGATGCCGGCTTGCTCGGCACCGATCGACTTGCCGTTAGGCCTACGGCCTACGGCTACCAGAACCGCATCGAATACGTCCGAATCCGGTGCGCCTTTGCCTTTGTCGCCAGCCGGCTGGGAGTCGGCGCGGTCAAAGGAGACTTTCAGGCCTTCCTCAAGCGCTTCGATTGAGGTAACGCGCGTTTCCAGCCAGATATTTTTGTATTGTTTCTTGATGCGCCGATATAAAGGCGTAACCAGATCGTTATCGCAGCCGGGTATGATTTGATCCATCAGCTCGACTACACTGATCTCCGATCCCAAGGCGTGGTAAACCGTGGCCATTTCCAGCCCGATAATGCCGCCGCCGACAATCAGCAGTTTTTTCGGAATTTCCTTTAATGCCAGGGCATCGGTCGAGTCCCATAGACGCGGGTCATCATTAGGGAAGGTCGGTATCTTGGTTGCGTGTGATCCGGCAGCTATGATGGCCTGATCAAATCGGATGGTCTGTACGCCGGACTCGGCCTGCACCTCAAGCGTATTGGCCGAAGTAAACTTGCCTGTGCCCTGTATCACATTGATTTTGCGCTGTTTTGCCAGTCGAGCCAGTCCATCGTTTAAAGCGCCTGATACGCTCTCTTTCCATGCGCGAATCTTGTCGATATCGAATGTCGGCTTTCCATAATGGACGCCATGGTGTTCGAATTCTTCCACCTCATGGACGATTTGTGCAATGTGCAGCAAGGCTTTGGATGGGATGCAGCCGACGTTCAGGCAAACGCCGCCTAAAACGGCATGTCGCTCGACCAGCACCACCTGTTTACCTAAATCAGCCGCGCGGAAAGCGGCCGTGTAGCCGCCGGGGCCACCGCCCAGCACCAGAACTTCTGCATGCAGAGCCGATTCGTTAATCGCCGGATTAGCATCCATATTATTTCCCCTGATTAAAGTAACAAGCGGCGAATATCGCCCAGATATTGTTTTATTACGGCCATGAAGCGCGCGCCTTCCGCTCCGTCAATCACGCGGTGATCATAAGTTAGATCCAGAGGCAACATCAGACGCGGCACAAACTCGCGCCCATTCCATACCGGCTGCATTTTGGATCGGGTAACGCCGAGAATGGCCACTTCCGGCGCATTTACAATCGGTGTAAAAGCCGTGCCGCCGATACCGCCCAGGCTGGAAATGGTGATGCAACCGCCTTGCATGTCGGCCGGCATGAGCTTGCCTTGGCGTGCCTTGTCGCTTTTCTCAGCCAGTTCGGCCGTCAATTCATTGATGCCTTTCGCATCGACATTGCGAAGTACAGGCACAACCAAACCATTCGGTGTGTCGACCGCAATACCGACATTGAAATATTTCTTATAGATCAGTTTTTCGCCATCAGCCGACAAAGAGGCATTGAACTGGGGAAATTGCTGCATGGCAGCAACCAGAGCCTTGATAATAAATACCAGCCCGGTGATTTTTGTGTCCCCGGCTGTTTTTTCGGCATTGAGGGCATTGCGGAACGCCTCCATTTCAGTAATATCGGCCTCCTCATGATAAGTGACCATCGGCAGATTCAACCAGGCACGGCTCAGGTTCTGTCCGGTCAAGCGCTTGATCTTATTGAGTTTCTGTTCTTCAATGGCGCCGAATTGAGAAAAATCGACTGCTGGTATCGCCGGAATTCCTGCGCCGCCACCTTGTGCAAAACCTTCCGTCATTATCTGTTTGACGAAATTTTTTACGTCCTCTTTTAAGATGCGTCCTTTCCGGCCGCTCCCATTAGCGATTTTGCTGATGTCAACGCCCAGTTCTCGCGCAAAAAGCCGGACGGCCGGAGTGGCATGAGCGGCTTTGCCAGCGGCAGGCTGTGCGGCCGGTTCAGGCGCGGATACCGGTTCTGGGCCCGGAGCTGGTGCCGGAGCAGGCTGGGGAGCAGCTTGAACCGGTGGTTCGGGCGCCTTTTTTTCCGGGGCAACCTCTTTTTGTTCGGGCTGTGCAGGTTTCTCAGCGGCGGCAGCCTGATCCGTGCTTGCCGATACGGTAGCGATTAATGAACCTTCCGAGACTTTATCGCCGACCTTGATAAATACTTCTTGTACAGTGCCTGCCGCGCTGGCGGGTAGGTCCATACTGGCCTTGTCGGTTTCCAGTACTGCCAGCGTCTGATCCAGTTGAATGACATCACCTGGTTTAACCAAGACATCAATGACATCGATATCAGAGAAATTGCCGACATCAGGCACTTTTAATTCGATTGGGGAAGCCATTTTAATTCCTTTTCTCAAGATAACCAGGGAGGCGTAACATCAGGGGCTATGCCGTACTTGGCAATGGCCACCTCTACTTTTGCCGGGTCAAATTGTCCCAGATCCGACAGGCTCTTCAAGGCCGCAACGGCGACATGGTAGCGGTCGACTTCAAAGAAGCGGCGCAGTTGCTCGCGCGTATCGGATCGACCAAAACCGTCGGTGCCAAGCACGGTGTAAGGTGCCTTGATATAAGCCCGAATTTGATCGGCAAAAGCACGGTTATAATCACTGGCGGCAATGACAGGCCCTTGTGCCTTGCCGAGGCAGTGATCTACATGCGATTGTCTGGGTGTTTCGGTTGGATGCAGCCGGTTCCAGCGCTCGCAGAACCGACCGTCTCTTGCCAGTTCGGTAAAGCTTGGGCAACTCCACAGGTCGGATTCGACGCCCCAATCATTGCGTAACAATTCAGCGGCAAATTCGACTTCGCGGAAAATGGTTCCCGAACCCAATAGCTGTACCCGTGGGGCATTTTTTTTGCCAGCACCGCGGCGGAAGCAGTACATGCCTTTGATGATATCCTGTTCTATGCCTTTGGGCATGGCCGGATGCGTATAGTTTTCATTCATCACGGTAATGTAATAGAACACATTTTCCTGTTCGACATACATACGCCGCAAGCCGTCCTGAATGATGACGGCCAGTTCATAGGCATAAGTCGGGTCATAGGAGATGCAGTTGGGTACAGTCGCCGCGATCAGATGGCTGTGTCCGTCTTCATGCTGCAGGCCTTCGCCGTTCAATGTCGTTCTTCCGGCCGTGCCACCCATCAGAAAACCTCGGGTACACTGGTCGGCGCCAGCCCAGATCAGGTCGCCGACACGCTGGAAACCGAACATGGAATAGTAGATGAAGAACGGAATCATCGGCACGCCGTGGGTCGAATAAGAGGTGCCCGCGGCAATCCAGTCGCAGAGACCGCCGGCTTCGTTGATACCTTCTTGCAGTACCTGGCCGTGCTTGTCTTCTTTGTAGAACATTAACTGATCGGCATCCTGCGGCGTATACAACTGACCGACCTGCGACCAGATGCCCAATTGCCTGAACATGCCTTCCATACCGAAGGTGCGCGATTCGTCAGGTACGATAGGAACGATGCGCTTGCCGATATTCTTGTCCTTGATCAAGATATTAAGCAGGCGCACGAAAGCCATGGTTGTCGAAAATTCACGCCCTTCGCCGCCGGCTTCCAGTAGCGGTTTGAAATCCGCCAGCACCGGCACATCCAGCGCATAGGATTTGGTTCTTCTGAACGGTAAATGGCCGCCTAACTCAGCGCGACGCTGCTTCATGTATTCCAGTTCTTTCGAACCTTCAGGAAAAGTCAGATAGGGTAGATCATTCAGTTGTTCATCGGTGACAGGCAGATCATAACGATCGCGGAAACGGCTAAGCGAGCTTACGCTCATTTTCTTCTGCTGATGGGTGATGTTCTGTGCCTGCCCGGACTCGCCCATGCCATAGCCCTTGATGGTTTTGGCCAGAATGACGGTTGGCTGTCCCTTATGGTTGGCTGCCGCATGGAAAGCTGCATAAATTTTAATCGGATCATGGCCGCCGCGGTTTAATTCCCAGATATCGCGATCGGACCAGTCGGCCACCATGGCTCTCAGTTCAGGCGTGTTAAAGAAATGTTCACGCACATAAGCGCCATCCTTGGCTTTGAAAGTCTGGTAATCGCCGTCGACGCATTCCATCATACGCGCCACCAGCAGGCCGTCTTTATCGCGCGCCAGTAATGCGTCCCAGCGATGCCCCCAGATCAGTTTGATCACGTTCCAGCCGGCGCCGCGGAATTCACTTTCCAGTTCCTGAATGATTTTGCCGTTGCCGCGTACCGGGCCATCAAGCCGCTGCAGGTTGCAGTTGATGACAAAAATAAGATTATCCAGTTTTTCACGGCCGGCCATGCCAATCTCGCCCAATGATTCGGGTTCGTCCGTTTCGCCATCGCCGAGGAAAGCCCAGACTTTACGTCCTTCCGTATTGGCCAAGCCCCGATTCTGCAGGTAGCGCATGAAGCGGGCCTGATAAATGGCCATAATCGGGCCTAAGCCCATCGACACGGTTGGGAATTGCCAGAAGTCGGACATCAGCCAGGGATGCGGGTATGAAGATAAACCGTTTCCGTTGACTTCCTGACGGTAATTGTCAAGTTGCTCTTCAGTGAATCGCCCCAGTAGGAACGCTCGGGAATAGTCGCCCGGAGCCGAATGTCCCTGGGTAAAGATCAAGTCGCCATCGTGCTTGTCGGAAGGCGCATGCCAAAAATGGTTGTAGCCGATATCGTATAAAGTTGATGCCGATGCAAAACTGGCGATGTGGCCGCCGACATTAGTATGTTTATTGGCTCTTAATACCATCATCATCGCATTCCAGCGCACATAGGAACGGATTTTGTATTCTATTGTGGTATTGCCGGGGAACTGCGCTTGCTGGGCTACGGGAATGGTGTTGACATAGGCGGTGTTGGCACTGAAGGGGATGTCCAGTCCCGCATGACGGGTTGCGGCCACTAATTGCTCAATAAGAAAATGTGCACGAGCACCGCCTTCCCGCTCTAATACTGCCTGCAGAGCTTCAAGCCATTCTTGGGTTTCTGCCGGATCGACATCATCCTGCCCGGTAATCTCTGGAATTAAAGTTTTGTTCATGTCTGATCCTTGATTGGAGCGGGTATGCATTGCTTATTAAATTTATTATTTGGGAATGTATTCAGTGATTTCGGCGCGATTTAACAGATCAAAAATTAAGAGTCAAAAATGACATGACTGTAAATAAGGCCAAAATGCGCTGGCGATGGCTAAAAGGAGCGACACGTCAGCTGTTAAGAAGAATAAAATAGCATTTTTAGTACCAAAATTAAATAGTAAATGGTCCATATGACTATTTTAAGATGACTGAATCTTTATATTGTTTACAAAACAGCTTGCATCTGTTAGTTGTCGATAAAGCCTAATATTAAATTCCACAACCATATCTATGGAAGTCAAGTGAGACTTCAATTGATATTTTAGGCAACAGGAAAAAATTCACGTTCAAAATAAAATTTACGTTCAAAATAAAGGTGAGGACTCGATACAAAATTGTATTGAAAATTAGAGTATGCTAATATAGTTTTAAAATATTGTTCTTGCGGTTTAACAGGCGCAATATGTTCTTAAAGTGGTATTGATGATTTAAGCAAAGTGCAAAGCAACCAAAAAGAAGGTGTAACATGGCTCGTATAGTGATTTTAGGTGCCGGCATTGGCGGCGTTCCCATGGCTTATGAAATGAAAGAAACGGTAGGGAAAGATCATGACGTGGTTGTAATTTCCGACACGCCAACGTTTCATTTTGTGCCGTCAAACCCTTGGATTCCGCCACGCTGGCGTAAGCCGGAAGAGCTTAAGATTGAATTAGCGCCGGTTATGAAAAAGAAAGGCATAGAATTTATTCAAAAAGCGGCTTCAAAAGTAGATCCAGTAAATAATCAGGTGCAACTGGAAGACGGGTCTGCTGTTCCTTACGATTTCTTGGTCATCGCGACAGGTCCCCGTTTGGCATTTGATGAAGTGCCCGGCTTGGGGCCCGAGGGTTATACTTCATCGGTCTGTCATGTCGATCATGCCGAAGTTGCGGCTCGCGATTGGGATAAATTCATGGAAAATCCGGGACCTATTGTTGTTGGAGCCGTTCAAGGCGCGTCCTGCTATGGTCCAGCGTATGAATATCTAATGATTCTTGAGACCGAATTACGTAAACGGAAAATCCGTGACAAAGTGCCAATGACTTTCGTAACGGCAGAACCATACATCGGCCATTTGGGTCTGGGCGGCGTGGGCGATACCAAAGGGTTGCTCGAAAGCGCATTGCGCGACAAAAGCATTAAGTGGATAACCAACGCCAAAGTCGAAAAGATAGAGCCCGGCATGATGTATGTCACGGAAGTTGATGACGAGGGCAAGGACAAGAAAAAATACGAGCTACCGTTTAAGCACTCGATGATGTTGCCGGCTTTTACCGGCGTTGACGCCGTGCGTAAAGTCGATGTGGCAGGTCTGGTGAATCCACGGGGATTTGTTTTGGTGGATGAGTATCAGCGCAATCCGACTTTCAAAAACATCTATTCGGTTGGCGTCTGCATCGCGATTCCGCCGGTGGAACCGACGCCACTGCCGGTGGGTGCGCCTAAAACCGGCTATATGATTGAGTCCATGGTAACGGCTACGGCGCATAATATCGCCAATGAATTGGAGGGTAAGGAGCCGACTTGTGTTGCTACCTGGAATGCTCTATGTCTGGCCGATTTCGGTGATTCCGGCGTCGCGTTTCTGGCCAAGCCGCAAATCCCGCCGCGCAATGTGACCTGGTCATCGGAAGGCAAATGGGTGCATCTGGCGAAGATCGGTTTCGAAAAATATTTTATGCGCAAGATCCGAAAAGGTATCAGCGAGCCATTTTATGAAAGGCTGATGCTGAAATTGATGGGAGTTGTACGCTTGAAGTAGAGGAGGGCAAATGACTATCGATCGTGTGGTGTTTGCCGTAGCAGGCAGCTTTATTCTAATCAGTCTGCTGCTGGCGCATTATCATTCTGAAAACTGGCTATGGTTTACGGCGTTTGTAGGCGCAAATTTACTGCAATCCGCTTTCACCGGCTTTTGTCCAATGGCCATGATATTGAAAAAGCTGGGTGTTAAGCCCGGCCGTGCTTTTTAAACATTGTGTCTGCAGAAACGTAACGGCATTTAGAACTTTGCTTGTTACGTTTCTGCCGCAAACTTTATTTTCCGGTATAATTTGCCTATTTTTTAACTCAAGGTTAAGGCGCTATGTCGGAAATCAATAAAGTAGTACTGGCTTATTCCGGAGGTTTGGATACTTCCGTCATTCTCAAATGGTTACAGGACGTCTATTCTTGTGAAGTTGTCACTTTCACTGCCGATCTGGGCCAGGGCGAAGAGGTTGAACCTGCTCGGGCCAAAGCGCAAGCGCTGGGCATTAAGGAAATCTATATTGAAGATCTGCGTGAGGATTTTGCGCGCGATTATGTTTTTCCCATGTTCAGGGCCAATACGATTTACGAAGGTGAATATCTGCTCGGCACGTCTATTGCCCGTCCTTTAATCGCCAAACGACTCATTGAAATCGCCAATGAAACCGGCTCTAAAGCGATTGCTCATGGCGCAACCGGCAAGGGCAATGATCAGGTGCGTTTCGAACTGGGCGCCTATGCTCTGCGTCCTGATATTCAAGTTATCGCTCCCTGGCGCGAATGGGATTTAACTTCCCGGCAAAAACTGTTGGCTTATGCCGAACAGCATGGCATCCCTGTGGAAATGAAGAAAGGTAAAGCATCGCCTTATTCAATGGATGCCAATCTGCTGCATATTTCTTATGAAGGCCGTATTCTGGAAGACCCTTGGTCCGAGCCTGAAGAAGACATGTGGCGCTGGACTGTATCCCCTGAAGCCGCCCCCGATCAGCCGACTTATATTGAATTGACTTATCGTCAGGGCGATATTGTCGCGATTGATGATGTTCCTCATACGCCTGCCGAAGTTCTGCAGAAATTAAACAAAATTGCCGGCGAGAATGGTATAGGCCGTCTCGATATCGTTGAAAACCGTTATGTCGGTATGAAATCGCGCGGTTGCTATGAGACACCGGCCGGCACGGTCATGCTGAAAGCGCACCGTGCGATTGAATCATTGACGCTGGATCGCGAAGTGGCGCACTTGAAGGATGAGTTAATGCCGCGCTATGCCTCGCTGATCTATAACGGCTACTGGTGGAGTCCTGAGCGCAAAATGTTGCAGCAAATGATCGATGCGTCTCAGGAACATGTTAACGGCAAAGTCAGACTGAAACTCTACAAGGGCAATGTGATCGTAGTCGGTCGTCTGTCTGAAACAGATAGCCTGTTTGATGAAAGTATTGCCACATTCGAAGAAGACGGCGGCGCTTATAATCAAAAAGATGCCGAAGGCTTCATCAAGCTGAACGCATTGAGAATGAGAATAGCGGCTAAAAGAAAGCGCTAATCACTAAATGCAGTCGTATGGTCTTCAGACTGTACGACTGCATTTTGCAATTTGTTATGGCGAGGTTATCTTATAAAACTCAGGACAAATTTCATTAAACTTGTATAATTACTTTATTAGGTAGTGGCGCTGCCAATTATAAAAATAATATTTTTTCAGCCGGAATGTTGCTTTTCATGGATTTCTGGTTGAGGGGAAGAGAATAATGAGCGATATGCGAGAGATAAATTCAGAGATTGTTGATGCTCAAGGGGGAGGGCGCTCTGTAATTCTACAAACAATACCGTCACACCAGGGATTAATGAAAGTTAACAAGTTGTTGCTGGCTGTAGTGTTTTTCTTGATGGCTGGCGTTTTGATATTGGGCTTTTTATTATTTCCCATGCGTGATGTTGTGCCTAATTATAGAAAAGCCACTTCATCCGAGGCTTATGCCGCTGAAATGAATTCAGTGCTGTCCGCCGAAGTTAATACGCTGAAAGGGCAGCTTATCGGCTTAGTTAGCGGCTCAATCGAAAGTAAATTAAGAACTTTAGAAGAGAGTATACGCTTGGGCGCTGTTTCCAGTTCTTTAGGCACGATAGAAGATTTAAAGAACGACGTTAAAGTGCTGCGCTCCTATTCAGATCCTGCTCAAAAAGAGCAAGTGGCCATTGATAGCGAGCAACTCATGCTGGAAATGTCGCAATTAAAAAATCTTATCTATCTTACTCTCGCCTCTTGTGGATTGATGTTAGCGGCGGTGGCTGGAATCTGGATCAAAAACCGCAATCGATTGCCTTATAAAGATATCGGAAGAAGTTATTTGGGCAAAAATTAAATATTTTTTCATTCTTTTCCGCATATTAAAAAGCCGCCCCAATCTGTTATTGGGGCGGCTTTTTTGTACTGGCTAGCTAGAAGAAAAACTTATTATTTGCTGCCCAGGTACTTGTATAAGGCGTCAAGCGCTTGATCTTCGCTGTAACCAGCTTTTTTGACAGGGCCAACAGCCATGATCGCTTCCATGGCTTTTGGCATGCCGCCTTTGCCTTCTCTAATGACAGTTTCGAATTTTGATCTGTCCAGTTTGCCGGATTTAACTAAATCGAACAGTTGTGGGTTTGAAGCGATATCATGGCAAGTGCCGCAACCGCGGCCGAAAGCGCGCTCATAGATTTTTTGACCGATTTCGGTATCTTCCGCAGCAAATGCTTGTGAGCTTAAAGCGATTAAGGCAATGCCCGCTAATGAACCTAATGATTTTTTCATATTGACCTCTCTTGGTGATTAAAAAAGACTGCAATCGGTTTTAAACAAATACAGCCCAATTAAAAGTAAAACCCGCAAAGGATAGGAAATTTAGCAGTAAAATTCAATCCTTTTATTTAATTTATATAGTTATTATTTCTTTTGGAATCCATTATCAATAAGTTATGTGAATAATCTCTGTACACGACAAAAAAGCTAACTGATTGATTTACAAGGCGGGCAAATAAAGGACTTGAAAGTCCATCGCTAATCGATTTCACTCTCTTGCGACCAAATAGGAGGTGAAATGAAATTAAGCGAT
>Ga0196965_1000108_pt1 | contig 66265 bp, 71 predicted proteins | sample S1_20metaG_FD_148668 | JGI IMG/M metagenome (GOLD analysis project Ga0196965, IMG submission 148668) | Soil microbial communities from Anza Borrego desert, Southern California, United States - S1_20 | ecosystem: Environmental > Terrestrial > Soil > Desert | place: USA: California | collected...
AGGCGCCGCCCCTGTCGGAAGGTTCGGCTATACCGGCCAGACCTGGGTGCCGGAGCTAGGCCTGTGGTACTACAAGGCCCGGTTCTACTCGCCGACGCTCGGGCGGTTCTTACAGGTGGATCCGATCGGGTACGAGGACAACATCAACCTCTACGCCTACGTAGGGAACGATCCGCTTAACAAGATCGATCCCACGGGAACTCAAGAGAGCTTCGAGCTTGCAACGCAACGGGATGATAGAGCCTACTTGAATGGACAGATAAGCGAACAAGAATACCAGGAGAGACAACAAGCTCGTGGAGCTGGCGGAGTCCTCGGGGGTGCCATAGTTGCTGGAGTTATTCTGACACGTGGCGCCGCCTTGGGACCGATGGCGGCATTTCAAGCCGGCGGAATGGCTGGGCTCAGGGCTTTCATAGGTTTGCGGGTTCCAATGATCGTTACGAGTACGCAGGCGGGCTTCAAATTTGGTACGCACGGCAAGGAGTGGGGTCTCCCAACAGGGCGGGCCGGATTTGATAAATTCATGACAATAATCAACAGCATCGGCACCAAACCCGATCGGGTGGTCAACGGTACCTTTAGCGGCGCGGGCGGACGCGTACCGGTTCAGTTCCGTATCAAGGGCAGTGATGTGGTCATTACGAGTCGGAGAGGCGAGTTCATCTCCGTATTGCGTAATGGTGTTAACAACGGAAGCGTGCAGAAGGCCCTTAAACAAGTCTGCACCGGCTCGCTTATAGCAAGGACAACGTGTTGATGGCTTCGGATTTTAATACTCTCATAAGAGGTGTTGTCGGAACTGCGATAGTCCAGGTGCAGTATTTTGTTCACATGTCTAGAGACAATAACGCTACTGTAATTTATGTGAAGATTAAATTTGAAGATGATAAATTTATGACTGTGCAATGCGCGAGCGATGGAGAGTCCCTACGGATAGAAAAAGACCTATTCGAAGCAGCTGATCTAGGCGAGGCAGGGCGTCTTGACGTGATCGATGCAAACGATCGTGACCCGGCATCTCTGGTTGGATGTATCGGAAAGGTCGCAAATTGCATGACGGTTGAAACCTGCCGTCAGATGCCAAAGTCACTTCGGATAGATTGCAATGGCCATAAAATCTTTTTTTCAAATGTTGGCGATGTTTTGAACTTCGACGAAGCTCGTTATAGAAAAATGATTTCTGAGGAAGAGTGGCCACCACTTACTGCGACTTCCTTTCCGTCTGAGTAGCCAAAGGATCCTTCGGCTATCCCGCCCGACTTGAATAATCCGGGACAGTTGTGAATTTCCTCGCAAGCCGTGTGTCGTTACGATGACGGGTTCGGCCGGCTCGTCTCGAGCAGCAGCAACATGGGCGGGGTCGCGCGCTCGGTCGGCAATCTCTACGACCTGAACGGCGCGCGCATCCGGGTCATCCATCCGGACAACAGCTTCTTCACCTACGAGGTGGACGGGCTGGGGCGGCCCAAGCGGGTCCGCGAGAATGGCGGCGACCCGATCGTCGACTTCGCCTACAATGCCGCCGGCCGCCGCATCTCGAGCGGCTGGGCGGCCGTCACGTCCTACGCCTACGAGCCGACCGGTCGCCTCCAGACCCTGAGCCACAACCTCGCCGGTATCACCCGCGACCACAGCCAGGGCTTCACCTACAACCCCGCCTCGCAGATCCACAGCCGCTCGGCGAGCAACCCGGCTTATGCCTGGACCGGGGGCTCTACCGTGGCTCGTCCCCATGCGGTGAACGGGCTCAACCAATATGTATCCGCGGGCCCGGCAACGTTCGGCTACGACCCCAACGGCAACCTCGCCTCGACGGCCAACGCGCCGCACACGACCGCTTACGTCTACGACGTCGAGAACCGGCTGGTCTCGGCGACGGGCTCGCACGCTGCCGAGCTGACTTACGACCCGCTCGGGCGGCTCGCCTCGGTGTCGAGCGGGGGCTGGACCCGGCGGCTGGTTTATGACGGCGACGCGCTCGCCGAGTACGAGCCCGGCGGCTACATGATCCACCGCTACGTCCACGGCAACGACGCCAGGGCCGACGATCCGCTCATCTGGTACGACAACTGGAACAGCGGCTGGCGCCGGGCGCTGCTCACGGACCACCAGGGCTCGATCGTCCAGGTCGCCGACATGTACGGCAATCCGGTGGGCACCAACACGTACGATCCGTGGGGCATCCCAGGCGCCGCCCCTGTCGGAAGGTTCGGCTATACGGGCCAGGCCTGGGTGCCGGAGCTGGGCCTGTGGTACTACAAGGCCCGGTTCTACTCGCCGACGCTGGGGCGGTTTTTGCAGGTCGATCCGATCGGGTATAAGGACCAGATCAACCTTTACGCCTACGTCGGAAACGATCCGGTCAACCACTCCGATCCGAGGGGTGAAGAGCGATACAAATTGGAAATTGACGTTTCCGGTGTGTTAGGGGTGGGGGCTGACACGAAGCTCACCTTAGAGGCTGATACTGAATCGATTGAAGTTGGCGGGTCGCTGGAGGTCGGCGGCAAAGTTGGCTTGGGGGCCAGCGCAAGTGTCTCATTTGAGCGTGAACCAAGTTCCGCAAAGGGCAATCAAGGCTCGGTTGGGGCACGCGTCAAAGCCGAAGCGGAGGTCGGCATAAGAGCTGGCAAGGATCGATCCCTGGCGGCCAGAGCTGAGGCGTCACGTGAATATAACGTGAGAAGCGACGGAACCCGCGGTGGTGGAAACCTGGAGAGATCGGCATCGGCCACCGCAGGCCGACATCATGCTTCAACCGATGGCCGTCCCCCCCCAGATAAAGCCAGTGTAGGAGCAGAAGTTTCAGCAGGCGCAGCTGTGAGAGCCCAAGGAAATGTCTCGCTCATCAAACCTTGGGAAAAACTGAAATCATGGTGGAGAAATTGGTAGAGCAGTTCATCTGTGAAACAGATGTCTTGGACGCAGGGAGTGAGTGATTTGGATTTGTCTCCGCTATATAATTTTGTGAACTTTCTTGGTCTAAAGTTTACAACCATGATAATTGTTGTGGCCGTGATATTTTCCATGGTTACTGAGATACTTGGGAGGAGTGGACACTTCTCGCCTTTACCAGTGATATTGAGTGTTTTTGTTGTTAGCACTATGCTTCTGATGTTGGCCTTTGTCGCATTCGTAATCTACGGAGTGTATGTGCGCGATCACTTTAGCTTCATGTCCTTAATGCTCTCCGCAGCGGTCATTTTCTTCCTTGCCTTTCTAGCGATCATCGTTCGTGCCGCTATATCGGAGCGCTCGGAGTTGCAAATCTGGCCGGTTGTACTTGCATTGATCGTCTCTCTAATGACCGCTGCGATATTTTCAGCGCTCGTCAAAGTTGCGCAAAGGTCCCTTTCTGCGTGAATTGAGGGTCACGCTAAAGTGTCACGGCGGTGGCGCCCGCATCCGGGTCATCCATACCGACAACAGCTTCTTCACCTACGAGCATGACGGGCTCGGGCGTCCCAGGCGCATCCGCGAGAATGGCGGCGACCCGATCGTCGACTTCGCCTACGATGCGGCCGGCCGCCGGATCTCGAGCGGCTGGGCGGCCGTCACGTCCTATGCCTACGAGCCGGCGGGGCGCCTCCAGTCCCTGAGCCACAACCTCGCCGGCGACACCCGCGACCACGAACCGGGCTTCACCTGGAATCCCGCCTCGCAGGTCCACAGCCGCTCGGCAAGCAACCCGGCTCATGCCTGGACGGGCGCCTCGAACCTGGTCCGCCCCTACAGCGTGAACGGGCTCAACCAGTATGACTCCGCGGCCGCCGCGACGTTCGGCTACGATCCGAACGGCAACCTCGCCTCGACTCTCAACGCTCCGAACACGACCGTCTATGTCTACGACGTCGAGAACCGGCTGGTCTCCGCCTCGGGCTCGCACAACGCGGCCCTGACCTACGACCCGCTCGGCCGCCTCGCCGCGGTGTCGAGCGGGGGCTGGACCCGGCGGCTGGTTTATGACGGCGACGCGCTCGTCGCCGAGTACGAGCCCGGCGGCTACATGTTCAACCGCTACATCCACGGCAACGACGCCAGGGCCGACGATCCGCTCATCTGGTACGACAACTGGAACAGCGGCTGGCGCCGGGCCCTGCTCGCCGACCACCAGGGCTCGATCGTCCAGGTCGCCGACATGTACGGCAATCCGGTGGGCACCAACACGTACGATCCGTGGGGCATCCCAGGCGCCGCCCCTGTCGGAAGGTTCGGCTATACCGGCCAGACCTGGGTGCCGGAGCTAGGCCTGTGGTACTACAAGGCCCGGTTCTACTCGCCGACGCTCGGGCGGTTCTTACAGGTGGATCCGGTGGGGTATAAGGACCAGATGAACCTTTACGCTTATGTCGGAAATGACCCGGTGAATGGGAGCGACCCAACCGGAGAATATGAATGCAAGAACAAAGGTTGCGATGCTGCAGCTAAAGGACTCGCCGAGATCAGAGCGGCCCGGAACTTTTATCGCTCGGCCAGCCATGGCAGCCTGGTGCCGAGGAACGCTGCAGCGGTGGGCGTACTAAACAAGATACTGTCGGCCGCGGGCACGAAGGGCGATGGCGGCGTCAACATCGCAGTTGGAGATTTGCCAGGCGCCAGATCCGGCCAGTTCGATGAGGCTGCCAACACCATTACATTGGATACGGAGCAAACTCGTAAATATGGCGACACGATTGGAGAGGTGTTGGGGCATGAGCTTCAACACTACCGTCAAAAGGATGAAAATCTTAGCCCCCTCGCCGAGGAAGCGCGCCCGCTCGTTGCGGAATATTTGATTGGATCTGCTCCGACTGGCACAATTCGTGGAATTGGAGGGAGGGATTACGTTCGAGGGCGTTTGAGTAAAGATTATTGCCGGCTGCCGACCAAGTATTGCACTCCAGCTGTCAATAGGGTGATAAATGAACAATTATATAAACCGTTCTAGCGTGGCCGTGCTGTGCGCCATGATGACCTTGGCCTGCTCAGCCAATACAGATACTATACAGCTTGTCACGCCGGAAGCTTATTCTTCGAATAAGTGCTGGATCGATCAGAATGGGGAGATCTCGGCATTCCTGGTGTTGGCCGAGGAAGGGAACATGAGAGTCCCATATCTTATTTCCGCTCGGTGCATGATAGAGGGTGATTATAGCAGTCAGGGTGAGGCAGTTTTACACCACCTCAACACGATCCGTCTGGTGGACTCGCGAGGAACGCTCCAGCGCATTCTGCCGAAGATGCTAATTTCCAATAACCTTCGCACGGACCAACCCGTACCTTCCTCCGGTAGTGAACTATACTATTTCAGGGCTGAGACAGAGCGAATGCCGCATTCCAACAAGAATGTTTATGTGCCGCTCAAGATTCACCAATTTACCAAGTTGAATATGCCGTTTGAAAAATTTCTGGCGCTCTCGAAAAACGATCGCATAAGCCTTTTACAGCTTTAGATAACTTCTCAATTGCGGGTCAGGCTTCCATGATTCGCGTCCAGCTTCGTCTACGACATCGAGAACCGGCTGGTCTCCGCCTCGGGCTCGCACAACGCGGCCCTCACCTACGACCCGCTCGGGCGCCTCGCCGCGGTGTCGAGCGGGGGCTGGACCCGGCGGCTGGTCTATGACGGCGACGCGCTCGTCGCCGAGTACGAGCCCGGCGGCTACATGATCCACCGCTACATCCACGGCAACGATGCGAAGGCGGACGATCCGCTGATCTGGTACGACAACTGGAACAGCGGCTGGCGCCGGGCGCTGCTCACGGACCACCAGGGCTCGATCGTCCAGGTCGCCGACATGTACGGCAACCCGGTGGGCTGGGGCGGCCGCTCCGCATCCGCGAGAATGGCGGCGATCCGATCGTCGACTTCGCCTATGACGGCGCCGGCCGCCGCGTCTCGAGCGGCGGGGCGGCGACCAGCCGTGCGGTGCGGCGGCTGGAAGCCCCGGGTCAGTAGCGGTAATGGTCCGGCTTGAACGGGCCTTCGGTCGGGACGCCGATGTAGCTGGCCTGCTTCTCGGTCAGCTTGGTCAGCTTGACTCCGAGCTTGTCGAGGTGGAGCGCGGCGACCTTCTCGTCGAGATGCTTGGGGAGGACGTAGACGTCGTTCTTGTACTGCTCGGCCTTGGTCCAAAGCTCGATCTGGGCCAGCGTCTGGTTGGTGAAGCTGGCCGACATGACGAAGCTCGGATGGCCGGTGGCGTTGCCGAGGTTGACCAGGCGGCCCTTCGACAGGACGATGATCTTCTTGCCGTCCGGGAACTCGACCTCGTCGACCTGCGGCTTGATCTCGGTCCACTTCATGTTCTGGAGAGCGCCGATCTGGATCTCGCTGTCGAAATGGCCGATGTTGCAGACGATCGCCATGTTCTTCATCTCGCGCATATGGTCGAGCGTGATGACGTCGGCATTGCCGGTGGCGGTGACGAAGATGTCGGCGCGCTTCACGGCCTCCTCCATCGTCACGACCTCATAGCCCTCCATCGCGGCCTGAAGGGCGCAGATCGGGTCGACCTCGGTGACGAGGACCCGGGCGCCGCCGTTGCGAAGCGAGGCGGCCGAGCCCTTGCCGACATCGCCGAAGCCCGCGACGGTCGCGACCTTGCCGGCGAGCATGACGTCGGTGCCGCGGCGGATGGCGTCGACCAGCGACTCCTTGCAGCCGTAGAGATTGTCGAACTTCGACTTGGTGACGCTGTCGTTGACGTTGATCGCCGGGAAGGGAAGCTTGCCCTGCTTGCTGAGCTCGTAGAGGCGGTGGACTCCGGTGGTGGTCTCCTCGGAGACGCCCTTGATGTTCTGGACCGTCTTGGTGAGAAAGCCGGGCGAGTTGGCGATGACACGGCGGACGGTGGCCTGGAAGACCTCCTCCTCCTCGTTGGTCGGGGCCGGGAATTCCTCGCCCGCCTCGATTCGCGCCCCCCACAGCGCGAACATGGTGGCGTCGCCGCCGTCGTCGAGGATCATGTTGCAGGTCTCGACCCCCCCATTTCCATCTGGGCCCCAGTCGAAGATGCGCTCGACATAGTCCCAATATTCCTCGAGCGTCTCGCCCTTGACGGCGAAGACGGGGACTCCCGAAGCGGCGATGGCGGCGGCGGCATGGTCCTGGGTCGAGAAGATGTTGCACGAGGCCCAGCGGACCTGCGCTCCGAGCGCGGTCAGCGTTTCGATCAGCACCGCGGTCTGGATGGTCATGTGGAGCGAGCCGGTGATGCGCGCGCCCTTGAGCGGCTGCGACGGGCCGAACTCCTCGCGCAGCGCCATCAGGCCCGGCATCTCGGTCTCCGCGATCTCGATTTCCTTGCGGCCATAGTCGGCGAGGCCGATGTCGCGGATCACATAATCGTCAAAACGGGTCTGGGCCTGGGTCGCCACGTACGGTCTCCTGTCGCAAAGAAAAGACCGCCGGCAAAAGGGGGGCGGTCGCGGCGTCGCTCTAGCCGCAACCCGGCCCAAATGCAAATATAAAGATATCTTTATATGTGACGGCGCAGCCGTCGTTGCGGCCCCGGACGAAGGCCGGGGGAGGCAATCCAGCCGCGCCGGAGCCGGAGACTGATTGCTCCGTCGCTACGCTCCTCGCAATGACGGACCCCTCGCCCTATCGCGCCGTCAGAGTGACCGGGCAGATGCCGCCGGGCAGATCGGGCGAGCCGCCGGTTCGGTCGGCCAGCTCCACCAGCCGCGCGACGTCGCCGTCCGCCGCCACCGCCTCCGAGGCGATCGCGGCCGTGTCCTCGCAAACCTGGCCGCTGGTCTCGTCGGCGCCATATTGATTGGCCATGGCGGTGGTGAAGCTGTCGTAGAAGCGCTGGCCGTCGCGCCCGTAGCCGCGGTCGAACTGCGCCTTGATGACTCCGTTCGCCTCCTGCAGCGTCGAGCGGTTGATGCGGACGAAATCGTTATAGGCGGTCAGCACGTCGATCCCCATCGCCCGGCAGCGCAGGGTCGCCACCATCAGCCGCGACTGAAGGTCGCGTATCTTCGCCGCCGCCGTCTCATGCTCGTTCCAGCACGACATCGCTGCCGCCGCCGGCTGCGCATGGACCAGCGCCGCGGCCGCCAGGCCGAGCGCTCCTCTCAAAGCTCGATTCCTCATGATCCGTCCCCTTCCGCGCTGGTGCCCGCCGGATGCGAGTCGCCCGGAAGGAGAAGGTTTCACGGACCCCTTGGCGAAGGATGACGGGAGCTGGTTAATGCCGCCGTCGCAACGCTCTACGCCGGACTACGCGGTCCCGAAATCCGCCGTCAGCATGCGCGTGTCGACTCCGGCGCTTCGGAAGGCGGCGCACCAGCGGTTGTCGACGTCGCAATCGTAGAGGAGGTCGTCGCTGCCAAGGGTGGCGAACCAGCCGTTGCCGCGCAATTCCTCCTCGAGCTGGCCTTGTCCCCACCCGGCATAGCCGAGCGCCGCGAGCCAGCGGCTGGGTCCTCGGCCCTCGGCGATGGCGCGAAGGATGTCGAGGGTGGCGGTGAGCGCCCAGCGGCCGGCGACCTCGATCGACTCCTGCCCGCCCCAGTCGGTCGAGTGGAGGATGAAGCCGCGTTGCGGCTGCACCGGCCCGCCGGCATGGATCGGCACGTCGGGGGCTACGCCGGGCTCGATCTCGAGCTGGCGGAGCAGCTCGTGGAAGCTGATGCGCGGAACGATGCGGCCCAGCCCGATGCCGAGGGCGCCATTTTCGTCATGGACGCACATGGCGATCACGGCTTTCTCGAAGCGCGGGTCGCCGATGCCGGGCATGGCCAGAAGAAGCTGACCGGAGAGGAAAGGCGGCTGGTTCATCGTGGGAAGCTATAGGCGGGGAGCGGAGCCGCTGCTAGGGCGGCGGAAATCTTACCGACGAAACGAAAGGAACCCGAGATGAGCATCAGCGTGGGCGACCGCCTCCCCAAGGGCAATCTGGTCAAGGCGGACGCGCAGGGGCCGCAGCCGATCGACAGCGAGGATTATTTCCGCGGCCGCCGCATCGCCTTGTTCTCGGTGCCGGGCGCCTTCACCCCGACCTGCTCCGCCCGCCACCTGCCCGGCTTCGTCGAGCGCGCCGACGAGCTGAAGGCGAAGGGCGTCGACGAGGTCGCCTGCATCGCCGTCAACGACGCCTTCGTGCTTCAGGCCTGGGCGGAATCGGCCGGCGCGGTCGGCAAGGTGACGATGCTGGCCGACGGCAATGGCGATTATGCACGGGCGATGGGCCTCACCATGGACGGCTCGAAGTTCGGCCTGGGCGAGCGCGGCTCGCGCTGGTCGGCGATCGTCAACGACGGCGTCGTCGAGCAGCTCAACATCGAGGAGCCCGGAGCCTTCAACGTCAGCAGCGCCGATTATCTGATCGAGCGGCTGTAGAAAGGACGCAACGGCCGCCGCCCCGGCGCGTTCTAAGCCCTTGCTGCAACGGCGAACGTGGGGAGTTTCACATGCCTGCCAAAAATGACCCGCCCAGGAAGGAGGGCGGCAAATCGGCGGCGTTGAAGCTGGCCGAGGACATCAAGCGAAGCCCGCTGACGGCAGCCGCCATCGCCGGCGGCGCCGCGGCTGCCGCGGCCGGGGCGGTGCTGGGCGCGAGAGCCCTCGCCCGCCGCAACGGCGCCCGCGACGGCAAGCCGGTCAACCAGGTCCTGGCGGCCGCGATCACCGCCACCGAAGCCGCCGCGGCCTGCCAGCAGCCGCCGGACCCCGCCACGGCGCCGGAGCCCGGCGCGGGGGAGGCCGAGGGTCATCCGAGCTGAGTGAGGCCGTCACCCTGAACTTGTTTCAGGTCCTGTTTTCCGTCCGCGCGGCGGCTCGACCCTGGATGCTGAAACGGGTTCAGCATGACGCAGGGTCAGCGGGGGACCAGGGCGTAGTCGACCCAGACCCGCGTTTCGACGGTGATTTCACCCGGCTCGATCGGCGTCGGCCGGACCCGGCTGCCGGTCACGACGATCGTGCCGTCATCGCGGATGCTGTTGTCCCGCTCGCTCACTCGAAGGACCCGCGCGATGCGCATTCCCAGCGCCTCGGCATAGGTCTCCGCCTGAACCCTCGCCTGGGCGATCGCCGATCGCCTTGCTCCCTTGAGGGCCGGTGCGGGATCCTGAAGCCCGAAGCTCGGCCCGTGCACCTCGTTCGCCCCGGCTTCGAACAGCGCGTTGACGATGTTCGCGGCGGCACTGAGATCGCGCAGGCGAAGCGACAGCCGGTTCCGCGCGACATAACCGGTAATCCGCCGGATCGAGTCCTCATCGCCGTCCCTCGCGCCGTCGGTCCTGGCGAATTGCGGGTTCACCGTCAGCTCCGATGTCTGGACGTCCCTCGGCTCGACGCCATTGGCTCGGACGGCCGCGAGGAGACGGTTCGCAAGCGCCGCATTGGCGTCGAGTGCCTCCTTGGCCGTTCGCCCCGTGGTTACGACGCCCGCGGAAACGCCCATCATGTCCGGCCTGATGAGATATTCGCCTTCGGCGTCGACCTTGAGGAGAACCTCGCCAGGAGCGAGGCTGATCACGGGATCCTGCGCCGCGACGGACGCCGGAATCCCTCCCGCCAGCGCCAGCGCGGCGGCTAGGCCTGCCAGCCGCACTTGCGTCCCCGGTTCTGCTGCTGGAGCCAGCCCATCAGCGGGCGGAAATATTCGAGCATCGGCTGGCCCGACATCTCGCGGGTGCCGGTGAAGGCCTCGAGCGCGTCCGGCCAGGGCCGTGAGGCGCCCATCGCCAGCATCTCGTTCAAGCGGCGGCCGACCTCCTTGTTGCCGTAGAAGGAGCAGCGGTGGAGCGGGCCGGTCCAGCCGGTCTGCTTGCAGGCGGCCTCGTAGAATTGGAACTGGAGGATTCGGGCGAGGAAGTAGCGCGTATAGGGCACGCTCGCCGGGACGTGATATTTGGCGCCGGGATCGAAATCCTGCTCGCTGCGCTGGGTCGGCGGCACGATGCCCTGATATTGCAGGCGAAGGTCGTTCCAGCCCTGGTTGTAGGCGGTGGGCGCGATCTCGCCGCTGAACACCTTCCAGCGCCATTTGTCGACGAGCAGGCCGAACGGCAGGAAGGCGACCTTGTCCATCGCCTGCCTGAGGAGCAGGCCGATATCCTTGTCCGCGGACGGCACCTTGTTGCGCGGCAGAAGGCCGACCTGGACGAGGTATTCGGGAGTCACCGACAAGGCGATCATGTCGCCGATCGCCTCGTGGAAGCCGTCATTGGCGCTGTCGAGATAGAGCAAAGGCTGCTTGTTGTAGGCGCGCTGGTAGAAATTGTGGCCGAGCTCGTGATGCACCGTGACGAAGTCGTCGGCATTGACCTTGGTGCACATCTTGATGCGCAGATCCTCGACATTGTCGACGTCCCAGGCGGAGGCGTGGCAGATCACCTCGCGATCCCTCGGCGCGGTGATCATCGAGCGGGTCCAGAAGGTCTGCGGAAGCGGGGCGAAGCCCAGCGAGGTGAAGAAGGCCTCGCCGGTGCGGACGATCTTCTCGGGCGTATATTTGTTGCGGACGAGCAGGTCGGTCAGGTCGTAGCCGACGTCCCCCGCCCCCTTGGGCGCGACGACGTCGTAGATATTGCCCCATTCCTGGGCCCACATGTTGCCGAGCAGATCGGCGCGGATCGGACCGGTCTCCGGCTGCACCGAGTCGCCATATTTGTCGTTCAATTTGGCGCGGGTGTAGCAATGGAGCTCGTCGTAGAGCGGCTTGACCTCGTTCCACAGCCGGTCGGTCATCGCCGCGAACTCGTCCGGCGGCATGTCGTAGCGCGAGCGCCACATCGCCCCGGTGTCGCTGAAGCCGAGCTCCTTGGCGCCCTGATTGGCGATCTCGGTCAGGCGGATGTAATCGGGGCGCATCGGACGGCCGACATTGGTGTGCCAGCTCGTCCACATCTCCTGAAGCTGGGCGGGATTGCGGACCGTGCCCATCTTCTCCTCGAGATCGTTGCCGGTCATCTCCTTGCCGTCGAGGGTCCCGCGGCCCTTGCCGTAGGTCGACTGGAGCCGGGTGGCGATGGTGTTCAGTTCGGCGGCCGCGCCCGGAGTGGTCGGCGCCGGCAGGACCAGCGCTCTCCGCAAGAGGTCGAGCTTGCGCTTGGTGTCGTAGTCGAGGCCCTCAAGGCCGGCATATTTCGCCGCCTCGTTGGCGAAGCGGACCGACATCTCGGTGCCGATGGTCCCGAAATGCGCGGCCAGCGCGTCCGTATCCTCGGTGATGTAGGTGGAGTTCACCCACTGGGCGCGGCTGTTGAGCACCGCGAACTCGGACAGCTCCTTCTCGGCCCGGGCGACGAAGGCTCGGGCCTCCTCGATCGTCGGGGCGGCCTGCTCGGCGGCGGCGGGCGCTTCCGCCGGGGTGGCGGAGGCGGTGTCGACGGAGGTGTCGGCCGAGGCATTGGTGCAGGCGGCGAGGCAGATGGCGAGGGCGAGAGCGGATACGGTGGCTTTCATCGGGTAAGCATCCTCGTTTCTGGTCTGGTCGGGCGGCTATTGCTCCGCGGGAGAGGCTGAATCAAGCGAGAGGAAATCGGCGATGGCCCGGCCCAGCTCGGGCTTCGTGACCGCGTTCATGTGATTGCCCGGAACCTCGACGAAGCGCCCGTCGGGGAGAAGGTCGGCCAGCTCCTCGGCGGGACCGTTGTCCTGGTCCTCGGCGCCCGACAGGACGAGGGTTGGAATGGCGATCGAGCGAAGCTCCTCCTCGCTCGAATCGACGAAGCTTCCGAGCAGGGGCAGCAGCGCCGCCGGGTCGCCGCCGGTTGTCTTGAGAAAGGCTTCCGCCATCCATTCGTTGGAGCCGCGCTCGTGCGTTCCCATGCCGGTCAGGACCTTTCGGAAATGGGCCGAGCGGCGGCCGGTCTCGAGCATTCCGCGAAGCCCCATTCCGGCGATGACCAGCCGGCGCGGCCGGGCGCCGAGGATCGCCATCCGGGCGGAGGTTCGGCCGCCGAGCGAATAGCCGCCGAGATCGTAGTCGGCGAGGCCGAGACGGGCGATCAGCTCCATCCCGTCGCGGGCGAGCACGTCGGGCGGATAGGAGGCCTCGTCGTGCGGCGCCGCGCTGTGCCCGTGCGCGCGCAGGTCCGGCATGATGATTCGAAAGCCGCGCGACGCGATCGCGGCGGCGTGGCCGAAGCGGATCCAGTTCGTCTCCGCGTTCGAGAAGAGACCGTGGAGAAGCACCACCGCCCTCCCCTCGCCCAGCTCGTGCCAGGCGAGCTGGGCGCCGTCGGAGGCGGTGAAGCGGTGGGTGGTGGGCTTAGTCATTCGTCATCCCAACAACCGTCGCCCCGGACTTGATCCGGGGTCCATGAATACTGCCGCACGAAGCTGCCAAAGACCGTGTTCATGGATGCCGGATCAGTCCGGCATGACGATGTTGCTCAATCCGGCACCTTCCCGGTGGCTTCAACCCAGCGGTCGACAAGGGGCTTGTACTCATCGGTTCGATATTCCGGCAGTCCTTCGGTGTTGAGCCAGGCGCGGTGCAGGCTCTCCGCGCCGAAATGGTGCTTGGGCCTGAAACGCGAAGGATCGTCGAAAGAGCCGACGGTGAGGTCCATATTCTCGCTGTCCGGGAAGGCGAAGCCGAGCGAGGTGCCGCATTCGCGGCAATAAGGCCGGCGGGCGATTGGCGAGGAGACGTAATAATCGGGCTCCGTCTCCCAGGTGACGTCGCCCTTCTTGATGTTCTTGAAGGCGATCGAGACGGTGCCGATGGCGCGCTGGCACATCCGGCAGTGGCAGAGATAGGCCTCGTCATTCTCGACGCGCGCGCTGTAGCGGATCCGCCCGCAGGCGCAGCCGCCCTTCATCTCTTCGGTCATGCTCGTCTCCCCAGCTTCAGCGCCGCGGCGGCGAGGAACGCGCCCAGGGCCGCCAGCGCCATGTCCTTTTGCGCGTCCCACATGTCGCCCTGCTGGCCGTTATAGGCGTTGGCGACGGCGCCCGCCATGGTCAGGGTCAGCAACCATTCGAAGATCTCGTACGCCGCGCTGACCGCCAGCACGCTCTCGACGGCGATGTAGACGGCCGTTCGCGGCGGCACGCGCAGGTGGCGCTCCAGCGCCTCGCGAACCGGCAGCACCGCCAGCGCGCCGTAGGCGAAGTGGACCAGCCGGTCGTAATGGTTGCGGGCGAAGCCGAACGCCTCGCTGACGCTGTGGCCGGTAATCGCGCTGGCGAGGGAGTCGTAGGGCACGTTCGTATAAGTCCAGCGGCCGCCGATCGTGTGCAGGACGAGGAACAGGACGACGCACGCGAGCGCCGCGTTTGACAGCGGCCGGCGCCGGAGCAGGAAGGGCGCCGCGACGAGCAGCACCAGAGTGGGCAGATGGTGGAGCGGCGCGGTCTGCGGGTAAGGCTGCTTCACCTGGACCAGAAGGAGCAGGACTCCGAGGCCGGCCAGCATCAGGCGCTGCCGCGCGGGCAACGCCCGCCAGGCGGCGATCATTGCCCGCACCGCCGCTCCCATCGCCAGACCAGCCCGTCCTCCGGATCGATCGCCGGGGCAAGCTGCCGGGCGAGGCTGGCGGCATCCGAGTCCTTCGAAATCGGCACCAGCCTCAGCGTCACGCCGCCTTCTTGAGATGCTTGCGGCCGAGCAGCTCGGCGATCTGGACGGCGTTCAGGGCCGCGCCCTTGCGCAGATTGTCGGAGACGCACCAGAGGTTGAGGCCATTCTCCACCGTCGGGTCCTCGCGCACGCGGCTGATGTAGGTGGCATATTCGCCGACAGCCTCGACGGGGGTGACGTAGCCGCCGTCCTCGCGCTTGTCGACGAGCATCACGCCGGGCGCCTCGCGCAGGATCTTCTGCGCCTCCTCGGCGGAGATCTCGCGCTCGAACTCGATGTTGATCGCTTCCGAATGGCCGACGAAGACCGGCACCCGGACGCAGGTCGCCGTCACCTTGATCTTGGGGTCGAGGATCTTCTTGGTCTCGACCACCATCTTCCATTCCTCCTTGGTCGAGCCGTCGTCGAGGAACTCGTCGATATGGGGGATGACGTTGAAGGCGATCTGCTTCGTGAACACCGCGGCCTCGTTGGTGTCGCCGACGAAGATGTTGCGGCTCTGCTCGAACAGCTCGTCCATCCCCTTCTTCCCGGCGCCGGAGACGGACTGGTAGGTGGAGACGACGACACGGCGGATTCCGGCCGCGTCGTGAAGCGGCTTCAGGGCCACCACCATCTGCGCGGTCGAGCAATTGGGGTTGGCGATGATGTTCTTGCGGCGGTAGCCGTCGATGGCGTGGGCGTTCACCTCCGGGACGATCAGCGGCACGTCCGGGTCCATCCGGTAGAGCGAGCTGTTGTCGATGACGGTGCAGCCCGCGGCGGCCGCCCTCGGCGCATATTCCCTCGACACGGCGGAGCCGGCGGCGAACAAGGCGATGTCCCAGCCGGCGAAATCGAAATGCTCGATGTTGCGGACCTTGAGCTCGGTGCCGCTGTCGCCGAAATCGATGATGTCGCCGGTCGAGCGCGGCGAGGCGACGGCGGCGATCTCGTCGAGCGGGAATTCGCGCTCGGCGAGGATGTTCAGCATCTCGCGCCCGACATTGCCGGTCGCTCCGACGACGACCACCCGATAACCCATGCTCGCTACTCCTGAAGGCAAGGGCCTCAGTTAGGCATCCTGCCGAGCTTTACAACGTAGATGTCGGCCATTCCTTCCGCCTGCCCGGGGCGGGGACGGGTGCTCGCGAAGCGCAGGCTTGCGCCGTCGCGGGAGAAAGACGGCGTGAAGTTGAACGGGCCGATATTGACGTCCTCGGGGAGCGGAACCGGAAGCGACCAGTCCGTGCCCGTTCGAGAGGCGATGTGAAGGACGCCTCTGTCCCCGATCATCCGCCAGAAGACCGCTCTACGGCCGTCGGGGGAGAGGGTGAAATCGCTTTCGCTCGCGACCGTATTGAAGGGTCCGGAAAGCAGCTCCGGAGCATCGGGGAAGCCGCCGTCGCGGGCCCGGGCGGCGTAGATGTCGAGGCCGCCCCGGCCGTTCTTCCGGGCTGAACCGAAATAGAGGATTCCGCCATGATATTCGGGGCCGAGTTCCGGCCCCGGCCCATTGACCGCCCGGCCCAGATGCTCGGGCGCCGACCAGCGGCCGTCGCGGCTCTGGCGGGAGCGCCAGAGATCCAGGTCCTTTTTGTCGGGCCGGTCCGCGGTGGGGCGGTTCGAGGCGAAATAGAGGGTCCTGCCGTCGGGAGTCAGCCAGGGGTCGGTATCGCTGTAGCGCGGGTCCGAGAAGCCGATCGGCTCGGGAAGCGACCAGCGCCCGCTCTTCCTCCCGGAAACATAGATCATCGCGTTGGCGAAGTCGGCCTGGGAACGGGCGAAGACGCGGATCCGCTCGGCCCGGTCGTAGCTCAGATTGTAATCGTTCAGAGGGGAAGAGACCTCGACCGCCATCTGCGCCGCTCCCGCTCCCGCCGCCAGAGCCGCGAGCCACTGCCACATCGCCGTCATTCCTCCCGCCCGTTGCCACCCTCGGGACGTCTGTTATCAGGAGTGCCGGGCGCCGCAAGGGAGAGCGATGAAACGGACCGGCCTGATCGCCCTGCTGCTGCTGGCGCTGCTCGCGGTGACGGGCGCGAAGAGCGCTCTGGTGCCGATCCCCGAGCCGCCGATCGGGACCGTCGGCGTCGGCGATTTCAACACCGCCAGGGCGCTGGAGCGGCTGCGGCGGGTGCTGGGCGACCAGAGCCCCCACCCGGTGGACAGCGCCGCCAATGACGAGGTCCGAGCCCGGCTGGTCGCGGAGCTGCGGGCGCTCGGGCTGACGCCCCGCATCGCCGACAGCTTCACCTGCAACGGTTCCGCTACCGCTCAGACCGTCTCCTGCGCGCGCGTCCGAAACGTCGTCGCCACCCTCGGACCGGTGGAAGGCCGGCATGTGCTGCTCGTCTCGCATTACGATTCGACACCCGCCGGCCCCGGCGCCGCCGACGACGGGATCGGCATCGCCGCGATGCTGGAGGTCGCCGCCCTGCTGAGGGACCGGCCGCTGAAGCGCCCGGTGAGCTTTCTTTTCAACGAAGGCGAGGAGACCGGGCTGATCGGCGCCCGCGCCTTCCTCGGCGGGGATCCGCTGGCGGCGCGGGTCGACAGCCTGGTGAACCTCGAAGCGCGCGGCACCACGGGCCCCGCGATCATGTTCGAGACCAGCCGTCCCAACGGGCGGGCGATCCGCCATTACGCCCGCTCGGTGGCGGGGCCGGCGGGGAATTCGCTGACCACGGACTTTTCCCGCCTGATCCCGAACCAGACCGACGTCGCGGTACTCAAGGAGCGGCCCTGGACGATCCTCAACTTCGCGGTCATCGGCAACGAGACCCGCTACCACAGCCCCGACGACAATCTCGCCAATCTCGATCCTCGAAGCCTTCGCCACATGGGCGACCAGGCCCTGCAGGCGACCGCCGACCTTGCCGGCGGCGGGGCCCCGCCCGCGGACGGGGAACTGCTCTACGGCGACGTCCTCGCCATCGGCCTGGTCACCCTGCCCCTCTGGTTCGGGCTGGCGCTGCTCGGGGCGCTTCTGCTCGGCTTCGCCTGGCTTGCCTGGTCGCGCCGCGGCGGCGTGGGCCGCGGCGCCGCAGCCCTCGTCCTCGCCATGGTGGACGCGGCGCTCACCGCCTTCCTGCTCCACTGGCTGATCGGCTGGCTTCGGCCGGGCGAATATTGGCGGGCCCATCCCGAATGGATCTCGCTGGCGATCGACGCGACGGCGATGGCGTCGGCGGCCGTGGCCCTGCTCTGGATTGCCCGGCCGGTGGCGCGCGACCGGCTCCGGCTCGCCTTCTGGCTGGTCTTCCTGATCCTCGGCGCGGCCATCTGCCTGGTGGCGCCGGGCGCCGCGATCTACTTCCTGCTGCCGCCGCTGGTGGCGGGGATGGGGCTGATATGGCCGCGAATCGAGCGGGCCGCGACGGCCCTCGCGCTCCTGGCACTGGCGGTCCACTGGCTGCCGCTCCTCCATCTCAGCCAGGTGCTGCTCGATTTCGATTCCGGCTGGGTGTTCGCCCCGGTCTCGGTGCTGATCCTCTTCCCCTTCCTGATCGAGGCGAAGCCGGCGCTGGCGCGCCTCGGACGGGAGCGGGTGACGGCGGTCATCGCCGCGCTGGCGGCGTTCGCCTGGCTGCCGGCCGCGCTGGCGCCGGCTTATTCGACCGAGCGCAAGCAGCGGCTGAGCCTCGAATATGTCTGGGACGAGGCACGGGGCAAGGCGCGCTGGATGGCCTATCACGACTGGGGCCCCTTGCCTGTCCCGATGCAAGAGATGAGTGTCGAGCGCGGGGTCGAAGTCCCCTGGTCGAGCTACAAGCGCTGGGCGATGGACGCGCGGGGCCCGGCGGTGGCGCCGCCTGCGCTGGAACGGCAAGGAGAGCGGGTGGTCGGCGGCAACCGTCTGCTTTCTTTCCGGCTCCGTACTCGCGGATCGGACGTGGTCCGGCTCGTCGGCCCCAAGGACGCCCGCTTCCTGGCTGTGATAGCCGGCGGCTCGTTCCGGCGCTTCGGCAAGGCCGAGGCGAGGGAGGGGCCGGTCTTCCGCTGCCACGGGCGCAGTTGCGACGGGCTGGAGGTGACCTTGCTCCTCGCCGGCACGGCGCCGCTCGACGCGACGATAATCGGCACCCGAAGCGGGCTGCCGGCAGAGGGGGCGGCTTTGGCTCGCGCGAGGGCGGCGACGGCCCAGCCGCAATATGTCCCGGACACCACCGTGGCGGTGGGGCGGGTGCGGCTCTAGCCGCCGCCGGGTCCGTCATCCCGGACTTGATCGGGGATAAATGAACACCGCCGTGCGACGTCTCCCACCTTCCGTGTTCATGGATTCCGCCGTTCGCCGGAATGACGGAGGGCGGCGTCTGATGAAAAAGGGCGGGGAGAGCGCCTGCCCTCCCCGCCCTTTTCGAACGCGAAGCCCGAAGGCTCAGCCCTCGGCGGTCTCGGTTTCCGGAGTCGCCGTCTTGGCCGCCGCCGCGGCCGCGGCGGCCTTGTCCGGGCGCGTGTCGCGGCGCTCGGCGATTCGGGCCGCCTTGCCGGTGCGGCCGCGCAGATAATAGAGCTTGGCGCGGCGGACGGCGCCGCGGCGGACGACCTCGATCGTCTCGATGTTCGGCGAATAAAGCGGGAAGACGCGCTCGACGCCCTCGCCGAAGCTGATCTTGCGCACGGTGAAGGAGGAGCCGAGGCCGCGATTGGCGCGGGCAATGCAGACGCCCTCGAAATTCTGGATTCGGGTGCGCTCGCCTTCGACGACCTTGACTCCGACTCGGACGGTGTCGCCGGGGCGGAATTCGGGAATGGGACGGCCCTGGACGGCCTGCTCGATGGCCTCGGCCTCGAGCTGCTGGATGAGGTTCATGTCTAGTCGCTCTCTTCTTCGCGCTGCGCGCCAGAGGGCGGTGGCCTTCGCGCGTCCCGATGACGCTCGACCAGGTCCGGCCGCCTTGACCGTGTGTCGGCCGCCGCCTTGGCTTGGCGCCAAGCGGCGATCCTCGCATGATCCCCCGATCGCAGCACTTCAGGGATCCTGCGCCCTTCCCATTCGACAGGTCGGGTATAATGCGGATATTCGAGAAGCCCGTTCTCGAAGCTCTCTTCCTCTCCGCTGGAGGCCGCGCCCATTACCCCGGGGAGCAGCCGAACGCAAGCGTCGAGGAGGACGAGAGCACCGATCTCACCGCCGGAGAGGACATAGTCGCCGACGGAGACGGGAACGATCGGCCGGGCCTCGAACAGCCGCTCGTCCATGCCCTCGAAACGGCCGCACAGGATGGACACTCCCGGCCCGGCGGCGAACTCGCGAACGAAGGCCTGAGTGAGCGGGCGGCCGCGGGGGGTCATGGCGATCAGTGGGGCATCGGGGTGCCGCGCCAGGACATGGTCGACAGCGGCGGCGAGCACATCGGCCCGCATCACCATACCGGCCCCGCCGCCGGCCGGCGTGTCGTCGACGGAACGGTGCTTGTCCGTCGCGAAGTCGCGGATGTGAGTGGTCTCGAGCGACCAAATGCCCTCGGAAAGCGCGCGCCCGGCCAGGCTCAGTCCCAATGGCCCCGGAAACATTTCCGGATAGAGCGTCAGGACGGTCGCGGACCAGCTCACGGTTTCGCCCAATTCTCGACCTTCAAGTCGGGAATATCGGCGAAATCAGCTTCGTTGTCCGTCACGACGATGAGATCATGCGAAAGCGCATGAGCCGCGATCAACCGATCGAAGCTTGCCCGCTTGAACGGCAATGTCGCGTAGGCTTGGGCCGCCTTGAGGTCGAAACTGAGAACTGGGACTTCCTCGATAAACGCGCGGAGCTGATCGGCCTTCGGAGGCCTGCCGGCGGCGGTGCCGTAGGCCACCTCGGCATAAGCGACGGCAGACGTTGCAATGTCACCTTCGTCGCAGTTGGCCAGCCGCTGCCGAAGCGCATCGTTCATCGCCATCACCGTCAAAATGATGATGTTGCTATCGAAAAGATATTTCACTTCCCCAACTCGTCGCGATCAGGGTCATTCCAAGACAGCGCTCGTTCTTCGAAAACCCGGTCCTCTGGTTTGATCAGCTCAAGCCCGGTGGCAGATCCCCACACTTTCTCGACGTTGAATTTGCGCTTGGGGCGGTCAACGGGCTCGAACGAGAAATGTACGCCGTCCTCGACGCGCAGCTCCATCTCCATGCCGGCGGTCAGCCCGACTCCGGCAGGCAGACGCAAGGCGAGGGAGTTGCCGGACTTGAACACCTTGGCCCTGAACGTTCGGACCTCCTTGGTCTTGAGCCACGGCATCGATCCGTAGAGCCGTCCAATGCGCCTGCGATATTCTTCCTGCTCTTCCTTCACTTTGCCCATATCGGATCTCCGTATATACATAATGTATACACTTATTGTCGCGGTCGTGCAAGGAACCTCCCGCAATCCGGCGCGCTTCGCCCGCCATGACCGAGCCCACCTATGACTGCCTGATCGTCGGCGGCGGCCCCGCCGGGCTGACCGCGGCCATCTACCTCACCCGCTTCCACCTCTCGATCAAGCTGGTCGACGCCGGCAACAGCCGGGCGAGCTGGATCCCGTGTACCCACAACCATGCCGGCTATCCCGACGGAATTTCCGGCAAGGAGCTGATCGAGCGGATGAAGGCACAGGCTCAGAAATACGGCGCCTCGATCGTCGCCGGCCGTGTCACCCGGCTCGACCGCACCGAGGAGGGCTTCAAGGCCGAATGGGGCGAGGGATCGGTGGTCGCCCGCAAGGTTCTGCTCGCCACCGGAGTCACGAACCGCCGGCCGCCGATGGACGAGGAGCTTCACGACGAGGCCCTCGCCCGCGGCCTCATCCGCTACTGCCCGATCTGCGACGGCTACGAGGTGACCGACAAGGCCGTCGGGGTGATCGGCGACGGATCGCACGGCGTCGCCGAAGCGGTGTTCCTTCGCGGCTTCACTCAGGACATCACCCTCATCGCTCCCCACGACAGCCACGATCTCAGCGAGGCGGATCGCTCGAAGCTCGAGGAATATGGAATCCGCACTGTGGACGGCCCCTGCCAGGCGGTCGCGGCGCAGTCGGACTGCATCGTCGTCGACACCGCCGAGGGCCATTATACGTTCGACAGCGTCTATCCGGCGCTCGGCTCCGACACCCATACCGAGCTCGCCGAGCAGGTCGGGGCGGATCTTTCGAGCGATACCGGCTGCATCGTCGTCGACGACCATCAGCGCACCAGCGTGCCCGGCCTCTACGCCGCAGGCGACGTCGTCCTCGGCCTCGACCAGATCAGCCACGCCATGGGCGAAGGCGGGGTCGCGGCGACGACCATACGCAACGATCTGGCCCGGGAGCGGCCGATCAAGCGAGAGGCTCTGAGCGGATCGATTCGAGCGAAAGGCTCGACGGAAGTTTCATAAGTTTCGGAAAGTTCGGCTTCCATGAACCAGGAAAAACTTCCGTGGGATCGTCATTCCGCCAGCCATCATCGTTTTCACGGTTCAAAGAGCCGCTAAGAACATAGCGCGAACGAAGCTTTCAGGCCAGAAATATCGGGTCCGCCACGATCCGGCCGCCGCGCAGGTCCGCCACACCGGGCCGGAACGGCACCATCGTGCGCCGGCCGTCCGGCTTCTCGATCTCGAGGATGTCGCCCGCTCCGAAGTCCTCGACCGCCACGACGCGTCCCAGCGGATCGCCGGAGTCGGTCTCGCAGGGAAGGCCGATCAGGTCGGCGTGATAATATTCGCCCTCGTCGAGAGGCGGCAGCGCCGAGCGGGGGATTGTAACGAGCTGGCCGCGAAGCGCCTCGGCGGCGCTACGGTCGCCGACTTCGGCGAAGCGGGCGATTGGGGTACGATCCCCTTTTAGCGCGGCCAGGGTGAGGAGGCGCTCCCCTACCCTCACCTGCCTGTGGCGCTTCAGGCTTTCCGCGCTCTCGGCGAACAATTTCAGGCGCACCTCGCCGCTGATGCCGTGCGCTCCGGCAATGGCGGCGAGGGCGACCTGATCGTCCGGCAAGGCCTACTCCGCCTTTTCGGCGCCCTCGGCGGGAGCGGCTTCGTCCGAACCCTCGGCGGGCTCGCTGGTCGAGACGCCCTCATTGGACGCCTCGTCGGCGGGCGTCGCCTCGCCCCCGGCGGCGGGAGCTTCCTCGGCGGCGGGAGCCTCCTCGGCGGCGGGAGCCTCCTCGGCGGCCGGAGCTTCCTCCGCGACCGGGGCCTCTTCGGCGGCGGGCGCTTCGGCGGCGGCTTCCTCGGCGACGATCTCGTCGGCGGCGGGAGCTTCCTCGGCCGGGGCGGCCTCCTCCTCGGCCGGAGCGGCGGCCGCCTCGGCTTCGCGGGCGGCGCGCTCCTCGGCGCGCTCCTTGGCCTTCTCGCCGGGGACGCCCTTGTTCGGATTGTTGCGGGCGGCGCGCTCGCGAACGCCGGCGGCGTCGAGGAAGCGGGCGACCCGGTCGCTGGGCTGGGCCCCGACCGAGAGCCAGTGGCGGGCGCGATCGGCGTCGAGCTTCACCCGGTCCGGGCTGTCCTTGGGGAGGAGCGGATTGTAGCTTCCGATCCGCTCGATGAACTTGCCGTCGCGGGCGGTGCGGGCGTCGGCGACGACGATCTTGTAATAGGGACGCTTCTTCGCGCCGCCCCGGGAAAGCCGGATTGAAACTGCCATTTTATAGTCCTTCTCTTCTGATCTTGTCGTCATCCCGGCGAAAGCCGGGATCTCAGGGAAAGCTCTCGCCGAGGTGCCGGCTTTCGCCGGCATGACGGCCAGAGGTTGTGAATCACTTCTTCTTCATGAACTTCTCGAAGCCGGGCGGGAGGTTCATCGGCGCTCCGCCCGGGCCGGGAAGGCCGGGCATTCCGCCCGCTCCGCCGCCGGGAAGGCCGGGCATCCCGCCCAGGCCGCCCAGGCCGCCGAGGCCCCCGCCGCCTCCGAACATCGCGCCGAGCTTGCCGAGTCCGCCCATCTTGCGGAGCTTCTTCATCATCCCGGCCATGTCCTGGTGCATCTTGAGGAGCTTGTTGACCTCCTGCACCGTCCGTCCCGAGCCCTTGGCCACCCGGATCTTGCGCTTGGCGTTGAGCAACTCCGGGCGCCTGCGCTCCTTGGGGGTCATCGACGAGATGATCGCGTCGAGGTGGACGAGCACCTTGTTGTCGACGCCGCTCGCTTCCATCGCTCCGGAAATCTTCTTCATCCCCGGGAGCATCGCGGCGAGCCCGCTAATGCCGCCCATGCGCTGCATCTGGGCGAGCTGGGCGCGCAGGTCGTCGAGGTCGAACTGGCCCTTGGCCATCTTCCGGGCCATCGCCTCGGCTTCTTCGACCTGGATCGTCTCCTGGGCGCGCTCGACGAGGCTGACGACGTCGCCCATGCCGAGGATCCGCCCGGCGACCCGCTCCGGATGGAAGGCCTCGAGCGCATCGATCGCCTCGCCGACGCCGGCGAACTTGATCGGCTTGCCGGTAACCGCGCGCATCGAGAGCGCGGCGCCGCCGCGGGCATCGCCGTCGAGGCGGGTGAGGACGATACCGGTCAGTTCGACCTGGCCGGAAAAGCTGGTGGCGACGTTGACGGCGTCCTGGCCGGTCAGGGCGTCGACGACGAGCAGGATCTCGGCCGGGCCGGAGACGTCGGCGACCGCCTTCATCTCGTCCATCAGCGCCTGGTCGACGTGGAGCCGGCCGGCGGTGTCGAGGAGAAGGACGTCGAAGCCCTGGAGGCGGGCGGCCTGGAGGGCGCGGCGGGCGATGTCGACCGGCTGCTGGCCCGCGACGACGGGCAGGGTGGCGACCTCGGCCTTCTCGCCGAGCACCCGGAGCTGCTCCTGGGCGGCGGGACGGGCGACGTCCAGCGACGCCATCATCACCTTCTTGCCGCCCTTGTCGCGAAGGCGCCGGGCGATCTTGGCGGTGCTGGTGGTCTTTCCCGAGCCCTGAAGGCCGACCATCATCACGACCGCGGGCGGGGTGACGTCGACGTTGAGCTCGGAAGCCTCGGCGCCGAGCATGTCGACGAGCGCGTCGTGGACGATCTTGACGACCTGCTGGCCGGGCGTGACCGAGCGGAGCACCTGCTGGCCGACCGCCTGCTCGGTCGCCCTGTCGACGAACTCGCGGACCACCGGGAGAGCGACGTCGGCTTCGAGCAGGGCGATCCGGACCTCGCGCATCGCCGCGCGCACGTCCGCCTCGGTGAGGGCGCCGCGGCCGCGCAGCCGGTCGAAGACGGCGCCGAGGCGGTCGCTCAGACTGTCGAACATGCTCTTCCTTCCACCGGCCTCAGGTGCCGAACGCGAAAAACGCCGGCGGGCGAAACCTCGCCGGCCAGCGCGCGCCCCCCGGGGGCGCTGTTCTTATCCCAAAGGGATGTGGGGGCGCATAGCCGCGAGGGGAAGATATGGCAAGGCCGGGCGCGCCCTTCCCCTAGCCGCCGGTGACCGAAACCCAGAGGACCTGCAGGTCGGCGTAGTGCCCGTCGCCGGCGAGGACGGTGACTTCGTAGATATTGTCTCCGTCGGAATCGCCGGGAGCCTCGAAATCCGGGGCCTGGAGGAAGCTCAGCGCGCCGGTTTCGGAGTCGATGGTGAACAGGGCCGCGTCGGCACCGCCGAAAATCTCGTATGTCGGGGCGTCGCCGTCGACGTCGTCGGCCTGGACGGTCGTCACCGCGACCCCCGCCTCCGCGACCGCGAGGGCGGCGAAGACTCCGCCGCCGTTCGAGACGATGGCGACGCCTTCATTGACGTTGGCGACGCCCACGGTCAGCGCCTGGGTGTCGGTGAGACTGCCGTCGCTGGCCGAGACGACGACCTCGTAGACATTGTCGCCCGAGGCGTCGCCCGGCGTCTCGAAATCGGGCGCCTCGGCGAAGCTGAGGGCGCCGGTCACCGGATCGATCGTGAAGGCAGTGGCATCGGCGCCGCCCGCGATGGAATAGGTGCGCGCCGTCCCCTCCGGATCGGCGGCGGCCACCGTGGTGACGAACGTGTGGGTCTCGGTCGCCGCCACCAGAGCGGTGTCGCCGCCGTCGTTCGAGGCGATCACCGGCGCCTCGTTGGCGTCGGTCACCGTGACGGCGATCGCCTGGACGTCGTCCAGCAGGCCGTCGCTCGTCCTGACCACGACCTCGTAGACATTGTCCCCGTCCGAGTCCTCCGGCGCCTCGAAATCCGGGGCGGCGAGGAAGCTCAAAGCGCCGGTCTCGGCGTCGATGGTGAACAGCACGGAGTCGGCGCCGCCGGATATCTCAAAGGTCAAGGTGTCGCCGTCGACGTCCGTGGCCTGGACAATCGTGACCGCGGAGCTGTCCTCCTCGACCTCGACGGCGGCGGAGGCGCCACCCCCGTCCGAGACGATGGCGACGGCTTCGTTGACGTTATAGAGGTCGACGGTCAGCGCCTGGGTGTCGGCGAGGGCACCGTCGCTGGCCTCGACGACGACCTCGTAATAATTGTCGCCGTCAGCGTCGCCCGGGGCTTCGAAATCGGGCGCTTCCACGAAGCTGAGGGCGCCGGTCACCGGATCGATCGTGAAGTCGGCGGCATCGGCGCCGCCGGCGATGGAGTAAGTGCGTGCGGCGCCTTCCGCGTCGGTCGCCGCGACGGTCGTGACCAGGGTATCGCCCTCGCTGACACCCGCCCACGCCCAGGCGCCGCCGCCGTTGGAGGCGATGACCGGGGCTTCCTCGACGCCCGCCACCGTCACCGCGATCGCCTGGGTGTCGCTGAGCGACCCGTCGCTCGCCCGGACGAGCACGTCGTAGACATTGTCGCCGCCGGCATCGCCCGGATTGTCGAAATCGGGAGCGGTGACGAAGCTCAGGACGCCGGTGACGGCATCGATCCTGAACCTGGCCGCGTCGGCTCCGCCGGCGATCGAGTAGCTGCGCGCATTATTGTCCGGATCGGACGAGGTCACCGTCATCACCGCGAGCATGTTCTCGTCGAGCGAAAGCGCGAGGCTCGCCCCGCCACCGCCGGAGGTGATGACCGGGCTCTCGTTGACGTTGACAACCCTGACGGCGAGCGCCTGGCTATCGCTCAGAGCGCCGTCGCTGGCCTGGACGACGACATCGTAGACGTTGTTGCCGCCGGCATCGGCGGGGCTTTCGAAATCGCGCGCCGCGACGAAGGTCAGCACTCCGCTCGCGGAATCGATGGCGAAGAAGGCGGCATCGGCGCCGCCGGAAATCGAATAGGTCCTGGTCGCCTTTTCCGGGTCCGTCGCCACGACGGTGGTGACGGCTGTGCCATTCTCTCCGACGCTGAGGCTGGCGGCGGCGCCGCCGCCGTTCGAGGTGATGACGGGCGCTTCCTCGATTCCAGTCACGGCGACGGAGATCGTCTGGGTATCGGCGAGCAGACCGTCGCTCGCGCGCACGATTACGTCGTAGACATTGTCGGCGCCGGCATCGCCGGGATTGTCGTAATCGGGCGCGGCGAGGAAGCTCAGGACGCCCGTCGAGGAGTTGATCGCGAACCGGGCCGAGTCGGCGCCGCCGGCGATCGAATAGGTGCGGGCGGTGTTCTCCGGATCGGTCGACGTCACCGTGGTGACGACGCCCGTATTCTCGCTGACGGACAGCGACACGCCGTCGCCGCCGCCGTTGGACGTGATGACCGGCGCCTCGTTCACGTTCAGCACCGAGACCGCGATCGCCTGGGTGTCGGTCAGGAAGCCGTCACTGGCCCGAACGATGACGTCGTAGACGTTGTTGAGCCCCGCGTCGGTGCGGGTCTCGAAATTGGGCGCGGCGACGAAGGAGAGGATTCCCGTAGCGGCGTCGATCGTGAACTTGGCCGCGTCCGCGCCGCCGGAAATGCTGTAGGTGATCGCGGCCTTCTCGGGATCGGCGGCGGCGACCGTCGTCACGACCTTGGTGTTCTCGTTGACCGAGGTGACCGCGCTGGTGCCGCCGAAGAAGGAGGTAATCACCGGCGATTCGTCGAGGTTGGTGACGGTGACGGAGATGGTCTGCGTGTCGGTGTAGCCGCCGCCGGCGACCTGGACGATCAGCTGGTAGACATTGTCGCCGTTGCTGTCGGCCGGAGCCTCGAAATTGGGCGCCGCGACGAAGCTGATCGTGCCGCTTCCGCCGATCACGGTACCGATCTTGAACCGGGCCGCGTCGGCGCCGCCGACGATGCTGTAGGTCAAGACTCCGCCGTCGCTGATCTTGACGGTGAAGTCCTTGTTGCTCTCGATCATGAAGCCGCTGCCGTTCTCGATCATCGACAGCGAAGCGCTGTCGCCGCCGCCATGGGAGGTGATTGAGAAGGGCTCTATGACGTTGTTGACCCGGACGGCGATCGACTGGGTCGCGCTGGTCACGCCGTCGCTCGCCCGGACGATGACGTCGTAGACGTTGTCGGCGCCGCTGTCGGAACGGATTTCGAAATCCGGCGCCGCGACGAAGCTCAGCGCTCCGGTCGTGGAATCGATGCTGAACTTCGCGGCATCGGCGCCGCCGGAGATGCTGTAGGCGATGGCGCCATTGTCCGGATCGACGGCGACGACGGTGGTCGCGAGAAGCTCGTTCTCGGCCATCGACGTGGAGGCGAAAGTGTGTCCGAAGAGCGACGTGATCCTCACCGGCTCCTGGACGTCGGCGACCTTGACGGCGATGGTCTTCACGTCGCTGTACGTGCCGTCGGTCGCCTGGACGGTGACGTAATAGACGTTGTCGCCATCGGCATCGGTCGGGTTTTCGAAATTGGGTGAGGTCAGCCATGTGATCGAGCTCTGATTGCCGAACACCGGACCGAGCTTGAACCGGGCGGCGTCCTCGCCCCCGACGATGGTGAAGGTGAGCGTTCCGGCGTCCTGCTCATCGGTCGAGATGATCCAATTGCTGTTGGAATTCTCCTGCACGTTCAGCGTCCCGACGCTGCCGCCGAACCCGGTGATCGAGAAAGGCTCATTCACGTTGGTGATGGCGATGCTCAGATCCTGGGTATCGCTGACGCCCCCGGCGGTGGCCTTGACCGTGACCTCGTAGATCTTGTTCAGGCCATGATCGGTCGGGGCCTCGAAATTCGGCGCGGTGATGAAGCTCAGAACGCCGGTCGTCGCATCGATCGTGAACTTCGACGAATCCCAGCCGCCGGCGATGGAATAGACGATGCTGGTTCCGGCGGGAGGGTCGCCGGCGACGACGGTGGTCGCCACGGTCTGGTTCTCCGCCAGCGACAAGGAGGCGGTGGGGCCGCCGCCGTTGGAGTGGATCGCGGGTCCTTCGCCGACATTGCCGATCGCGATCTGGAAGGCCTGCGTGGTGACGATGTCGCCGTCGCTCGCCCGGATGACCACGTCGTAGACTCGATCGCCGCCGACGTCGTCCGGAACCTCATAATTGGGGGCGGTATAGAAGCTGAGCACGCCGGTGGTCGAGCTGATGAAGAATTTGCCGGCATCGGCGCCGCCGTCGATCCGGTAGCTGACCGGATCGCCTTCCGTGTCGACGGCCGCCACCGCCACCGAATTGCTGTTCTCCCAGACGGCAAGCACCGCCGGGGAGGTGAAGGCGGTGCCTTCGTTGACGTTGCGAAGGGCGACTGCAAGCGCCTGGGCGACGCTCTGGCCGGCGGCGCTCGCGGTCACTTCGACGTCGTAGACGTTGTTCGCGCCGGCATCGGCCGGACTCTCGAAATCGGGAGTCAGGACGAAGCTGAGCACTCCGGTGGTCGCGTCGACGGTGAAGCGCTCGGCGTCGGCGCCGCCGGTGATGGCGAAGGTCGCGGCGGCGTCGGTCGCCGTCACCCGGGTCACGGCCAGCGTGTTCTCCGGGGCCGCGACCTCAGCGCTCGACGTGATCAGCAGGCCGCGGCCGGCCTCGCCGACGGTGACCGAAAGCGCCTGGCTGTCGCTCAGCTCGCCGTCGCTGGCGGAGACGACGACTTCATAGACATTGTCGAGATCGGAATCCGACGGGGCGCCGGGATCGGGCGCGACGAGGAAGGTCAGGTGGCCGGTGGAATCGATCGCGAACAGGGCCGAATCCGCGCCGCCGGTGATGGCGTAGCCGATCGGGGCCGGGCCGACCCGGTCGGTGGCCACGATCTGGGTGACCACCGACTGGCCGCCGGCCACGGTGAAGGCCGCCGCGGCGCCGCCGCCGTCGGACTGGATGACCGGCGCCTTGTTCAGGGCGAAGATCCGGGCGCTGACGTCGGCGCCGCCGAAATCCTGGGAGGACGACCAGGCGGTGACGATATCTCCCCCGGCGGTGACGAGGGTCTTCGACGACCCCGGGCTTTGATTGAACGTCGTATTGATGAGGAAGCTGGCGCCGGGCGCGCCGGAGGAATCGTAGCGGCGGCCGAAAACCTCGCCCGAGCTGAAGCTCGTGCTCGGGGCCGACCAGGTCGCGACGAAGCCGCCGTCGGGCAGGGCCTCTAGCTGCGGCGAGCCGACTTGCCCGGAGGCGGCGCTGATCAGGAAGTCGCCGCCGATCTTCGTCCCCGAAGCGTCGAACATCTGGCCCCTGATGGCCTGGTTGATGAATCCGGTGTCGGGGTAGTTCCGCCAGGCGACCACGAAGCGCCCGTCCGGCAGAGCGAGGACGTCCGCTTCGGTCGGATAGCCGGCGCCCGCGCCGGCAATGGCGATCTCGCCTCCCACCTTGCTCCCGGCGGAGTCGAAGATCTGGCCGTTGAGCACCGAATCCACGCTGGTGCCCGACACCCAGGTCAGGATGAAGCCGCCCGACGCGGTCGCCGTCAGGCTGGATTTGGCCTGAGCGCCGGTCGTGGTCGTGTTGACGAGGAACTCCGCCCCCGCCGGCGCGCCCGCGGAGTCGAATATCCGCGCCTTCACTTCGGTCAGCGTTCCCCCCGAAGCGGGTTGCGCCGTCGTCCAGCTGATGACGAAGCGGCCGTCGGCGAGGGCGGTGACGGCGGCCTCTGACTGGTTGCCGGACGTCTGGTCGTTGACGACGAAAGCCGCGCCCGCGGCCTGGCCCGCCGCGTCGTAGCGCTGCGCCACGATGGCGGAGCCGCTGCCGTCCCGGGCCGGGTCCGTGCTTTCGAAGACGATGACGAACCCGCCGTCGCCAAGCCCCGCCGATCCGGTTTGCAGGCTCTGATAGCTGTTGCCCAGGGTGGCGACCGTGAATTCCTGGCTCGCCGGGCCGCCGCTCGAATCGAAGCGCTGGGCCTTGAGCGAATAGACGGTGCCGGTCACCGAGCCCCAGACGAGGAGGTAGCCGCCGTCCTCGAGCGCGGTCGCCGAGGAGATGTTCTGGCTTCCGGTGCGAACGCCGTTGACTCGAAACTGAGGCCCGACGGCCGCGTAATATGGCATGCAATCCCCCCGGCCCGCCCCTCAAGCCTTGGCTATCATGGGGTTGTTTTAGGAGGAGTAAACAGAAATCCGGATAGGGCCCTGTTTTTGCAATGCTTGGATTGGGCCGCTTCTTGCGGCCGCCGGCCGCGGCGGGCGCCGCGGGCGGCGGACAGGCTTCAGCCGCGAGCCCTGCGCATCTCCCGGCGAAGCTCGCGGACCCGGCGATCGATCCGGGCGGTGACGATCGCCCGCTCCTTCCAGTCGAGCCTGCTGTCGCCTTCGTAGCGGGTCCTCGCCTTGAGAAGCGCGCGCGCCTCGCCTTCCGGGCTGGAATCGCAGGTAATTGCCGAGGTGTGGGCGAGCACTTCCACCTTGCCGTCGGCGTTGCACAGCGAGGGCGTCGCCGCCGAGGCCGTGCCGGCGATCCCCCCCGCCAGCAGGAGGGCGGCGGATGCGATGAAAAAGCGTGTCGGCCGAGCGTTCATTTCATGTCTCCCGTTCCGGGGCGCCTGCCCCTTCTGCCGATCCGCAATGGCAGCCTTCGCCCCAGGGACTCCACGGCCGCTCGATCGAGGGGGCGCAGAAGTCTGCGGACCGACCAAGCGGCGCGGCGCTTCGACGGGCGTCGCGGCGGGCGGCGCTTGAGCTGCGGCCGAAGGCGTGAGAAACCGCGGCGATGGGAAAGCACTCGACAGGGAGGCTGGGCCGGGCGGCGCTTGCCGCGGCCGCGATTCTGATGCCGGCGCCGGGCGGCACCGCGGCGGCGGCGGGACCGGCGGGGGATTACCGGCTCGTCGGCGAGCAGGACGTCGCCTCCGGCCTGAGGCTGCGGCCCGACGGGCGATTTCAATATTTCCTGATCGCCGGCGCTCTCGACGAGGGCGCCGAGGGGCGGTGGAGCGTCGCCGGCCGAATCGTCACTCTGACGACCGAGCCCAAACCGGTGCCCCCGGTCTTCACCCAGGGAGCTTCGGCGAAGACCAAGGCCGCTCCACTCACCATTAAGGTCAGCTGGCCCGGGGGGCGCGGGATTGCGGGTGTGGACCTGCGCGTCGGTCTCGACGACGGCGTGGTGCTCGACGACTATACCCAGGAGGACGGCTGGAGCCTTTCGGAGGTGGAGGGGCGCAAACCGCTCTGGATCGAGCTCGCCGTGCCGATGCACGGCGCCCGCTCGCCTCGCTTCCCGATCGACCTGGAAGCCGGGAACGCGCTCGCTTTCACCTTCACTCCCAACGACATCGGCGTTTTCGACTTCGACGGCGTGAAGGTGGAACTGGCGGGCAAGGCGCTGGTCGTCCACCGCGAGGGCGCGCAACTGCGCTACGAGCCGGTCAGGGACTGATGCCGGAGCCGCGATGAGCGAGCCGCCCCTCATCCTGGTCGATGCCGACGCCTGCCCGGTCAAGGAGGAGATCTACAAGGTCGCCTTCCGCCATGGCGCCGGGGTGAAGATCGTCAGCAACGCGCATCTGCGGGTGCCGGCCCATCCCCTTATCGAGCGGATCGTCGTCGGCGCCGGCTTCGACGCGGCCGACGACTGGATCGCGGAGCGGGCGGGGCGCGGGACCGTGGTGGTCACGGGCGACATCCTGCTCGCCGACCGTTGCCTCAAGGCCGGAGCCGCGGTGATCGGCCCGAACGGCAAGCCGTTCACGGCGGCCTCCATCGGAGCGGCGGTGGCGACCCGCGCGATCATGGCCGATCTGCGCGCCGGAATGGACGGGCCAGGCGGCGGCCCGGCGCCGTTCGCCAAGGCGGATCGCTCGCGCTTCCTGTCGGCGCTGGACGAGGCGCTGGTGCGGATCAGGCGGTCCTGAGCGCCGCCTTCAGACAGGCCTCCAGCTCGGCGGCGTTGCGTTCCCAACTGTACCCGGCGACGCAGGCCGCGACGTCGTGCGGCGCCGGCGGCCGTTCGAGCAGATCGCGAATCGCGGCAGCGATCGAGGAAGGCTCCGAAGCGACCACCCGGCCGGCCTCGGGGCGGTCGACCAGCTCCCTCGAACCACCGCTTTCGGTCGTCACGACGGGCGTTCCGCACGCCAGCGATTCGACCCAGACATTGGACAGCCCTTCCAGCTCGGCCGTGTGGACCGTCACGTCCGCCGCGGCGTAGAAGGAAGGCATGAGCGGCTGGGGGATCGCGCCGAGGAACCGAACGCGGTCTTCGACTCCGATGTCGCGGACCTGTTGCTCGAGCGCGGATCGATCGGGCCCTCCCCCGATTAGGATCAGGGTCGCCTCGCCGAGCTGCGCGAGGGCCTCGATCGCCAGATGCTGGCGCTTTCGCGGCAGCAAGTTGCCCACGTTCAAGAGCAGCGGGCCGTCGACCTTGAGCGCGGCCTTGCGCGCCGCGCCGTCGCCGAGCCGAAACCGGGTGCGGTCGAGACCCGTCCGGTGAACGGCGATCCGTTCCGCGGGCAGGCCCCTTTCTATCATAGCCGAGCGCAGGGTTTCGCTTACCGCCAGCAGGCAAGCCGCGTTCCTTCCGGCTTCCATCACCTGGCTTCGCGCCCAATCATGACCGGTGGCCGGACGCTCGAAGTCCCCGCCGCGGGCCTTGATCGAGCAGGGAACGGCGAAGGCCTCCGCGAGCCGGCTCGCGGCGGGTCCGTCCGGCCAGAAGAATTCGGCCTGGATGATGTCGAAAGGGAAGCGCCGGCGGATGGCCTCGAACGTGGGATGCACGGCACGGACGATGGCTTCCACACGCCCCCGCCCCCCAGGAAGGGGCTCTTCGAAGCGCGGACGGTGAACCGTGATTCCGTTCAAGACCTCGCTGGTTGGAAGCGCCCGATCGCGCCCGTGCCTCCGAGCGAGCGACAGTGGAAAGGGTGGCAGGCCGACCGGTGCCACCACCTCCACCTCGATGCCGGGGCGGGCGGCCAGAGCGCGCAGCTGGTGCTCGACGAAGCTTCCGACGCCCCTCCATTCCTGGTCCGGATAGGCGCTGGTGAGGGAAAGGAGGCGGAGCATCTCCCGACTATAAAGATCATCCGCGGCGGCGCGAAAGCTGTCCGGGAGGTGACGCCGGCGCTTGCATAGGGTAGATGGACGTCTCCGTAACGACCGAGGGGGGCTCCATGTCCAGGCCTGAGACAAGCACTGCACTGAAAATGTGGGCGAAACCGGCGGTCCGGCGGATGGCCGGCGGATCGGCGGAGCTGAACTCGTCCACCAGCGTCGACGGCAGCGGGACCTTCTCCTAGACTCTTTCCGCGGCCGCCGCCGCCAGATGCCCTTCCAGCTCCGCGGCCTGGCGCTCCCAGCTGAAGTCGAGGGCCCGCGCCCGCACGGCCTCGGCCGCCGGGGCTTCGGTCAGCAGATCCTTCACCGCCGCCGCAATGGCTTCCGGATCGGCCTCGACGATCCTCCCGGCCGCTGGCCGATCGACGATCAGGGCGGCGTCGCCGACCGCGGTGGTGACGAGCGGGGTGCCGCAGGCGAGGGATTCGAGCCTCGCGTTGCCGAACCCCTCGACCAGCGACGGATGGATCGTGACGTCGGCGGCGGCGTAGAGTTGCGGCAGCACGGCATGCGGCAGCGACCCCGGGAGGCGGATCCGGTCGGCCACGCCAAGCTCTCGCGCCCGGGCGACCAGCGCCCCGCGCTCGGGGCCACTGCCCGCGATGAGGAGCGTGGCTCCCTCGATCCTCGCCAGCGCCTCGACCGCAAGCCAGTGCCCCTTTTCGGGGATGAGGTTGCCGACGGCGAGAAGCAACGGGCCGGTTATTCCGAGCCGCGCCTTGGCGGCGGCACGGTCGCCAGGCCGGAAGTGCCCGGCGTCGACGGCGGGGTAATGGATGGCGATCCGGTCGGGTGGGAGGCCGATCGCCGCCATCGCCTGCTTGACGCTCCCGCTCACCGCCAGCAGCCGCTGCGCCGCGAGGCCGGAAGCGAGGAGCTGGCGGCGCATGCGGGCATTCGCGGTGCGCCGCTCGAACTCCATGCCGCGCGCCTTGATCGCCACGGGCACTCCGAGCGCTCGCCCAACGGCGATGGCGGCGGGCCCGTCCGGCCAGGAGAATTCCGCCGAGATGACGTCGAAGGAGAATCGCTCGCGCAGCCCCGCCGCCAGGGGCAGCAGCCGCCGCGCCAGCGCCCGCGGGCGAAGCGAGGGGAAATAGCGGAGCTGGGGGAAAGCCAGGCGGTGGACGGTGACGCCCTTCCATGCCTCCTGTTCCGGTAGCCCAGCGAGCGCCCTCGATGCGACCAGCGATAGCGGAAAGGGGGCGTGTCCAATAGGCGCGACCACCTCCACTTCGACCTCTGACCGAGCCGAGAGCTCGAGCGTCTGCCGCTCGATGAAGTTGCCCAGATTGGGGCGAAGGCGGTCTGGAAAGCGGCTGGTCAGGATCAGGACGCGGAGCATCCGCCGGGCGCTCAGCGGCGCCCGCGCGGGCTCAGCGCCCCGGCCCGCCGCCGAATCCGCCCACGCCCTGCCGGACGATCACCGGCTCCATACAGCCGCCGACCTGGTTGACGACGGCCAGGGTCAGGTCGCCCGGCGGCAGCTCGTCGAGGCGCCTGAGCCTCGGGGGGTCCGCGGGGCGGGCGAGGTGGGGGCCCATCTGGTGGGGGCAGATCCGGGACGGGACGAAGTCACCGGCGGGGCGGGGCGAGGCCGGCCCCGCGGCCGAGGGTGCGGCCGGCCGGGCCTGGGATGCGGGCGCCTCGGCGGACGATGCCGCCGGCAGTGCCAAAGCGAGAGCGACGAGTGCAAGGCGCATGACGTCTCCTTTCCGGCTGCTATGATATCCCTTTCCGCCGCGATTGGGGAGAGGGAGATGGAGGTCAGGACGGCGAGCTGCCGCTGCGGCGCGCTCAAGGCCCGGGCACGGGGCGAGCCGGCGGTGGTGTCGGTCTGCCACTGCCTCGCCTGCAAGGCGCGCACCGGCAGCGCCTTCTCCTGGAACTCGACCTGGCTCGAGGCCCAGCTCGAGACGGAAGGCGAGCCGCGCAGCTGGACCCGCACCGTCGAGGAAGGGCGCTGGTGCACCGACAGCTTCTGCCCCGAATGCGGCTCCACCGCCTGGTACCGGATCGAGGCGCGGCCGGGCATGGTCACCATCCCGGCCGGAAATTTCGGCGATCCCGGCTTCGGCGAGCCGAGCCTTTCCTGGTATTTCGAGCGGCAATGCCCCTGGGTCCGGCTCGAGACCGAGGGCCCGCTGACGGAGGGCTGACACTCCTCCGCCGTTTTTCGCGGGAGAAGGGTTTCGGGGGGTCGCTCCTCGATGTGGGCAGCCGCACGGTGGACTTGGCCCCCTCCCCTCCCTAGATGCACGGCGCGATGAAGCGGCGGTTCCGGAAGATGCATGGGCTGGGCAACGACTTCGTCATCTTCGACGCGCGCGAGGCGCCGGTGGAGATGACGGAGGAGCGCGCCCGCGCGCTCGCCGACCGGCGGACCGGGATAGGCTGCGACCAGCTGATCGTGCTCGAGCCGTCGGACGAGGCGGACGTCAGGATGCGGATCTGGAATTCGGACGGCGGCGAGGCCGAATCCTGCGGCAATGCCGCGCGCTGCGTCGCGCTTCTGCTCGGCGGTCCGGCCTGGATCGAGACCGCGGGCGGGCTCATCGCCGCCTCCGCCAAGGGCTCGTCCGCGACGGTCGACATGGGCGAGCCGCGCTTCGGCTGGGACGAGATTCCGCTCGCCTACCCGATGGACACGGCGGAGATGCCGGTCGGCTGGGAGGATCTTCGCGATCCCTACGCCGTCAATGTCGGCAACCCGCATATCGTCTTCTTCGTCGAGGACGCTAACGCCGTCGAGATCGAGCGGCTCGGCCCGCTGATCGAGCACGACCCGCTCTTCCCACAACGGGTCAACGTCAACATCGCCTCGATCGAGGAGGGCGGCATCCGGCTGCGCGTCTGGGAGCGGGGCGCCGGTCTGACCCAGGCCTGCGGCACCGGCGCCTGCGCGACCGCGGTGGCGGCCGTGAGCCGCGGGCTGGCGGCGAGCCCGGTCCAGGTCCGGCTCCCCGGCGGGTCGCTGACCATCGCCTGGACGCCCGGCACCACGATCGCGATGAGCGGTCCCGCCACCGCCGTCTTCGAAGGCGAGGTGGCGCTGTGAGCGGGGCGGAGGTGATCACGCTCGGCTGCCGCCTCAATGCCGCCGAGAGCGAGGCGATTCGGCTCATGGCGGGCGGCGAGGACGATCTCGTCATCGTCAACAGCTGCGCCGTCACCAACGAGGCGGTGCGGCAGACCCGCCAGGCCATCCGCCGGGCGAAGAGGGCGCGCCCGGAGGCCCGGCTGGTGGTGACCGGCTGCGCGGCCCAGATCGAGCCGGAGACGTTCGCGGCCATGCCCGAGGTCGACCGGGTGGTGGGCAATGGCGAGAAATTCGATCTCGCCGCCTTCGCCCGGACCACCACCGTTCGGGCTGAGCCTGTCGAAGCCCTCCCCTTTGCGGCGGAGGCTGGACGTGATGAACAAGAAGGCCTTCGACAAGCTCAGGCCGAACGGGTTGGGCTTGTTACCCCAATGGGGGAAATACGGGTCTCCGATATCTTCGCCGTCCGCGAGATCGCGCCTCACCTGCTCGCCGGCTTCGCCGAACGCTCCAGGGCCTTCGTCGAGGTCCAGAATGGCTGTGACCACCGCTGCACCTTCTGCATCATCCCCTACGGCCGCGGGAACAGCCGGAGCGTGCCGGCGGGGCTGGTCGTCGAGCGGGTGAAGGCGCTTGCCGCGCAAGGCTTCGCGGAGGTGGTGCTGACCGGGGTCGACGTCACCAGCTACGGGCCGGATCTGCCGGGGACGCCGACGCTCGGCCTGCTGGTCGAGCGGATATTGAGGCACGTGCCGGATCTGCCGCGGCTTCGCCTGTCCTCGCTCGACTGCATCGAGATTGACGATCGGCTCGAGGAGATCATCGCCCACGAGCCGCGCTTCATGCCGCACCTCCATATGAGCTTCCAGGCCGGCGACGACATGGTGCTGAAGCGGATGAAGCGGCGCCACAGCCGCGCTCAGGCGGTGGCGACGGTGCAGCGGCTGAAGGCGAAGCGTCCGGAGCTGGCGATCGGCGCCGACCTCATCGCCGGATTCCCGACCGAGACGGACGAGATGCACGAGAACAGCCTGAAGCTCGTCGACGAGTGCGACATCGTCATGGGCCACATCTTTCCGTTCTCGCCGAAGCGCGGGACTCCGGCGGCGCGGATGCCGCTCGTGCCGGTGCCGGTGGTGAAGGAACGGGCGCGCCGGCTGAGGGCGGCCTGCGCCGAACGGAGGGCGAGGTGGCTCGCCGGGCTGGTCGGGACGAGGCAGCGGGTGCTGGTGGAGCGCGACGGAAGCGGCCACGCGGAAAATTTCGCGCCGGTCATAATCCGTTCGTCCCGAGCGAAGTCGAGGGACCCCATCGAGCGAAGCCGAGATACTGACTGCGAGAAGGGCCTCGGCTTCGCTCGGCAGGGTGTCTCGACCTCGCTCGACACGAACCGATCTGGCGAGATCGTGCCGGTCAGGATTGTCTCGGTGGAAGAGGGTTCTCTCGTCGGGATCCCGGCATGAGCGAGGCGACGTGGCTCGACCGGCTGCAATCCGGGTTCAGGAAGACTTCGGAGCGGCTCGGCGACAACCTCACCGGCCTGTTCACCAAGGCGGCGCTCGACGAGGAGACTCTGGAAGAGATCGAGGAAGCGCTGATCGCTTCCGACCTCGGCCCCGCGACGGCGGCGAAAATCAGGAATAGGCTGGCGGCGGAGCGCTTCGAGCGCGGCCTCTCCGAATATGCGGTGCGCGAGATCGTCGCCGAGGAGCTCGAGAAGATCCTCGCCCCGGTGGCGGTGCCGCTCCAGATCGATGCCTTTCCGAGGCCTCAGGTGATCCTGATCGTCGGGGTCAACGGCTCGGGCAAGACGACGACCATCGCCAAGCTCGGCCACCTCCTGCTCGAGCAGGATTACGGCGTCCTGTTCGCCGCCGGCGACACCTTCCGGGCGGCGGCGATCGAGCAGCTCAAAATCTGGGCGGAGCGGATCGGAGTGCCCGTCATCGCCGGCCCCGAGGGCGGGGACAGCTCGGCGATCGTCTTCGACGGCGTCAAGAAGGGCACCGCCGAGGGCATCGACACGCTCATCGTCGACACCGCCGGGCGGCTCCAGAACAAGAAGGTGCTGATGGACGAGCTCGCCAAGATCCGGCGGGTGCTCGGTCGGCTCAACCCGGAGGCGCCGCACAACGTGGTGCTGGTGCTCGACGCGACGACCGGGCAGAACGCGCTGAGCCAGATCGAGGTGTTCAGGGAGGTCGCCGGGGTCACCGGGCTGGTCATGACCAAGTTGGACGGGACCGCCCGCGGCGGCGTATTGGTGGCGGCGGCGGAGCAGTTCGGGCTGCCGATCCACGCGATCGGAATCGGCGAGGGCATTAACGACTTGCGGCCGTTCGACGCTCGGGAGACGGCGCGGGCGATCGCGGGACTGGGAAGAGAGTGAGCGTGACGGCGGAAAAAAGAGAGCCCTCGGTCGCCGGACGGCTGATGATCGACCTCGGGCCGTTGCTCGTCTTCTTCCTTGTGAACTTCTTCGCGCCCGTCCCGGACGTGCTGAAGATCTTCTACGCGACCGGGGCTTTCATGGCGGCGATGATCGTCGCGATGATGGTCTCCTATTTGCGCTACAAGCACATCTCGCCGCTGCTGTGGTTCTCGGGGATCATGGTGGTGATCCTGGGCGGAGTGACGATCTGGCTTCACAACGACGTCTTCATCAAGATGAAGCCGACCGTTTATTACCTGCTGATCGCGAGCCTGCTCGTGTTCGGGCTGTCGACCGGCCGCAACCTCCTCAAGATGGTGCTGGGCGCGGCCTATCCGGGCCTCTCGGAGCGCGGCTGGCAGCTGCTCACCCGCAACTGGGCGATCTTCTTCGCGGTCATGGCCGTCGTCAACGAGGCGGTGTGGCGCAACACCGACACCAGCTTCTGGATCGGCTTCAAGCTCTGGGGCTTCCTGCCCGCCACCTTCCTGTTCGCGATCGCCAACGTGCCGATGCTGATGAAGCACGGCATGCAGCTCGAGCCGGGCAAGGAAGAGCCGCCGGTGCCGCCGGTCCAATGAGGACTTCCTCGGTCCTTACCCGTCATTGCGGCGAAGGCCGGAATGACGAAGCGCGCACGGCCGGGGAGGGAGCATGATGCCTGATCCGGCCCGCCCCGTCGTCTCCGTCCGCCGTCTGTCCAAGCGCTACGAGGGCGGCCATGAGGCGCTCAAGCATGTCAGCCTCGATATCGCCAAGGGCGAGATCTTCGCCTTGCTCGGCCCCAACGGCGCCGGCAAGACGACCCTGATCAGCATCGTCTGCGGCATCGTCACCGCGACGTCGGGCGAGGTCGAGGTCGGCGGCCACGACATCGTGCGCGATTATCGGGCGGCCCGGACCAAGATCGGGCTGGTGCCGCAGGAGCTCCACACCGACGCGTTCGAAAGCGTACTTTCCACGGTCAGCTTCAGCCGCGGCCTGTTCGGCAAGCCGCCCAGTCCCGCCCATGTCGAGAAGGTGCTCAAGGACCTGTCGCTGTGGGACAAGCGCAAGGCGAGGATCATGGAGCTGTCGGGCGGAATGAAGCGCCGGGTGATGATCGCCAAGGCGCTCAGCCACGAGCCCGACATCCTGTTCCTCGACGAGCCGACGGCCGGAGTCGACGTCGAGTTGCGGCGCGACATGTGGGCGCTGGTCCGGCGGCTCAGGGACACCGGAGTGACCATCATCCTCACCACCCATTATATCGAGGAGGCGGAGGAGATGGCGGACCGGGTCGGAGTGATCTCGCGCGGCGAGCTGATCCTCGTCGAGGGCAAGGCCGAGCTGATGAAGAAGCTCGGCAAGAAGGAGCTGACGCTTCAGCTCGCCGAGCCGCTCGACGCCGTCCCGGCCGAGCTGGCCGAATGGCGGCTCGAGCTTCGCGCCGACGGCCATGAACTGCTCTACGTCTTCGACGGCGCGGCCGAGCGGACCGGAATCCCCTCGCTGCTCGGGCGGATGCGCGACATCGGCATCGCCTTCAAGGACCTCAATACGAGGCAAAGCTCGCTGGAGGATATCTTCGTCAGCCTCGTCCACGAGCCCCGCGCATGAGCGGGACGCGCCTCACCTCCCCCTCCACCGTTCGGCCTGAGCTTGTCGAAGGCACTTCCTTTCCGCCTTCCCGGGGAGTTGGAGAAAGGAAGGGAGGCCTTCGACGAGCTCAGGCCGAACGCGGCTGGGGTTCGGGTCGTGTCTGCGGAGACGCCGGATGACTCCCACCGGCTTCAACCGCCACGGCGTCTGGGCGATCTACCGCTTCGAGATGGCGCGGGCGCTTCGCACCTTGTGGCAGAGCCTGGTCACCCCGGTCATCACCACCTCGCTCTATTTCGTGGTGTTCGGAGCGGCCATCGGCTCGCGAATGACCGAGGTGCAGGGCGTCCAGTACGGCGCCTTCATCGTGCCGGGGCTGATCATGCTGTCGCTGTTCACGCAGAGCATCTTCAACGCCTCGTTCGGGATCTTCTTCCCCAAGTTCACCGGCACGATCTACGAGATCCTCTCCGCGCCGATCTCGCCGCTGGAGATCGTGCTCGGCTATGTCGGCGCCGCGGCGACCAAATCGGTGGCCCTCGGCCTCGTCATCCTCGCCACCGCCGCCTTTTTCGTGCCGCTGCAGATCCTCCATCCCGTCTGGATGATCGGCTTCCTGGTTCTGATCGCGACGACCTTCAGCCTGTTCGGTTTCATCATCGGCATCTGGGGCAAGAATTTCGAGCAGATCCAGTTCGTGCCGATGCTGATCGTCACCCCTTTGACCTTCCTCGGCGGGGCCTTCTACTCGGTCGACATGCTGCCCGAGCCGTGGCGGACGGCGACTTTGTTCAACCCGATCGTCTATCTGATCAGCGGCTTCCGCTGGAGCTTCTACGGAGTCGGCGACGTGCCGGTCGGGATCAGCCTCGCGGCGACGCTGGGGTTCCTTCTGGTCTGCCTCGGCGTCGTCGCCTGGATCTTCCGAACGGGGTACCGGCTGAAGAGCTGATCCAGACGTAAGGGCCTCCCCTCCCTGCGAGGGAGGGGCTGGGGGCGGGTGCGAGCGCAGCGAGCCCCTTCCCCAGGCAAGCGCCTTCAGCGGCATCGAGCCGCTTCAGTCGCACCCACCCCTGACCCCTCCCTTGCAGGGAGGGGAAATCCTCGGCTCAGTTGACCTTGAAGCGGGCCAGCTCGACCTTGGGGTCGCGCCACTTGGGGCTGATCCGGCTCGCCTCGCGATAGTCGTGATAGGCGGCGCGGACCTGGCCGGCGAGCTCGTTGGCGACGGCGCGGCCGTAATAAGCGAGTTCCGGCCGCCGGGTCTTCTTGGCCAGGGCGCTGTCGAACATCGGCTTGGCCCGCTGCTCCGCCTCTGGGAGGTGAAGAAGGGCAAAACCCTTGTTGAGATAGGCCTCGGGCTGGTCGGGATCGCGGCTCAGCGCCTCGTCATAATCGGCGATCGCCTGCTCGACATTGCCGACCCGCGCCTTGAGGATTCCGCGGTTGACGAAGGTCGCGACCACGTCGGAATGGCTGAGCGTGTCCTCCCGGAGCGCCTGATCGCAATTGCGCATCGCCGCGATGCTCGGCGTCCGGGCTTCGGCCGCCTCGTAGCACATTCGGGCATAGGAATTGCCGATGACGCTGACCGCGCCGGTGGCCGGACTTGCCGCGAGCAGGGCCGCGGCGGCGAAGAGGAATTTACTGCGCATAGCGAGTCCTCCTGGCATGAGAGGCGGACCATAACAGAATCGTACGCGCCGTGCCATCGGCGTCCTTGGATACGGGTCTTCGCCAGGCTCAGCCCCTAGTCAGGATGAGCGGCTGGTACTTGCCCGCTCATCCTGAGCAGCCGCTGAGCGAAGTCGAAGCGGCGTATCGAAGGAAGTCCTCAGCCCTGGAGCTGGTGGCGCTTCAGGGCGTGGCGGAGCTGGTCGTAGCTGAGGCTGAGGGCGGCGGCGGCGGCGCGCTGGTTCCACCGGCATTTCTCGAGCGCGGCGGCGAGAATCGCCTTCTCATATTCGGCGACGGCGAGCCGGAAATCGGCGCAGCTCTCCGGGTCCCAGGCGTTGACCGGCGGCGTGCCGGGCGCCGACGCCGCTGGCGGCAGCACCTCCATCGTCACGGTCTGGCCGGCGGGCTGCGGTCGCCAGGGCGATTCGAACGGATCGAACTGGATCCGGTCGATCGGCCGCTCATGATCCTCCCAGCGGTAGACGGCGCGTTCGACGACGTTCCTCAGCTCGCGGACATTGCCCGGCCAGGTATAGTTGAGGAGCTTGTCCATCGCCCCGTTGCTGAAGCCCGGCCAGCTTGGCCATTCGAGCTCGAGCGCCATGCGGCGGGCGAAATGATCGGTGAGGACCGGAATGTCGCTGCTCCGATGGCGCAGCGGCGGCAGGGTGACGACCTCGAAGGACAGCCGGTCGAGAAGATCGGCGCGGAAACGGTTGCGCTCGGCCAGGCGGGGCAGGTCCTCGTTGGTGGCGGCGACGATGCGGACGTCCACCCTCACCGGACGCGAGGCGCCGATCCGGCTCACCTCGCCATATTCGACGACCCGGAGCAGCCGCTCCTGAGCCGCCTGCGAGAGGGTGGCCAGCTCGTCGAGGAACAGGGTGCCGCCGTCCGCCTCCTCGAAGCGGCCGGCGCGGGCCTTGGTGGCGCCGGTGAAGGCGCCGGCCTCGTGGCCGAACAATTCGGCCTCGATCAGGGTCTCGGGCAGGGCGGCGCAGTTCATCGCGACCAGCGGGCCGTCCCAGCGCGAGGAGAGATGGTGGAGGCGCTCGGCGATCAGCTCCTTGCCGGTGCCGCGCTCGCCGATCACCAGCACCGGCCGGTCGAGCGGCGCGGCGCGGCTCGCCCGCTCGACCGCGTCGAGGAAGGAGGAGGATTGGCCGACCAGTTGGGTGTTGCGTTCCACCACCAAAGATTGGGACGGATTCCCATGCTTTGGCAAGAAAAAGATGCGACGGAAAGCGGCTTCAAGCTCAAAAGCCGCGGTTTTCCGCCACTTTTCGCAATTGGCACGCCCCTTGTAGAGAAGGGGACATAGCGCCGCTGGGCGGAACGGATTTTTCAGGGAGGAAGAAATGGTCGACATGGGTAAATTGGGGCAGACGATCCTGGCGACGCTCGGAGCGATGGTTCTGACCGCGACGGCGGTGGGCGCCGCGGTCGGCCCGGCCCGGGCGATCGAGACCGCGCCGATCAGCCTTGTAGCGGCTTCGGTTTCGGGCCAGGCTCAGGCCTGACCCGCGGGCGGCGGTTCGGGAGGGTTCGCCCCCTTTCCTTCCCGGCCGCCGCCTCAATCCAATGCGTAAGGAGTGATTGAATGGGTATATTCTCCCGAACCCGCGACATCGTCGCCGCCAACTTCGCCGATCTCCTCGACAAGGCCGAGGATCCGGCGAAGATGATCCGGATGATCATCCTCGAGATGGAGGAGACCCTGGTCGAGGTCCGCGCCAGCGCCGCGCGCACCATCGCCGATCAGAAGGAAATGCGCCGCCAGATCGCCCGCCTCGACAAGCTCCAGGAGAGCTGGACCGAGAAAGCGGAGCTGGCGCTCAGCAAGGATCGCGAGGATCTCGCCAAGGCGGCCCTGGTCGAGAAGCAGAAAGCGGCCGACATGGCCGACAGCCTGAAGAGCGAGATCGAGGTGCTCGACGATGCCCTGCGCGCGTCGGAAGCCGACATCGCCAAGCTTCAGGGCAAGCTGCGCGAGGCGCGCACCCGCCAGAATGCCATCCAGAGCCGGCTCGAAAGCGCCAACCAGCGCGCCCGGCTCCGCGAAGCCTATGCCGGGCCCAAGGTCGACGAGGCCTTCTCGCGCTTCGACGTGCTCGAGCGTCGGGCCGATCAGGCCGAGGGCCGCGCCGACGCCCTGGCCCTGGGCGCTCCGCCCAAGACTCTCGACGAGGAAATCGCCGAGCTGCGCAACGCCGAGAAGGTCGATGCGGAGCTGGAAGCGCTGAAGGCTCGCCTCAGCGCCAGGAAGGAGGGCTGAGGCCATGGGTGACGTTATCCTCCCGCTGGTGATCGTGCCGATGGTGGTGATCGGCCTGCCGTGGCTGATCTTCCACTACATCACGCGCTGGAAAACCGCGGCGACCCTGACCACCGACGACGAGAAGCTGATGGAAGAGCTTTACGATCTCGCCCGGCGGCTCGACGAACGTATGTGCTCGATCGAGCGGATCATGACGGCCGAGAATCCGAACTGGCGGCAGATCGCCTGCGACCCCGCCACCACCGGAATCGAGGACCGCGCCGTCGCCGGCCGAGCCGCCGAAAGGATCGGCCGATGACCACTCCGCACACCAAATTCTATCTCGATAAGCAGAACAGGAAGTGGAAGGGCGTCTGCTCGGGGATCGCCGATTATACCGGCGTCGACGTCACCATCATCCGAATCGGGCTGGTCATCCTGACCTTCGTGGGCGGATTTCCCTGGACCCTCATCGCCTACCTGCTCACCGCGTGGATGGCGCCGGTCAAGCCGCAGGCGATGGTCAACGAGACGCCCGAGCAGACCAAGTTCTGGCAGGGCGTGCGGGCCTCGCCGGCGCGGACGGTGCGCGACGTGCGATCCCGCTTCCGCGAGATCGACCGCCGCCTCGCCGAGGTCGAGACCTATGTCACGAGCTCGAACAGCCGCCTCGCCCGGGAAATCGAGCAGCTGCGCTAGGCGCGGCAGCGAAGGGGAATGAACATGAATTTCGCCGTCCTGATCCCGATCGTCGCCATTCTCGCGACCGCCGGAGTGATCGTCCACGTCCTCAAATATATGCAGGCCAGGCACGAAGCGCGCGAGCGGCTGGCGGGAAGCGCGTCCGGTGCTCGGGAGAATGCGCGGCTCCTTGAGGAGAATGAGGCGCTTCGGCGCACCGTCGGCCGGCTCGAGGAGCGGATGGCGGTGCTCGAGCGGATCGCGACCGATCCCGCCGAGCGCACGGCGCGCGAAATCGAGGCGCTTCGTTAAGTCCAAAGACAAAAGGGGTTTAGAAGATGGACATTCCTTTCGGCCAGCTGGCACCGGTGATCGTCATCCTCGGCGTGCTCGCCATCGGCGGCTGGATCCTGACGACCTGGCTTCGTATCAAGCACGGCTATCCCCTCGACGGGGCCTGGGGCCAGGCGGTCTACCCCAAGACCGGCGACGAGGCGCTGGAGCGGATCAAGCTCATCTCCTCGGAGAATGCCCAGCTTCGCGCCGAGCTGGGCTCGATCAAGGACCGGCTCGCGACGGTCGAACGGATCGTCACCGACGACGGCCACCGGCTGACTCAGGAGATCGAAGCCCTTCGGCTGCCCAGGAACTGAACGCGCTCGAACGTAAAGGGGTGAGAGAGAAATGGCGACCTGGATTTGGGTGCTGATCCCGCTCGCGGCGATCTTCGCCGGGGTCATCAAGCGCTGGCTGGACGTCAAGGAACGGCAGATGGAAGCGATCAGCCGGACCGCGGTCGAGCGGGCGGAGCGCTATGCCGCCCAGACCGAGCGGCTCGAGGAGCGGGTGCGGGTGCTGGAGCGGATCGCCACCTCGAAGGGCCTCGGAGTCGCCGAGGAGATCGAGCAGCTGCGCGACCGCTAGGAGAGGAACGATGACCGACCCCGCCAGCCTCGCCGCCTTGTCCGGATCCGGATTGCTGGCGATCGGCCTGACCAGCGCCGCACTGCTCAAGGCCTGGCACGGGTGGCTCGAGCTGCGTCGGCTGGAAGTAACGAAGCCCGGCGGCGGGCGCTCTCGCTCCGGCGCTTCGGGCGAAGTATCGGAGCTGCGCAACAGGATACGGCGCCTCGAAGCGATCGCGAACGGCGGGGACGTCTAGCGCCATTCCCTCCCCGAAGGGAGGGGCGAGGGGTGGGTAGGCGAGCGAAGCGAGACTTTCTGCTGAGTCGGAGTTAGGCCGCCTCCGGCCCCTCCCTTCCAGGAGGGGAGTCACCTTCGTCCGCTCTTTGCTGCGCCCCTCCGCTCTGATAGCGGCCACCCCATGCCCTCCCCTTCCCTCGCCGACGTCCATGCCGATTACGAGCTGCTCGAGCCCGACGACCGCTACCGGCTGCTGATCGACCTCGGCCGGGCGCTGGAGCCGATGCCGGACGCCCTGAAGACCGAGGCCACTCTGGTGCGCGGCTGCTCGGCGTCGGTGTGGGTCTATCCGGTGCCGGGCGGGGACGGCCGCCTTCACTTCCTCGCCGACAGCAACGCGGCGATCACCAAGGGCATCGTCGCGCTCGTCCTGCTCGCCGTGCAGGACCGGACCCCGGGCGAGATACTCGCGACGGACATCGAGGGCGCGCTCGAGCCGTTCGATCTCGGCAACCAGCTCAGCTCCAACCGGACGCAGGGCATTCCCAACATGATCGCCCTGGTGCGCGAAACCGCGGCCCGGCTCGCGGCATGATCCGGCCCGGAACCGACGGCGGCTTCGATCCCGAGCTGTTCACCCGATATGCGCGCAAGGTCGGGCATGGCGGAGCGCTCGGCATCCTTTATGTCGGCCATGGCGAGGATTGGGTGGAGCTCGGGCTTGACTGGCGGGAGAAGCTGGTCGGGGTGCCGGAGACGGGCGTGCTCGCCTCGGGGCCGATCATCAGCCTGATGGACATGGCGACCAGCATGGCGATCTGGGTCAAGCTCGGCCGCTTCCGCCCCCAGGCGACTCTCGACCTTCGGGTCGACTATCTGAGGCCGGCGGCGCCGGGCAAGCGGATCGTCGGGCGCGGCGAATGCTACGGCGTGACGAGGAGCGTCGGCTTCGTCCGGGGGCTGGCGCATGACGGCGACTCCGCCGATCCGGTCGCTCACGTCACCGGCACCTTCATGTTCACGGCCTAATCTCCCCTCCCTTCCAGGGAGGGGAGCGGCAAGGTCACTCCACCCGGAAATCCGTGACGATCAGCCGGGCGGGGCCGGTTGCGGAGACTCCGTGGCCGTAGCCGTCGCCGCCGCCCATGACGAAGCCGACCCGGTCGGCTTCGGCAACCGCCTGACGGAAGGCGGCGGGGCTGGTGACCGCCCGGCTCCGTTCGACGGCGGTCCACGGCCCGTCGAGCGGCGCGACCATGACATGGTCGCCCGCGGTGACCGGCGAGCGGGTGGCGAAGGTCGCATACCAGCGGTAGGTCTCGAAGCGCCCGCGCCCGCTCCAATTATCGCCCCGGCGCTGGAAATAGAGGGTGATCATGGCCGGCGAGCGGCCGTCGCTCGACGCCAGCAGGCGGACTCCGCGGGCGGTTTCGATCCGGTAGCGCATGACGATCCGGCGCTTGCCGGCGAGCGGGCCGTGGCGGAAGGTCACGTAATGAATGCTTCCGGGCAGGGTCGGAATGTCCATCTGCCAGCCGCCACCGCGGCGCGGGGTCGGGTGAAGAGGCGCGTTCACCGAGTAATTGCGGCCCCGGATGATGGGACCGATCGTCCAGGCCAGCGGGTTCGAGGCGCCGGCCGGATCGGGGCTCGCCTCGGCTTCATTGCCGCAGGCGGAAAGAGCGGCGAAGGCGAGGATCGCGAAACGAAGCCGCGGTGAGCGGTCGCGGGCGGTCATCGTGATATCTCCAGTTTCGCCGCAGATTCTCCCCTCCCTTCCGGGGAGGGGAGTCAGCCTCGCCGCTCCTCGGCCTTCCTCAGCACCTCGTAGGCGGCCTGAACGGCCTGGAAGCGCTTGGCCGCTTCGGAGTCGCCCGGCGCCGCATCGGGGTGGTTGGCCTTGGCGAGTCGGCGATAGGCGGCCTTGACCGTCTCGAACGGGGCGTCGGCCTCGACCTCGAGCAGGTCGAGCGCCCGCATCTCCTCGCGGCTCCGGCTGCCGTCGCCGGGGCCGCCCCATCCATAATGATTGGCCTGCCTGAAGCCGTTGGCGCCGCGCCGCTCGTCGGCCTCGCGGGCGGCCGCGTCTTCGGCGCTCAGGCCCTCGAAATAATTCCAGTTGCGGTTGTACTCGGCCGCATGGGCCTCGCAGAAATACCAGCGGTCGGGGCTGTGCGGCGACTTGGGGGCCGGGCGGTCGCCGGGCTCGCCGCAGCCCTCGCGGTCGCACAGGCGCACCTGGGTCGCCTCGCGCCGGGTGCCGTAGCCGCGCCAGCGCGGAAATCCCCAGTCGTTGGAACGCGTCTGTCGAGCCATATTCGCTTTCTAATCCACGCCCCGGGAAAAAGTGCCAGAGGATCTATAAGCCGGGTTCTGTCCTCCGCCATACCCCGGACTTGATCCGGGGACGGCGGATGTGCGGCCATTCGTCTGGGAGACGGATCGCTCCGCCCCTCAAGCAACCAACCCGGACGGCTCGGGCCGCAGCGGGCCACCGTCCCTATTCGGTCTTGCTCCCGGTGGGGTTTGCCGTGCCGTCCGCCGTTGCCGGGGCCGCGGTGGGCTCTTACCCCACCCTTTCACTGTCGCAGGGCCGAAACCTTTGCGACCTGCTTTCTGTGGCACTTTCCCTGGGGTCGCCCCCGCCGGACGTTATCCGGCACCGTCGCTGCGTGGAGCCCGGACTTTCCTCGGCCCGCTTGCGCGAGACGCGGCCGCCCGATCCTCTGACAGCGGCTATCTAGGCGGTGCGCTCCGGCTATCCAAGAGCAAACCGAGCAGGATGGCCCGGGTCTCGCCGTCGATGACTCCGTCGATAAGCTCGGGGCGGAAGCGGCGCTGGAACGCTTCGACCGCTTCCTTCGGCTTGTGGACGTCATAGCCGTAGCGTTCGAGCGCCAGCAGGAAGCCGCCGTCGGTCCAGTGCGGGTCCATCAGATTCTTCGTCGGACGGGGCATTGCGAGGCCGAGCCTGGCCAGGCGCGCCCAGTCGAACAGCTCGCCCGGATCCTGCTTTCTGGCCGGGGCGACGTCGGAATGGCCGACGACGTAAGGCGGCCGGATGCGGTGGCGGCCGACGATGTCGGCGACGAGAGGAACGAGCGCCTCCATCTGCGCTTCCGGGAAGGGCCGGTAGCCGAATTCGTGGCCGGGATTGACGATCTCGATACCGATGCTGGCGGAATTGATGTCGACGGCGCCCCGCCAGAAGCCGCGGCCGGCGTGCCAGGCGCGTTTCTCCTCGTCGACCATGCGCAGCACCCGCCCGTCCTCGTCGACGAGATAGTGGCAGGAGACCTTCGCCTCGGGGTCCCTCAGCCGGGCGATCGCCGACTCCGCGTCCGCCATTCCGGTGTAATGGAGAACGAGCATCGAGACGGGCAGCGCGCGCTCATCGAAATTGGGCGAGGGAGCGTCGACGATGCCGTCCATCGGCTCTTCCCGCTCTAAAATCCGCTCGGCGTCAAGAGGCGGCCCGCCGCCGCTCCGGGCGGGCCGGAGCGCGCAGGTAGAGTCCGCGGCACTCAGGATCCGAGACGAAGGCGTCGGTCTGGCCGATCACCGTCTCGCCCGCGCCGAGCATCAAGGCGGCATCGGCGGCGGCGCCCCCGGCGAGCCGCTCGAAGGCCGCTCGCCGCATCTGCGGCGAGAAATAGAGGAGCACGTTGCGGCACAGGATGATGTCGAACTTGTCCGCCGGCGCGGAGGGGGCGACGAGGCTCGACACTTCGAACCGGACCGCCCGCCTGAGGTCCGCCGCGATCCGCCAGGCGGCGCCGGGAAGCTCCTCGAACCAGCGCATCATCTGCAGGACGGCGAGGCCTCGCTGCACCTCGAACTGCGAATAGACGCCGCTCCTCGCCTGCTCGATGGCGGAACGGGAGACGTCGGTGCCGACGATGTCGATCGTCCAGCCCGCCCACCGCGCCTTCTGCTCGGCGAAATGCATGGCGATGGAATAGGCTTCCTGGCCGGTGGAGCAGCCGGCGCACCAGATGGCGAGGCGGCGCGTCCGGCGGCGGCCCTCCTCGAGGCGGCTCAGGGCCGGGCCGAGCAGCAGATCGAACGACTGGCGGTCGCGGAAGAAGAAGGTTTCGTTGTTGAGCAGGGCCTCGACCACGGCGTCGGCGAGGCGCTCGTCGCAGCGGGCGACGAGGGCGGCGACGAGGCCGTCCAGCGAGCCGATGTCGCGCTCCCGCATCACCGGCTGAAGCGCCGTCTCGATCCGCCAGCGCCGGCTCATCGTCAGCTGCTGGCCGGTGCGGGCTTCGAGCAGGCCGGCGAGGATGCGGCTTGAGGCGTCGCTCACCTGCACGAGGCGGCCTCGACTCGCCCCGCGACCTCGGCGGCGAGCTCGGCCGGCGGAAGCACCGCGCTGGCGAGCCCGGCTTCGACCACCACCCGGGGCATCCCCCAGACGGCGCAGCTCTGCCGGTCCTGGGCGATCATGGTGCCGCCGCGGGCGACCACCTCGCGGCTTCCGGCGAGGCCGTCGCGGCCCATCCCGCTCAGCATCACGCCCAGGGCGGCTCGGCCGTACGTCCCGGCGACGGAATCCAGCATGACGTCGACCGACGGGAGGCAGCCCCCCGGAGCGGGGCCGCGATCGAGCCGGACGAACACCCTCGCCCCCTTCTGCTCCAGGCGGATATGGGCGTCGCCGGGGGCGAGGACGATTTCCTCGGCGCGAAGCTCGAGCCCGTCCTCGGCGATCCGGGTGGTCCGGCCGGAGGCGGCCTCGACCTGGCCGGCGAAGAAGGGGACGAAGACGGCGGGGAGATGCTGGGTGATCAGGATCGGGGCGCCGATCCTGGCCGGAAGCGCGGCGAGCAGGGCGGAGACGGCGTGGAGCCCGCCGGTCGAGGCGCCGACCGCGAGACAGCCGAGCCTGGCTTCGCCGCGCTCGGCCGGAGCGGCGGCCTCGCGGCGGCCGATGCGGCGAAGCCGTTCGGCGAGCACGTCGGAGAAGCGGCCGCTAAAGGCTTCCGCGCCGGGCTTGGACAGGGTTTCCGCGGCGCCGGGCGCGAGCGCCCGAACCGCCGCGTCGGCGGCGCCGTCGCAGAAGGAGGAGACGATGAGGACCCGGGCGCCGCGGCCGAGCCTGACGATTTCGGGAAGGGCGTCGAGGCCGCTCTCGCCGGGCATCTCGACGTCGAGCAGGACGACATCGACGGCGGTGCGCGGAAGCAGCCGGATCGCCTCGGCGGCGTCGCCGGCGGTGGCAACGATCTCGAAGTCGGCGAAGGCGCCGAGCATCCGCGACAGCACCGCCCTCGCGACCTGCGAATCGTCGACGATCATCAGCCTCAGGCGAGGCGCGGCGGGGGCTCTCTCTCCCGCCGCTCGGGCGGCGGGGCGGGTCACGCGACGCCGACGATCTGCAGCTTGCTCTCGAGCGTCTCGCGGTCGAACGGCTTCATCACATATTCGTCGGCGCCGGCCTCGAGCGCGGCGCGGATGTGCGCCATGTCGTTCTCAGTGGTGCAGAACACGACCTTCGGCTGGTCGGCATGGCCACGCTGGCGCAGAAGCTTGAGGAATTCCATCCCGCTCATCACCGGCATGTTCCAGTCGAGCAGGACGACGTCCGGCATTCGCGCCTCGCAGCGGTCGAGCGCCTCGCGGCCGTCCTCGGCCTCCTCCACCGAGAAGTCGAGGGTCTCAAGGATGTGCCGGGCGACCTTTCGGATCACCTTGGAATCGTCGACGACCAGACAGCTCTTCATGCTCGCTCTCGCTCTTTCGGTCGGCCGCAACCTAGCCGCAATTCGTTAATCAGGACCTTAAGCCTCACGCCGCCTCCCGCACCGGGCCGGCGACCAGCGCCTCGACGTCGGCGATCAGCAGCAAATCCCCTTCCGCCTCGATCGTGCCCCGGCCGATCCGGCGCCAGCCTCCGGCCAGGGAGGAGGCCGCGCTCAGGCGCTCGCCATCCGCTTCGACGACATCCTCCACCGCCTCGACCAGAAGGGCGTAGGGATGGCCGTCGACCACCGCCATCACCGCTTCCCTCGAGTCTTCGGGCAGGCGGCGCGAAGGATCGAGCGAGGCGAGGCAGTCGATGACGGTGAGCACCCGGCTGCGCAGGGCGGCGAGCCCGGCCACATGGCCGGCCGCACCGGGCACCGGCGTCAGCGCGCTGATCTCGACCACCGATTCGACGTCCGCGGCGGGAAGCGCGATCCGCTCTCCGGCCAGCCTGACGATGAGCAGAAGCTCAGCCACGGCGGCGCCTCCTTCCGGCTGGAGCGTCGCCGGCCAGCGCGGCGAGCAGCGCTTCGCGGTCGTAGCGATGGACGCTGTCCGCCGGCCCGTCCGCGGCGGCCCGGATCCGGACGAGGCGCGCGCCCCCGGGAGCCGGCGAGTCGCCGTCCTCGGCGCTGGCGATCACCACCGCGGCCGCTTCGCTGCCGGGCGAGCCGCTGGCGACGACCGTATAGCCGGCGCTCTCGACGAGCGGGCGCAGGATGGCGTCCATGAAGGGATCGCCGGCCGGAATGGCGCAGACCGGGCTGGCCTTGCCGGCCGACCGGCGGGCGGAGTGGCGCGCGAACAGCCAGTGGAGATCGAGCAATTCGGCCTGCGCCTCGCCGACGAGCAGCACTCCGCGCACCTCGCCGGGCCCGGCCGCCGGCATCAGGCCGGCGGGAAGCGGGATGATGTCGACGACGTCGGCGAAGCCGTAGGCGAGCTCGGAATGGCCGTCGCCCAGGCGAAGCAGCCGGATCGGCCGGTCGGGAACGGCGGAGCCGCAGCCTTCGAGCGGAAGCAGGATCTCGCCCAGAGCGACGTGGAGCCGGCCCGCGCCCAGCTGGATTGCCTCGGGGCGGATGTCGTCGATCCGCTGCACGGCGGCGACCGGCACCAGCCGCAGGTTTCCGGACAATGTCCTGAACAGGAGGGCCGGCGGACCCTGGGCGGAGTCGGGCGTCGGGGCGGGAGCGGCCTCGGCTTCGATGCCCTGGCGGTGGAGCGACAATCCGGCCCTGGCGGCGATTCCGGGCGGATCGAGCAGAAGCACCGGCTTGCCGTCGTCGGCGATGGTCGTCCCGGCGTAGAGCCCGGCGGCGATGACGGCGGGCGCAGCCGGCTTCACCACCAGCTCCTCATGATCGTGAATGCCGTCGACGGCGAGCGCGTAGAGGCCGGCGCCGGCCGGCTTGAGCAGCACCAGGCTCTGCGACGCCGGATCCGCGGCGGGTTCAGCGCCGAGCGCATCGCGCAGATGGACGAGCGGCAGCCGGCGGCCGCGCACGGTGGCGAAGGCGGCGCCGCCGACCGTCTCGACCCTGACCCCGCCGCCCTTGACCCGGACGATCTCCTCGATCGCCGAACGGGGAATGGCATAGACCTGCCCGCCGGCGGCGACGGTGAGGGCTGGAATGATGGTGAGGGTGAGCGGGACCTTGAGGGTGAGCCGGACGCCCTGCCCGGTCCGGCTCTCCACGTCGACGAGGCCGCCGATCCGCTCGACATTGGCCCGGACCACGTCCATGCCGACTCCGCGGCCGGAAAGGTCGGTCACCGCCGATGCGGTGGACAGGCCCGGCTCGAAGATCAGCGCCATCTTCTGCGCCGGGCTCAGCCGCTCCGCCCGCTCCGCCGTGACCAGGCCGGCGACGGTGGCTCGATCGACCAGCTTCTCGCCGTCAATGCCGCGGCCGTCGTCCGATATCTCGAGCAGGATCTGGTTGCCGGCCTGACGCGCCCGGACCCGGAGGCATCCGCTTTCGCTCTTGCCCGCCCGGCGCCGCTCGGCCGGGCTCTCGATGCCGTGGTCGATCGCGTTGCGGACGATATGAGTCAGGGGATCGCGGATCATCTCCAGCATCTCGCGGTCGATCTCGACGTCGCCGCCATCGATCTCGAGCGTGACGAGCTTGCCGGTCTGCCCGGAAATGTCGCGGACCATTCGCGGCAGCGGGGCGAAGAGGTTGTCGATCCGCTGCATCCGGGTGCGGGTGATGCCGTCGCGAAGATCGGCGACGGTTGCGGAGACCCGGTCGAAGGCCGCCTCCATCTCGGAATCGCCGCTTTCGCGGATTCGGCGGGCGAGCTCGTTGCGGGCGAGGACGAGATCGGAGACTCCGCTCATCATCCGGTCGAGCAGCTCGACGGGAAGACGGATGGTCCGGCTCGAGGCGCGGCCGGCATGGCTCGCCGGCGCGGCCCCGGCGCCGAGCGCTTCCAGCGGCGCTTCGGACGACAAGGCGTCGACGAGGGCGCTGTCGTCCTCGCTCGCCAGCGCCTCGCCGGTCTCCAGCGCCTCGACCAGCTCGCCGAGCCGGTCGATGATGGCGAGGACGGCGCTGACCAGCCGGGCGTCGGCGCTCCTTGTGCCGGAGCGGACCGCGGACAGGGCATCCTCGGCGGCGTGGCTCAGCGCGCGGATCCGGGGCAGGTCGAAGAAGCCGCTATTGCCCTTGACGGTGTGGACGAAGCGGAAGATCTCGTCGAGGCGGGCGCGGTCGTCCGGCATCGCTTCCCAGGCGACGATCTCCCCCGAGAGCGCCTCCAGCATCTCGCGGGTCTCCGCGATGAAATCCTTGATGAGATCGTCCACTCGGGCCCCGCGCTTGGGTAGCGTGGGTCGGGACTAAAGCGGGCTGGTTAAGAAGCCGTTTACTCCCGCCGTTTGTGCTCCCCTCCCTGCCAAGGGAGGGGCATCAGTTAGAAGGCTGGAATGCTCGCGCCGATGAGGAGCACCCCCTCCTCCTGATCCGCCACCTGCACCTCGCCGCCGCAATCGGCGAGCAGGCAGTGGACCAGCCAGGCGGCGGCGCCGCGCGGGGCGATCGATTCCTCGGCGACGTCGCCGAGCAGGGCCCGCTTCAGCTCGGGATCGAGGACGATCCGGGGGCCGTCGGCGCGCACGACGATGTCGACTCCGCCGCCATGCTTCTCGGCGCCGACGTCGAGCCGGCCGCCGCGCACCAGCGCGTCGCCGGCGATGAGGACGAGGTTCAGGAGCACCTTGAGGGCCGGCTTGCTCATCGTCGGCTCGTCGACGATCCAGCCCAGCTGGATCCGCCCGTCGCCTCCGAACAGGCCCTCGATCGCCACCCGCGCCTCGCGCGTGTCGACCTCGTCGCCGAAGCCGCCGGCGGCGCCGAACGCCAGCCGGAAGAATTTGAGCTTGTTGGCCGAAGCCCGCGCGCTTTCGCCGAGCAGGTCCATGCAGCGCGCGCGCATCTCCGGATCATGCTCGTCGGCCAGAAGCTCGATGCCGTTGTTGAGCGCCCCGACCGGGCTGAGCAGGTCGTGGCACAGCCGCGAACAGAGCAGGCTCGCAAATTCGTGGGATTTCATGACGTTTGGGAGCCCCTGTCGCGCCGGTTTCGCTCCTATTGGCCGGATGGAATTGGAGTTGCAAGGCACGACTCGCCGCCGGACGTCCGGCCGGGTGGGTCGCGGCGGCGCCAGAGGCCCCGGCGCCGCCCGCCCGTCCGGCCGGTTACCGCGCCCGCCGGGCCTGCGGCCGCGACTGGTAGGTCGAAGGCCGCTTGTGCGCCACCATCGGGAAGGTTTCGCCCTCATGATAGGTCACCGTTCCGCACATGAAGTCTCCCTTGGCCGAGAGCCTGCCGTCGAACAGGACATCGCCCTCGCGGGAGGCGACGGCCATGTGGATGCCGTTGCCGGTCAAGGTGATCTTGCGCAGGACGACGGGAGCGGTCCTCGTCGGTGCCAGCGATCCGCCATAGCCGGCCCCGACGAAGCCGATCGACATGAGCCCGAAGCTGGGCATTCCCCGGGGAACCATCAGGAAATCCCACTGGCCGTGGAGGTTCGGCACCTCGCCGCCCGCCGCGGCTTCTCCCGCGTCGCAGCTCAGGGCGATCGAGGTCGCGGGCTGCGCGGCGACCGCTTCAGGGGCGGCCAGGGCGGCGGCCAGGACGAGCGTCATCAAGCACTTCATCTTCATTCTCCATGGTGGACAAGGCCTCGGCGCGTTCAGTCGCGCCGGCGGCGAACGACATCCGACGCGCCCCGCCGAATCGACAAGCCGGGATTTCGCCAATAGCCTCGGGTTTTTCGCCAATGTGGGAAGCATGCGGTTCGCGAAGCGCCAACGGCCTTTCGGCGGGAGATGGAGGCCATTGCTGGCCGCGATTCCGCTGGGCCTGCTCCTCGGCTTCGCGGGCCCCTTCGGCTCCTACCCGGCCTATCCGACCGCCACCCGCTACGCCTTCTGGCTCGGGCTGACGGCGGCGGGCGCGGTGGCCGCGGTGGCGGCTGACGCCGTGCTGCCCGCGACGAGGCTTCGCGCCGGCGCGATCCGGATCGCGGCCGTGGCCCTGGTCTCCGCCTTGCCGATGACCTTCGTCGTGGCCTGGACCATGTCGCTCGTTCAGCCGGGCCGGGTCTTCGCGCCGCAGCAGCTGCCCGCCCTCTTCGCGGCGGTCGCGGCCGTTCAGCTCCTGGTCGCCTGGGCGACGACGGCCACCGTGCCCAGGGCGGGCGGCGCCGAAGCACCGGGCCCCGCGCCGGCTCCACCGGAGCCGGGGGCGGAGGAGATTCCCGCCGCCTTCCCGTCCGCTTTGCTAAGCCGGCTGCCGCCGGAGATCGGCACCGACATCATCGCTCTGGAAACGGAGGATCACTATCTTCGCGTGCATGCCGCCGCCGGGAGCGCCCTCGTCCTGATGCGGATGGCCGATGCGGTAGCCCTCCTCGATCCCCGGCTGGGAGCGCAGGTCCACCGCCGCTGGTGGGTCGCCCAGGCCGCGGTCGCGGGCCTCGAGACGGAGGGGCAGAAGCTTTCCCTCCGCCTGACCGACCAAAAACTGGTGCCGGTCGGCAGGACCTTCGCCGCGGCCGCCAGAGCAAGGTTCGCCCATGCCCGCGACAGCGGCCCGCGCTGTCAGCCTCCAGCCGCCGGCAAAGAGCCCTCCGCCGGCGGCGCCTGAACTTCGTGAACTTGACGGCCGGAGGCTGCCGGTCCGGGCGGCTTGAAATCGCCGCCCGCCACGCCACATCGGATCGGGAATGACCCGGGGGGAGTCGAACATCACCGCCACGATCGCCGCCGACGCCGCCGGGCAGCGTCTCGACCGGGCGCTCGCGGCCGCTCTGCCGACCCTGTCGCGCGAGCGGTTGAAGGCGCTGATCTCGAGCGGCCGGGTGACCGGGCCCGCCGGCCTGGTGCGCGATCCGGCGGCGAAGGCGATCGCCGGCGCCTATGAGGTGACGGTTCCCGAGCCGGCCCAGGCCCATAACGAGGCTCAGGACATCGCGCTCGACATCGTCTTCGAGGACGATCACCTGCTCGTCGTCGACAAGCCGGCGGGGATGGTCGTCCACCCGGCGGCGGGCAATTTCGACGGAACGATGGTGAACGCCCTCCTTCACCATTGCGCCGGCCGCCTCAGCGGCATCGGCGGGGTGGCGCGGCCCGGCATCGTCCATCGCATCGACAAGGGGACTTCGGGGCTTCTGGTGGTGGCCAAGACCGACCGGGCCCATGAGGGGCTGGCCGCGCAATTCGCCCGCCACAGCATCGACCGCCGCTATCTGGCCGTGGTCGCAGGGCTTCCGGCCCCGCTCGCCGGAACGGTCGACGCGCCGCTCGCCCGCTCCTCCGCCAACCGCCAGAAGATGGCGATCGTCGAGGGGAATCGCGGCAAGCGGGCGGTGACTCACTATCGGGTGCTTCGGCCGCTTCGGGATTCGGCGCTGGTCGAATGCCGGCTCGAAACCGGCCGGACCCACCAGGTCCGGGTGCATATGACCTCGATCGGCAACCCCTTGCTGGGCGACCCGGCTTATGGGCGGACCCGATCGGCTCATCGTGAGTTACTGAAAAGGCTAGGTTTTAAACGGCAGGCGCTGCACGCCGCGGAGCTTGGGTTCATCCATCCCGTGACATCGGCCCCCTTGTCGTTCAAAAGCGACGCCCCGTCGGATATGCAGCAACTGTTAAGCGCGCTGGCGGTATAAGGGCGACGGTCCCGGCAAAAATCAAAAGCAGCGGGTAACCAAGGGAGTGAGTGAAGACGATGGCTAGCGGCAAAAACGTCCCGGCGACGATTCCCGCGATGAGCGGCGAAGCGGGTCTCAACCGCTATCTCGCCGAGATCAAGAAATTCCCGATCCTCGCCCCCGAGGAGGAATATATGTTGGCCAAGCGCTGGACCGAGCATCAGGACACAGATGCCGCGGCCAAGCTGGTCAATTCGCACCTGCGCCTCGTGGCCAAGATCGCGATGGGCTATCGCGGCTACGGCCTGCCCGTGTCCGAGCTGATCTCGGAAGGGAATATCGGCCTCATGCAGGGCGTGAAGAAGTTCGAGCCGGACCGGGGCTTCCGCCTCGCCACCTATGCGATGTGGTGGATCCGGGCCTCGATCCAGGAATTCATCCTGCGCAGCTGGTCGCTCGTGAAGATGGGCACGACCGCGGCTCAGAAGAAATTGTTCTTCAACCTCCGGCGGATGAAGAACCAGATCGAGGCGTTCGAGGACGGCGATCTCAAGCCCGAGGACGTCACCAAGATCGCCACCGATCTCGGAGTGTCCGAGGAGGACGTCATCTCGATGAACCGGCGCATGGCGATGGGCGGGGACACCTCGCTCAACGTCTCGCTTCGCGAGGAAGGCGACGGCCAGTGGCAGGACTGGCTGGTCGACACCGACCCGCTGCAGGACGAAAGGGTCGCCGACGCCCAGGAGAGCCAGGTCCGGCACGAGCTTCTGGTCGAGGCGATGAAGGCCCTGAACGACCGCGAGAAGCACATCCTCACCGAGCGGCGGCTGACTGACGAGCCCAAGACGCTCGAGGAGCTCAGCCAGGTCTATGACGTCAGCCGCGAGCGCATCCGCCAGATCGAGGTCAGGGCGTTCGAGAAGCTCCAGAAGGCGCTGATGGGTCTCGCCGGCGAGCGGCGGCTGCTTCCGGCTTCGTAGGCGGCGACAGTCAATCCGTTCGTGTCGAGCGAAGTCGAGACACCCCGTCGAGCGGAGCCGAGACATGTCCCAATGAGCCTCGGCTTCGCTCGGCAGGGCCCCTCGACTTCGCCCGGGGCGAACGGCTCCTGGGTTTCGCTGAGCCTCTCATGCCTCGGGTGAGGGCCCGCAAGCGCGGCTGGTTCGGGCGGATCGTCGGCTGGACGATCGGCGCATTCTTCCTCTTCGTCCTGCTCAGCATCCTCTGGGTCCTGCTCTACCGCTTCGTGAACCCGCCGGTCACCTTCACCATGCTCGGCGACCGGCTGAGCGGACGGCACGTCGCCCGCGACTGGATGAGCCTCGAGCGGATCGACCGCGACGCGGTGCGCGCGGCGATCGCCGCCGAGGACAGCAAATATTGTTCGCACTGGGGCTTCGACCAGGACGCGATCGCCGCGGCGATGCGGCGCAACGCCCGCGGCGGCTCGGTCATCCGGGGCGGCTCGACGATCAGCCAGCAGACGGCGAAGAACGCCTTCCTTTGGCAGGGCGGCAGCTATTTCCGCAAAGGGCTCGAGGCGTGGTTCACCCTGCTCATCGAGAATATGTGGGGCAAGAGGCGGATCATGGAGGTCTATCTCAACATCGCCGAGACCGGAATCGGAACCTACGGAGTCAATGCCGGCGCGCAGCGCTACTTCAACCACGACGCAAGCGCGATGAGCCGCCTCGAGGCGGCCCGGATCGCGGCGGTCCTGCCCTTGCCCAAGAAGCGCGGGGCGACCGCGCCCAAGGGCTTCACCCGGCGCTACGGCAACGCCATCGCGGCGCGGATCGGAGTCGTCGCCCGCGACGGCCTCGACCGCTGCGTCTACGAGGCCGAACCGGCCGCTGCAGACCGCGAGCCCGCGACTCCTGCTAAGCGGAAAGCCGCTCCCAAGGCGGCGGCGCCGCCGCCGGCCGCGCTTCCGGGCGAGGAATATGAGCAGCCCGTCGCGGCACCGGCGGCGGAGCCGGCACCCGAGCCGGAACCGGCCTCCGAGCCCGAACCCGAGCCCGTGCCGGAGGGGAATGCGGCATAAACACCCCTCCCTTGCAGGGAGGCGAGTTCTAAAACGGCATCTTGAAGCCGGGCGGGAGCTGGAGGCCGGAGGTCATCTTCTGCATCTCGCCCGCCGCGGCCTGATCGGCCTTGGCCCGCGCGTCGTTGATGGCGGCGGCGACGAGGTCCTCGGCCATCTGCTTCTCGGTGGGGACGAGCAGGCTCTCGTCGAGATGGACCGCGATGATCCGGCCCTTGGCGGTGGCGCGGATCTTGACCAGCCCGCCGCCGGAAATGCCCTCCACCTCGATCTTGTCGAGCCCCTCCTGGGCCTTCATCAGCTCCGCCTGGGCGTTCTGGGCCATTTTCATGATCTCGTCGAAATCCGGCATCACGCGCTCCGTTGTTCGTCGAGGCTGTAGCTGGCGAGCTCGGCCCCGGGAAAGGCTTCCATGGCCGCCCTGACCAGCGGCGAATCGAGCACCGACTGCTTCACCGCCTGCTCGGCGGCAAGCGTCTTTTCGTGAAGCGAGGGCATTGCGGGCCCGTCGGAGAGCTCGACCCGCCAGCTCTGAGCGAAGGCGGCCTTGAGCCAGCGCCTCAGATTGGCGAGCACCTCCTCGATTCGCTTCGTATCCTTCAGGGTCTGAGCCGACTGCAGGAGGAGCGTCGGCGGGGCATATTCGACCAGCCGGAAATCCTCCTGCAGCTGGTGCCACAGCAGATTCTCCCTCCGCTCGGCGAGCAAGGCCACCAGCCCCTCGAAGCTGGCCGGAACGCTTAGCATCGCCGTTTCGGCGGCGCCGGCGGACGGGGCGGCCGAGGCCCGGGCGGCGGGGATCGCCTCGCCGCTCGCCAGCTTCTCGAGCAGAGAGCCGGGATCGGGCAGCTCGGAGGCGTGGATGACCCGGAGCAGCGCCATTTCGGCGGCCTCGAGCGGCATCGGAGCGCCATGGACCTCGGCCAGACCCTTCAGCAGCAGCTGCCAGAGACGGTGGACGGCGGCGTAGGAGAGCCGGCTAGCCCATTCGGCATAGGCCTCGCGCTCCTCGGCGGACTGGGCGGCATCCTCGGCGCCGCCGACCTTGGCGCGGGTGATGCCGTGGACGCTCTCGAGCAGGCCGCGAAGCACGGCGTGCGGCTCGACTCCGAGGTCGTACTGGTCGCGCAGGGCGGCGAGCGCTCCCCGCGCATCGCCGCTCAGCAGCACGCCCAGCAGGCGGCGGATGGCGCCGCGGTCGGACAGGCCGAGCATGGTTCTCACCTGCTCGGCGGTGACTCCGCCCGGACCATGGGCGATCGCCTGGTCGAGGATGGAAAGGCCGTCGCGGGCGGAGCCCTCGGCGGCTCGGGAGATGAGCGCGAGCGCCTCCGGCTCGACCTCGACTCCCTCCTTCGCAGCGACCTCGCCGAAATGGGCCGCCAGCTTCTCGGCCGGGATTCGCCTCAGGTCGAAGCGCTGGCAGCGCGAGAGGACCGTGACCGGGACCTTGTTGACCTCGGTCGTCGCGAAAAGAAACTTAACGTGCTGAGGGGGTTCCTCCAGCGTCTTGAGAAGCGCGTTGAATGCGTTCTTGGACAGCATGTGCACTTCGTCGACGATATAGACCTTGTAGCGCGCGGAGACGGCGGAATAGCGCACCGCCTCGATGATCTCGCGGACGTCGTCGACTCCGGTGTGGCTGGCGGCATCCATCTCGACGACGTCGATGTGGCGGCCTTCCGCGATCGCCCGGCAGGGCTCGCACACGCCGCAGGGGTCGATGGTCGGACCCCCCTGCCCGTCCGGCCCGATGCAGTTGAGCGCCTTGGCGATCAGCCGCGCGGTCGAGGTCTTGCCGACTCCGCGCACTCCGGTGAGCAGGAAGGCATGGGCGAGGCGGTCGCGCTCGATCGCATTGCCGAGGGTGCGCACCATCGCGTCCTGGCCGATCAGCTCGGCGAAGCTCTGCGGCCGGTATTTGCGCGCGAGCACCCGGTAGGGCTGAGCCCCTTCGGCGCGGCTCAGGGCAGGCTTGGCGGGCTGCGGCGGCTCGTCGAGGCCGAGGGCGCCAAAGCCGGGGCTGTCGTCGGGGGATTCGGATGCCATGGCTCGACTCTAACCGTTCGGGCTGAGCCTGTCGAAGCCCAACCCTTCCCGACCCTGCCCGAAGCAAGGATGCCCGTCGACAGGCTCAGGCCGAACGGAGTGGAAGGTGGGAGCCGGAAACGACCCGGCGCTTGAACTCGTTACGGCTGCTTCCTTCCGGACCTGACCGGGTTGGCGAGAGCGCCGTCCGCCCGACTCCCGCGGCGCATATGGGGGAAGCGGCTGGCGGAGGCAAGATAGTCGCCCTCTTCCGTCATTTCCGGCGAAGGCCGGAATCCATGATGTCGCGGGTCGAACTTGGACACGACCATGTTCATGGACCCCCGCCTTCGCCGGGATGACGGTCAGGCGAACGCTTCCGCCACCAGCCGCCCCACCGCCGCATGGGCGGCGAAGCGGGCCGGGCGATCGGCGGTGCCGCCGCTCTGGTAGCAGGCGATGACGACCGGGGCCTTTCCCGAGCGCCAGGCGATGGCGACGTCGTTGACCGCGCCGTTGGCACCGGTCCCGGTCTTGTGGCCAACCAGCCAGGGCGGCGAGGGCAGGCCCGCCTTGAGCCGGTCGGGACCCGGAACCGCCTTTTGGAGCCAGGTCGAAAGGTGGTTGCGGGATTGCTGCGAGAGGCTGTCGCCCAGCACCAGGGTGCGGGCCAGGCCGGCCATGGCCGCCGGGCTGGTCGTGTCGCGCGGATCGCCGGGGAGGTTGGAGTTGAGCTCCATCTCGTAGCGGTCGAGGCGGGTGACCGGATCGCCGCAGGAGCGGATGAAGCGGGTCAGCGCCTCAGGCCCGCCGATCCGGCGCAGGAGCATGTTGGCGGCGCTGTTGTCGCTCAGCTCGACGATCGCCGAGCAAAGGCGAATGACGGAGAGGCTGCCCTCCTCGCGATAGCGCTCGACCGCGGGAGAGTGGTCGAGCAGCCTGCCGGGCGGGATGGGCAGCTTCTCCTCGAGCGAGATCTCGCCGCGGTCGGCCATGGCGAGCAGAGCGGCGGCGAGCGGAAACTTGAAGGTCGAGGCCATGGAGTAACGCGAATCGGCGTCGAAACGAAGCTCGCGGCCCGAGCCGGTGTCGATCGCCGCCACGCCGAGCCGGCCGCCGGGGCCGAGGGTCGCGCGAATCGCCTCGAAGCGCTCGCGGGCGTCCACCGGGGTCTGGGCGGGTGCCGGCTCCCTGGCGGGAGCGGCGGCGCGGCACCCGGCGGCGAGGACGGCCCCGGCGCCGGCGGCGAGAAAGGTTCGGCGGTCGATCATCGTCCCTGCATGTTATGCGCGCCGCCAGGCATACGCACGGTCAGATTTTCTAAGGCCTCGCTCAAATGGATCTGGCAGGCGAGGCGCGACGTTCGGGTGACGTGCCAGGCGAGGTCGAGCAGATCCTCCTCCTCCTCGCTGGCCCGCGGCAGCTTGGCGAAATCCTCGGCCGCGACGATGACGTGGCAGGTTGAGCAGGCCATCTGGCCCTCGCACGTCCCTTCGAGCGGCTGGCCGTGGGCCTGGGCGAGGTCGAGCAGCCGTTCGCCGGGGGCGCCGCGTACCTCCTGGATGTGGTTGCCGTCGGCCGAGACGAAGCGGACCAGGGTCATGCGGCGAGACCCGGCTGGCGGGAAGCGGCCTCGTCGATCAGGGTCAGAGCTTCGACCAGATCCTCCTCGCTTGTGTAGCGGCCGAAGCCGAGACGGAGGCTGGAGCGCGCCTCGCGGTCGCTGAGGCCGAGCGCGGCCAGGACGTGGCTGGGCCGGCCGGAGCCGCTCGCGCAGGCGGAGCCGACAGAGAAGGCGATCCGGCGAAGCTCGGAGATCAGGCGGGCGGCGTCCACGCCCTCGCGGCGCAGGTTGAGGTTGCCCCGATAGCGCCGCTCGGCGGAGCCGTTGAGGGTCCAGCCGGACAGGAGCGCGATGCCCTTGTCCCACAGACGCTCGACACGGGCGCGATCCTCCTCCCCCCGCTCGACGAGCAGCCGGGCCGCCTCGCCGAAGCCGACGCAGAGGGCCGGCGACAAGGTGCCCGAGCGAAGTCCCCCCTCCTGGCCGCCGCCGTGGAGCAGAGGGTCGAGCTCGACGCCGTCACGGACCCAGAGCGCTCCGATGCCCTTGGGGCCGTGGACCTTGTGGGCGGACACGGTGACCAGATCGCAGGCGGCGAGCGGCACCGGCACCCGGCCGAAGCCCTGGACGGCGTCGCACAGGAACAATGCTCCGGCGGCTCGCGCCAGCTCCCCGATGCGGGCGACCGGCTGGACGACTCCGATCTCGTTGTTGACGAGCATGGCGGCGACAAGGCCGGTCGGTCTGGCGAGGGCGGCTTCGACGGCGGAGGGATCGGCCAGGCCCTCGGGATCGACCGGGAGCACCTCAACATCGAACCCCAGGGTCCGAAGGTAATCGACCGTGTCGAGCACCGCCGCATGCTCGGTGGCGAGGGTGACGATCCGGCGGCGGTCCGGAGGCAGGCGCGACGCTGCGCCCTTCAGCGCCCAGTTGATCGCCTCGGTCGCCCCGGAGGTGAAGTACAAGTGCCCCCCTCCCTGCAAGGGAGGGGTTGGGGGTGGGTCAGTCGCGGGGCGGCTCGATGCCGCCTCGCGGCTGGTGGGGTGCGTGGAGGTACTCGCTTCGCTCGTACCCACCCCCGGCCCCTCCCTTGCAGGGAGGGGAGCAGTCAGGGCCTCGAGCACGCGATCGCGGGCAACCTCCACCGCGGCGGCGGCCTCCCGGCCCATCCGATGGCTCGAATGCGGATTGGCGAAGCCGATCTCCAGCCAGGGGCGCATCGCCGCCGCCGCCTCGGGGGCGAGCGGCGTCGTCGCCTGATAATCGAGGTAGATCGGGGGTTTCACGCCGCCCGGCGTTTGCCGAACATGGCGCTCCACTGAGCGAGCAGAGCGTCGATGTCGCTCTCGCGGGTCTGCGGGCCGAAGCTGACCCGGATCACCTCCCGCGCCGCCTCCTCCGGCCAGCCCATGGCGGTGAGGACGTGGCTGGTCTTGAGGCTGCCCGAGGCGCAGGCGCTTCCGGCGGTGACGGCGATTCCGGCGAGATCGAGCTGCATCATCTGCGCCGCGCCGGGCACCCCGGGCATCCGGTAGCAGGCGATGGTGGCGATTCGGGGCGAGTCCGCGGCGACGATCTCGCCCCCGGCGGCGATCATGCCCGCGTCGAGGCGGGCGCGCAGGCGCCTGGCTTCCTCGTACCAGGCGTGATCGGCCTCGGCGGCGGCGGCGAAGCCCATGATCGAGGGCACGGCGGCGGTGCCGGGGCGGTAGCCGCCCTCCTGGCCGCCAATCGCGTCGAGCGTCGCCGGATCCTTGATCAACAGGGCGCCGATCCCCGGCGGGCCGCCGAACTTGTGGGCCGCGATGACGACGAAATCCGCCTCCGGGAGCGGCAGCTTGCCGGCGCTCTGAGCGCAGTCCGTCAGGAGAAGGCCGCCGGCCGCTCTCACCCTGGCCAGCACCTGGTCGATCGGGTGGATGACTCCGGTCTCGTTGTTGACGGACTGGACGGCCACCAGCGGCGCCTCCGCCGATCGAAGAGCGCGCTCGAGGTCGTCCAGATCGAGCGTGCCGTCGGGCCTGACCGCGATCCGCCGAGCGTCCGGCGCGCTGCGCAGCACCGCCGGATGCTCGACCGCGCCGACGATCCGGTCCTTCGCCCGTGCGCGGTCGAAGACGAGCGAGATGGCCTCGGTGG
>Ga0196965_1000109_pt1 | contig 65613 bp, 65 predicted proteins | sample S1_20metaG_FD_148668 | JGI IMG/M metagenome (GOLD analysis project Ga0196965, IMG submission 148668) | Soil microbial communities from Anza Borrego desert, Southern California, United States - S1_20 | ecosystem: Environmental > Terrestrial > Soil > Desert | place: USA: California | collected...
ATGTTGTCATTGTGGCGTAACCTCATGATTCGTCGTGGAATGATCCCTCGCAGTGAGGGCTTGAGGTTACATTTTATAAACAATCGGGCGCTGGGGCTTTTTCTCCGCGTAGCGGCTTCGTCCAACAATCGCTTCGAGGGTACCGCCGAGAAGCTGCGCTTCTCGGTTCCCCGTCGACTTCGCCGCCGGACAACGACCCCTCAAGCTGAACGTTATATTTCAAAGGCAGCTTATAAATGGGAGAGCTAAGCAAGCTGAAAGGTCTTGGACCAAAGTCCGAAAAATGTCTGAATGAAGTCGGCATTCACACTAGAGCATTTATCTTTTAGACGGAAACATAACCTGAATGCCTGAAGAAATTCAGGCATTCGCCGGCCTGAAAGCTACCCATTTGGCCGACCGTGCGCCAAAGAGCTTCATAAGCCCGCGCCGCCGCTTGGCAAATACTTGCCCGATCAGGTTCAGAGTACTCGAGACGCTGGCGGGCGATCAAAGCCTGCTTCACGTATGCGCTGCGCAAACCGGGAATGCCGTTAGCTCCCGATGCCGTGGCGAATATCGGCTTTGGCAACGGATGGTTTTGGAAGCGCACGATTCGCGCTGACGACTGGCCGTATTCCTCGTTTCACACATACGTCCGCCTCGGCTTGCTGTCCTGCACCTGGACTACAGCTGAGTTTCCAGCAGTCTGATTATCCGCGCCGGAAACATTTCCCCGCCCGCCTCCGTCATAGTTCAATTCAAAAAAGCAAGATTCGGAGCGCGAAGTTCCGGGAAATTGCTTAATATCCACTCTGGTTGATTAATGAAGAGACGTGTATGAACGCGAAAGCCAAAAGCCCGAAACCCAGCGACGTGACAGACCTGCACCAGACCGCCGTTGCCGCGCGCGACCCGGCGGCGGAGGATAGTACCGGAATACGCTTTGCGATCGGCAAGTGCTCGCTGGGCGCTGTCCTGGTCGCGATGAGCGAGCGCGGCGTGTGCGCGATCTCGCTGGGTGATGATCCGGAGGCACTGGCGCGCGACCTCCAGAGCCGATTTCCGCAGGCCAAGCTGATGAGCGAAGACCGCGAGTTCGAACAGATCGTCGCCCAGGTGATAGGCTTCGTCGAGGCGCCCGAGTTGGGCCTGGACCTGCCGCTGGACATCCGGGGCACGGCCTTTCAGCAGCGCGTCTGGCAGGCGCTGCGGGAAACCCCGCCCGGCACGACCGTCAGCTATACCGAACTCGCGCGCCGCGTCGGCCGGCCCAAGTCGGTGCGGGCCGTGGCCGGCGCCTGCGCCGCCAATACTCTGGCCGTGGCGATCCCCTGCCATCGCGCCGTGCGTAATGACGGCGCCTTGTCCGGCTACCGTTGGGGCGTCCAGCGCAAGACCGAACTGTTGCGCCGGGAGGCCGGGGCATGAGCGTTCCTGTCCCTGCCCGGAGTGCATCGCTGTCCTGCTCGATCAGGCTGCCGCCCGGTTTTCGCGAGAACGACATCCTCGCCTTCCACAAGCGCGACCCATTGGCCGTGGCTGAACGGGTCGACGGCAGGATGCTAAAAAAGGGTCTGGCGTGGAACGGGCATGCCGCCTGCCTCATAATCGAATTCCATGAGGACTGCGCCGACGCCGGGCTGGCTGTCGACGGGCCCGCCGGCAGGCCGGAGGCGCTAACCGCAATGGTGCGGCGCATGCTGGGCCTGAATCAGCGGATTGAAGACTTCGAACAGACCTATCGCTCGCATCCGCAGTTGGGGCCGCTCATCGCCGGACAACGGGGCCTTCGGGTGCCGATTTCGGCCACGCCGTTCGAAGCCCTGACCTGGGCGGTCACCGGCCAGCAGATCAGCCTCAATGCCGCTATCTCGATGCGCCGCAAGCTGATTCTGGCCACCGGCCTGAAGCATTCCAGCGGCCTCTATTGCTATCCGGAAGCCAGGCAGCTCGCCAAACTCAGCACTCAAGACCTGCGCCAGGCCGGATTCTCTCAGACCAAAGCGCAGACGCTGCTGGTCTTGAGCCGCATGATTCAGGAGAGCCAACTGCCGTTGGATGAATGGATGACCGCCGCGCCGCCTGTCGATGAAATGCGCAGCCGGCTGTCACGCATACACGGCATTGGCCCTTGGACCATCAACTACACGCTGCTGCGTGGCTTCGGCTGGCTGGACGGGTCGCTGCATGGCGATGTGGCCGTGCGGCGCGGCCTGCAATTGCTGCTGGGCGCTTCGGAAAAGATTACCGAACAGCAGGCGCAGCTATGGCTGGCGCCTTTCTCGCCATGGCGCGCCCTGGTCGCGGCGCATCTTTGGACTTTTTTGGCGCAGACCCGTGTGAAAGCCGGAAACGGAGCCTAAACAGCCCTGCCCTCCGGCAATCTTCCCGTCATCACCGCCGGAGAACCGATCATGAAAACGCCCGGCGGATTCGCTCGGGATAAATCATTGGACATTGTGGCAAAAACGCCGGTCAAAACGGCCAAGGAGCGCCTTAGCGGCAAAGCGCACGACAATCGGCGCGGCAACAGCAGGGCCGGAGCACGCGGATCCGCCCCGCAGGGCGCAAGCACGATACCATCGACGGCGCCGGCCAGACCTGGCCTGGAGTGAGGTCATTGTTGAATTTTAATCTGCGCATCAACCCAAAGAGGAACATCTCATGACTGAAATTCACGGCTGGGCCACGCACGGTCCCATGCAGAAACTCGAACCGTTTAGCTATGACGCTGGGCCGCTTGGGCCGGAAGACGTGGAAATCGCCGTTGAATATTGCGGCCTTTGCCATTCCGATCTGTCGATCGTCAATGACGAGTGGGGCATGTCCCAATATCCGGTCATTCCGGGGCATGAGGCGGTGGGAAAGATCGTGGCCCTGGGCAGTCACGCAAAGGGTTTGCAAATCGGGCAGCGGGTCGGCGTCGGCTGGAACGCCGGCAGTTGCATGCACTGCCATGCATGCCTGAGCGGCAACCAAAATCTCTGCGCGGAAGTCGCGCCGACGATAGTCGGGCGCCAGGGCGGCTTTGCGAAGCGGGTCCGGGCGCATTGGGCCTGGACCATTCCGCTGCCGGATGCGCTCGACATATCGTCCGCCGGACCGCTGTTATGCGGCGGCATCACGGTATTCGCGCCGCTGGCGACCTTTGGCGTCAGGCCGACCGACCGGATCGGCTTCGTCGGCATCGGCGGCCTGGGCCACATGGGGCTCAAGTTCGCCAGAGCCTGGGGCTGCGAGGTGACGGCTTTTACTTCGCAGGAATCCAAGGCCGAGGAGGCGCGCGGCTTCGGCGCTCACCGCGTGGTATCGAGCCGCGACAGCGAAGCCATGCAGAAAATCGCCGGCTCGCTGGATATGCTGATCGTGACCGTCAACAGGCCGCTGGACTGGACGGCGCTGTTGAAGACGCTGAAGCCCAACGGCCGCCTGCATGTCGTGGGCGTCGTGCTCGAGCCGATGCCGATTTCGGCCTTCGATCTGATTAACGGGCAAAAGAGCGTCTCGGGATCGCCGAACGGTAGCCCCGTGAACATGGCGACGATGCTGGATTTTGCCGCTCGGCATGGCATCGCCCCGCAAGTCGAGCATTTCCCGATGAGCCAGGTCAACGAAGCGCTTGAGCATCTGGCGGCGGGCAAGGCGCGCTACCGCGTCGTGCTGGATGCGGATTTCACCTAAGCGGATGGTTTTGAGCAACGCTTTTGAAAATGGCTTTAAGTGGTCTGACCGTCGGGCCAGACCACGACTGTCGCAAGGCGGTCAGTCCGGTCATGAAGCCGGGCAATCCGATTTCGGCTGCTGGAGATGGGTCAGCAGGCGGTTCAGGACAGCCGGATTGCTGGCCAGTGAGAAATGGTCCACGCCCGCGTTGTCGTTCAGCTCGAAATGGTAGCAGGGCATGTTCTGCCAGACATAAGCCGCGTCGTTGGTAAGGTCCTCCTGATTGCCGTCCCCGTCGCGGACAAACACGGGCGCGCTGTTGAAGTCAACCGCCTGCCCCACCGACAGGTCCGGGAGCCCCAGCCCCACCAGGGTATCGAGCCCTGAGCCTTTTTCGGCGTAGACGTCCACGTTCGGGAAGTATTGCGGCTCATTGAACTTGACGAAGCCTATGTAGGCAGCCGCCAGCTCTTGCGACAAGGGCAGGTTGGCGTCCTCGAACAGTTGCTGGTGATCCATTGGCGTGTACGAGACGCCGTTAGCCTGCAACACGGTTTCCTGAGCACCGAAGATCGCGGGATCGGCCGAACTCATGTAGCTGGACGGATGGCTCTGGTACATGGCGGCGCTGCTGGCCGCGTTCTCAGCGTCGGCCGGGAAGGTAAAATCGATGATGTTCAGGCCGGTAAAATACACGGGGTACAGGAGGCCCTGCCCCGGCCAGTTGCCGGCCAGCGGCGTGAAGCCGTGGATGAACCGGTTCTTCCACTTTTGTGTTGTATGCGTGAGCAGGTATTGTATGTACAGGGGACCGTTGGAGTGTCCCACCAGGTGCACGGGAGTATTGTAGTTCTGGCGGTAGGTTTTCTCGATCAGCTTCTTGGTTTTCTTCAGAAAACTGCCGATGTCCGGCGTCAGCCGGGAATCATAGCCGGCAACGCGGATATTCTTGTTACGCACATAGCCGTTTGCTTCCAGAAACGTGTACAGGGGTTCGTAGAAAGGCGCGCTTTCGGTATCGCCGTAGTGTTTTATCTTGACCTTGACGCCCGGCTGGTCGGAGAAGCGCGATGCCATCGGCAGGCTCCTGTCCGGATCGACCACCAGAGTCAGCAGCTTGTCCTTGCAGACCTGGCTGAATTTCGTGCCGGGATTCGGGTTGGGGAACCAGTCTTCGAATTTGCCCGATGCGGGACAGTCCGGGAATGCCTTCTGCTTATGGACTTTCACTTCGAGCGTGGTCAGGTGAAAGGCGGGGAAGATGACGACCGGCGTGAGCGTATCGGCCAGGGCCGGCACCGATGCCGCGGACATGAGCAGGCCCGCGGCAATGAAGGGTAAAGATGTTTTTCTCATAAGGCTTTCCTGAAGTTTTTATGCAAAATAATCTGATCGGCAAATCCCGTGACCGATGAATCCCGCATATTCGCGTCTAAGCAATCCGTAGCCCTTGTAAAATGCAACGGGGTTGTTTTTCGAAACGCAGCCTTTTCCCGAGCGGAGGTCAATGGAGCGGCTGTAAAGAGGGCTCCAGCCATGGCGCTGACCGTCATAGAAAATAGTTTCTGCCGGCAGTCATTCCCGATCGGCTCAATTTATACGCTAGAACTACCCGGTTGGCAATAAGCTCAACCTGTACCTTATCTATAACGCCCAGTATCAGAATTTGCTGTCCGGAAGGGTAAATATTCGGCCCGGCATCCCCATAAGCAACGCCCGATGGGAGAATCTGAAGCCGACTTTTTCCAAAACCCGGACTGATGCCAGATTATCGGGAGGCGTGAAGGCCGTGAGATCATTCAGGCCGAAAACCTGACCGCCATGCTGCGCCCATGCCGACGCCACTTCGGTAGAAGCCTTTGTTCCAGTCATCCGGCGGCAGCCTCATGGAATTTCCTTGTCGAAAAGATCATGCGCGGCCAGAAGAACGTGCTCGCGCGCATTGTAGACAGAACTGTCTGCACAAGGATAATATTCTTCGCAGTAGACAAACCCGTCTACATCAGGATTGAAGATAACGTCCCGGTGCCAGTTTTTATGCTGTGGGAGCGATGCCTACATCGCGACTAAAGACCGCAAGTCGCGATGTAGGCATCGCTCCCACAAGCGCTGCCGGGATGATTGCCGAATCCTTATCGCCAACTCACCGCTACCGGAGCTCAGACATGGAAAACAAACCGCCGCTTCCCCCGTTTACCCCTGAAACCGCCGCCCAAAAGGTACGCATGGCCGAGGACGCCTGGAACACCCGCGATCCGGACCGTGTCGTGCCGGTCTACACGGAAGACTCGCGCTGGCGCAACCGCGCCGAATTTCCGGTCGGGCACGAGGAAATCCGCCAATTCCTGGCGCGCAAATGGGCACGGGAATTGGACTACCGGCTGATCAAGGAATTATGGGCCTGTAGCGGCAACCGTATCGCCGTGCGTTTCGCTTACGAATGGCACGACGACGCCGGGCAATGGTTCCGCAGCTACGGCAATGAAAACTGGGAATTCAACGAACACGGTTTCATGATGCGCCGCTACGCCAGCATTAACGATCTGCCCATCAAGGAATCCGAGCGCAAGTTCTTCTGGCCGCTGGGCAGGCGCCCGGACGATCATCCCGGCTTGAGCGACCTGGACCTGTAAAACTATACAGACCAGTCTGTATAGGTTAAATTTAAAAATTTTGATAGGAACAGGTAATGGAAATTTTACTGATAGGCGCCGTACTGATGATTGCTGCCGTCCTGGCATCGGCCTGGCTGATGACCTTTGCGAGGTGGTTTCCCGTTAAAGGCGTCGATGGCGATTTTCTGGTCGACTACAAGACGATGATCAGGGCCCATATCGATTTTGCCTTGATGGCGCTGTTTTGTCTGGGATTCTACGCGGTAAAGGTTCCGCTGCCCGTCGTCGCCTGCTGGCTGATGGTCATCGGCGGCCTCACCAATCCCGGAGTTTTCATCATCGCCGCCTTCGATCCGGACTTTTGGAATAAGCAGGCGTGGAAAGTCTATACCGCGCTTAGTTTCGCCATTACCACGATAGGCTTCGGCTGGATTTCTGTCAGTTTATTGGACCATGCCTTGTCGCTGTAAGACGGCGACAAGGCATTGACGGTTGTCAAAAAAGCGGCTTTTCAAGCCTGCGGGCGCTCCGGGCGAAGTCGCCCCCCGCAGGCTTACGGAACAGGAGGGATTATCCACAAAACCTGTGGATATCTCTGTTACAAAAAAGTGAAATCCTCCCCAAAATCCCTTATGATCCGGGGCATTGAATCGGATTGACCAAAAACTGGCCGATCGGCGCAACGCCATCGACGCGCTTTAAGAAAGCGCCCGGTTCATCGTCAAGGATTTTCCGCGTTCAACAGTATGACCTCGATTTCCTCGGTGATTTCTTCCTGCCGGTGGATCTGAAATTTCCGGCGCAGTTTTGCCGTTTCATTGTCGAGATGCAGCACGGCCCCTTCCAGATGCTGGAGGCGGCGTTGATTTTCCGCCATCAGCGACGTGTAACAGAGCTTATGCAGTACGGCGAATAGATAATGCTCCACCAGGTCCGCGTAAAAATCGGCCGGGTCGAGGTTCAGCACTGGCGGAAAGCCGAAGCGGGGGCCATTCTGAACGGTCTGCTGAAAAGGCGGCAGCAGGGGCTGGCGAGAGAGCCGGTTCAGCACGTTGTCATGGTAGATGGCGCTCAGTTCAAAGAAGCCGCGCGTTTCCTGCAGCGAGGTGACCGCGTCGAGCAGGCGGTTGACAATGGCGGGCACCTCCTCGGCAACATTGGCGCCTGCCAAAGTCACTGCCGGTTCGGGATAGGCGTCGGGCCATCGGTTGGCCAGCCTGCTGCCGATGACAATGACATCCGGGTAAGTTGCCGCCGCCATTTCATTGATCAGGCTGTCATTGAAGTCGCCGCAAAGGCCGCGCTCGGACCCGATCACAACGGCGACATGGGGGGCTTTGCCATCCCGATCGGGCGAATAGGGGTGAAAACTCAAAAAATCCATGGCCGCGCTTTCAATGGCTTCGACAATCTTGTTCTGCACGGTTTGAGAGCGGAGCAACTTATGAATTTCTATAAACGCGAGGTTTTTCATGGAGTTTAAAATGCTCCGGATATCCTCCATCTGGCCGATATGCTGGCGCAAGCGCCGGCTTCGGCTCATGGCTGCGGCCTCGGTCCGTTGCCCAGCCAGCCGCCGATGGCTTGCAGCCACTGCTCGGGGCTGCTGTTCAGCGTCAGCGTCGTGTCGCCGACGCCTTTTTTCATCCGCGCCAGCAAATCCCTGATGTCCTCCGGCCTGACCTGGTCGAACAAGTGCTCATTGAAGGCAATCAGCCAGGCGAGCTGAAACAGGCTGCTAAGCGGGCTCAGCCGTTCCTGCTTGAGAATCTCCCGCAGCACGCGCCCGCGTTGAATCCGCGCCTCCATCGAGGCTTCCAGACGCTGGCCGAACCGGGTAAAGGCTTCCAGTTCCAGAAACTGCAGGTAGTCCAGCTTCATGCGTCCGGCCTGATTGCTGATGCTCGGATGCTGGGCCTTGCCGCCTATCCGCGAGACCGACCTGGCGATGTCGATGGCAGGGCGGAATCCCGATGCGAACAAATCGGCATCCAGATAAATCTGTCCGTCGGTAATGGAAATCAGGTTGGTAGGAATATAAGCGGCGATCTCGCCTTGCTGGGTCTCGACGATAGGCAGGGCCGTCATGCTGCCGCCGCCGTTTTCGGCATTCAGGCAGGTCGAACGTTCCAGCAGGCGGGAATGCACGAAGAAAATATCGCCGGGATACGCTTCGCGTCCGGGCGGGCGGCGCAGCAGCAGGGACAGCTCGCGGTAGGTTCTGGCGTGGGTCGACAGGTCGTCATAGATGACCAGCGTGTCGCGGCCCTGCGCCATCCAGTATTCGGCCAGGGCGCAGCCGGCGAACGGCGCGATGTATTGCAGGCCGGGCAAAGTACTGGCTTCGGCCACGACGCAGACGGTATAGTCCATGGCGCCGTGCTTTCTCAGGGTTTCGATGGTGTTCACCACGGTCGAGCGCTTCTGCCCGATCAGCACATAGATGCAGACGACATTTTTGTCTTTCTGGTTGACGATGGTGTCGATCGCGATCGAACTGCGGCCCAGGCCCTCGTCGCCGATCAGCAGTTGCCGCTGCCCCTTGCCGATCGGGATCAGGGTGTCGATGATTTTGATGCCGGTGTACAGCGGGTCGTGAACGAAATCCCGGGCGATGATCGGCGGCGATACCTGCTCCAGGCAGCCACGTCCGGCGGCAACCGGAGCGGAATGGCCGTCCAGCGGCGTGCCCAGCGGGTCGACCACGCGGCCGATGAAAGCGCCTCCGACCGGGATGCTAGGCGCGTTTTTGGACAGATGGACCAGCGTGCCGGCCGTCAGCGCTTCGGTTTCGTACAGCAGAATCGCCCCGACCAGGTCCCGGTTGAGGTCAAACACCATGGCCCGGCTGCCGTCGGCGAACATCAGGATGTCGTCGATGGCCGCAGAGGGCAGTCCTTTGATCCAGGTAATGCCGTCCCCGACCGTTATGACCGTGCCTTGCTCGGTGACCCGAAGCCCCGGCTGATACTGATCAACCCAGACGCTTTGCTTGTCTATCAGGCTGGCGAACGTTTCGGCGTCAGTCGGATTCATCGGCAATTTCGGCAAAGCCGGCCAGTTCATGCTGGAGGTTGGCGTGCAGGACCCAGGCCCCGATATCGACGCGCAGGCCGGCGATCAGCCCGGCGTCCTGTTGATAATGAAACACATCGGCCCTGTCGATGAGCCCCCCCAGCTTTTGCTCCAGTTTTCGTCTCAGTTCGTCCGGCAGGGGATAGGCGCTGGTGATGAGGATGGATACCGATTTTTCAGTCTCCAGCGTTTGCAGGCAGCGCCGGCATTCCTCGGGCAGCTCGTTGAAATGCTCCAGCAGCATGGCGCACAAGCGCGCCTCCAGCTCGGGGCCGGCGGCTTGGCGCAGCAACAGGGCTGCAAAGCGGGCGCTGTTTTGCAACGCTTTTTTTTCGGTCTGCCGCTGGATGTCATGCTGTAATCTTGACAGGATGACTTTGGCTTTTTGCCGCTCCTCTTCAAGGTCGGCCTGCAGCTGGTCCATCTGCATTTTTCTTTCGGCTTCGATTTCCCGGCGCAGCGCACTGAGCGCGGCCTGTTTTTCCTGCTCCCACTCGTTTTCCCGGTTTTCATAGCGTTGGCGCAGATCCTCGGCGTCCTGATGCAGTTTTCTGGCTTCGGCCAATGTCTGGTCGATGTGCTGTTTGCGCCGGGTAATGACGGCCAGCACCGGCTTATAAAAAAGCCGCTGCAGAATCCAGATCAGGATCAGGAAATTGACGATTTCAAGCGCAAAGGTGGAAAAGTTGAATTCCATGGCGGTCCGGCCCGGTTATTTGGTGAGGAATTCAAGCAGCGGATTCCTGAACAGAACGATCAAGACAATCACCAGGCAGTAGATGGCCAGCGATTCGATCATCGCCAGCCCAATAAACAGCGTCCGCATGATCGACTGTTCCGATTCGGGCTGACGGGCCAAGGCTTCCAGGGCGCTGCTGATCGCTTTCCCCATGGCCAGGGCCGGCATCATGACGCCCAGGGCGATGCCGATGATGGCGGCGAGGGTGGAGCCGAACACGATTGAGGCGATGTCTGTCATAACTAGTCCTGTCGATTAAGTTGTTGGGATTGTATCGCGCCGGCCAGGTAAATCAGCGCCAGCATGCCGAAAACATAAGCCTGCACCAGCGCTTCGATGACATGCAGCATCAAAATCGGAACCGGCACGAGAAAGCCTGCGACCAGTACAACCAGCATCGCCGCCGTTTCCAGGCTCATGATATTGCCGAACAAGCGAATCGCCAGCGCCAGCGTTCGGGTCAATTCGCTGATGATGTGAAACGGCAGCAAGATCGGGCTGGGCGCCAGATAATGATGCAAATATTGTTTAAATCCCCAGATCTTGATGCCGAACCAGTGCACCGAAAAAAACACCAGCACGGCCAGTGCCGAGGTAACCGAAAGATCGCGTGTCGGCGAATCCAGGCCGGGTATCAGACCGACCAGATTGGCGATGACCAGAAACAGCCATAAGGTCGCGACAAAAGGCATGATTTGCCGGCCGTACTCAGGCGCGACCGCGAGAACGGCTTCCTCCAGCGCCGAGACGATGCCTTCCACCATGGTCTGCAGCGGACCGGGCAGCATGTCCAGGCGCCGGGTTGCCAGCCAGACCAGCGCCGCCATGAACAGCATGATGCCCCAGGTGGTCAGCACCGATGCGCTGATGGCCAAAGGACCGAGCGTTAAAGTAAATTCGTTTTCCATGATTTAACCTTGCCAGAGAGGCCCCCCCTAAAATCAAGCCTGCAGGGGCGACTTCTCCCCCACCGTTTGTTGAACCCGCGGCCGGACAGGGCATGCTGCCCCGTCCGGGATGTTTTGCGCCGGCCAGATGCGCCGCCTGCCCCGGACATCGCGTAAACATTAGAGTCATCTGTCCGGATATCGCAGGCGACTGCCAACAGTAGGCGCTTTAGGCGAAGCTGCCTCTACAGTTTGTTTTAAACTTTATTTGTTCTGAATCAGAAAATAAACGTTAAACATGCCGACCACGATGCCCGCGGTCAGCAGACCGAGCGTCCAGCATATCGAATAACCCGATGTTATGCTGTCCAGCCAGTGGCCCAGGTAGGCCCCGCCTATGATCGGCAACACCATGACCAGTCCGAGCGTGCCGATGTAAGCTGTTTGCGAAAGCAGATTCGGACGTTCCCGGTCCGCTTTTTTGATGCGTTTGACCTGGTTTTCTATCCGCTGTTTTAACCGCCGCTGATGATTCATGTCATTTCCCGCTTGAGTGCCCGGAGGCGGGTCAGCATGGCCTGCTCCATTTTTTGCAGGCTTGTCTTGGTCGCGCGCAGGTCTTCTTCCTCGGCTATCAATTGCTGCTCCAGCAACGAACTGATGCGGTCGAGGTCCGTGTCCAGCAGGAAGCGCCGCGTGCTGAGGGTCAGTTCATTATTGTTGAAATACAGCACCGCGCCGGGCAAAGCCAGGTACTGCCAGCCCTCTTCCTCGCCCTGCCGAAAACGCGCCAGCCCGAAAACGAGCGTGGTCATGAACCGGGCATGGTTGGGGCGGATGCCGAAACTGCCGGAAGCGTCCTCGCCGACGAAGGCGGTCACGCCGGTTATGCGCTGTTCACGGGTGGCATCATACAGTTGCAGCGCGAATTCCCTCATGCCGGCTCCTGCATGCTGCCGCGCATGTAGCATTGGGCTTCGGTCAAGTCGTCATAACGCCCGGCCAGGAAAGCCTCGCAGTCGGCCAGGGTCTGCTCGAGCGGAACCGAAACGCCGGTCTGCCGGGTATGCTGCGCCAGCACCGCGAACGGCTGGGTCAGATAGCGCTGCAGCTTGCGGGCGCGCATGACGATCTTCCGGTCCCGTTCGGACAGTTCCTCGATGCCCAGCATGGCGATGATATCCTCCAGTTCCTCGTAGCGCGCCAGGTGTTCGCGCACGCCCTCGGCCACATTGTAATGGCGGTCGCCCAGGGTATGGCGGTCCATCAGGTGGCTGCCGGAGCGCAGCGGATCGACCGCGGGATAAATGCCCTTGCTGGCCTGGTCCCTGGACAGGATGACCGTGGTGTCCAGATGGCTGAGAATGGCGCTGACCGCCGGATCGGTCATGTCGTCGGCCGGCACGTAGACAGCCTGCACCGAAGTGATGGCGCCCTCGCGGCTAGACAGGATGCGGTCCTGCATTTCGGCGACTTCCGTCGTCAGGGTCGGCTGGTAACCTACCGTGGCCGGCATGCGGCCGAGCAGGCTGGAGATTTCGCTGCCGGCCTGGACGAACCGGAAAACGTTGTCCATCACGAACAGGACTTCCTTGCGCAGGGTATCGCGCAGGTATTCGGCATAGGTCAAGGCCGACAGGCCGACGCGGAAGCGCACGCCGGGCGATTCATCCATCTGCCCGAATACCATCAACGTGTCGGGCATGACGCCCGCCTGCTCCATTTCCCGCCAGAGTTCGTGGGCCTCGCGGATGCGCTCGCCGACGCCGGCGAATACGGAAACGCCCTGGTGGATGGCCGAAACCGCATGGATGAATTCCATCACCAGCACCGTCTTGCCGACGCCGGCGCCGCCGAACAGCCCGGTTTTGCCGCCTTTGACGAAAGGGCAGAGCAAATCGATGACTTTGATGCCGGTCTGCAAAATGCCGCTGATGCCGGCCGCTTCCGATAAGGCCAGCGGTTTCGAATGGATATTGCGGAATTCGGTTTGAGGCAATGGACTGCCGCCATCCAGCGGCTCGCCGAAAATATTCAACAGGCGCCCCAGGCATTGCTTCGAGACCGGGACATGCAGCGGCGCGCCGGTATCGTAAACGGTCAGGCCCCGGCTCAGGCCGGCCGTGCCGTGCAGCGTGATCGCCCTGACATGCCGTTCATCGAGATGCTGATGCACTTCGAACAGGTAGACGGTGTGATCGAAACGGGCGCATAAAGCCTGGCGCAACGGCGGCAGCCGGGCGCAGTCAATGATGGCGACGGGGCCGTGAACTTCAGCGATGACCCCGATCGGATGTCGATCTTCTTGTTGAATCGGCAAACTGTCCAATGATGTTCGTTCCAGTTGATTGATGAAGAATGCGCGGTCATTTTCCGGGATGACTGCCAGCTTGATCGTTAGTATTACAAAACGCAGTCCCCGCGGCAACGGTCTGTGCCCGATCAAGGTCTTCAATCGATCAGTAAGAGTACGAACAAAAACCGAGTCAAAAAAAGAATCAATACCCACCTAGGCAGCGGAAATCCGACTTGGTTCAACACCATCCGGTTACGTGAAGCGCATCACAGCACAGTTCGAAAATATGGCCTAGCCTAACCTCCTGCCTGTGTGACAGGAAGGTCCGTCACGTCCTGCGGCGTAAGAGCAGAAGCTTGAAGCCTGGATCAGAAATACTGCCGGCACGTCCAGCAATCCGGCTCAGACGCCAAACCATGAGCATACACCTGTCGGTGAAACGATGACGCCGGCATGCACGGGGTTGCGTTAGCGCCGAAAAGGCCCCTTCGCAGGCCGGCCAGAACCCTGCAAACAGGGTAGTATTGCAGAGCATGACATAAGTATCACAAAGCCGAAACCAAAAACAATCAGCCGTCCTCCTGAAACCGGCGAAAGGAAGGCCCTGCCTATCCCCGGCAGGGCTGTGAAAGAAGGCAGTCTCGGCATGAAAGCTTCCTGGGTATCCGGCGGGGAAGCGGCTTTTTGCCGCTAACAAAAGGCGTTAGGTTGCATTCTAAGCGTTTTTAAAGTCCGAATCAATCCGGCGCCTCAAATACCGTCCCACGCGGTTGATGGCACACCGGGACTGTGTGAAATCACACAGTCCCGGTGTGCCAAATGCCTGACTTTAGCCCCTGCCAAACATAGGACAAGCCGCTGTAGAGCGGGTTTTCCGAAGGCAAAATCACTAATACATTGCAGATTGCATGCCAATTGTAGAGGCATATTGTCGCGCGTCACCATGTCGCATTTCCAGCGGGTCCCGAGATGAATACACTAGCCCTAGCTCTTGTATGCGCTCATTACGAGAACTTGAGTTTTAATATCCTTCCTCTCAAATGCGGGCTTCCCGCCCGCATTCTTTTTCCACTCATCAATTCAAAATTGAATTAAGGTGTCATGATTTTTTCAGATAATCCGAATTTTGCCCCAACCTTGATTTGGAAAACAAGTTGTCTTGCCGGCGTCAAGACTCCATGCGCCGCTGCCTGCCCTGGCTGGCAGCGGCCGAAATATCCGAAGCGACGTTATTAAGCAGTCACCATGCCCTGGCCAATCTTTTCAGCCGGTTCATGGAGCGGCCTGTCGAAACACTGGAAGCGCCTTATCATTACCTGCTGCCGGAATTGCTTGAGCTCCATTTTCAGGAAGCCTCATCAGTATTGATGCGGGCATAGCGGTTTCAGTGCTTGGTCTTATGCGCTCTAGGGCATACAATCACGAGGATCGGCAGGATCACGAAGCCCATGATTCATCGATCCGTTTATTCGATGGCTACTGATGTCAGACGCAAGCCCATCATAATATTTGTTTGCTTATATCTCGCGTTGCGCTAGAATCTAGTTTCGATTCGATACAATATAAGTAAGACCGACCACTGGGGTGCACTATGAAACACAAGATACTAGATTTGCTGAGTATATTGTTATTCAGCTTAATAGGACTCGGCTGTATCGGGGTTGCCAGCGCGAACCAACCCGATTTCGAACAGCTCAGGAAGAATTATTATGACGGGCATCCGGGCAAGGGATCGCACGCCGCCTATTGGGAGCCGATCCCCATCCAGAAATACTGGAACGCCAAGGATTTCTACAAGCCGCCCAAAACCGTTCAGGGCGAATTCGGCCGCGATGACTGCGTAGGCTGCCATCAGGCCACCAGTCCGGGCGCCTTCCATGCCTGGAAAAACAGCGTCCACAATGACCTGTCCGCGATTCGGGACCTGCCGGACAGCGACGTGCGCGCCTACAAGAAACAGAAACTGGCCGAAGTGGAAGCCAATCTGGTGAAACAGGGTCTGCTTGAAGAAGGCCAGCAACTCAATCAGGTCGGTTGTATCGATTGTCATGGCGGCGTCGGCAAGGAAACCGTCAACCACGCCGAGAATCTGGTGATGCCCGACCGCGCCGCCTGCGGCTCGTGCCATCTGGATGAATTCGCCGAAGCGGAGTCGGAAAAAGATCAGGAATGGCCGCAAAAACAGTGGGGTAAAGGCCATCCTTCCCATGCGGTCGACTGGGAGGCCAACGTCGAAACCCCCATCTGGGCGGCCATGCCGCAACGGGAAGTGGCGCAAGGCTGCGACATGTGCCATTACCAGCAGAACAAATGCGACGGCTGCCATACCCGTCACACCTTCTCCGTCGCCGAAGCCCGGCAGCCGGAAGCCTGCTCCACCTGCCACAACGGCGCGGACCATAACGAGTACGAGGACTTCATGCTGTCCAAGCACGGCACGCAGTACCAGACGCTGGGCAAAGACAAGTGGAATTTCGAGGCGCCATTGAAAGACGCCATCACCAAGGGCGGCTATACGGCACCGACGTGCCAGCTCTGCCACTTCGAATACAAGGGCGAATATTCCCACAATCTGGTGCGCAAAGTGCGCTGGGCATTCAACCCGACGCCGGCCATCGCCGACAATCTCGGCCATCCCTGGTTCGAGGACCGCAAGCAGGCCTGGGTCGACACCTGCAGCCTGTGCCATTCGGCCAGCTTCGCCAAGGCTTATCTGGATGCGGCCGACAAAGGCACCATTCAGGCATTGGCGGTGGAACAGGAAGCCAAGAAAGTCGTCACCAAACTTTATGAGGACGGCCTCCTGGTCGGCCAGAAAACCAACCGGCCCAAACCGCCGGCACCGGAAAAAGACGCGCCGGGCGGATTCTTCCAGTTGTTCTGGGCGAAGGGCAACAACCCCAGCCGCGTGGAGCGCATCCATGCCGACATGTGGGAGCATAACCTGATCAAGCACTATAAAGGCATCTTCCACGCCAATCCCGGCGGCTTCACCTACACCGAAGGCTGGTCGGAGCTGATGAAGGACTATACCAATATCATGGATGAAGACACCCGCCTGCGCGAAGCGGCCGGCAAGGCAACGTCCGTTAAGACTAAGGCTCCGGCTTCCGCTCCTGCTCCGGTGTCATCTTCAACCAATGAAGAAGGCGGCGGCAGCGGCCTGGCCATCAGCGGCCTGTTGCTGATCCTGTTCGGGTTGGGCGTGGCTTATATGGTCCTGAAACCTTCGCGCAACGTAAAGCCGGAGGATGCGGGCGAGCAGGACAAAGAGCAGCCGGAAGACGTGGCTGAAGGGGACAAAGAGCAAAAATGATGTCCCGGAAAATAAGGGATGGACTGCTTATGACAATCAGTATCGTGCTGCTGGCGACAGGCGGCACGATACTGTACCGGCAACTGCAGACCTCACCCGTCGTCAAGGCGGATGGCGCGAACCGCGGCGACCAGCTCAATGTCCGCCATGCGCCGGAACCATCGGCCGCTGTGCAGGGCCGTTTCCCTGCACAGTCGGTTGAACGCTATACCTTCAGTCAGGACGGCAAGGATTTGTTCAGCCTGCTGGTGGCACGGTACCAGGATGGCGCCGGTCCGCCAGAGAGCGCGGTCCTGTTTCCGAAGGACGCGCAGGAGATTGCTTCCAGCCCGACCGGCCTGCGTCATGCTGTCTGGCAATCGGCAACCGATGTCATTGCCGACAAGGCGCCGGAGGACGCTCTGTTCCTGAGTTGGTGGGATGACGGTCAACGCATTCGTTATCTGAGCGGCAAGGAAGCCTGGCTGCGCAAGCCGTCCGATAAAACCTTTTCCAATCCGGTATGGAAGGCCTTGAAGGATGACTTGCCGACGGCAGCATCGGAGGAGGAAGCCGCGCACCTGTCTCAAATGGCGCGCTGGCTGACCATGGACAGCGAAAAGGCCCTGGCCGAGATCGCCGCGCATTTTGGCTCATCGCGCCCCGTCTATCTGCTGGTCGACAATGATCTGCTGCTGCATCTGGCTGAGTTCACGGCCTACGGCGGCACGCCTCTGTCGCTCGACTCAAAAAATATCCCCGCAGGCAATGATCTCCATGGCGACATCGCCCGGGTCAAGCGTTGGGCTAATGAAGAAGGCGATGGCAATTATCTGGCGCAGAAAGAGGACAATTATTACCGCGTCTGGTCCACGCCCGATGCGAAAGCCAAAAACGCCCTATTGGTGAGGCTGTTGCCTTTCGTGGATTCGCTCAAGAAACTGCCCGAGGGCGTCAGCCTGGTCTACCAAAGCCATTGGGGCGGATTTTTGTCCGTTTATAAAATTGATAGCCAGCCAGCGCATTGAGGATTCGGTAATCAATAATTGGTTGCATGTCGACAATGGCCGAAAACGCTTGCGATGGAAAATGCCCCGTCAACCCTGCGCGGTCCCGTATCGGATCTTAAGCGGTTGCTATTTTCCTGAATAAATGTAAAAAATAGGCTGAACCATCGCTGATGGCATAATATTGAGGTTTTTTAACTCCCTTCACAATGACATCCGGAGTACCAGATTCGGCTTATTCAGGACGAAGGCTCCGGCTTTTTATTGACGGCCATTGTAGATGGGCACTTAATCTATCTACTTTTGGAGATCCCATGCGTTACACCGATCCTAATCAAACCGACAGCAAGGTCCATTTCAAACCCCGCTACGACAACTATATCGGCGGCGCCTGGGTTGCGCCCGTCAAAGGACTTTATTTCGAGAATCCAAGCCCGATCAATGGCAAGCCCTTCTGCGAGGTGGCCCGTTCATCGGCTGAGGATATCGAAAAGGCGCTGGATGCCGCCCATGCGGCGAAAGATGCCTGGGGCCGCACGGCTCCCGCGGAGCGCTCGAACATTCTGCTGAAAATCGCCGACCGCATGGAGGCCAACCTGGAAATGCTGGCGGTGGCGGAAACCTGGGACAACGGCAAGCCGGTCCGGGAAACCCTGGCCGCCGATATCCCGCTGGCGGTCGATCATTTTCGCTATTTCGCCTCCTGTATCCGTGCCCAGGAAGGAGCATTGAGCGAAATAGACCATGATACCGTGGCCTACCATTTTCACGAGCCTCTAGGGGTGGTCGGCCAGATCATCCCCTGGAACTTCCCGATCCTGATGGCCGCCTGGAAGCTCGCGCCGGCATTGGCCGCGGGCAACTGCGTCGTGCTTAAGCCGGCGGAGCAGACGCCCGCCAGCATCATGGTGCTGGTGGAGCTGATCGGCGATCTGCTGCCGCCCGGCGTACTGAACGTGGTGAACGGCTTCGGCGTGGAAGCCGGCAAGCCTCTGGCCAAAAACCGGCGCATCGCCAAGATCGCCTTCACCGGCGAGACCACCACGGGCCGCCTGATCATGCAATACGCCTCCGAAAACCTCATTCCGGTAACGCTGGAACTGGGCGGCAAATCGCCCAACATTTTCTTCGAGGACGTGCTGTCCCATGACGACGATTTCGCCGACAAGGCGCTGGAAGGCTTCGCGATGTTCGCGCTCAATCAAGGCGAGGTCTGCACCTGTCCATCCCGCGCACTGATACAGGCGTCCATCTACGACGATTTCATGGCCAGGGCAGTCGCGCGCTTGCAGCATATCCGGCGCGGCCATCCCCTGGACACCGATACCATGGTAGGCGCGCAGGCTTCCAACGATCAGTTGGAGAAAATCCTCGCCTATATCGACATCGGCCAACAGGAAGGCGCCAAACTGCTGGCCGGCGGCAAGCGCTGCGAGCTGGAAGGCGAATTAGCCGGCGGCTATTACGTGGAGCCGACCATTTTCGCCGGCCACAACCGGATGCGGATTTTCCAGGAGGAGATTTTCGGCCCGGTCGTTTCGGTGACCTCATTCAAGGACCAGGCCGAGGCGCTGACAATCGCCAACGAAACCTTGTACGGCCTCGGCGCGGGCGTCTGGAGCCGCGACATCAACACGGCCTATCACATGGGGCGCGGCATCCAGGCGGGACGGGTATGGACCAACTGCTATCACCTTTATCCGGCCCATGCGACTTTCGGCGGTTACAAGCAGTCGGGCATCGGGCGGGAAAACCACAAGATGATGCTCGAGCATTACCAGCACACCAAGAACCTGCTGGTGAGCTATAGCCCGAAAGCGTTGGGATTTTTCTGAGCATGGCCCGCGTTTCCTGCACCCCGGCCGCCGCGGAACTGATCGACAGACTCAAGCGATTGCACGACTGCGGACTGCTGTTCCATCAATCGGGCGGCTGCTGCGACGGCAGCGCGCCCATGTGCTACCCGGCGGGCGAGTTCCAGGTCGGCGAATCCGACGTAAAGCTGGGCGAAATCGAGGGTTGTCCTTTTTACATGGGCGCCGACCAGTTCGAGTACTGGCGGCATACCCATCTCATCATCGACGTGGTGCCCGGCAGGGGCAGCGGTTTCTCCCTGGAAGCGCCCGAGGGCGTGCGGTTCATCACCCGCTCAAGGCTGTTGACCGAGGAAGAAGAAGCGGGCCTTGCTTAGACAGGGATGCAGAGGCGCTCGCTGTGCCGTTGCCGGCGGCGCCTTTGTCCGGTCACATTCCGGAACATCGGCCGCCGCCCCTCAGAATTCGACGGCGCTCCCACATCGGCAGCAGCGCCGGCGCGGTGAAAATGGACGCGCCAGCGCCAGCCATTTACCGTGAAATTTGTTCTTGAATACGCCCAGGATGGTAGATTCGCCGTCAAATCTTCTCACTCAAGCCCCAGGTTATCAGTAATAGTACTTATAGAAATCCTGCCAGTAAAATGAATAATGGCCCTAAAGCGAACGCATTTGCGGACTCACGCCCCCCGCTCTTTTCCAATGGGAGTCTGAAAATTGCGGAAAATATAATAATAACAAAAGCTCAAGTAAGACGATGATCGAACGGATAAATTTCTATCTACATAAATTCTGCAACGACAATCCGGAAATCCTCGGCTGTGCCGTGATTGACATTGAGGGAATGGTTACCGCCTCTGTCCTGAATCATAAAGTCGATAAGGATTTAATTGGCGGGATGAGCTCTATCATGTTGGGCGTTGGAGAAAAAATATCATCCGAGCTGATGAATTCGGACCTGAACCAGGTCTACGTTCGCTCCCCTAATGGCTATGTCATGCTCAACGCAATCGGTGATCAAGCCTTATTCCTTGTTCTGGCCACGAAGCAAGCCAAACTTGGACTGGTCTTTCTGGAAATAGATAGAACTGTGCAGGAAATAGAACACGTCCTGTAAGCCGATAAGCGGCTGAATCAATACAGTCTATTCATAGCGATAATGGCAAGATTTGTTCATTACTCGCAAGTTTCCCGTTTCTTTTTTCATTCGCCTTCTATTTAGAGAAAGACAAATATTCATAAATTATTAAGAACAGGAATTTACCCATGACAGTTGAAAAACGAATCGCAAGGCAATACGCAAATATCAATGTTGAAAACGCCCTTAACGTTGTGCGCCCGACATTGGGAAATAACGCCGGAGTGGCGCTGTACCGGTTATTGAGACTGGTGGCGCTGGAAGATATTGTCGGCAGAGGCGCATCCGGGGTAGCGTATTTGGCGGGAAAAAAACTCGGCATATCCTTGGGGCTGACAAAATTGGAAGACTTTCTCCAATTGTGCAAGGATCTCAATATCGGCATCATTGAAGTGCCTGTCGCCACGGAAACAAAAATTCATATTGACGTCTATGAATGCGTCACCTGCAGCGGCCTGGAAACGATCGGGCGCCCTATCTGCCATTTCGAAGGCGGACTGATTGCCGGCGCGGTCCAGACCATTACCGGACGCAGTGCGCGCGCCCGGGAAATTACCTGCATTGGCGGATTGGGCGACGAAACATGCGGGTTTGACATTGAGTTTGAATAGCCCTTGCCATGGGGAACTGAAAAGGCTCAAGCTGTTTTCCTGCCGGCTGCGGGTTATGAGCCTTTGTGGGAGCGATACCTTCATCGCGACTAAAGACGTCCGTAAGTCGCGATGAAGGCATCGCTCCCACAGCCACTGCCCGGATTTAAAACAAGGCAATTATCGATTGTCAAATCCTCAAGTTTGTCAAGGCGTCTACCGGTTCGGGCCAGAGCGATGCGTCCGCTCATTCAAAATCAAGTCCAGCCTTTCTCCAAGCCTTTGCGCCCCCTTCAAGATTGGTCAAGTTACGGTAACCCAATTCATGAAGAGACCTTGCCGCCGCATTGCCCATAGGGCCGCTTTCGCAATAAAGATAGATGGCCGAATTTTTATCCCTAGGCAACCGGTCCTTGTATTGCTCGATTTGGTCGTAAGGAATAAAAACGTCAGTGCCTTTTATATGCCGTTGTTCGGGCGTGTGCACATCGACAAGGAATATATCCTCACGCTGCATGATCTGGTTTAATTCAGGCACGGTTACGACTTCCAGATAGTCCGGCTTTTGAAAAGCACAGCCAGCCGCGAGGAAAATAAAAGCGATGATGAGATAAAGTTTTTTCATAATTGCGGTTTTAGAGTTCATGAAGACAGGCATCCCGTGCAAAACGGGCAACCAGCGATTCAGCTGCTGATTGAACTGAAAATCACAGGACATTGAAAGTGGCTATAGCCATCGGGCAAGTATATTGGCTTTGGCAATGGCTAACAACTTTATCCGGACCGACAGCCAAGCCTCGGATCATGCGCGGCATTCGCCATGCGTGCATGGAACCGCCATCGTCCTTTCCGTGGCCGTCCACTTGAATAACCGCGCCACTCCGCCATCCGGCATCGCCGATAAGCCTGCCGCCGATCAAATAATCCCTGTAGATTTTCATGCTGAAAGCGGCAAGTCGCGAGCATGGAAACCGATTTATTGAAATGCCCCTTAACATAGGCGCCGATGTACGTTTTCGTGTGCGTTGAACTTGAAAACCCGTTTATAATTCAGGGCTTGGACTTGATATTTTTCTTAAACTCTAAACCTTATGAGAAGTACGTAGGAGCTGCCGCACGATGACTGTCGAATTCTTGATTAACTTTGCGGTGCAATTTATCGGAACCGGGGCTGCATTCCTGCTCGCCTACCGGTCTTTTCAAAAACGCCGGATTCAGTTAGGCGCCGAGCCGACGCTGCCCCAATACTTTATCCACACAAACACCTACTGGCTAGGGATCGCAATATACTGCACGTTTATCTCGGCGCTTTACTGGCTGCTTACCTGGCAGTGGCTGCCTTTGGAGCCGCTCGTGACACTCATCGTGAGGAACCTCCGCTCCGGAGAGCTGGTGAATCTTCTGAATGGCCTGGGCGGAGACACCATCATACCTTTGATCGCCGCCGGGCTGTTTCTTTTTTTTATCGCCTGGGAAAGCGAATTTAATCCCTTGCTTATGTTGAGAGACAGCATCCATGATGCTTTCACGATTCCGGCAAAGGCGGTGGAGGTCTATAACGCGCTGGTCACATCGAGATTGTCGGCGGTCGACGACGAATTAAAATCGCAAATCGCCAACCGCCTGCTGGTATCGAGCATCGATCCCGGCGATTTCGAAAAATCCAGCGCCACGGTCGAGTATAAATGGGCGCATAACTGCCTTCTTTTTGACCAGATACAGAATTACGCCAACCAATCGTCTTTTCGCCGCTTATTCACCGAACCATCCCTGAAATGGGGGGAAATCTGCATTTCCTATAACGCGATGTCGGAGAAAGTCGTCGTCTGGAAGAAAGCGGAACCCCACTACACCAAGACGATCAATCTGCTGAAGGAACTGGACCACCTGACCGGCCTGCTTTGCCGCCTGCTCGCCTCGCTGGTCGTGTTCGGGAGCGCAAGCGAGAATGATATCTGGGCAACCGTGAAGCAACTCGGCGGCAACGTCCACGAGGCCCGGCTGAAGCACACCTATAAATATGTGCTGCTTTTCACGGCCGCCAGCGCCGTCGGGGTCATGCTGGGCCGGGAGATTTCGGTCCTGCTGCACAATGCTTTCCTATTTCCGGACAAACCCCTGGCGCATTTCAGTTACACCACGCTCCGGTGGATCGCCTATGTCATTCCGATGTATGTCCTGCCGATAGCGCTCGTCTTCATTGCGCGGTCGCTCACCTTCAGGCGCCAACGGGAGCAATCCGACCGCTACGGGTTCTATATGGCAATCATGATCACAGGGTTCATCGTCAGCACCATCGTATCGGTACTTGTTCTCGAACTGACTTTCTACCGCCGGGATCACTTCAGTTTTCTGGACAGCTTCCTGGATCATATGCGCTGGGGCATTCTGCCGGCGCTCATGTGCGGCTTCGTGGCTTATCGAATGGACACGCCGGTCAGCGAATCGGAGACGCTCGGTGAAATCATCACGGCCGCCGCGCTGCGTTTTCTCGGCTGGGGATCGGTGGCCGTCATCATCATGCTTTATGCCACCGACGACTTGACCATCCAGGAGTCGAATCTGCGTTTCACCATTGTTGGCACGTCTTTCTTCGTGGTCGGCCTTTTGGGGGCGGCCGCCCGTTTCAAAACGGCGGGAGCGGATAAATTGGGACTGGGTTCAAAATAACATCCCGCTGTCGATTTTTATGAAGCCCTAGTGGGAGCGATGCCCACATCGCGACTTGCAGCGGTCTTTAGTCGCGATGTAGGCATCGCTCCCACAACCGCTGGCCGGATCTATAACCGGTTGAACGCAGGCGGCGCCCCGTCAGTGCCGCCTCGCCTGCAGCGGGCCGTCATGGCTGCCCGGCAAGTACCGGTAGTGCCCGGTGATCGGATAGGCAAACAGCCTGTCCTCCAGCCGAGGCCCCTGCCCGATGTTGTGCACCACGAGAGGGCGCCTGGCGGCCGGAGCCATTTCACCGGTAACGATCCCGATATGAGGCAAGTTCCCCGGCAGCATCCAAGTGACGATATCCCCTGGCTTGTAAGCTTCGGCCCGGTCTGATACCGGCAGCGACTGCCCGTGGCGCCGGAAGAAGGCCTGCAGGTTTGGCACCCGGCGATGGTCGATGTTCGGGTCCGGCCGCGTCAAGCCCCACATCTTTTTTGAAGGATAGGCGCTGAAATTCGCGGCCATGTCCTTATGCACGAGAACCTGCAGATCGATCCCCAGCGCCCGATAGCTCCGGATGACCACATCCGTGCAGACGCCAATCCCCTCGGGAACATCGCCTCCGGGATACGGGATCCGATAATACCTGCCGTCGTAAACCACTTTGTGCGCGGTGCGCTCGATTGCCGCGGCCGCAAGCTGGCCCGGCGCGACTTGCGCAAGGACGCCCGCCGGCATGCACAGCGTCATAAGAACAAGTTTCGCGATACGTTTCATAGTCATCATAACGAAAGCGGTGATTCATCCAAATGGCGATCATCTCACTATAGCTCATCCGATGGAAACGATTTTGCTTCTGCTCCCCTGCCCTGCCTGCATTCGGGCATAAAGGCCCGGCAAAAATCACCCGCATCGCAAGCGCACGTGTTGATTTCACGCCGAGAACCTCTCGCTTTTCTTATCCCGAGCTCAGCATAGTATTTACTACTTATTTAAATTCCAGGAGAAAGCGCCTATAACCCCGATTATCAAAACGGCTTTCATGCACCCCAAAGATGGGGCGGCATGGAAAATCAACTCCGGTATCTCCCTCGCCGGCGCGGGCGACCAATAACAATTGGAAGATTCCGTCATGCCATGGATTCAAGTTGAAATAAAAATCGACCGTTCATGCTGTTTGTCATCAGCAGAAGCCAGGACTGGCTTGAGAACGGCAAAGCGCTTAAACGTGCCGCGCTTGCGATTTGTACTATTGCTGGCGGCGTCTCTCCACATGACGGCGGCATGGGCGGTAGGCGGCGCCGAGTCCATGGACCGCCCCAGCGAATACAGGCCCCCATTGCCCGAATACAAGCCCAGGCAAGCCCCCGAAGGCTTTGTCCTCCCTCCCGTCCAGCAACCCCCTCCGGCCATTGAAAAAGACAGCCGCAAGTTTTTCATAAAACGCATCGTCGTCGACGGCAATACGGTAATCCCGCAAGAGGACGTGCGCGCCCTCGTCCAGCCCTTTGAAGGGCGGGAAGTGACCATCGGCGAGTTGGAGGGGCTGCGGCAGAACATCACCCGGCTTTACATAGACCGGGGATATGTCAATTCGGGCGCCATCATTCCGGAGGACGCGCTAAGGGAAGGCGAGCTGCGCTTCAAGATAATCGAAGGCCGGCTGGATGAAGTCCATGTGAAAGGACAGGGCCATCTGCGGGAAAGCTATATCCAGAACCGCCTGCAAGGCGACCCGGAACAGCCGTTGAACCTGAAAGAACTGGAAGACCGCTTTCAACTCCTGCTGTCCGATTCCCTCATCAGCAAGATGAACGGGCGCATTCTGCCCGGCGCCTCGCCCGGCCACGGCATTCTCGACGTGGATGTCGTCCGCGCCCGGCCGTACCATTTGAGCCTGTTCGGCGACAATTTCCGGCCGCCCTCCATCGGTGCCGAGGCCTTCGGCCTGACCGGGTATCTCAACAATCTCACCGGCCTGGGCGACACGCTGGATTTCACCTTCATGACCAGCTCGGGATCGAACCGTTACTCCGGCGGCTTCAACCTGCCGCTGACCGATTACGGCACGGTGGCGTTTTTCCGCTTCGACGAAGGGGACACCGTCGTGGTTGAATCGCCTTTTCAGGATCTGGACATCGAAAGCGAAGTCCACATTCTGGAGGGCGGCATCAGCCATCCCATCATCAACACCTTCAACCAACGCCTGAATCTAGGCCTGCTGCTGACCACGCGCGAAAACGAAACCAGCCTGCTGGGCCGGCCTTTTTCCTTCGTGGAAGGCGTGCCGTCAAACAGAAACCAGGCAACGGTCTGGCGGATTTTCCAGGACTTCATCCAACGCTGGGAGCGCAACGCCTTCGCATTCCGCTCCACGTTCAGCGTGGGCATGGACGCATTGGGCGCGACGCCGGCGCAGGACGATGCGCCCAGCAGCGAATTCTTCGCCTGGCTTGGCCAACTGCAATACGCCTATCTGGTGGACGACAAGGGCACCCAACTGATCCTGCGCGGCAATGTCCAGGTTGCGGACAGCAAGCTGCTGCCGCTGGAGCAGATAGCCATAGGCGGCGTATCCACGGTGCGCGGCTACCGGACCAATTATCTGGTGCGCGACGAGGGCTACAATCTCTCGCTGGAACTCCGCTATCCCCTGCTCAGCTTCACGACCTTCGAGATACAGAACCGCCTGACGCTGATTCCCTTCGTCGATTACGGGGAGGCCTGGGACCAAGGGGAACATGCGGACGCGCTGGTGTCGGTCGGCGCCGGCATCAACTGGCAACTCGAAAGCTTTATTGCCGAATTCTATTATGGCTACGCCCTGAAAAAGCCGCTCGGCCAGCAATCCGGCGATTTGCAGGATGACGGCATTTACTTTCAGGTCAAGTGGGACGTGTTCTGATCGGCTTGGGCGATGCCGCTCCCGCCGGAATCAACTCAGGAGGAAAACCATGCACTGGCGCCACTTATTTATCGGGCTCTTCCTTTTCGCCGACCTCGCCTTCGGTGCCGCAAACGATTACGCCGGGCTGATCCGCCAAGGCCAGGACTACCTGCGGCAAGGGCAATACTATCTCGCCCAGGACGCCCTGCTTGCCGCGCGGAACATGGCGGTAACGCCGGCCCAACAGGCCGCCGCGGACGGCGCGCTCGGCCTGGCATTGTACCGGATGCGCCATTTCCAGCGGGCGGAGGAACTGCTGCGCAAAGCCATCGACAGCGATGTCGGCGAGCCGCGGGAGCGCGCCCGCTGGCTGGCGACGCTGGCCGAGCTTCGGGTCGAGATGGAGACAACCGAAGAAGCGGGCCGCCTGTACGCGGAAGCCTTGCGGCTCGCCGGCGACGATAAAAAACTGAAGCTGGGCATTCGCTTGGGGCAAGCCCGATTAATGCCTGCCGGGCAGCGGCTCAAGGAACTCAACAGCATCCATGACGGCATCGCGGCAATGCCCGCACCTGAAGACCGGGCCGCGCTATCGATCAACCTCGCCGGGCAAGCCAAAGGACTAGGCGAAGCCGGCCTGCCGCTGGCCTACAGTAGCCTGGAACAGGCGCGGCGGGACGCCGTCCATCAGCCGCGCCTGCTGGCGGAAGCCCTGGGGGAACTGGCCCGTTTATACGAAGACCAACAGCGCACCGACGATGCCCTGAATCTTTACCGCCAGGCGATCCAGGCGGCCGAAGGCATCGATGCCCATGATCTGTTGCTGGAACTGGAATGGCGCCAGGGCCTGCTGTATCAGCGCCGGCAGCAGTTGGCCGAAGCGCTGGCGGCTTACCAGAAGGCGGTCGACCACATCGAGGCCATCCGCCCGGACATCCCGGTCGAATACCGTAACGGCCGCTCCAGCTTCCGCGAGACGCTGGAACCCGTTTACTTGAGGCTGTCGGATTTGCTGCTGGCGGGCGCCAGCCAAGCCGGCGGAGAGGAGAAAACACGATTGCTGCGCCGTGTCCGCGACACCGTCGAGCTCATCAAGCAGACGGAGCTGGAGGATTTTTTGGGCGAGCGGTGCAGCGTGCGAGGCGCAAGAACGGCCTTGCTGGACAAAGTGGCCGCGAACACCGCCGTCATTTATCCGATCGTCCTGCCCGACCGCCTGGAACTGCTCGTCAGCGTCGGCAGTGAAATCCGGCAATACACGCAGCCGATCGATGCGGACACCCTGATGGTCAGGTCCCGCCGACTCGCCGACAGCCTTCGGAACGCCTCCGACGACGTAAAAGTCCATGCCGGAAAACTGTACGACTGGCTGATCGCGCCCATCGAACCCGAACTGCGCGGCCATCAGGTGCAAACCCTGGTGATTGTGCCGGATGGCGCGCTGCGCCTGATCCCGATGGCGGCATTGCATGACGGCGAGCGATACCTCGTCGAGCGCTATGCCCTTGCAAGCTCGGCCGGCCTTACGTTGTTCAGTCCTTCGCCCTTGGCCAAGGGCAGCCCGAAGACACTATTGGCCGCCATGAGCGAGCCGGGGCCGGTCGTCGGCGATTTGCCTCCGCTGGTCATGGAAGGCGTGATCCGCAATGATGAGCGCGGCTTTGTTGCGGAAGAGGCGGCCCGGTCCCGCGCATTGCCGGTAGGCCAGGCGGACGAGATGCAAATGCGGAAAGTCCGCTCTCTTTATCTGGAGAGGCTGGCGAGAGATCCGCAATTCAGGTCGAACGTAAAAAAGCAGCTCAGCCTGCCCGGCGTGGCGAAAGAAATCGAGGTCATGAGCAAACGGTTGCCGCACACCTTGCTGATGAACACGGCCTTCACGGTGGACGGCTTCGTACAGCAGGTGGAGAGGGAGCCTTATTCCGTGGTCCACATCGCCTCCCACGGCATATTCGGCGGCACCGCGGACACCAGCTTCATCATGGCCTACGACGGCATCATCAGCATCGATGACCTGGACCGGCTGCTGAGATCCGACAAGTTCAAACGGCAGCCGATGGACCTGCTCACCCTGAGCGCCTGCCAGACCGCCGAAGGCGACGACCGCGCGCCGCTTGGGCTGAGCGGCGCCGCGCTCAAGGCCAACGTCCGCAGCGCGCTGGGCAGTCTCTGGCCCGTGGACGATGCCGCCGCCGCGCAGTTCATGCCCGAATTTTACCAGGCTTTGCTAAAGCCGGGCACGAGCAAAGCCCAGGCTCTCCGGCAGGCGCAATTGAGCCTGATGAAAGACAAGCAATACGAACACCCTTACTTCTGGGCGCCGTTCATTCTGGTCGGAAACTGGTTATGAGTGTTTTTTAACTTTGATTCCCTGGGTTTAGGGAAGAACTTTAGCCATTTGTTGCATCTCTTAAGAGAAGATGGCTAACAAGGCAGGGTTCAAGTCCTGCCATGGATTTGGCGTAAATAATTTCCTGGTTTGCGAGTGCAATTAAAGGTTATGTAGGGGCGAATTCATTCGCCCTGAGTCGCCCTGGGCGAATGAATTCGCCCCTACATGAGCGTTGATTTCATCGACAAATCGGAAAGTTATTTTAACCATCCTATATCCTTCTTGTTCCGCACTATTGCGTTATTAAAGAGGAATTGGACATGCTTGATAAGCTCAATAATCACTGGCAATGGCTAATCTTTTTGTCGATAGGCATTCTGTTTCCCTTGCGCATGGCTATTGCGGAGGGAGGCATCGTCACCGATGGCACGATGGGCCCGGCGCAAACCCTGAGCGGCCCCAAGGTCGATGTTGACATTGAGCAAAACCTGGGCACGACCGTCGGCAAAAACCTCTTCCACAGCTTTTCCGAGTTCAATGTCAAGGGCGGACAAACGGTCACCTTCAAAGAAAATACGCCGAATGCCTTGGACAATGTCATCTCGCGCGTAACCGGCGGTTCACGATCCGACATCAACGGCACGCTGAGTTCGACCCCGGGCGGGCACGCCAACCTGTACCTGGTCAATCCATCCGGCGTGATGTTCGGTAAGAATGCCAGGATCGACGTACCGGGCGCCTTCCATGCCAGCACGGCGGACGAGGTGCGGTTCCAGGATGGAGCCAGATTCAGCGCCAGCCAGCCGACAGGCAGTACCTTGACTGCCGCTGCACCGGCTTCGTTTGGGTTTCTTGGCACGTCCTCTGCTACCAATGGTTTGCTGAGAGTCGACGGTGCCCAGTTGGCGGTCAAGCCAGGGCAAAAGCTGGACATGGTAGGTAGAAATATCAATATTGAGAATGGTGCGAAGCTGTCCGCGCCAGAAGGTGAAGTGAAGCTGGAGGCGGTAGGCAAAGGTAGTATGAATATACCGATCTCGCAGCCTTCAAACATAGCGAATGGTACACTGACTTTAACGAGGAGCACTATCGATGCCAGTGGAGATGGGGGCGGCAAAGTTATCGTTCGTGGCAGTGATTTAAACATGGATCAAGAAGCCAAAATATTAGCTGAAACCAATGGCAAGAAAAATGGAGTTGGAATTGATGTTCGTCTTTCAGATGATCTGACTATGAAAAGCGGCAGCAGAATTAGCGCCAGCACGCTCGGAAGTGGTGCTGCCGGTAGAATCCTTGTGGTTGCCAAAAATTTGTTAATTGATGGGCAAACTACATCCAATGATCAACCGATTTATTTGAAGACAAGCATTGACAGTGAAAGCGGTGATAGAAGGATTATGAAAGATCAATTAACTGGCAGTGCTGGAAATATTGCACTTCATATAGCAAATAAATTATCTCTTGTCCGAGGCGGGCGAGTTGGTGCCAGTTCCTTTGGTAAAGGAAACGCTGGCAGTGTCACGGTAAAGGCCGGAGAACTTTTGATTGATGGGCAAGGTATAGATAAATTAACGACAGATAAATTAGGGAATCCATTATTGACTGGTATTTTTGCTGGGGTTGGAAAGGCTTCGAGTAGCAAAGGCGGCAAACTTGATGTGACCGTTCAAGGTGATATAAACATGAAAGGCGGTGCTGAAATTAGCACTAGTACGCATGGAAAGGAGGCTGCCGCTGGCAATATACATGTAAAGGCCAAGAATTTGTCGATTGATGGGCTAACGGATTTTAATAGACAAAAAATTTATTTGCCAACACTTATTGCCAGTACTGCGGGTTCAGATATTAACCCTGATGAAGAAACTGGTAATGCCGGAAATATAGATGTAAACATAGATAATTATTTATCGCTTCTTCGCGGAGGGCAAATCAGTACCAGTTCCTTTAACACTGGTAACGCAGGTACTATCATGGTAAATGCCGATCAACTCTTGATCGATAGGCAGGGCGCATTGGATAATTTGGGGGATTCGCTAAACACCGGTATTTTTACTGCCGCCAAAGAAACTTCTAGTACTAAAAGTGGTGTTATCGAAATAATTGTTCAAGGCGACATCAATATGAAAGGCGGCGGCGTAATCAATGCCAGCACCTATGGAAAGGGCAATGCCGGCAATATTTATGTAAAAGCTAATAATCTGTTGCTTGATGGACAAACAACTCTTAATCACCAAAAAAATTACTTCTTGACATATATCGTCAGTGAGGCAAGTTTAGATGCACCAAAAACAGGTATTGCTGGTAATGCTGGTAATGCTGGTAATGCTGCTGGTAATGCCGGAGATATAACATTAGATATAGCCAACCGTTTGGCGCTTATTCAAGGAGGACAAATCAGTTCCACTACCTTTGACAGAGGAAACGCCGGCAAAATTATAGTAAATGCCGGTCAGCTTTTGATCGATGGCCAAGGTGCTAAAGATAATTCGGGGAAGCCGCTACAAACTGCTATTTTTACTCAGGCCGCGGATACCAAGAGCGGCAGAGGCGGTAATATTGATGTGATCGCTAGAGGCAATATAGTCGTGAAAGGTGGTGGCGAAATTGATGCCAGTACGTTTGGAAAAGATGCTGCTGGCGATATTTATATAAAAGCTAATAATCTGTTGCTTGATGGACAAACAGCTCTTAATGGACAAAAAAATTATCTCCTAACAAGTACAAGTATCGACAGTACTGCAGGTTCAGGAGAGATACGTGATGAAAAAACCGGTAATGCCGGACATATAAAACTAGACATAGATGGCCGGCTAGAGCTTATTCGAGGTGGATTAATCCGTACTAGCTCTCTTAGTACGGGAGACGCCGGTAAAGTTACAGTAAATGCTAGCCAGCTTTTGATTGATGGACAAGGCGTCACAGATGATCCGAAGAGTTTATTATCAACCGGCATTTTAACTCAAGCTCCACATGATTGGAGCGGCACAGGTGGTGATATTACTGTGGATGTTCGAGGTGATCTAGCCATAAAAATTGGCGGCAAAATTGACGCCAGCTCCCGTGGTTCGAAAAACGCAGGCAATATCACTATAAGTGCTGGCGAGCTTTCCCTGGAGCAGAACTCCCGTATCAGTTCTGAGTCCGTTAGTGGTAATGGCGGTAACATTACTATTAAAAAAAGTCAATTGATCCAACTGATCAATTCCGGCTTCCAAACAAGTGTAAGTGGACAGCAAGGTGGAGACGGTGGAAACATAAGTGTCAATGGGGAAATCTTGGTTATGGAAACGGGTTTGATTCAAGCAAATACGAACGCGCAAGGAGGTTCAGGAGGTAGAATTGATCTGAAACTGAGCGGGCTCATTCCCAGCGGAGCAAACTTGGTTCTAGGAGGGGACCAGCCGATTGAGGACTGGAAACCTTATGAATTTGGATTCAACGTAATTCAAGCGGCGGCGCCCAATGGTATAAGCGGCCATATCCAATCGACAGCTCCACAATTGGACCTCAGCGGCGTATTGTCCAACTTGGGCATGCCGCAATTCGATACTACCGCCATCAGCCAGGATTATTGTTCCCTGGGCACAGGAAGTTCCTTGATCCGCCAGGGAAAAGGCGGATTGCCGCCCCGCAGTCGGGATTCAGTGATGTATTGATCGAAACACTCATACATTTGATAACTTGTCTTTCAGCTAGCGATCAAGTTATCAGCTATTGTTCGCGATGGCGTTTATCCAACCAAGGAGTTCTCCATGCATTCCTTTTTAAAACTGCCGGTTTTCTTGTTAATGATGGCGGCCCTAGCCAACGAGGCTCTGGCGGTATACTGGATCGATGAAATGAACCAGGAGCCTGAAAATTATCAGCTTACCAGGGCAGATAAAACCAAGGTTCCGGTAACTATTTACAAAACTTTGGAGCATGGGGACTGCGTTGAAGTGATTGGCGTCAAGGCCAAGCTGTGGATTGCCAGCGATTCCAGCCCGAAAGAAATGCTCAGCCGCGCCGGCGTTTCCAATAAATGCATCAAGGAAGAAAAGCCTACGTCCATCGAGTCCTCAAGCCTGGCCGAATGGGCAGGCCGCTGGCTGACTAACCGCATTCATGCCACCACGTCGCGGACGGTCGTCTCCCTCATCACAAGAGGCGAGGAAGGGAAAGGGATCACTATGCCCCTTGCCAATCAGGGCGGGTTAAGAATGGTGTCGGGCAAGCGGCCTTTGCATCTCAGCTGGCAGGGCGGCAAGCCGCCTTTCAGTGTGCGCATGGTATCGGAAGGCGGTCGAAAAGCGGTATTTGAACGCCGAGATATTAAGGACAGGCAGTTAGAGAGCGATCCTGTATTCCTGGCTGAAGGCATGTACCGCATTGAAATCGGCGACGCAATGGGAATGACGGCCCAGAATCTGCGTGTGGTTTCACCTGGCGAAATGCCGCGCTCCAGATTGGAATCCTATGGCAGCGCAAGCTCTCGGGACCGTCAAGCCGTAGTGGAAGCCGTAATGCTGGCGTCCAAAGGGAAAGGATGGGCTTTCGAGGCGTATCAGACTACCGCGGATCTGGCTCCGAAGTACCAGCCCGCGCAGATATTGCGGAAAAGTCTTGAAAATGGCGATATTCCCCTTCCGATGCCTGAATAAAAGCCGCCTCAGGTCGAATGAATTCGACCCTACAGGCAATGACATCAAGAATTAACTGATTCTCGGATGCCTTAAAGAAAAAGAAGGATGTTATTAGCGCTTTGTTACCTTGCCATCCGCAGTTCCAAGCTTGGCAAAATATTCCAGCAGCATCCGGTGCATGAAGATATAGCCGCTGCCGACTTTCTTGAGCAGGATGAGTTTGGTGCAATAGTCCAGGAAGGGGATCAGCCTGAAAGGCAGTTTGCCGCTACGCCAAAGAACCAGGCGCAGGGCGTAATGCTTGATGACAGCCCCCAGTCCCCGGTTCAGCCCGACGATCAGCCCCAAAAACAACCCGGCAGTCAGCCAGAAAACCAGCCCCATGCGCGGCCTGTCGGCCAGGGCCGCGGCCGGGCCATCACTCAGCCCTTCTATCAGCCCGAGGATCAGTCCGACGATCAACATAGTACAGAACCCGATAAACAAGCCATTCTTCAAGGTCAATAGAATGCCTTGGTTGGGTCTGCTTTTATCCTCCCTGATCCTGCCGGTGAAGCCGCCTATGAATCCGGCGATCAGCGCTAAAGTCGAGCCGAAATACAGGGCGTCGGATAGCGCTCTGTCCGGACCATAGCTCAGCCACGTCGGCACTCCGCCCATCAGCCCGCCGATCACGAAGAATAGCGGGGCTCTTTTAAAAAACGATTTCCACGACCAGTCTACCGTTTCAATGACCTTGATGCGGTTGAGGGTGCCGATGCCGGCACCTGCCAGCAGCCCGAAAACCAACCCGAAAAAGGCCAATCCCATCAGTTCCATGAACAGGCTGCCCGGCCCGGGGCTCCTCAGCTCCGTAATCAGCACGAGCGCCAGCCCGCCCATCACTCCGCAGATTATGCCGTTTTTGACGGGAGAGTCCGATCTGGCGAACAAGCCGATCACCAAGGCAAAAAACAACCCGAAAATCGGCGAGACAATCAACGCCAGAATCAGCCCGAAAATCAGCGATGCAATCATTTGATAGGCGGCCCTCTGCCGCCAGCCATCCAGCCAGTTCGGCTGCAAATTTTCGATAAAGAAGCCCGATTCCGAATGCTCTTTCATCTTTCCGGCCAGCCAGCTCAGCCAGGCGATGATTTTCTCCTTGGGGAAAACCCGGCCCAGCGATGCCTTGCGCTGGAACATTTTGTCCACATAGGCGGCAAAAATCCGCGTCCGGCGGGCTTCCAGCGATTGCCCTTGGCCGGCCAGGCTCTCCGGGCCGGCCGAGCGGCACGCCATGCTCATGATATTGAGCATGAGCGGCGACTGCGCCAGCTCCCGCAGGACGGCATCTTCCCGGATGGCCGTGCGCAGCGGCTCGAGTTCCGCACCGATAGCGGCGAAGTAACCGTCGACCTGTTCCAGCGTCAGCGGCTTGATGCAGATAGCGCCGTTCATCTTGAGGCGCTCCGGCAGCCATTGATATTCCGTTAACCGGCTGCAAACGACCAGGCCGGGCGGCTCGGCGTCCGTGATGTAGGCGTTGATGGCCGCCACGCAATCGGCCTGATGCTCTGCTTTGACTTCATCCAGACCGTCCAGCAACAGGACGAGATAGCCTTTATCCAGCCAGGCGCGCGCCAGCTTGGCCGGGACTCTGTAGAGCTTGCCCAGTTTGTCCGCGATCCAGCCGGCCAGCGTCTGCTGTCTTTTCCAGCTCGAAAGATTCAGGACAACGGGCATGCGTTCCCTGGGATCGGCCCCGGCGCGCGCGCTCAATGTCGAAACCAGTTCAAGCAAGGTCGTCGTTTTGCCGGAGCCGGGCTCGCCCAGAATCAGCAACAGGCCCGTGGCGTCGAACACGGTCTCGATCCGGGTGTCGCTCAAGGCAAGCAGCTGGCGCTGCCTGGGCAGACTGAGGGCGCTGTTCCAGGGCGGTTCAACGGCTTCGTCCATGGCCCGCTTGCCGAGCGAAATAAGGACTTCATGGTAAAGGGACTGTTTTAATACGCCGTCGATCCAGAATTCCCGCACCCGGTTGAGCAGAATCAGCAGTTGGGCGCGCTGTTCCCTGTCGGGCGGGTCGGCCAGGGAAGGATACAGCCGGGCCTCGGCGATTCCCAGATTCTCGAGCTGGCCGCTTTGGGCCGCGGCATAGATTTTATCGGCGTCTTCGGGAGGCAGCTCGAGAAAGATTCGGGTGCTGCCGGGCCTGCTCGCCACGATTTTGATTTCGCCCTCGATTTTCAAAAAAGCGCTCAGTCCGGCCAGCAGCATTTCCTTGTCGCTCGATGAGAAAGTGTCCAGATCGCCGGGCAATCTGATCTCGATCAGTTGCTTGGCTTTTTCGGAGAGCAGGGCCGCGCCGCCGTCCGCCATGCTATCGAGATAGGCCTGGGCGGTCGGTTTCTTTCCCGTGATGCCCCAGCAGAGCTGGTCGAGCGGCTCGGGATCTGTCGTTCGAAAATCCACGTAATGCAGGTTTTTCAGCAGGATGGGCAGGGGCGGCGTGGTCTGGGCGGAGGGTAGGATGGCCGGGATGACAGGGCATCCGCGTTCGACGAATTCGTTGATGAAGGCCCTGATCTCCATATTCTGCCAGGGGCCTACGCCGCTTTGCCCGATGAATATCGCGGCCGACCCGATGTGGGCAATCTGTTCCTCGAGCGCCGATTGCCATGACGTGCCCGGCATGATTTCCCTTTCGTCCAGCCAGGGCTTGACGCCCCGTTTCAGGAGGTCGTCGGCGATGCGGCGGATTTCGGGCTTGTCCTCACTGTTATGGCACAGGAACACATCGAAGGATTCCGGCTTCGTGCTCGAACTGTTCTGCGGTATCTGGCTCCGATCCATTGCCTCCCTCTTGCCTATCAGCTTGGCTGAATTGAACATGAGACATCCAGGTTGGCCGAAAATTCGATGCCATGCCCTTGTGGGAACGATGCCTGGCTTCCTGCAGACATAGCGCCATCGACAGCCTAGACATCGGCCCACATGCGCAGCAGATTATGATAGCAGCCGGTCAGATTGACGACCGGCGCGCTGTCGCCTTGCGTCTCGCGCAGTTCCAGTATGGCCATGTCCATTTCAAACAGCAGCCGCCGGCGGTCGGTTTCGCGCACCATGCTTTCCATCCAGAAGAACGAAGCCACTCGCGCCCCGCGCGTGACCGGCTCGACGCGGTGCAGGCTAGAGCCCGGATACAGCACCATGTCGCCGGCGGCCAGCTTTACGGCATGTGAGCCGTAAGTGTCCTCGATGACCAGCTCGCCGCCGTCGTAGTCGTCCGGATCGCTCAGAAACAACGTCGCCGACAGATCGGTGCGCACGCGCTCGCCGGTCGCGGCGCAGATGCGCACGGCGTTGTCGATATGATTGCCGAAGGCGTTGGCGGCGCCCTCGTAGCGGTTGAACAACGGCGGGAAGATGCGCTTGGGCAGCGCCGCGGACAAAAACAGCGCGTTCCTGTTCAGGTGCTCCAGCACGATGGCGCGGAGCGCATCGCTCTCAGGCGTAGCTTCCGGCAGTTGCCGGTTGTTTTTCACCTGGGCCGACTGCGTACCAGCCGTGATGCGGCCGTCGGCCCAGGGCGCGGCCTCCAGGATCGCGCGGCATTTTGATAATGCTTCGGCAGTCAGTACGTCGGGTATATGGATCAGCATGAAGAATCTCCAGAGAATTATCAACGATAATGAAAGAATCACTTCCGAATCTATTTGTAGGGGCGAATTTACTTGTGCCCTCTGGGTATTCGCCCTGGGCGAATACCCAGAGGGCATAAATAAAGTCGCCCCCACACAAGCTAAAGCGCCTGCCAGGCAAACCCTATGGTCAGGCTCAGGGAGGCCAACGCCAGCCCGGCGGCGGCGAGCCGGCGGCCGTGCAGTCGGGTCCATAGCAGCGTGCCGGTCAGGCTCAGGACGATGAGTCCGCCAGCCAGGGTGTCGGCCAGCAAGACCCAGCCGACGCCCATGCCGGCGCCTTTGTGCAGGTTGTTCAGCATCGCCGGCAAATTGGCCTCGCCTTGCTTGACGCTGACGAAGGCGTTGCCCTCCCAGTACTCGGCCTGTATGGAGCGCTGCGGGCTGCGCACGGTAATCTGCCAGCTCGGCGGCTGCCGCACTTCATTGCCGTTCCAGATGACGGTCTTGCCGGGCTCGCGGCGTATCCGGGCGTGCCCGGTGTCGATAGCCAAAGTCTGCCCCAGCCAGATCGACATGGCCTTGGGATCGGCGGGCCTTGGCACGGGCAGCGGAAGCTGGATTTCTTTTTGTTCCATCTTGTCGAGGGGGATCTTCATGATCTCGCGGTGATTCATCAGAATGCCGGTCAATCCGAATAATAAGCCCAACGCCGCACCCCACAGGCCGATCCAGGCATGCGTGCGGCGCAGCCATTTCAGGAAGGCCCCGCGCGACAGCCGCCGCGGCAAAAAAAGATAGCCGCCGCTGGGTTTATGGTTTCTGACGGCGGCGGGCGGCGGCAGGGTATCGGATGAGGCATGCATGTTTTTCTTCACCTTAATTTCAATGGTTTAACGGATATTTCTCCGGCCAGCGGTTGTGGGAGCGATGCCTACATCGCGACTTGCGGCCTTTAGTCGCGATGTGGGCATCGCTCCCACGGGGGCTCAAAAATTACATCGGGGTGTCATTTTGTCCTTAGTATTTGAGCCGCACCGACAACTGCCCCGAGACCGGCACGCCGGGCAGGGCCGAGCGCGTCTGGCCGGATTCGTAGTAGACCTTGTCGGTCAGGTTGAACACGTTCAGCTGCACGTCGTAATGCTTCTGATGGTAGGCCAGCACGGCGTCGAGCCGCGCGTAGCCGGGCAGTTCGACTTCGTTGACGGTGTCGGTGTAGCGCTTCGTGGCGTAAAACACGCCGCCGCCGATCTCCCAGTTGTCGGTCAGATGGTAGCTGGTCCAGGCGACGCCGCTGTGTTGGGGCACGTTGACCGGCGTCATGCCCTGCAGCGACTTGGTCAGGCCGCTGACCGTGCCGACGGCGGTGCTGTTGGATTTCGTCACTTCGGCGTCGAGATAGGCGTAAGTCAAGGACACGTCCCAGCGCGGCAGGATTTCCCCGGCCAGGCCCAGCTCGAAGCCGTCGGTGCGCTGCTCGCCGGCCAGCACGGTCAGGTTGGGATCGTCAGGCGCGGCCGTGCGCGCGTTGGACTTTTCCAGCCGGAACAGCGCTGCAGTCGCGGACAGGCGGCCATCGAACAGGTCGAACTTGGCGCCGATCTCGAAATTGCGGTTCTTCTCGGGCGGCAGGTTGGCCGTCGCAGCGCTGAGGCTGTAGGTTTCGGCCGACGGGTTGAAGGACGTGCCGTAGCTGAAGTAATAGGACTGGTTGTCGGTCGGCTGCCAGACGATGCCGCCGCGCGGGCTCCACTGGCGGTCTGTGCGGCTGAGGTCGTTGGCGTCGTTGAGCAGGTCGTCCTGTTCCGCCTCGAACACGTCGTAGCGCGTGCCGGCCAGCAATTTCCATTGCGGCGACAGTTCGAACTGGTCCAGCACGTAGCCTGCGTAAGTTTGGGTTTGCGTGATGCGGTCGGTGGCGAGCGTGCCGCTGAAATCATTGGCCCGCCCCGCGCCCACCGTCGGCATCAGCACCGGGTTGAAAAGGGAGACGGGGGCCACCCCGCTCGAGTTTTTCGATTTGAAGTCATAATCCTCCCAGCCGAATTCGGCGCCGAACATCAGCGTGTTGTTGAAGCCGAACAGCGGTTTTTTGTAGACGAAGTCGGTCTGGTTGTAGATGTTTTCCTGCGTGTTCCGGCGCAGCGCCTGGGTGCGCGCGACCGTGGAGTCCAGGCCATTGTCGGTGACCGCGCCGAATAGATGTGTCCGGTACTGGCGCTCGTAGCCGCCGTAGCGCACGGTGTTTTTCACCGAGAAATCCGAGTTGAAGCGGTGCGTCAGCGCGACCGTGCCGACGTTGACGTCGGTTTTCTGCAGGCGGTCGTCCTTGAAGCCGTAGAAGGTCTCGATAGGCATGCCGGCCGGTTTGCCCTGGTAAATCGGCACGCCGTAGTCGAACACGCTGTCCTCTTCCTGGTGCAGCAGGTTCAGGGACAGATCGGTGTCCGGCGTGAGCTTGGCCATGAACGACGGCGCGATGCCCCAGCGGTCGGTGTAGTTGTAGTCGCGGAAGGAGCCCGCGTCCTGGTAGAGCATGTTGAGCCGGGCCGAGAGGTCCTTATAGGCGGTTTCGGCATCGAGCGTGGAGCGCTTGAAGTCGTACAGGCCGTAGGTGAACTCGCCTGTGGCATGGGTGCCGCCGGTCGGCTTCTTGGTCACCTGGTTGATCACGCCGCCCGTGGCGCCGCGCCCGAACAGGATGGAGGACGCGCCCTTCAGCACTTCGGCCCGGTCGATGAAGAACGTGTCGCGCGCATACTGGCCGTTTTCCTTGACGCCGTCGAGGTAAGTGTCGGAGTTGGCCGAGAAGCCGCGCAGGGTGATCGAGTCGCCGGTGCGCCCGCCCTCGCCGGCGGCGATGGTCAGGCCGCTGACGTTCTTGAGCGCATCGCGCAGGTTGAAGGCGTTCTGCGACTCGATCAGTTCCTTCTTGACCACGCTGACCGATTGCGGGATGTCGCGAATCGCCATCTCGGTCTTGCTGCCCGTGGTCGAGGTGTCGGCCTTGTAGCCGTCGTCTTGTTGATCGCGGGCCGCCTTGACCTTGACGGCCGGCAGCGTGATTGCCTTGTCCGCGCCGGCGCGCGTTTCAACAGCCGGCTCGGCGGCCACCGCCATGCCGTTCAGCGCCGCCCCCAGCGGCAATAGCGCGCCCAGGCGCCATTTGGCGCCGGGCGTTGTCGTTTTTTTTAAGGACATGATTTCCCCTTTATTTTTATCTGATAGCGTCTGGCTGCCTGGCGGGGAAAGCTGGGTGGCTGTGGTTCATTAATGTGGATGGGATGGCTCGGGCTCGGAGACGAAGCCGATGCGCGTGACGCCGGCCTTGGCCGCGTCGGCCAGGGCCTCGGCGACGAAGCGATACGGCACGGCCTGATCGGCGCGCACGTGCAGTTCCGGCTGCGGCGACTGTTGCGCGATCTGCGCCAGCCGTTCGTTGAGCTGCTCGCGCGAGACGGCCGACTCATCCCAGAATAACTGCCCGTCGCCGTTGATGGACAGTGCGACATGCTCCGTTTCCGTCGCCTGCGGCTCGCTGCTGGCCTTCGGCAGGTCGATCTTGACCGCGTGGGTCATCAAGGGCGCCGTGATCATGAAGATGATCAGCAGCACCAGCATCACGTCGATCAGCGGCACCATGTTGATTTCCGAGACCGGATGCTGGCTTTTGTTTTGGTCGAAGCTGCCGAAGGCCATCACGCACCCCCTAAAGCGACGGCCGCCTTGGGGCTGGCGGCCGGCTGTACGGCGATGGGCGCGCCGGTGGTCAGGAAAGCGAACAGGTCATGCGCGTAGGCGTCGAGCCGGGCCAGCACCAGGCGGTTGGCGCGCGCGCAGGCGTTGTAGGCCAGTACCGCCGGAATCGCCACGGCTAGGCCCAGGCCGGTCATGATCAGCGCCTCGCCCACGGGGCCGGCGATCTGGTCGAGCGTGGCGGCTCCGCCCTGCCCGATGCCGAGCAAGGCGTGGTAGACGCCCCAGACCGTGCCGAACAGGCCGACGAACGGTGCGGTGCTGGCGATCGAGGCCAGCGCCGTCAGGCCCCATTCCAGGCGCGCGGTTTCCTCGTCGATCGCGCGGCGCATCGAGCGGGTCAGGAATTCCGAGGCGGAGCCGGCCTCGCGCAGGCGATGCGCGCCATGCGCGGCGTGATGCCGCGCCGCGGCGATGGCGTGCCAGGCCAGATAGGCAAACGGCTCGCCCGGCGCGTGCCGGTCCAGATGACGGGCGACCTCATCCAGCGAGGCGGCGTCCCAGAAGGTTTTCAGAAATTGCGCCGAGCGCCGGCGCATCATGGCGCCTTGCCAGATTTTGACGATAATGAAATACCAGCTGGCGACCGACATCGCGGCCAGCAAGGCAAAAAGCGTTTGCCCGACGCCGTCGCTCTGGGCCAGGAAATGAGTGAGGTTGTCTTTGAAATCCATGGGTTTATCCTTCAAGAGAAAATGAAATGGGAACGACGACCCAGGCAGGCACTATCTGGCTGCCGCGGCGCGCGGGCACGAAGCGCCAGTGCTTGACCGTTTCCAGCGCCGCCTGGTCCAGGCGGCTGAAGCCGCTGGTTTTTTGCACGCTCAGTTGGGCGACCGTGCCGTCGGTGTTGATCATGGCGCGCAGCAGCACTTTGCCCTGCTCGCCCAGCCGGCGCGAGATCCGGGGATAGACCGGAGGCGGGTTGTCCAGGTAATCGGCGTTGAGGTGCGGCTGGATTAACGGCGCCGCTTCCGCCGGCGCGCTCTTGGCGGGCGCCGATGCCGCGGCGGGCGGCGGGCTGGCCGCAGGCGGCGTTTTCGGAGCTTCCGCCGTTGGCGCTTTCGGGGTTTCCGCCGTCTGCGCAACGGCTATTTCCGAGGCGCTGTTGGGCGCGGAAATCAGCGGTTTCGGCTTGGCCGGCGCCGGCTTGCGCGGTTTTGCCTTGGGCTTGGCGGCCGGTTTGGGCTTTTTTTGCGGTTTCGGCGGCGCGGGTTTCGGCGGTTCGGGTTTCGGCGGCTCGGCGCGGGACTGCGGCGATGCAATCCAGGCGACTTGAATGGGCGTTGGCGGCGTGACAGGCGCTGGCTTTTCGAACGTAGGCGCCGCCGCAAGCCAGATCAGGTGAAATGCGAGCGCGGTGCCAAGGCCGATCGCGCCTTCGCTCCGGCGGCATGCCGGTAGTTTCGGCAGGCGTTGGCTGAATGGATTATTGAGCGGCATGGGCTCATTGCCGGCGCGCAACCGGGCGCAAGCCGATGTCTCTGCCCTGGCCGGAGATTCCGGGAAATAGATGATTTTTTTAGCCTGTGCCGACATAGCGTACCTCGCGATTGATAAAAAAGGCTGGCTGGCTTCCTGGCCCGGCGGGGCTGGGTGGCTGGCTATGCCGCTTGGTTGGAGCGGGTAAGGTTATTTCGTCAAAATCAGTTTGCCGTTGCTGGTGATGCGCAGGCGGTATTCGTCGTCGTGGTGATTGATGACGATTTCGGTTTGCGCGCCGAACAGTTCGTTGCTACTGACCCGGCGCCGTGCGGGAACCGATTCCTGTTCCACGATCTCGACGCTTTGACGATGGAGGTTGCGGTTATTATTTTTGTCTTTCATAAAACCCAGGTTATTAATGATAAATCGGCCGGGGCTCGCGCCTGGCGTCTTGCTCCAGCAGATGCGCGGCGATTTTTTGCCAATGTTCCAGCAGTTGCTGATACAGCTCGCGGCTGGCCGCGGCCAGATCCGGATGCGCCAGCAGAAGACTGAGCTGGTGCACGATTGAATGGGCCAGTTTCGGGCAGTGGCGGCCATTGACGAATTGCGTCATCGACAGACAGGTGCTCGCATGCAATTGCGTCAACTCGGCAGGCGCGGGAGTAGATGATTGTTCAGGCATAAAACTCCTCAGTTTGTAGTCGATTGAAAAAAGTGTCTAACGCGTTGCTGTACGGCAACGCGTTAAACGAAAGCAGCGAGAGGTCAAATTATCGCCTTGTTTAAATGATAATGATTATCATTTGGCATGACAAGTTTTTTTATTGCTTGATGGGTTAGGGATAGGGCGAGAAATCACTTCCCTGAATTTTCAGGTGTGTGGGGGCGACTTCGCCTAGAGCGCCTACTGTTGGCAGTCGCCCAGGGCGAATACCCAAAGGGCACAAGTGAATTCGCCCCTACAAGATTTCGTCGACAAATCGGAAAGCAGGTGCTTGAAGCCAAGCGAATTCGCGCCTGCGCGCGGCATCGGTCAGCGAAAAAGTTGTGGCGATTCAGCGCGGGAGCGGATTGACCCGCCCCCGCGCAAGCGGCTTTCGAGCCTGTTCGTCACAGGCCCTGCTCCGCGCGGGGCATGGCGACGGCCCGGCGCTTGCCGCCCCAGCCGCCGGGGTTTTCGCTGAAGACGCCGGCGCAGCGCTCGCCGCAGAAACGGCAATTGCCCGACGCGTCCAGGTTCCATTCGTCCAGGTTGTACCAGTCGCGGCCTATCAACAGCGATCCGCAGCTGTGGCAGTAGGTGCTGCTGGCCAGTTTGTCATGCACGTTGCCGACGTAGGCGTAACGCACGCCGTTCTTCAACGCCACGCTCCGGGCGAGCAATAACGATGCCAGTGACGTATGAGGTTTGTCCCGCATCTTCCAGTCGGGATGGAAGGCCGAGAAATGCATCGGCACATCAGGCCCCAGGTTTTCGACGACCCACTGCGTCATTTTTTCCAGCTCGGCTTCCGAATCATTCTCGCCCGGGATGACCAATGTCGTCAGCTCCAGCCAGACCGAGGTTTCATGCTTGATGTACTTGAGCGTTTCCAGCACCGGCTCCAGATGGCCGCCGGTAATCTGGTGGTAGAAGCGCTCCGTGAACGCTTTCAGGTCGATGTTGGCGGCGTCCATCCATTGATAGAATTCGGCGCGGGGCTCGGCGCAGACGTAGCCGGCCGACACCGCCACCGATTTTATGCCCAGATCCCGGCAGGCCTTGGCGGTGTCTATCGCGTATTCGTGAAAGATCACCGGGTCGTTGTAGGTATAGGCGACGCTGGCGCAATCATGCTCGAGCGCCGCCCGCGCGATCGCTTCCGGCGAAGCCTGGCTCATCAGCGTATCGAGTTCGCGCGATTTGCTGATATCCCAGTTCTGGCAGAATTTGCAGGCCAGGTTGCAGCCGGCCGTGCCGAAGGACAAAACCGGCGTGCCGGGCAGGAAGTGGTTCAGCGGTTTTTTTTCGATCGGGTCGATCGCAAAGCCGCTGGAGCGGCCGTAACTGGTCATTACAATTTCGTCGTCCAGATTCTGCCTGATGAAGCAAAGGCCGCGCTGCCCCGCATGCAGCTTGCAAAACCGCGGGCAAATATCGCATTGGACACGGCCATCTTCCAGGCGGTGCCAATGCCGCGTTTTTACCGTATCCGGCGTAACAAAAACAGTCATGAATCATCTCCCGGAACCATGTCATAAATCGCATGGTCACATTTTGGTAACAATTGGTTTCTAATATTCAGGCTGGCTTGATTGACGAATTTCCAGCACACCAATTATCTGAATCTCAATAATTTCGCGCTAACCCAGCCTTTTTCCGGAAAACGACAGGATATCTCATGAACAGACAACCCGCTGTGGCAGGTACTTTTTACCCGGCCAATCCGCAACAACTCCGTCAAATGCTAGATCGATACCTAAATGAGGCCAAATCCGACGCGAAAGTTCCTAAAGCCATCATCGCGCCTCATGCCGGCTACATCTATTCGGGACCTGTCGCGGCAACCGCTTACGCGCGCCTGAAAAATGCGCGCCATCTGATTCACAAGGTTGTGCTGATCGGCCCTTCCCATCGGGTTGCCTTCAGGGGGCTGGCCGTGAGCCGGGCGCAGACGTTCAGCACGCCTTTAGGCGATATCGCCATTGACGAGGAAGCCGTAAACGCCCTGGTCAAGCTGCCTTTCGTCGAATACATCGAGCAGGCGCATACCTATGAACACAGCCTGGAAGTGCATCTGCCCTTTCTGCAGGAGATGCTCGACGACTTCAAACTGGTCCCCATCGTGGCGGGCAACGCCACGCCGGAACAGGTCAGCGAGGCCATAAAGATGCTCTGGGGAGGAAGCGAAACGCTGATCGTGGTCAGCTCCGACCTGAGCCATTATCACGATTACTCGACGGCGCAACAGTTGGACCGCTCGACCAGCGAGGCGATAGAGCATTTGCAGTACGAGCAGCTCGTCGACGAGTCCGCCTGCGGCAAGGTGCCGGTCAGCGGGCTGCTGAAGCTGGCGCGGGAAAACTCGCTCACGGTTAAAACCATCGATTTGCGCAACTCCGGCGATACCGCGGGAGAAAAAGACAGGGTGGTGGGTTATGGGGCCTATGTCATTGAATAAAGAACACCACCGCTGGCTGACGGAGCTGGCGGACAATTCCATTCGCCATGGCCTGCAGACAGGCAGGCCGCTGACCATCGATCTGGCCGAATGCCCGGCCGAATTGTCGGCGCAGCGCGCGACTTTCGTGACGCTGCAGAAGCAGCGCCAGCTGCGCGGCTGCATCGGCACGCTGGACGCGGTCAGGCCGCTGGCCGTCGATATCGCCGAGAACGCCTTTTCGGCGGCCTTCAGAGATCCCCGGTTTCCGCCGCTGGAAGCCCATGAACTGGGCGAGCTGGACATCCATCTTTCCATTCTGACGCCGGCCGAGCCGATGTCGTTCACCTCGGAGCAGGATCTGCTCAGGCAGCTTCAGGCAGGCGCCGACGGGCTGATCCTGACGGAGGGATTCCGGCGCGGCACGTTCCTGCCCTCGGTATGGGAATCGCTGCCGGAGCCCGAACAGTTTCTGCGATATCTGAAACAAAAGGCCGGGTTCTCGCCCGACTACTGGTCCGATACGCTCAAAGTGTACCGCTACCGCGCCGAAACGGTCGCCTGAATCAGGATTTGGCCCGGCTGATCACATACACGCCGGCCAGCACAAAACCCGTGCCGGCCAGCTGCATGATCGTAATGGGTTCGTCCAGAAACAGGAAGGCCAGCACCAGCGTCGCAATCGGGCCGATCATGCTGATGATCGAAGCCGGGCCCGCGCCGACCCGCCTGATGCCGGCATTCATGAAAAACGACGGCAGGACGGTGGAAAAGACCGCCATCAGCAGGGCCTGTTTGTACACTTCGGCGGGGAAGCCGGTCAGCGCCAGGCCATGACCGGCGGCAAAATGCGCGATGGTAGCGATGCTGGCGATCGTCATCGTGTAGGCCGTGAAACGCGCCGAACCTATGCGCCGGCCCATGACGCCGCTGCCCAGGGTGAAGCAAGCAAAGACTACGGCGCCGGCCAGCACCAGCGACGATCCCAGCCAGATGCCCGACGATTCCATGGACAGCTGTTCGACAAAAACCATGATCATGCCCGCGTAACTCAGGGCCAGCGCGGCCATTTCACGCAAGGAAATGCCTTTTTTGTGCATCAGCGCCGAAAACAGCACGACGAAAGTCGGATACAAGAACAGGATGATCCGTTCCAGGCCGGCCGAAATGTACAGCAGGCCGATGAAATCCAGATAGCTGGCGATGTAGTAGCCCGTCAGGCCCAGCGCGGCAATCACGGCCCACTGCTTTCTGGTCAGCGCCTCGGCCGGCGATTTCCTGTTATGCCAGAGCACGACCGCCAGGAAAAACGGCAGCGAAAACAACATGCGCAGCGTCATCAGGCTGATCGCGTCAATTTGCCCCCCGGCCGCGTAAGCCAACTTGATGAAGATGGCCTTGGCAGAAAAGCCCAGGGCGCCGAGCAGCACCAGGCCGCAGCCGACGAGCAGATTGCGCTGTCCGGACGAGGCGGCGCTCACGATCGCGTCCCCGTCATCTGCTTGTGCAGGCGCGCTATCAGCTGCCTGATGGCCGGCTCCTGCCGGACGATGCTGTCGCAGAGCCGGAACTGCTCGACCGCGCGCCTAAGGTTTTGCCCGGGCTCCGTCACCTTGAAATAGCGGTCGCCTTCCAGATGGTCGGTAAAAAACCGAAGGCCCAGCTCGAAAGGAATCAGCCGGATGGCCGGGTACAGATACTCGTAATCGGACTCGGAAAAGAACGCGCCGGCCTCGGCCAGATAGCTTTCCAGGATCACGGCGCAGCGCTCCCTGTCGAACCCGACCGGGTCCGTCGTCTGGCAGCAGGAGCGCAGGCAGTCGCCGATGTCGTAGTGCACCAGTCCCGGCTTGACGGTATCCAGATCGACGATGCCGACGATGGTCTTGCTGCGCCGGTCGAACAGGAAATTATTGAGCTTGGGATCGCCGTGCATGACGCGCAGGGTCAGCAGGCCCTGCTGTTTCGCCGCTTCCAGGTCATGGGCGATATGCCGGAGCCGGGCGATGAAGCCGGCACAATCACGGCTGTCGGGCGATGAAATCCCGGCGCCTGCCGACACCTGATCATAACGGCTCAGGTAGTCCGGCGTGATGTGAAAACCCCGCAGAGTATCGTGCAAAGAGCCGGGTTCGAGATCGCTGAGCAGGCGGTGGAAATGGCCCAGCGCGAATCCGGCCTGCGCCGCCTCATGCCTGTTGCCGATGGCTTCCAGGCTTTCGGTGTTGTCGATAAAGCTCAGCGCCCGCCAGCAATCGCCGTTCTCTTCGTAATAATGGCCGCCTTCGGCTGTCGGCAGAATATCCGGGACCTGCAATTTGACCGAGCCGGCGTGTTTTCGCCTAAGATGCCCGCCTAACGCGAGCAGGTTTTCCATGATCTGCGCCGGCTGCGGAAAAACCGTCGCGTTGATGCGTTGCAGGACAAACGGCGACGAATCCGTCGTGACCAGAAACGTATCATTGATCAAGCCATTGCCCAGCGGTTGTATGTCAAGGACGTTTTGGCTTTTGGTGAATTGGCGGGCAACGGGAAACAGCGACTGTAAGTCTGGCATGGCGTTTTTCTAAATCCGATGAAGCGGCTCATGACCTCAAGCTTAGCCATGATCAGGTTTTTATTATGGGTATTATAAGCGGCTTTTTTCAGATATAGATACCTGTCTTCGCCAAGCATGAGGCGGAAGACATCTCCTTCAGATCCGCTACAACCGAGTGTTGCGAAACCCAGCGGTTTGTCAGCTTTATGACATCGTTCAGGACGGGCTTTTGCGCCCGAGCATCTGTGCGAAATTGCCGCAGGAGCGTTGGCGCTTAACTTAAAGCACCGAAATGGGCGTATCGGCAAATTGGCCTCATTATTGAATGTCATATTGGGCCTGATGCAATGCCGAACCAGGGCCAAGGACTTCCAGGCCGACTAACCTTGAGGATACCCATGATGATCAACAACCGGAAAAACGCCGACAGTCTCGCCCTGTTCAGTCAATATATCGCCGAGCAGAAAAGCGTGCTGAAAAAACAATACCAGCAAGCTCTCGCCCGGGATCTTTCCCGGCAGCAATGGGACGGCTGTTTTCAGCGCAATGTGCTGGCCGTTTTGGAACAGGCTTACGATGACGCGCTGGCGCAATTACAGAGACTGCCGTTCGATAGCCGCGAGACGCCGGCCGATCGCGGCTTATCGGATTTGACCAGACAAGCGCTGGCGGCTTTCGACGGATTCACCGACGATTTTCTGCAGTTTGTCGTCGATCAACATCGCACATCCTGCGCCTTGTCCAATTTTCCCGGCGAACACAAGCCGGACAAGACTTACGTCAACGAGGTGAAACGGGATATCGCCGGGCTTTGGCGACACTTTGCCCTGAGCGTCAACGCCTATTTTCTGGACGACCGGTAGCGCCGTGCGACAGCCGGGTCGTTAAACCCAGTATTCGGGAGATGTCCATGCTGTGCTCACCAGGCTATGTCGCAAATCCCACAGTTGAGGCCGTCATTGTGGCAGTGTTGGCATGCACCTGGCGCCGTTGACAGGTGCATGCCGGCTATCTGGCTAATATTCAAGATAAAAATGGCTTGCCTGAGTCTGGAGCGGAATTTGCTTGTTTTGCGGTAACGGCAATACCGACTTGTCCCGCAATTTCGACCACAGGTGATTTATGAGCAAAATAGGCATTTTTTTCGGAACCGATACCGGCAGCACCCGCCTGGTAGCTAAAAAGATTTTTAGCTTATTGGGCGAGGAACTGGCCGACAAGCCTAAAAACATCAACCGTACCAGCCTGGACGAATTCCTGCAGTACGAGGCATTGATACTCGGCACGCCGAGTTATGGCGTCGGCGATTTGCCGGGGCTGGCCGTCGGCTGCCAGGAACGCAACTGGCAGGAGTTCGTGCCTTATCTGGACGATGTCGATCTGTCCGGCAGACGGGTGGCTTTGTTCGGGCTGGGCAATCAGGAACGTTACGCCTCGCGCTTCGCCAGTTCGCTGATCCAGCTTTACCGGGTGTTTTACGGCTACGGCGCGGATATCGTCGGCTCCTGGAGCACCGAGGGTTATCAGTTCGAGCACTCCGATGCGATAATCGACAATCGGTTTGTCGGCCTGGTGCTGGATCAGCGCACGCAGCCGTTCTTGACCGAGGAGCGGATCAAAACCTGGCTGGCGCAAATCACTCCGCAGCTGCTGCCTGCCCTGCAGGAGACGGCCTAAGGATGAAGGCGAGAAATAATTTCCCTGAATTTTGACGAGCAACAGGTGTGGGGGCGACTTAAGTCGCCTAGGGCGAATGAATTCGCCCCTACATAAGCGCTGATTTCATCGACAAATCGACGGTTTTCCGTACCTATCCATTCTATGCCGTCGGTTACTCTGTAGCTGACGGGCTACGCGGCCGGCAGCCTGATCTCCAGATGCTCAACGACTTTTTTCAAGACCTCTTCGGCGGTCAGGTCGTTGAGCCGAATGGTCTGGTCATCGGCGCGGGTTTCGATCAGGTAGGGGAATTCCAGGTCGAGGCCGTAATGCGCTTCGCGCTGGGCATAGCTGTAGACATAGGCGGCCAGCTCGCGTTGCGTGGGCGGGAATATGATGCGCACCGCCTTCGCATCCAGAAGGTTTTCATCCAGCAGCATGAATCCGTTCGGGCCGACTTCATGCTGCAGCATGATGAGAATGGCTTTGATGGAGGGATCTTTATCCAGACTCCAGATATTTTTTACCGTTTCTTTCATGATTCATTCCCGTAAGCGGGCAGGAGCAACCCAAAAGTTTTCACGAATGTTAAGAGCGGTGCTATTGAAACAAGGACGAATACCCTTCCTCCATCAATACCTGCCTGACCGCCGGCCGCTTAAGCATGCGCTGGTAATGGGCCAGGCAGTGTTCCGGCAGCTTGATGCCGATACGCGCCGCCCAGAATTCGCAATAAAAGAGCGCGGCATCGGCGATTGAAAATTCGCCGGCCAGGTAGGCCTTGCCCGCCAATTGCTTATTGAGAATGGCAAAGCCCTTTTTGACGATGGTTTCGCCCTGCGCCTTGACCCGTTCCCTGTCGCTCTCGTTAAAGGCGTACTGGTCGGTGGTGAAAATACGGGTAAAGCCCTGCATGTGAAGGGTGCTGACGACGTAGTTCATGGTTTCGAGCACCAAGGTATCGCCGTCCGCATCGCCGGGCAGGAGCCTGGATCTGGGATAACTGCGGGCCAGCCAGTAGGCGATGGCGCAGAATTCGGTGATGGCCGTGCCGTCGGGCTTGACCAGAGTCGGAATCGTGGATTTTGGATTGATGGCCACGTAATCCGGTTTGAATTGATCGTCGGCCGGCAGGTTGACAATATAGGCCTCGAAGATGAGCTCCAGTTCTTCCATCAGGATATGGATGCCCGTGGAGCAGGAACCGGGAGTCATATAGAGCTTCAGGTTCGACATGGCATCTAGCCCATCAATTTGGCTTTATTGGCATCCATGAATTCGACGGTGACTTTGCTTTCACCGACCGCTCTGGCGGCCTGTTCGATTTTGCCTTTGGCCATATTGCGAACGAAGGCAGGGATTTTTTCCAGGCGTTTGAGCGCCTCTTCATCCCAGGGCAGTGATTCGTTGTTCATGAAATTCTCCTTGCTGGATTGGTCAATGCGGCCATGCGGCGCCGGACGGTCAGGTAAAAAACGCGCTTGTATTTTTTAGGGTGATCGCCTTTATATTTCTTTTCCATATTCGAACAGCCCCCGTTGCCGGATCATGGCTTTGAAACCTTTCATGACGGGCCGGGAAATCATGGTCTCCGCCAGCACGCGTTTTTCGTAGATAAAATCTCTCATTTCATCGTCGGGATTGCCGCGGACGCGGGCGATCAAGCGATGCATTTCCTCTCCCATAAGCTCGCCGGGATGGGTCTTCACCAAGTCATAAAGCCGTGTCATGACGGCTTTTTCCTCCGTCTTCATTTTGCATTTGCCGTCGAGGATCTTGAGCATTACCGCGATGGCGCAATCGACATGGCTGGCGGACAGCGGGTTATCCACCAGCCACCGAGCGATGTAATCCGCCGTCATGGCGCCTCCTCCGCATCTTGATCATGCAGCCGGCCGGGCCAGGTTTTCATAGTACGATTTTCATTCATGGTAATCGGTGCAATGCAAACAGAATGCCAGCCGTGAAGCGGCCGGATTCGAAAGCCCGCCGGCTCCGGCCTGAAAGACGCTTTGCCCGAATAACCGTTGGATCGGACCGTGCGGTTCGGAAAGCAATTTGTTGTGTTTCATGCATCCTGTGGCTGTTAATTGTCGCAAATGCTACGGAGCTTTTAGTTCACCAATGAAACGACTTTACGGAAGGTCAGGTTGATCCGTCCCTGAGTCAAGCTTTTCTCGATGGGCACACTGTGCAGCCAATGGTGCTGGAAATCAGGCCGCATGACCAGCAAGGAACCGCTGCGCAGCAGCAGGCGGCCCTGTACGGATGATTTTTTATGGTGGAATGCAAATGGCCGCTCCGCGCCGAAAGTCAACGAGGCGATGAAGGGTCGGCTGCCCAGCTCCGGCTCATTATCCGCATGCCAGCCGACATAATCTTCACCAGTCCGGTACAGATTAACCAGAACCGAATTGAAGCGGTAATTCAGCAAGGCCTCGACCTTTGACCGGATGCCGGATAACAAAGGCGTCCATGGCCGGGTCTGCAGCAGGTTGTTGCTGTAGCTGTAGACTATTCCCAGATCGGCATGCCAGGTCTGCAATCTGGGCAGGACAAATTGCCGGCCGGCGACAGCATAGCGATTGTCAGGCCAATTCTGTTCTTTAAGTAAACGCTGATAAAGCCGCTCGCTCTCGACGGCGGTGTAAAACCCTTCGATAAGCTCGAGTTCGGCGCAGGAAGACAGATTCCCCTCGATCATGCTTGAGATTGTGTCTTGATGTGTGCGGCCAGCGCGCTGTCCATGGTCCTGACGTGCAGTTCGAGCCATTGCGGCAGGCGCTCTCTGACCAGCGAGCGTCCGAATGTGATCAGGCCCTTGTCCACCCGCTTTTTGAATTGCTTGAATTCGCCCAGGACACGCTGATGCTCCCCTTTGTGCTCGGCCTCCGCCGGAAAAGCCGATTGCTCCATGAGCTGGTTTTCCCGATCGAAATGCTGTTCAGTATGGGCGAGCAATTGCTGAAACAATGCCGGGAATTCGCCGTTATCGGCGGCATCGAGTTGATTCAGCAGGGTGATGAATTCATCATGATCGTGATCAATCGGAGCATGTCCAACCAGAAGAAAACCGTTTTTTTCGATGAGTGCCATATTTACCTTCGCTTTCCAGAATTCAGGGTGTGTTCCTGTTTCTGGAAAGCAGGGTTTATGCCAGATTTAAGCGCGCCAGGCATGGTTTGTCACGGCTATCTGCACGGTAAACGGATAACGGCACGCCCGGCCCGGTCGCGCCTTAGAAACAGGGCCTGCTGAATGGTTGCCTGATCCTTCGGTTCAGCAATCTTTCCTTAACCGGGCGGTTTGCGTAAGGCCTGCTAGCAAATCCTTTAGCGCCTTGCCCCTGTGGCTCAGCGAATTCTTGGCCGCCGGCGCCAGTTCGGCCGAGGCGCAATTCTGCTCCGGCACCCAGAACACCGGATCGTAGCCGAAGCCGTTTTCACCGACGGCATGTGTCAGAATGCGGCCTTCCCAGGCGCCTTGAGCAATCACCGGGCAGGGGTCGTCGGCATGTTCCAGGAACACCATGACGCAGATAAAGCGCGCGCTGCGTTTTTCATCAGGTATGCCCTGCAATTCGCGCAGCAGTTTTTCGTTGTTGTCCCGATCGCTGGCGCCGGCGCCGGCATATCGGGCCGAGAACACGCCGGGCGCGCCGTTCAACGCATCGACGACCAAGCCGGAATCGTCGGCAATGGCCGGCAGGTTACACTGGCGCGCGGCATTTCTGGCTTTCAGGATCGCGTTTTCCACAAAGGTGATGCCGGTTTCCTCGCATTCGGCGACATGGAACGCGGATTGCGGCACGATCGTATGGCCGGCAAGCAGGGCCTGGATTTCCCGGATCTTGCCGGCATTGCCGCTGGCCAGCACGATTTGTCGGGATTGGGTGACGCTCATAAAAAGTCTTCCATCGCTTCGTGCTGTTTTTTCAGCAACTGCTTGATGCCGGAACTGGCCAGTTCCAGCATCGCGTCCAGTTCTTCCTTTCTGAAGGCATGACCCTCGGCCGTGCCCTGCACTTCGATAAACGCGGCCGCATCGTTCATGACCACATTCATGTCGGTTTCGGCATTGCTGTCCTCGGCATAGTCCAGATCCAGCACCGGCACGCCATTGTAGATGCCGACGGAGACGGAGGCGACCTGCCCGTGCAGCGGGTTGGTCCTGATTTGCCTGCGCTTGAGCATTTTCTGCACGGCCAGCGACAAGGCGACGAAGCCGCCCGTGATCGAGGCGGTGCGCGTGCCGCCGTCCGCCTGCAGCACGTCGCAGTCTATGGTGATGGTGTTTTCGCCCAGGGCTTTCAAATCCACCGCGGCGCGCAGCGACCGGCCGATCAGGCGCTGGATCTCCAGCGTGCGGCCACCCTGCCTGCCGCTGCTGGCTTCCCGCCCGATACGGCTGTGCGTCGAGCGCGGCAGCATGCCGTATTCCGCGGTCACCCAGCCTTCGCCCTTGCCTTTCAGAAAACGCGGCACATGGTTCTCGACACTGGCCGTGCACAGCACGCGCGTGTCGCCAAATTCAACCAGAACAGATCCTTCCGCATGTTTTGTGAAGCCGCAGGTAAATTTTATGTCTCGCAGTTGATCCGGGTTGCGTCCGCTAGGTCTCATTATCTGTCCCACTGAAATAAAACGCCACAGTATACCCGATTGCAAGCCGTGCAAGCTCAACTTTAGGCATGGACATGGCCGTTTATTTCCTTAAGCCAAGCGCCTGCTGCAGCTCGGCAATCGACTGCGGGCGCCTTTCCGGCCGCACTTCCATGGCCCAGTCTATGGCTTTCAGCAAGGGTTCCGGAAACTTGTTTCTAAAGGCTTTAACGGCGGGCACGAGGGTATCGTTCTGCACCCTGTCGGGCGCGGGGATCAGCGGCTTATACTCAAGGCAGGTGCGTATGCTGGCGCCTATGGCATAAATATCCGTCCAGGGACCTAAAGGCGTTTTCAGGTCGTGCTGTTCTATGGGAGAGAAACCTTGAGTCAGCACTTTGCCTTGCTTGCTCAACCGCTCCAGCGGAAAACTCTGGATGGCGCCGAAATCGAGCAATAGCGCGTCATTGCCGGGACGCACGAGAATATTGGCGGGCTTGATGTCCAGATGAAGGAAACTGTGTTCATGCACGTGGCTGATGCCGTTCAGCAGCGAATTGAAGACAGCCAGCACGAATTCCTCGGTGACGGGCAGGATTTTGTTTTTCAGAATTTTATTGAGCGTCACGCCATAGTCATAGGTCATGACCATATGCACCGTGGCGTTGGCTTCAAAAAAATTGATCACCTCGACGATATTGGGGTGTTTCAGCCTTGCCAGAACTTTGGCTTCTTCAAAGAACAAGGCCCTGCCGCGCCGGAACAGGGGCTTGGTTTCCTCGCTGTTGGCGACGACCATGTTGTTCCAGGTTCTATGCGCCAGTTTGCGCGGCAGGTATTCCTTGATCGCAACCTGAACCTGATCGCTCATTTGCCGGGCCAGATAGACCGAGCTGAATCCGCCGTGCGCCAATTCCCGCTCGATTATATACTGGTCTATAATAGTGCCGGTTTGAAGATAGTTCCACTGCTTCGGATAGGTGTCGGGGTCGTAGTATTCGGCCATTGCAAAAAATTCTATCGGGCTTAAGACCCTGCAAGTATAGGTGAAAAATGATGAGAAGTATGACCGCTTTTGCCGGTAATGAAGCAGAAATCGGCAACCTGACCCTGAACTGTGAACTGCGCACGGTCAATCACCGCTATTGCGATATCACTTTCAAGCTGCCGGATCGCCTGCGTTTTATCGAGTCCGATCTGCGCGCCCTCATTGCGGCAAAAATCAAACGCGGCAAAGTGGAATGTATCATAACCTGCAAAAAACAGGCTAAGGATGGCCAGAGCCTGATCATTAATCGCGATGCCGTCGCGGCACTGCTGGCGGCGGCGAATGAAATCGAACAGCAGATGCTGGCCCCGCTGTCATTCTCGGCATTGGACGTGCTGGCTTTTCCCGGCATACAGCAGGAATCCGACAATGACAGGGAGCAGCTTAAGTCCGGTGTCTCGGCGCTGGTCGATCAAGCCCTGGCCCAATTGCTGGAGGTCAGGGAGCGTGAAGGCGCCCAGCTCGGCGAACTGATCGCGGAGCGCTGCCTGAAAATGCGGGAGTTCGTAGCCGCGGCCGGCAAGCGCCTGCCTGAAGTCCTGCTTCAGCTTCGCAACAAATTGAAAGACCGCATCACCGAACTGGTCGCCGAGCCCGACTTCGACCGCCTGGAACAGGAACTGGTGTTTCTGGTCCAGAAACTGGATATCTCCGAGGAACTGGACCGGCTGGAAACCCATATCGACGAGGTGCTAAGGGTGCTCAAGCAAAAAGAGCCGGTCGGCCGGCGGCTGGATTTTCTGATGCAGGAATTAAACCGCGAGGCCAATACGCTGGGCTCGAAATCGGCCGACAAGGAAATGACGCAGATCGCCATTGAGCTGAAAGTACTGATTGAGCAGATGCGCGAACAGATACAGAATGTCGAGTAAGGCGCCGCCCGCACCCGGTTTTCGCCCCCGGCCAAACATCCTTTAATACAGAACGCTATGAATCACGGCAAACTCTACATTATTTCCGCCCCGTCCGGGGCCGGCAAAACCAGTCTGGTCAGACAACTGGTCGCCGATCTCGACAGCCTGACCGTATCGGTTTCCCATACGACGCGCCCGATGCGGCCGGGCGAGGCGCATGGCCGGGATTACTTCTTCGTCCCGGTGGCGGAGTTTCAGGCCATGCTGGAACGGCAGGCGTTTCTTGAGCACGCCCGGGTGTTCGATAATTTCTACGGCACCGCGCGGCAGACCGTGGAGGAAAACCTGAGCCAGGGCCTGGACGTGATTCTGGAGATCGACTGGCAGGGCGCCCAGCAGATCAAAAAACTGCTGCCGGACAGCCTGTCCATTTTCATCCTGCCGCCTTCCATCGATATTCTGCAGCAGCGCCTGCGAAGCCGCGGCCAGGACGACGAGCAGATCATTGCGCGCCGCATGCGCGACGCCGTCACCGAGATGAGCCATTACGACGAGTTTGACTATCTGGTCGTCAATGACGTGTTTGAACAGGCGCTGACGGCATTGAAAAGCATCCTGACCGCCAACCGGCTGACGAGGCAGCGGCAACAGTATGAGCTGGAGCCTCTGCTGAAAGCGCTGCTTTCCCGGTAGGGGCCTTGGACCTGGGACAAGCGGGACCGGCAAAATTCAGGACTCGGTCAGAAATAACAGCCCGAAGTCGGTTTTAGCCCCTGTGGGAGCGATGCTACATCGCGACTAAGGATTCGGTTAACAATAACTTTCCGATTTGTCGCTGAATGTAGGGGCGAATTCACTTGTGCCCTTTAGGGTATTCGCCCTGGGCGACTAAAGTTGCCCCCACACCTGAAAATTCAGGGAAGTTATTTCTCACCTTAGCCTAAAGACCTTCGCAAGTCGCGATGTATACCCAGAGGGCATAAAGGCATCGCTCCCACAGGGGGCGCCCGGATTTAATGCCGAATCTTTAATGATACGCCGGCTTTTCAGATAAAGCCGTTTTCAATCACCGGCATGATCCAGTAATGAATGCCCGCACCAGCAAATTCCCGCCTTAGCTGTTCCAGCAATGCCGGCAGCCCCTGCTCCGGCACATGCATCTGAAAGCGGATTTTTTTCTGCCGGCCCGTGACCTGCTCGAGCAGCGACAACCCCTCGTTCCTATGGTCATGCGAGTTGACCGCGAAACTGCTGAAGCCGTGCTCCAGTTCCAGAACCAGCAGGCTGTCGACGACCGCCTCTTCAAGACCGGGCGGGACATTCAGCATGACCAGGTATTCCTTCATGATTCGACTCCCTCGGCCACCGATTCCGGCTGGCCGAACAATTTAAACAAAATAGGCAGCAGGAACAGCGTCAGGAACGTGGACGAGACCAGGCCGCCGATCACGACGATGGCCAGCGGGCGCTGAATCTCGGAGCCGGGGCCGGTCGCGAACAGCAGCGGGATCAGGCCGAAGGCCGCGATGCTGGCCGTCATCAGCACGGGCCGCAAACGCCGCATGGAGCCCACGACCACGACCTGCGCCAGGGCCATGCCGGCCGCGCTCAGCTGGTTGAAATAGCTGACCATGACCACGCCGTTCAGCACCGCGATGCCGAGCAGGGCGATGAAGCCGACCGAAGCCGGCACCGACAGGTACTCGCCCGACAGCCACAGCGCGAACACGCCGCCGACCATGGCCAGCGGAATGTTCGACAGGACCAGCGTGGCCTGGCGCACCGAACCGAAGGTCGAGAACAGCAACAAAAATATCAGGCCCAGCGACACCGGGATCACGACCGAGAGCGTCGCGGCCGCGCGCTGCTGGTTCTCGAACTGGCCGCCGAATTCGACGAAGTAGCCGGTCGGCAGATCGACCTTGTCCCTGACCGCCTGACGCGCTTCATCGACAAAACCGACCAGATCGCGGTCCTGCACGTTGCTGCTGATCACGACGAACCGCTGGCCGCGCTCACGCTCGACCGACACGACGCCTTCGACTTTCTTCAGGCGCGCGACGGCCGTGATCGGCACATGGCCGCCATCGGGCAGGGTCAACTGCAGGTTCTCGAAGTCGGCCGTGCTGCTGGCGCCGCGAAGCAGCAAGGGCGTGCGCCGGATGCCTTCCTGCACGATGCCCAGCCTCAGCCCTTCGATCTGCGAGCGCAGCATTTTCTCGATATGGTCGCTGTCCAGGCCCAGGCGGCCGGCGGCGGCTCTGTCGATCTCCACCTGCAGAAACTGCATGCCTTCGTTCTGCCTGGTGAACACATCGCTGGCGCCCTTGATGTCTCTGAGGACCTCGGCGATCTGCCCGGCTTTCTCATTCAGCACATTCAGGTCGGAGCCGAACAGCTTGACCGCGACATCGCCGCGCGTGCCGGTCAGCATCTCCGACACGCGCATCTCGATCGGCTGCGTGAATTTGAAGGCGATGCCCGGCGTGGCGGCCATGACCTGCCGGATTTCCTCGATCAGCGCTTCCTTGCTGTCCATGCGCCATTCCTCCTTGGGCTTCAGGATCAGGAAGGAGTCGGTGTCGTTCAGGCTCATCGGGTCCAGGCCCAGTTCGTCGGTGCCGACGCGCGAGACCACGTCGGATATTTCGGGAATGCTTTTGAGCAGGTTTTTCTGCACCCGCAAGTCCAGCGCCACCGAATCGGCCAGCGTGACCGACGGCAGCTTTTCCAGCTGCACGATGATGTCGCCCTCGTCCATGGTCGGCATGAAGGTGCTGCCGATCCGCATGAAGGCCGCCGCCGTCAGGACCAGCAACACGCCGGCGCCGATGAAGACTTTCCTGCTGTTGGCGATGCACCACAGCAAGGCGGGCTGGTACAGCTTCAGCAATTGCCGGGGCAGCCAGGGCTCCTCGTGGGACACTTTTTTCAGCAGGTAGGAAGACAGCACCGGAATCACCGACAGGGACAGCAGCAGCGAGCCGCTGAGCGCGAACACGATGGTCAGCGCCACCGGCGTGAACAGCTTGCCTTCCAGCCCCTGCAAAGTCAGCAGCGGCAGGAACACGATGATGATGATCAGGATACCCGAGGTCACGGGCGCGGCCACCTCGCGCGCGGCGCGGTAGATCACGTGCAGGCGCGGCAGGCGCCGGGCCTTTTCCGTGTGCGCCATGTGCGTGATGATGTTTTCGACCACGACCACGGCCGCGTCGACGAGCATGCCGATGGCGATGGCCAGCCCGCCCAGGCTCATCAGGTTGGCCGACATGCCCATCTGCTGCATCAGGATGAAGGTCACGAGCGCCGCCAGCGGCAGGGCCAGGGCCACGGTCAGCGCCGCGCGCAGGTTGCCGAGAAACAGGATCAGCAGGATCACGACCAGCACGATCGCTTCCAGCAGGGCGCGCTGCACCGTGTCGACGGCTTTGTTGACCAGATTGCTGCGGTTGTAGAACACCTTGGCCTTGACGCCGGGCGGGAAGCCGGCGCTGAGTTCATCCATTTTCGCCTGTATGCCCTCGATGGTCTGGCGCGCGTTGGCGCCGCGCAAGCTCAGCACCAGGCCCGTGACCGACTCGCCCTGGCCGTTCTTGCTGACCGCGCCGTAGCGGGTCAGGGCGCCGATGCGGATGTCGGCGACATCGCCGACTTTAATCGGCGCGCCGTCCTTGTTGTCGACCACGATGGCCGCGACATCGTCGAGCGTTCTGATGCGGCCCTCGACGCGCACGATCAGCGCTTCCTCGCCTTCGGTCAGGCGACCCGCGCCGTCGTTGCGGTTGTTGCTTTGCAGCGCTTCCGTCAGTTGGTTGATATTGATGCCACGCGCAGCCATGCGCATATTGTCCGGTACCACTTCGAAGCTCCTGACCAGCCCGCCCAGCGAGTTGATGTCGGCCACGCCGGGCACGGTGCGCAGGGCCGGACGGATGACCCAGTCCAGCAGCGTGCGCCGCTCCATCAGGCTCAGATCGCCGCCTTCGATCGAGAACATGAACATCTCGCCGAGCGGCGTCGTCATCGGCGCAATGCCGCCCTCGACGCCCTCGGGCAGATCGCCCCACATCGTGTTCAGGCGCTCGGTGATCTGCTGGCGCGCCCAGTAGATGTCAGTGCCTTCCTCGAAATCGACCGTGATGTCGGTCAGCGCGTATTTGGCGATCGAGCGCAGCATGGTCTGGTGCGGAATGCCCAGCAGCTCGACTTCTATCGGCGCGGTAATGCGCGCTTCGACCTCTTCCGGCGTCATGCCGGCCGCTTTCACGATGACCTTGACCTGGGTCGGCGACACCTCCGGAAAGGCATCGATCGGGATGTTTTTAAACGCGTAGTAGCCGCCGCCCGCGAGCAGCGCGACTACCAGCAGCATCAGTATGCGCTGGCTCAGCGCGAAACGGATCAGCCCTCCCATCATTCACCGCTCCCGAGTCCCAGCCAGTTGGCCTTCAGCGCGACCGCGCCCGAGACGGCGATGTCCTCGGCGCCGGTCAGCTCGCCCGTGATGATCGAATCGGTCTCCTGCCGGCCGACGACGGTGACCGGCTTGACCGCAAAGCCCTGGCCCGTGCGGATAAAGAGGTAAGCCTGGCCTTCATGCTGGGCGATAGCCGCGTTCGGGACCTTGAAGGCCGGCTGGCCGCGCTCCTGAATGATCTGCGCGGTGACTTTCTGTCCGGCGCGCACGCCCGCCGGCTCGCCCTTGATCACGGCCCGGGCCAGCAGCGTCTGATTGTCCGGATTGACGCTCTGGCCGAGCAGGCTGATGCGCGCCGTGACTCCGGTGTTTTCGACCCGCACCTGATCGCCGATGCCGATGTCGCCGATGCGCTCGGAGGGAATATTGATTTCCAGCCAGAGCACGCTCAGGTCGGCAATGCGGTACAGCGGCGCCAGATTGTCGATGCGCTGGCCGGCGGCGGCCATGCGCTCGAGCACGACGCCCGACATGGGCGCACGCAGCGTCAGCAGGCTGCTCAAGCGCTGGTTTTTGGCCAGGCGCTGGATCTCTGCGGCCGACATGCCGGCCATTTCCAGCAATTGCCGGGCCTCTCTCGCTTCGGTCTGATAAAGCTGGTACTGGCTGCGCGTTTCCTGTGAGCGCCGGCCGGAAATCACGCCTTCCTCCAGCAGTTTCTTGTCGCGGTTATAAACCGCGCGGCCCAGTTCCAGCTCATTGACGGCTTTAAGATACTGCTGCTGCAAGGCCAGGAGGTCCGGACTGTTGATCTCGGCCAGCGCCTGGCCTTTCTCGACTTTATCGCCGACGGCGACATGCAGTTTCATGATCAGGCCGGCCTGCGCGGTGCTGACGACATACTCGTGCGCGGGCGGAATCGCGATTCTGGCCGGCGCATACAGGACCGGCACCTGGCTGGCGGGCTCGGGCTTGCCCAGTTTCACGCCCAGATTATTGATGTGTTCCTGGGTTATCTGAATGACATTGTCAGCCGCCTGGACGCCGGCGCTGGTCAGGGTCAGCAGTAATAATAAGATGAGATTCATGGGATGACTCCGACGGCTTGGTTATACAGCGCCTTGTCCCGCTCCAGTATGACTGAGCGTTCCCTGGCGTTCAGGATGGCCTGCTGGGCTCTGGACTGGATTCTGAGCAGATCGAGCAAGTTGATTTCGCCCAGCGAGAAGCTCATCTCCGTCATTTTCAGATGCTCTTCGGCCGCCTGCTTCATCTGCTCGGCAAGGACCAGCTCGGCCCGGTTGACTGCCAGGTTATGCTCGGCTTCATGGTGGGCCTGCTCGAGATCCCTGTTGAGCTGGTCGCGGTCGGCGATCAGCCTGTTCAGCTCGACATTGGCGGCGGCCACCCTGGGCGCCAGGTGCGCGCTGCCGCCGAACGGCACGGACACGGCGATGTTGAAGCTCTCGGTCTTGTTACTGCGCTCGTCGCCATGGTCGCTGTTGATGCCGACCGCGACATCGGGCTGGCCCGAGCCTACCGCCTTGATGGCCTCGACTTCGGCCTGCTTGCGCGCGATCTGGCCGTTAAGGGCGGCCAGGGCCGGGTGATTCTGCTGGACTTCGGCGATATCGGCCAGGGGCTCGCGGTAATTGCCGGGTATCTTGATCATCTGCGTGATGGTGGCATAGCGCTTGCGCGCGTGCATGACTTCGGCCTCGGCCTGCGTCAGCACGGCGCGCTTTTGCAGCAGCTCGGTCTTCGCCAGCAGCAAGTCGGCGCGCGGCAAATCGCCCAACTCGACGCGGCGCTCGACCTTGGCCAGCAACTGTTCGAACACGTTGACTTCGTTTTGTGCCTGGTCATAGCGGATTTGCTGCAGCTCCATGTCCCACAAGGCCGCCCTGACCAGCCCCGCCACGCGCAGCTTAACGGCAGCCGACTGCGACTGCGCGCTGCTTTCGGCCTGTCTCGCGACGGCCTGTTCGGCATCGCGCTGACCGAAGTTCCACAGCGGCGCTCTCACGCTGGCATCGCCATAGTGCAGCGTGCCGCTGGTGGCTTCCTGAAAGAAAAGATCGAGGCTGGGCGCGCCGGCCAGCCAGCTCTTGCTGCGCTGATCGAGCGCGGCCGACTCTGCTTCCAGCGCCTTGAGCCAGGCGTTGTCAGGATGTCTTTCCAGGGTCAAATCGATGGCTTGAGCCAGGCTCATGCCGGCGTCGACTTCAATCGGGTCGTTATGGTCCACAATGGGCAGCGCATCCGCCAGGCCCAGCGAGGTGGCCAGCACATACACAGACAAGCACCCTCTAACGAGATGCGGGGCAAACATAGTCAAAGCTCCGGTGGCGGTTTAATGCCGCCTATAGGTTTTTAGTAAGGATTGAAGATAAGTTCCGCGACAGAACTTAAAAAATGCGGAGATCAGGAGACGGGAGGCGCGCGCGGCGAGAGCGAAGGGATGAACAGCCGGTGGACAAACGGCGACGGTTGCGGAGAAAAATTGATATCAAACGCCGAGATAGGCGTATTGGAAATGGCTATCTCCTGGTGCGGATAATAGCTGTGATCGGCATCCGTATCGGTATCGGCTTGAGTGGTCTGGTTGTGCTTGATGCCGGCATCGACGCCGATGATCACCGCCTCGGAACCTGAAGCATGGTTTGCCGGCCGGGATAGAAGTACCTGCTGTTCCGCACTATACATCTCCAGCCCGGGGATATGCAGGCCCTTGTTCGACAGGTTTTCACCGGCATGCGCATGCACCAGCGGTGCAACCAATTGCAGCATGGCCAAAAAGAAAACAAGATAGACGCGGAGTGCCGGAAACATGCCTATAATGCTATGCTAATAAAGAGGAATTAACAACTTGTAATTTGTTGATTCATCCTTATATTAATCAAACCTCAATTTGATGTTATTTAATACACCTACTAAAAAATTATGAACAGATATACCGGCATAGTAGCAACTTTATTAATCGGCCTGTCGCTGTCGCTGGGCAGTATTTCGGACGCCGAGGCCAAGCGTTTCGGCGGCGGCGGTTCTTTCGGCGGCAGATCCTCATTCAGCCAGCCTTACAAGCGCTCTGTCGATGCACCGGCCCGTTCGGCCAGTCAACAACAGCAACAGCAGCAAGCCGCCCAACCTAATCAGGCCGCCAAACCGAACTGGAGCCGAGGCCTGATGGGCATGCTGGGCGGCCTGGCGCTGGGCGGCCTGCTGGGCTCACTGCTGGGCGGCGGCGCTTTCCAGGGCATCAACTTCCTCGATATCCTGGTGCTGGGCGCGCTGGCGTTCATGCTGTACAAATTCTTCGCGGCTAAAAAAGCACGCGAACAGCAACCTGTTTACAACCGGACTGCAGCCGGCCATTACGATGACGGCGCGTCGGCCTATACGCCGCAATCGGGTTCATCGAATCCGGCCGGCTTCGATACCGATATCCTGTTTAAAAAAGACAAGCCGAGCGCTGAACCGACCATGCAGAATTTTCAGCAGGATGCCGACTTCGGGCAAAATCAGGACATCGCCGTTCCGGCTGGCTTTGACGCACCGGCGTTTCTGTCCGGCGCCAAAACCGCCTTCAGGACGCTGCAAAAAGCCTGGGATGACCGCGACCTGGCCGAAATCAGAGGCCTGACGACCGACAAGGTATTCGCCGAGATTCAGGACCAGCTCAAAGCCTCTAGCGAGGAAAACCGCACCGACATTCTGAAGCTGGACGCGGAACTGCTGGAAGTGCGCGAAATCGGCTCGGAACTGCAGGCGGTCGTGCTGTTCGACGTGATCATGCGCGAAGACGCCAATGCGCAGGCCAATCAGGTCCGCGAAGTCTGGCATTTCGTGAAACCCAAAAACAGCACCCAGCCCACCTGGTATCTGGACGGCATCCAGCAATTGGAAGATTGATTGCCGGCATAGTCTGCCAATCCTGTCGCTCCAGCGTTCTGCTGGAGCGCTTTTGTATTATCCCTTCTTGTTGATCTTTCCTTTCCTTAGCAGCCTTTGCCTGGTTCTAGGCCCGCGTCTTATCAATCATCCATAAGATGCGGTTCGTGCCTCACCGCATCCTACCGAGCTGTGTTAGGCCAATTGTCAAAACAGCGTATAGGGCGCATTAGCGTCAGCGTAATGCGCCGAATGACCGAAGCCAACATGCGGCGCAATACGGCTAGCGCCTATTGCGCCCTATGAATTGCGCCTTATCGCGTTTCCCTTGCCTGGCTCCAGGCTCGTACCTTACCAATCATCTAAGTATTAAGATGCGGTTCGTGCCTCACCGCATTCTACCGAGTTGGCAAGCTAGATTCTTTTAACTTATACTCATCAAATTAGAACAAGTAGTTGAATAATCTTATATTATAAATATGACAGATTGTTTTATAGAACAGATGTCATATATTCCTTATATTGTAGGTGTGTCTATGGTTTCTGTTGTTCTGCTTGGTGCTGGTGCAAGTTATGGTAGCGAAGAATCGTGCCAGAATACTCCGCCGCTAGGTGATAAGCTTTTTGAACGGCTTGTGGAACAAGGGGGTATTGCCGCTCAAATTCCGGATGAAATAAAAACATTATTCAGAGAAAAAGGTTTTGAGACTGGCATGGCTGAATATTATATTCATTCCGAATATAACATCATGCGCTTTCAGCGTGAGTTAGCACACTATCAGGACTTACGCAAAAATGACCTTGAGGGTCGCGAATTCGGAGAGAAGCCGGTATATTTATTGACATGAAAGAAACTGTAACACGCCTTGCTTACTGTCAATATCTGCTGGTCAGCCAGATCAACTACACGTTGACGAACTTCGCAGACCATTGCGATGCCTTCAGCCACGATGCCGTCAACCGCTATTTGCGCGGTGAGCGGATCACTCCGAGATTGATTTGGGATAACGTGAAAGAGCAACTTGTGCCGGCCGCCGAGGGCTATCTGATCT